>Ga0209723_1007049_pt1 | contig 10464 bp, 20 predicted proteins | sample BiotimSIPDNA_2_FD_185750 | JGI IMG/M metagenome (GOLD analysis project Ga0209723, IMG submission 185750) | Anaerobic biogas reactor microbial communites from Washington, USA - Biogas_R2 time_0 SIP DNA (SPAdes) (version 2) | ecosystem: Engineered > Bioreactor > Anaerobic > Unclassified | place... | reverse complement strand
GCTATATCGGGGTTGTAGGCAATTAGTTTGCTGGCTTACACCTTTCGCAAAATCTACCCTTGCTCGTTGTGTATATAACATTGGGGCGGCAACCGCAACTATCGCAAACTAACTGTTCGCTTTGCCCTACAACAGCGTGTTTACGCAATTCTATTACTTTATTTTCAAGCCACTCAATGGGTGATGGTGGTGAATACATATCCTTTGTTTCGTTTTCATACTCCCATCTTAATATATCTCTTTGTAATTTAGTTGATTTCATATTTTTACTGTATTTATTGTTTACGTTATATGCCATTTTGGGGCAGCGTTTCAAAATAAAATGTGCCTGAAAATGGTTTATCTATTTCAATCCCGAAAAGTTGAGCCACTTCAAGTAGATATGCTTTACGCTTAATGCTTTTCTCAGTTTTTGGGTTCTTTGGTAATTTTTTCAATCTTTCGTGTAATCCACCTAAATACCACGTTCTAAATGTTTCCAAGTCTAACGAACCTTTATAGTGATTAATTATCTTTTGTACAGGAACAAGATTTTCATCTCTATGTGCGTCGGGAAACATTGAAGTTCCGTCGAACCAATTTCTAATAAGTGGCTTTATGTGGTCAACTTGCCAATCATCTTTAAGTGGCGTTCCTGAATAAGCACAAAGCCCACCAAACTTTTGCTTAATTTCTTCTCTTTGTTTTTTACTTATATATCCCACGCTCAAAAATTTTAATTATTACTATTATTTTCATAGTGAAGTTAGTGCTAAAATCCGCACGTTTCATATTGCTGTACGTTAGTATACATTTAAGAACCCTACTCCGTTTGAAGTCCTGCCTAAATTTTGAGATTGATTTTTCAATGTAGCTTTCAACAATTTCATCTGTTTTCTTGTGTTTTACTGCATTGGCTCAAAGTTGTCCTTAAAATATTGTTCAGCTACTAACCATTGGTCATCGTGGTTCTTAGGATTTCGGGCTATCATATCGCCAATTTTAGGCGAACCATTAGCCAAATCTTCAACCGAAATTGAGACCTTAACAACTCTTTTTTTATTCATTACGATTAGTTCACCAGCGTGTTTGTGATAAACTTCAATATCGTTTTCTGTTACAGGTCTCAATTCTGCAATCTGTGTACGTCTGTACTGTTTAAATTTACTCATTTTCGTTTTGTTTTTTCCATTCTTCAAATACAGTAGCAAGTCTTTCAATGTCGGTGTCAGGATTCACCATCATTGAAAAACCTTCGTGTTCCACGTACACCCATTTAAGCTCATGAACCCTGCAAATAAATTGCACTTTCTTCAGCATCTTTCTAATATCTGTCCAGCCTTCGGCCTTTAGGCTTAATGTGCCGTTCAAAATCTTTAATGTGCCTTTTTTCATTTTGTTTTGTTTACCCCGCCCTCTGGCGGGTGGTTATAAATAGGACATAAATTCTATGACGGTGTTAGCAACAAGCGTAGGAACGACCTACGCTTATAACCAACTTCCTGATTAATCTAAAATTAACCAGTCTTCTGCAAATGTATCAGAAGAACTTGCAACCCATGAATCAATAGTATTATCGGATTTTACGATACACATTTGATTTGAGTAATTAAGGTTTTCACCTCTTTTTACAAACTCATCTTTTACATTTTGTGGCAAACTTTGCATGTTCGGGACATACTGAATACCAACATTTGCAGGTACTTGTTTAAATACAAACATTCCTTTACCATTCCATCCTTGTCTCGCTACTCTTTTGCCTTGTTTCAAAGCCTCAATAGCTTGTCCGAAATTTAAGTTTTCACTCATAATGTAAATGGGTTTTACAAAGCCCGCCCAAGGCTATTTTACCCCGTGCTGGGGTGGTTATAAATAGACGCTATATCTGTGTTATGGCACATACATACCAAGTACCTTGCGAATCATATCGTCTGAATAATTGATAGCTTCTGCAAGTATTTTCAATTGTTCTTCATCCGAACATCGCAGCATAGTGAGTGCAAGTTCTTTTTTGTAAGCAAGAATGTTATTTAAGCTTTGAGTAGTTTTTTCAATGTCCATATATGCTGCTACGTGCAATGAATTAAGTTCGCCAATCCTTGTTGCCATCGTTGCATTATTCGCATCAGAAGTACGCGCTATAACATCAAGTATAGCACGTTGCTGTAATCGTTTCAATCTAAGGTCTTCCATAACATTCATTTTAATGTTTCAAATTAAGTTTTGTAAGGCAACGTGCCATACACTCGTCCGTTAGGCTTAATGCTATCATTTTGTTTTGTTTTACCCCGCCCTCTGGCGGGAGGTTATACATACGTGGCTACGGCTGCACTTCAATAATATAATCTCGGTTCAACCTTATTTTCCTTTCGCCTTTAATATCAATGTTAACAAAGACGTCTTCATGCATTTCACCAGACAATTCACCAAAAGAAGTGTCCTCTGTTAATTCCACCCATTGAAAGACCATTGCTTTGCATACTTCTTCGTAAGTTTCGTTTACTTTAATCAGTCTAATTGGTGTTTGAATATTTGCCATAATTCTTGTTTTTAATCCGCCCCTGAGGGCGGGTGGTTTTACATAAGTTAAATTTTCAATATAGACGATATGTCTGTGTTAGCGCACAACCTTAAAATAGACCGTCCAGCACATTTGAATTGCTTTATTTTTAAAATGGTTCATCTCGTTCATCCCCAAGGAGTAAATCTTGGGGTTTCTCATAAAAGCTTGCTGATATGGGTGCAGGGGTGTCAAGGGCAACTCCTCTGATTAGAGGGTTTTTATACCTCTTATTGTCCACAACCACATCATAACCAAACGACACTGGGCTAATGACCAAATGAAACTCGATAGGAGAATCATTCATGGTAGTCCCCCCTCCCTTTGTTAGAGCGGTTCTAACATACCTTATATGGCACTCAACCTTGTTCGAATTGACTTCATCGTGCATATCCCTATAGAAAGTGATGCCATAATGGCACCTCCTTGCCAGGTGTACCCCATATTCGGCATCTTGCACATATGGAGCTGTGTGGTCCCGTTCTTTAGAGGAAATTGTATGGGATACAACCCACAATGAGCAATATTTCTTTGAGAATCTCAGGTATTCAGCATACAACTCCTCGAAGTAATCATTCCCTTGCCCATTAATTTTTTTACTCTTCTTCACATTCGTGATAGGGTCAATGACTATAGCTTGGTAATGATTATGCTGAGTCTTCTCGTAGTGGTATACGTCAAGTATTTGTAGGTGGTCCAGCTCATTGGTGATAAATGTAAAGTGCGCATCAATAAACGCCAGGGCTTCTTCTATAAAATGCTCAGGAGCCTTGGTGATATTGCTGTCAAACAGAAAACTCACCATTGTGGATTTGTAATCCTCAATCTCTGTTTCAGTAGTGAGAATCATAAACTTCCATCCGGCATACTTGGCAGCCATGAGCACTAGATAGGATATCAGCAGCGTTTTCCCAGCCTTAGCTCCAGCTACAAATCCATACATCTCTCTGTGCTTTAGGACTAAATATTTATCCATAGCCGGTAGCCCGAAGGATTCAAAGTTCTTCATCCCTCTAGCAATATTCATTACAGCCTGGTTAATGTCATGGGTGTCTGATATTACCGAGGCCGGGTCAAAGTTAAAGTCTGGTGTTTCAAGGTTTTTGTAGAACTCTGACTCATCCTCTGGGTCCGTTTCAGTCATCTTTGCTACTCCAAACTCGTTACGCTTGTATGCAGAACCGAGGGTCATGTTAATTTCCCTAGCACTAAGGTCCGGGAACTTCTGCATGAACAGCCCTTCGGCAGTAAACTGTTCTATACCATACCGGCACATAGCAGAAGAAAGGACGTACAGGTAGTTGTTCCTTTCGCCTTTCTTATAGGTGTATCCATTATTGTCCATCCATTTAATGAGATGGGATAGCGTTTTTTCAGGGGATGTCAACCTCCGCCTCTTGAGATAAGTCTCCCAATCCGTAATATAGCCATCGAAATAGGAGGCATCTGTGTTCAGATAAGCCTCTGGGTCGTAAGAAACAAAACAGGCCCTAGAAATGTCGCTATTGGCCATATCGAATGATTTGATTTGCCCAAATTCATTATCTAGTGCGCAGAATACGCTCTTATAGTCCTCGTATGACTTAAAGGGCGCCCTAATTACAGCTTTTACCCCCCGGTTAGAGGGGCTTCTAAAGACAGCATACACGTAAGGCAGAAGCTTAAGCCTTCCAGTCATCTCAACTATCTCTTCCTCAGACATCCCATCGAAGTCTATACAAACAAGATTTGACGGTTCCATAAAGGCATTGATACTCCTGTATGAAAAAGTCCCTCCAAACAGTATGGCGGGCAACTCTTTCTTAACAATATCCCTGTCTTCTTTATGGGTAATGCTTCGAACTCTCTCTACAATTCCTTTCCATTTGCCATTTTTTATTCCCTCTATAACCTTCTCCGGGTCAACATGAGCGGGGTTTGCTAAGTCATGTGGGTTTACTACTGTTTTAAATAGAGATACCTTCATAATTTTAAATTATGTTTTGCGTAGTGATATACAGCCATAGCGTCACAGACAGCTTCCTTCCCCCAGTTACTATGGGGAATGAATCCGTCAAGGTTATATGTGTTAGTAATAAAGGCTTGGGTCTCCTCCTTTTCCACATTGCGCCTGTCAAATATAAACTTCTTTACATCTCCTTGATAAACAAAGTGCAGAGGTATGGCTTTGGCTACAGAGATGGTTTCAAGGATACCCATTATAGCTCCGCTAAGCTTGGCGGCTCTTGCTGACTGGCTCCCATCTGGAGTTTCACTGATTATCATGGTGATATCATAAACAGATATCATATCCCACAGCTTAGATGATAGCCCTCGAAACCGCCTTGCATCAGCTTCTGTTACTCTTTCTTTTTTCCCTTTATCGGATGGGGACTTAAAAGCCCCAGCGGCGATTATCTTGTCGCAAGGGGCGATGATTGCCCATCCCCATCCGGTTGAAAAGCTGGGGTCATTTGTTAGTATCATGGTTTAAAGTTTACTCCGTAACTTCTTTGAATACGGATATTAGTTTTTCTTCGTAAGGGGTTAGTCCCTCTGTATTCCAGGACTTTAGTCTTTGTAGTAGATTAAAGAATGGATGGTCAACCAGAGGGGCTTCCCCAGGTATTAAGTCCCCGCCAATGATGTAGGGAACTAAATCAGTTCGAACATCAAAACATGGGCAATCCCTTTGAACCTTTGGCAAGTCGCGATGCCCACAGATGTCGGCTTTTGGGAACATCCTGTGGAATGCAGTCCCCAGAAATATCTGGGTTTGGATTTGCTCAGGGGTTCTATTGTCCACGGACTCCCCATCACTATCAACTCCTCCAATGTAGGAGATGTGAATAGAGTCATGATTAAACCCCAGGGCCCCGTTAACCACTTGCGAGATATGAGCCAATGGTACGGGTGTCCCATCGGGTTGTATCAAGATATGGTAGCCAGGGCTGTCCCACCTATTCACCTCTTTCCAGTATTTTTTTATCCCGGCTACTGTGGCCTCATGTGTCGTTGCAGTGCAATGGAACACTATTCTGCTGATTTTTCTCATGATAGATTGGTTAAATAATACTACCATAAGATACGAAAAGTTAAGCATAAATGCTAATCAATTTTGAGCTTGGCATACTCTTTATTGATATCAAATGTATATAAGGTGTTCCCACTAAGGTCCTTTATTATCACCTCCCCAAAGGTTACTTCCATGGTTTTCTTGCCACCGGGAAGTATTAGAGGGTCTTTAATCCAAACCTTGTGCTCTTCGGCTACTTTGGCTAGAATTATGGGGTGAGCTTTGAGTAGTGCAGCCGCAATACTTTCCGCGACGGCTTGTTCGTACTCCTCCTGAGTGCTGGTGGGTCTTGTCACAGACACTACATCTTTAATAGCCTCACGATAGGCCTTCATTCTTTTAGCAAAGTCAATGTTTATGGCAGATATAATCGGCCCGTCAGCATCAAGAGACCCATATATCTTTAACTTCCCCGTAGGCTTGTTCCCGGTGTCCTTGACATAGTTCAGCCACTTAACTCCATTACTCATAAAATCTGGGGCGGCGTTTCTCTGTTGGAAAAACTTACGAACATCCCAGATATAGTTCATATAATAGCTGTCGTCCTCTAATATTGTAGAGTACCGTTCTACCGCTAGGAGGCATTCCTCTAATCCATGGGCTTTTATTGCTGCGGCTAGAATTTTTCTTATGTTAGCATCCAGCTTCTTGAACTTCGGTAGATTGCTGTATGACCTCCACTTATCTCCAAGGGTAATAATGTCCTTGTCTGATATGGAATTAATTAGGGTCTTCTCCTTCCACTCATTGAAGGATAACTCAGGGAAGGCCCTGGCATCCTCAAATGCTTTTTTTAAGTCTTTATCTTCCCACATAACTCTGGTTTTTATGCTTCAAATTAATGTTTTAATTCGATGTGAATACTGCGAATCCCTTTAATACCCGGTCCTTCATCTTAAGACATCCGTAGGTTCTTAATAACTCACCTTCTTTTTTTAGTAGGGCTTGTTGTGATATCCTTTTGCTGGAGAATACTAATTTCCCGTTAACATAAATGGATGCTTTCATGTTGATTTAGTTTTAATTAGAGGGGCCTAATAAAAGCCCCTCTATAGTTACTACTTATTCTTATTTATCCAATCCTGAAATATCGCTATGTGCTGAGACAGAGCTTTAGTGTCAATAGGATTCTTGTTCATAGCAGAGGCGCACTGTATAGTAACAGCCGTTTCAATGGCATCCTTGTCAATGCCATTTTTAATTTGCCCTAACAACCAATCTGCGATAGACGTAACCTGAGCCACCACCCATGGCTTCTCAGTATTAAAAGAAGAGTTGAACATCCTCCTCGCCCACTCTAAGGCATATATGTGGTCCGGCTTGTTGAACTTACCTCCAGGGATGAAGGTGTCGGTGTCTTTTTTGACTTTGATAGTCCACCAGGAATTGCTTCCGGAAGTTTTCTCTTCAATAAGAAACTCTTGCTCTTCCCCGACTTTAATCTTTGGTTCTCCCTGGCATAGGTAGGAGAATTTGCGTTCATCCCCTTCGAGTGTAACGTTGTAGGAATCATTGCCTTTAAAGGCGTTCTTCTTAAATAGCTTCACCTCGGAAGCTTTTCCTTTGATTTCTGGCATAGTTATTACGATTTATAAAATTCGTTACGATATTTCTGTTTGAGTGTTTCTTTATAAGCAAATAGAGGGGCAAAATCATAACCCGACTCTTCTCTTTGTTTCTCAGTCCCCTGGTCATACAATGCATGTATGTCAGGATGTACAATCCAGATGTTTTCGGGGTTGAGTTTGTAATTAGGATAGGCTCCCTTGGGGAGGACATGAGCAAAGCAGCTCCAGAATCTTTCTGTGTCCCAAAACTCCTGGAGGGGCCTACCACTAATCACACACTTTTTATCCGAACGCACCCATAGAGCAATGAATAAGCTTTTTTGAGAATCGAATCCGTATGCAGGCTTATCTTTTTTTCGCTTGCTCTGAAGCCTCTTCCCGGGAGGGCGGTAGCATTTTCGGCACACCCCTCTCGCGTAAATATACTGTTCTGTTAAACAGACTTTGCACACTTTCTTTTTTCTCTTTATGAAGCTCATAATCTCTCTATTCTAAGAATATTTCACGGCTGGATACCGTCAAGCCTTGTTAATTTGCGATATAGCTTTCGGAGGGCCTCAACATCTTTGCCACAGTACTCAGCAATAAGGTCAATCTCTCCACGCAGGAAGTAGTCATGAACCTCTGCACCAGTCATGATACTTTTCCCCTCAAACCCAAAGAACTCGGCTAGGCTGTCCATGGAATAATATGTTCGGATGTCGCTACCCTGGAACATAACCTGGGTGTCTTTAGCTCTAGTGTCGTACTTGGTTACATTAAAAGCTTCGTACAGGTGTTTAAAGCCGTATTTCAATCCTCGGTGCCTGAGTATCGGGAAATCAAATCCGAAGCCATTATGAGCCACTACATCAATAATTCGATGGTCTGGGTCAATGTCGGCTAGAATCTGATTAAGCTTGTGCATAAGCCCAATCTCACCTCCGCCATCTATGGTTAGATTTTGTATTGGACCATCATCGAAAGCCAGGGATACGGCGATAACCTCGCACCGTGTAGACTTTACGGCATTTCCTCGCCATTCTTTTTGGAAAGCTTCCTCGGCTTTATCCTTGGCTGCTTGCTGCAATGTCGGTAAAGTTTCTGCTATCTTGGCAGCAATCTTCTCTGGGTCCTTAATGTTCCCAATCTTTACATCGTCTGCAGTGACCTGTTCTACCTCTGGGTAATCAGGTTTATTGCCGAATGTCTCAATGTCAATGAATAGTGTTTGCATAATTATCCGTTTAGTTCTTGTTTAAGTTTTTTTATCTGCTCCTCTAGGGCTGCTACCTCTTTTGCTTTTTTCGCTTTAGCCTCATCGGCAAATTTTGATTGTTGTGGAGAAAACTCATTCTCAAACACATCAATAGCCTTTTCCAGTATGTCTTGTAAATCTTCGGCTTTATAGTGCCACGGCAAGCGAACTTTTTGGGCATAACCCGTAATCTCTACATCTTTAAAATATACCGCCCACGCGTCTCCATTGTCAGCCAGATAAACCGTCACCTTGATTTGATGGTCGTTGTCAGTGATGTGGTGATGGCCATCGAGGAGCCTTAATTTAATTGCCAGTTCTACATACTTCTTGGCTATCGCCACTAATTCATCAAGTTGCTTTTTCATTTTAAATTGGTTTTAATGGTTATTGTTTTATGGTAGTTTTGTACCAAGGAGAATCGTCTTTGGCGAAAGAGCATAACCCTTCGTGGTCTTTTACATACCCACGATGACCGCAGACCCATTCAAATTTGGGGCCCCCCGAGTCATTCCTCTTAACGAATCTTAAGAAAGTTGTGATAGGTGAGTTTTCTGAAATGTCTGCATACACTTCACCAACAACTAATTGAGCATCTGAAATTGCTTCTCCTATAATATATTCCATGATAATAATGTTTTAAAAGTTTAAATAATGTTCGATTGTTTTATTTCCAATAACTCTGTGTTCATAGCGTTTTGTTTTAATGCCCGCCCTCCGGCGGGTGGTTATACAATATATATCGGCGTTAGCAACAATGCTCCCGATTATTTTCGTAAGCTCGTAACCACTCTTTGCACTCAAAGCGTAGTTTATCTTGTTGCTCCTTATTCATCAATCCGAAATCATGCCGGTAACTAATACACATATTATCAATCAGTTTAGTGTTTTCTTGCAAAGCACTGTTGCTAACATGGGATAGACCCAATGCTTCAATTTCGTTTACTAGAGAAATAAGTGATGGGTCGTGCATTAGTGACACACCAGTTTTACTGTGAAACCAATTCTTTATCAATTGGTAGGTTTTGCCTACTTGTAATTTAATTTCGCTCATTTTCGTTGTGGTTTAATGTTAGGGTGCATTTAATAAATATCGGCTTCGGAAGCATCAAATCCGCAATTTGTACATTCTACCCCATTAAATTCAGCCCCGCAGAAGCATTTATAAACACGCCGTTTGGAGGCTTTATTGTTTTTTATATCGTCCAAGTTAGAATAAAATTGAACCCGATATTTTAATGCGTCGTACATTACTCTGTTGATTATATTATCCTTCTTTGCATCGTCCAAAAATTTCACTAATAAGTCTGTTGATTTCATAATGTTGTGCTTTAATCACCACCAGGCATGATTTAACACCTGGTGGCGAAAGGTAAGAATAAAAAATCATTTTAATTCCCTGCCATCTCCATATCAATAATTCTTTTTTCTACGAAGTCGTATTCATTGATGTGAGTGCGCTCGTCGTCGAAATAGTCAACGAGTACAGGATTACCGGCCTCGTCGGTGCATTTGATGTCACCAACTGTAACAATCATTCTCCTGCAATAGATTTCCGGTGGTATGTCGTAACCGTATTGCTTGAGCTCGTACTCAGCCTCTATTTCGGCAGTAGCGGACCAGTAAAATCCTCCGTATTCGAACCAGTCAATTTCGACTTTTGCCGGGCAACCTTCGTCATGCCGCTGCTTAAGCAGTTTTTCAGCGATTACCTTCAGCAGGCTTTTGCTGTTGATGATTTTGATGTGTAATGGGATTACTGTTAGGGCTGGGCGTTTGGGATATTTTTCGTAAAAAACGGCAAAGTTGCCATCTAATATGATTTTTTCCCAAAAGTCAAGACCTTCCTCAGAGTCCTCCCAAGCAAAGCCTCCTCCTCGGTCATCTGCTATTACCCTTTCCTTAAACACCTCCGCATTCCGAGGATTCCCCTGCCTTTCCTGCTCGTCCAGCATACGCTTCCGTATCTCTACAGGTAAATCTTTAAATTGTATCATAGCTTTTGTTTTGGATATTTTTTGTAAAATTCGGCGAGGTCGCCATTTTCTATAATTCTATTCCAAAA
>Ga0209723_1007048_pt1 | contig 10466 bp, 6 predicted proteins | sample BiotimSIPDNA_2_FD_185750 | JGI IMG/M metagenome (GOLD analysis project Ga0209723, IMG submission 185750) | Anaerobic biogas reactor microbial communites from Washington, USA - Biogas_R2 time_0 SIP DNA (SPAdes) (version 2) | ecosystem: Engineered > Bioreactor > Anaerobic > Unclassified | place... | reverse complement strand
ACCGCACCAGAGTCTGCACTATGCAACGCCTGTTAAGGTCCATTACGGGGCTAAGGAGCAAGATGACAGCGTCCCCGTTTCAACTTATTCTAACCCATTTGTGGTCTAACAAATGGGGGTAAGCTCAGGGAGAGAAAATATGCTCTTTTGCTTCAGGATCGATCCCTTTGCCCTCATCGATGATTTGTATTTCAACCTGAGGTTGATTCTCGATTTTTCGATGTTGCATAACGATGAATAGATTGCCGCCATCAGGCATAGCATCAAGGCCGTTTGCAATGATATTCCAAAAAACATGGGCAAGTTCGGATTCAATTGCATTTGTCCAAAAAGGGCCTTCCTCTTCTGTGATCTCAACATTGAGAGAAGAAGGTGTCTGAATACGGACCTGACTGACCAGAGAGTGTAATATTTGTCCTAAGTTAACTGGATGAACTTGAGGAGTTTCTTTCAGATTCTCGGCTGCACGCAAAAGACTATCTACGTCTGAATCAATGGCTTCTATATATGTATGAAGCTTGGAGCTCATCACACCTTGCTTTTCAAGAGTTTCTCGAATCTGATCCAACCAAATTGGAATAGTACCAACTAGATTGTTAATCCGGTGTATAAAATCGGCGGTAATGCCGGTACGAACCATCAGTTCTTCCGATTCAGCTACTCTTGTTTGAGCTTTGCTCAGATCTTCAGTACAAGAGAGCAACTCTTTGAAAAGCTGTCTGTTTTCAAGTGCCATTGCAGTCTGTCCTGCTATTATCTGCAAGATCTCGAGATCATCCTCATTGTAGAAATGATCTACAGTTTCATAGTATACAGCAATCATACCGATAACATGATTGTTAGAAATCATTGGTGCGCCAATCCAAGAAGCTAAAGGATCACTAGTGAACCCTACATCTTCTAGTCGCTGATACCAGAATCGGTATTCATTTTTTGTTTTGATTAGAACTGGCTGCCTATTTTGGATAGCACATTCCATCCATCTATATGCATCAGGATGTGCAGAGGTCTTTTGCACTTCATTGTTAATTCGTATGAGAGGGAATCTAGTAGTATTAGTGGTAGCATCGAATACGATGATATGCATGTTATTTGTATCCATCAGAGTACTGATTTGCTCATCAATCAGTGCGATGATTTCTGCTTCTCCTAACTGCTCAGACTCTCTCAGACGTTGTTCAATTGTGTTGAGGATGCGCAAGTTTGCAATTTTGCGGTTAAGACGATCGTGTAGTTGTGTATTCTCAATCATCGCCGCGGTTTGGCGTGCGATGGTGTCGAAGTTCACTGAGTCGAATTGTGCAAAGGCTTCTATCTCATGATGATTTTCGATCACCAATACGCCGACAACTCGACTTTCTACCTTCATCGGCACTCCCAGCCAGGCAAGTGGCGGGGCGATATCTGGCCAATAGGTAAGGCCCTCCTTCTTCAATTGCTCATAAAAAGCCGTGCGATCGCCAGAGAATGATTTCGGTATGAGCGAGCCGAGTAATGCATCGGGCAGCATTCGCGTGTTCAACTCACGAGTATGCAGCAAGGGATTTGCTTCTGCAACACTAGAGATCGGTTCTACAAACTGTACTGTATCTCGATCTGGATCATAAAGCATGACATAGAAGTAATCAACAGGCAAGAACTGCCGTATACTCTCTTCGACTGATAGCAGAATTTCTTCGATCCTTCGGTTATTCATTTAAGCTCCTGATTTATCAATCTGTAGCCAGATTTTGCGATTCGTATGTTTTGAACTATTTTGGGAAAGTCTACTCTGTGTAACTTTACCCTATATCCACCGCCCGCCCTGCCGCGTTCACCGGATCCGAATAAAAAATTATCTGCATCTTATCTAGCACGTCGCTCGGCACATCCGCGATATCCCGCTTGTTCTCCGCGGGTAACAGTACCTTCTTCGCGCCGTTGTCCATCGCCAACTGCAAGCGCTCCGTCAGCGAGCCGACTTTGAGCAGGCCGCCGCGAATGCTCATCTCGCCCAATACAACAAGCGATTCAAGCACCGGTCTCCCCAGCAGCGCGCTGACCATCGCGATGAAAAACGCCACGCCAGTTTCGCTGCCCTCTTTCGATTGCATCAGGTTCACCAGTTGAACGTGCAGGTCGTAGTCGGCGGGGTCTTTGCCCAGGCCCAGAGTGCGCGCCTGCGAGTGCAGGTAGGTGTGCGCGGTGTGGACGGCGTCGCGGATGGCGCGGGAGGGCGCGCCGGTGACGCGCAGTTTGCCGCTGCCCTTGGCGACCTGGACTTCGACGCGGAAGATCGCCAGCCGCCCATCCTCCTGGTCGCTGCCGACGGTGAAGACGACGCCGGGATCAAGCGGCCCCGGTGGAATCAGCCCGCCGCCGCCCTGCTCCGGCACGGCGACGAAGGTTTCCTGGCGCGTCTCCTTGTCCAGGTACGAAAAGTTCACGGCCCAGTATTCCAGGCCGCCCATCCGCCGCAATTGCTCCTTGACGCGCCGCCGGCCTTCGAGCGCCAGTTCCAGGTACGTTTGTAGTTCGTCGCGGGTGAAAACGCCGTCGGGGTGCAACAGTTTGAGCAGACCGGAGACGGTCTTGCGCACCGCGCGCACGTCGCGCTGGTTGAGGTGGCTCCCCAGGTCGAAATGCGGGTCAATGGCGGTGACGTAGCTGGTCTTGCGGAAGCCACGCCAGACTTCGGTGAGATAGTCCACCACGAAGCCGTAATGCCCGGTGAAGTATTCAGGCCGCATCTTGTCCACTTCCCAGCCGGGCAGGTAGAAATGGATGCGGTCGATGAGCGCCAAATCCTGCATCTGGTCGGAGAGCGGCTGGAGCAGGTGTGAGGTCTTGACCAACGTGGCGATGTCGCCGTCAATGTTGCCGTTGAAGACGATGGACGCCTCCGCCGGAACCTCTTCTTTGCCCCGCGAAAAGCTGCCGGATTCCATATAGTCCTTCAAAATCTGGATGCCGCCCGCGTCCTTGAAGCGCACGCCCGCCACTTCGTCGAAGGCCACCACATCCCACAGTCCCACCAGCCCCATGCTGCCCGAACTGAGGTTCATAAAGAGATGCGCCACGGTCGTCTGCCCACCGGAGATGAGGATGGCGTAGGGCGAAATCTCGCGGAAGACGAAGCTCTTGCCCGTGCCGCGCGGTCCCAGCTCGATGAGGTTGTAGTTGCTCTCCACCATCGGCACGAGGCGCAGCAGGTAGAGCAATTTCTTGCGGAAGGTGAAGTCGGGGTGCGCCGGTTCGAAGCCGACGCCGCGCAGCAGCGCGTCGAGCCATTCCTCGGTGGTGAAGGCCGTGCGCCCGGCGATGAAGTCGCTCGGGTCGGTGGAGGCATACTGGATGGGCTTGACCTGTTTGACGGCGAAGGGGCGCGTCATCCCCCGCTCCTGGAATTCGGGATTATATTCCAGGTCGATGATGGCCCAGATGCCGCCCATCAACAGTTTGTCGTACTGGTGGACGATGTCATCGGCAATGAGCGCGTCCTTCACGCCCAGGTTGACGAGTTCGGCCCAGAAGTGATCGACGTTGGTATCCAGCCGCGCCTTGAGTTTGTCTATGATGCGATGTTGGCCCTTTTGCCGGGTGAGCGCCTTGACCTTCTCGCCCTCGTCGGCGCGGACGTAATTGCGCGCCAACACGTCGCGCACGTGCATTAGCCCCTGCTCGATGACCTCCGGGTCGGTGGACGAACAATACTTGCCGAGCAGGTATTCCAACACGTAGACGGGCACGTTGTAGCCCACCTTCGTCTGGCGGACCAGGTCTTTGCGCACGACGCGGCCGGGGAAGGTTGCGGTCAGTTTGATATCGAGTTCATCCAAGTCAGTCTCCTCTTGTGGCGCGGATTCCATTCCGCGTTTTATCTGCCACGCGATATGGAAATCGCGGCTACAGATCCAAATCTACTTTCACGACAGCAACTTGGCTGTCCAACAATTCTCCCGTGACAGCATCGCGGGCGCGAATTTCTACGGTATCCCCAAATTGTAGCCCGTAAACTATCTCTAGCATCAGCGACTTCTCGACGATGTCACGCTCCACCTGCGCATCCCACACGCGCGAGACGCGCTGGCCCTGCTTCACGATGTCAACCTCCACCATGCGAGCTGTGCTCAACAGGTCGCCGCCGGTGGGGATGAGGTGCACTTTGAAGATGGCGTTGCGGAGTTCCGCGCCAGCCGGTAATTCCAGGGAGACGCCTATCGGGCGCTCCAGTGCCGTCTGGCGGATCTGGATGATGGGGACAACCACCTCTTGCAGCGCGATGCCGCCGTGCATGTAGTTGTACGGGCCGGGAGTAAGGAAGCAGCCCACGCCGCGCGGAAACCAGGCTGTGAGATCGCTGCCGTGGACCGGGAAATGCGGCAGGGCGGCCCAATCTGCGCCGGCGTCGGGGTAGGCCGCGTTTGGACCAACAGCATACCTCGCGTTCTTCTTCAGCAGGCCCGGTTCCCTGGCCTTGACCTTGTCGGCCTCGCGGATGGTCTCGCGCAGCAAGAACCCGTGGTCGCTGACGATGGCGATCTCCGTACAGCCGGCCGCCATGAGCCGCCGGATGCCGTGTTCGAGCCGGTCCAGCAGCGCGTCGAAGGTGTGCAGCGCCACCGCGCCGATGCCTTCGCCTGCCGCGTCAATCGCCTGGGAGGTGACGATGATCCAGTTCACGTTTTGCTCAAGGCTGTTGAGTGGCGTCGCCAGCCATTGATCCAGGTCAAAGATAGCCGCCTTTTGCCCTAACTTCGACACAAGATAGGTCAATCGCTTATCCTTGCGGGCCAGGTTGTCGCTGCTGCCGGGAGCTTGGATCACCCACTCGCTCTCATACATCACGCGAAACTGCTCCCAGCCGGGCAACAGCGCGGCCATGCCAAGCTCCGTGATCGAAGGGATAGGGCTGAGGCGCGCCTGCACCTGCTCGGTGCTCAGCCCCAATCGCTCGGCCAGCGTGTGCGCCAACTCGTAGCGCAGCGCATCGACCATCACCAGGGCGCGCAAGCCCTTCCCGCCAGATGGCGCGCTGGACCAGAGTAGCGATCCGGCCAACGCGCACAGGGCCGGCGGCCATTGCCCTTCTGCCGACGCCAGCGCGGTGAAGCGTTCGTTGAGGACGCCCAGATATTCCCGGTAGACGCGCGCCGTCCATTTGAGGGCTGCATCTACCTGCGCACCGGTGCGATCCAGTTGCGCGGAGAAGCGCCGGTAGGCCGCATCTATCTTCCACCAGGCGGCGGCGTAGCGTGCGACCATCGCGGCGGGCGTGGGTTGCTGCGCGATCTCGGCCAGCGCCGCCTGCGCTTGGTGCAGCGTCTCCTGCATCCCCTCCAATGCCTGCCAGCCGGGGACGTCGCCCTCGCGCGCCCAGAAGCTCGCCGCGCGCTGCCCGAATACGTCGCGTTCCTCATCCACCAAGGCCAGCGCCCCGGCTTTATCCGTGATTCCGTCCAGGCGAGCCTGCACTTGCTGCCAGAGCGTCTGTTCTACGTTGAGGAAGCTGCTCCCCACGGTTTCCGGCGGCAGATGGACGGCCCACACGCCTAGCGCATATTGCGCATCGAGCGCCAGCGCCCGCCGTTTGAACGTGGCTTTGAACAGTTCGTGATGTTGCCATGTGCGCAGGAAATTCCGGCACGCTTCCCAGTACACACTTTGTGGCAGGACATCCGCAAACGGGAACCCGGGCACGTTGGGCGCAGCCGACCGCGCTTCCACCAGGCAGAGCAAGGCCGTGAAGCGGTCGGCCCAGGCTTCTTCCGCGTTAGCCTCCGGCGGCTCAACGCCGAATTGGAGCGCGACCATCTCGAACAGTGGTTGCGCCAGCGCGCGCGCCTGTAAATCGGGCAGTGTACGCCGGGGATCGGCTAGCAGACGCAACAAGGTCTCCTCGAAGTCCGGCATCAGGCGATTGAGCGCGGTTTCCAGGTTGACGATGCCGTCCCAGAACGCCCGGCCTTTGCCGATGGAAGCGACGACCAGCGAGGGCAGTAACGGGCGCAGTTGCCGCAATTGTTTGGGATCGTCTGGCAGTTTGACCCCGGCCTGGGCCAATACTTGCTCGATGCTGCGTTGGAAGCGTTTGGCCGTGTGGAAAAACGGGCGCAGATAGAGCACGCGCGATGCTTCCGCCTTGATGTAAACCACGACACGCTCGCCAGGACTGCGCCGCGCCAATTCGTAACGTGCGCGGAGTTGTCCCTGCATCACGCTCAGGCGCGGCAGGCGCGGTTCGATATGCGGCAGCAGTTTTTCCCATTCGTCGGTTGGATCGAACCAGAGAATAGTGTCGTGGCTTGGGTCTTGATCGAAATAGGCAGTAAATTCGTTGATCAATGCGTCAATGAGCATAGCTCTCCTTACATCGCCTCACACGCTACCCTAAAACCGGTATTGGGCAACCGCAAGTCCGGTTTGACTTTGTCGCGCCAGGCGGAGCGGGCGGCGAGCGGGCCTTCATCGAACGCGCCGCCGCGCACGACACGTTCGCCCGGCGCCGTCGGGTCTTCGCGTCCATCGTCAGCTTGGTAGGGATAGGGGCGGTAGAGGCTGCCGGTCCATTCCCAGACGTTGCCGGCCATATCCGCCAATCCGTAGGGACTGTCGCCGGCCGGGGAGTAACGCCCGACAGGGGTGGTTTCCAGCCGCAGCGCGCCGTGGGCGTCTACGTTGCAGAGGCTGTCGTCGAAAACGTCGCCCCAGGGGTAGGCGCGTTTATGCCCCCCCTCAGTCCCCCCCAATGGGGGGGAAGTAAGTGGAAGAGTCCCCTCCAGTGGGGGGGAGGCAAGCTGGGGAGTCTGCCCCGCTGGGGGGGAGGTGGGAGGCAGGGACCAGCTTGCGGCTTTTTCCCACTCGGCTTCGCTGGGCAGGCGACAACGATACCCCGTTATTTCGCTCAGCCAACGGCAGTAATCGCACGCTTCTGCCCACGTGACCAGCACGACGGGATGATCGTCCAGGCCGCGAGGATACGTGCGGGTTCGGCGGTCCCAGGCGTAACGCTGCGCCGCGCGCAAGGGGCTGTACGGGATCGGGGCATCGGGATTGGCGTCGATGTAACGCTGATAATTGGCATTGGTGACCGGATATCGCCCGATGCAATAGGCTCCCAGGTTCACGCGATGTAGGGGGCGGCAGGCGTCTTTCAGGTTGGTGAGGTCGCTGCCCATTTCGAATGTTCCAGCGGGGATGTAGAGGAGTTCCTGCTCCAGCGCTACGACGTCGCCTGCAGGCAGTGGGCGCGGCGCGCGACGATGTGAAGAGACCTGGAGTGGTTCGGTTTGCGGTCGCAACGCGGTCAGCATCTCGGCGGCGGACTGGAAACGGTCTTTGGGATGCAGCGCCAGCGCCTTCATCACCACCGAGGCGAGGAATTTGGGGACGGATGGGTTGAGCTGTCGCACCGGTTGCAGTTCGTCCTCCAACACACGCATACAGGCATCGGGCGGAGGCATCAACGTGAGGGCGTAATACAGCGTCGCGCCGAGGCTGTAGATGTCGGAGTAGACGCCAGTGCGGAACCCTTCGGCGTGAAGGTTCTCGACGTAGCGCCGTGGACTAGGGATATGCAGGAGTTGTTCCACCGGATATTGCTCGATGGGGGCGTATCCCTGCGTGAAAGCCCGCGCGCCGGTCCGGGTGTGGGTGTCATCGAGCCGCCGCGCAATGCCGAAATCCAGCAGCATGGCGTTGCCTTGCGGGGTGATGCAGATGTTCTGCGGTTTGATGTCGCGGTGGATGATGGGCGGGTCGTGGGTGTGGATATACTGCAACGCATCCAGCAGTTCTTGCGCCCACTTGAGCACTTCGTGAACTTCGAAGGGCGCGGCCCGCTGCTCGCGCAGACGATCCAGCGTGGCCCCCTCGACATATTCCATCACGATATAAGCGCGCTCCCCATCCATGAAAAGGTCGTGGACGACCGGCAGATTGGCATGACGCAGACTGCCTAGCAGTCGGGCTTCTTCCTCAAGCAGTCCTCGATGCATCGTGTCGGGGGTCAGGACTTCTTTGATAACGCATTGGCGTTGGAGGCGTTGGTCCTCGACGAGGTACGCCGCCCCCATCCCCCCTTGCCCGAGCGGGCGCAACTCGCGATAGCGCCCCTCGCGCAGCCGCAGCCCAGTATCGGTGCCGGAATATGGAGCAGCGCCCAACGTGTCTGCGTCTGCCTGGACATTACCTTGTTCGAGCATCCTATCCTTGAGCGTGCGGAATATGTTGGATGGTTTGGGGAAAACGAAGAAGTTGTGAATTTTACCTTCCACTGTCCGCCGTTCGATCAAGCCTTCGTCGGCGAGTTGACGGCAACGGCTGTTGGCCTGTTGCCGCGCACTCAGTTTGAGCGTGCGCGCCAGTTCGTCATCATCCACACCTTCTGGATGCTGCTGCAAATAGGCCAGGATGCGCTCGCGTACCGTCTGTTTTGCCATGTTCTCTGCTATTACTCGTCTGTTATAGTCCCGAGCCAGGTCTGGACTTCCACCATCGTCTTGGGCCGGTCGGCGCGTGACTCGGCTACCATCATCTGCAAGATGGCTTTGCCATCCTCTGAGAGTGGCGCGGCGGCGATGCGCGCGCGGTCCAGCGCCTCATCCGGGCCTGGGCGGAAGAGCATGTCGTACCATAGGACGCCGAGCGAGTAGATATCAATACGCTCATCTACCGCGTGTGCGTGGAACACCTGCTCTGGCGCGACGTGCCGGCCGCTGACCAACAGTTTGCCGGTTTGTCTCAGGGTGTGGCCGATGGCCGGTACTTTGGCGAAGTCGAAGTCGCTTACCTTTGCGCGCCCGTCAGCCGTCAGGATGACGCTGCCCGGCGTGAGGTTGCGGTGGATGACGCCCTGCGCGTGGCAATGCGCCAGTCCGGCGGCGACGTCGTTGAGGATGCGGTGTTGATCTGCGAGCGGGATTGGCCCGGCGGCCAGACGGTCCGCCAGCGTCTGCTCCCCGGCCCATTCCTGAATGAGGTAGTAGCGCTCGTCCGAGGTCATATCGCGCATGAATTGCAGCGGGCGGACGAGGTTGGGATGCGCACCCGCGTTGTACAGCGCCGCCATATCCCGCTTGAAGCGCGTCACGGCCTCCTCCAATTCCCGCAGCGAGCCAACTACAGGCACGTCGTATTGCTTGATGCGCACCTTGCGCCCGGGAAATTCGGGGTCTTCGGCGCGCAGTTCGACGTAATGGGCGCGTTCCAGCGTTTCCAACACGCGATACCCGCCCACGCGCTGCTCGGCGTCGGCCACGTGGGAATCCAGCAAGGTCTGGCGCAGACGGGATTGGTCGGCGACACTTAACACGAGAGAATAGGGTTGAAAGACATATTCACGCCCGGTAAGTGCTTGGATAAGACTTTCGTGCAGACCAAAAACCTTATGGGCCTGTGGATCGCTAATCTTGAGCGCCCCCGTGCCTTTGGAGAGCACCACCAGTCCCACCACACTCACGTCCCATCCCGCACTTGCTAAAAAGCCGTTGACGACTTTAGCCTTCTGTTCGATGATAGGGAGCGGACTGGGCCGTACATCGCCGCTGGCGTGTCGCCAGATCTGCTGATCGGCCTCTATCGCACCACTCCAGTGTTTGACTTCCAGCAAATAGACACCATTGCGGTTGATCACGACGATGTCAATTTCCAACGTGCCGCTTCCAGCCGGCAGGTGATAGTTGACCAGCAACGTTCCATTGGGCAGATGATGCCGCAGGTAGTTGGCGGTCAGCGTCTCGCCCTCATGCGAGTGCGGGTGGCAGTGAATGACGTCAACGGCGCTCATAATGCCTCCTTCTGTTGTTAGGGTAACGGCCCATAGACCCGCGTTGCCAAATCAGTCCCTAGCAATTGCTCGGCAAGGTAGCGCCGTAACGTTTGCTCTGAAGCTTGAGGATGACGACGGCGCAATCCTTCCCGGGCCAGGTTCTTGACCGTGGCATTGAGTTGGCCCAGCAGCGCGATCTTGCGCCAGGGCGGCGCGGCGCGCATCAGCGCAATTTGCACATGCTCTGCTTCTGGATGTGTGTCGCTATAAATGCTCATTTTTTACTTCCTGTCACCCGTTACCTGCCAGGTGGCTGTATCATTTCTTTATCCTGGTCGCCGCTTGATTCGGCTTGCTTTCTGGCAAGCCAGTCTTGAAATCGCCTGGTGGCCCAACTTCCTATTCCAATAACACTTCCGCCGGCAAGGACGCCGCCGGTGATCGCCCAAGGTCGTATATGCTTTGGCATTGATGATACATCGCGCGAAAACGAACGCACATCCTTGTACGTACTGCCCATCATTCCGCCGGCGATTGCCCCTAACAGCCCCCCTGCAATCCATCCAATGACACGGCTCTCTTTTTTTCTATGGTAGCAAAACTGGCTAGACAGGAGGGCAAACGGGGATAGTATAGGGGAAAAAGCGAAGTGGAGGGATAGACAATGCCGCGGAGAACAAGACGCCCGAAAGCCACGCGTAGCGAAGTCCTGGAGTGT
>Ga0209723_1007044_pt1 | contig 10468 bp, 9 predicted proteins | sample BiotimSIPDNA_2_FD_185750 | JGI IMG/M metagenome (GOLD analysis project Ga0209723, IMG submission 185750) | Anaerobic biogas reactor microbial communites from Washington, USA - Biogas_R2 time_0 SIP DNA (SPAdes) (version 2) | ecosystem: Engineered > Bioreactor > Anaerobic > Unclassified | place... | reverse complement strand
GAGCGCTTGCAGCAATTGCGCCGGCGTCTGGCCCGTCTTGAGCATGAAGTCGAGGAAGTAGAGGTTGCCCAGGATGCCGTCACGCTCGGGGACGTTGCCGCGGAAGGCGTACCCGCCGCTTTCCTCGCCGCCGATGAGGGCGTTCGTTTCCAGCACTTTGGGCGCGACGTATTTGAAGCCCACGCCGGTTTCGTGCACGTCCACGCCGTACATCTTGCCCAGGCGGTTTAGCATCGACGTGGTGGAGATGGTTTTGACAATCGCCCCGCGCAGCCCGCGCACTTCCAGCAGATAGTAGGCCAGCAGCGCGTAGACCTGCAACTGGTTGATGTAGACGCCGTTTTCGTCACCGATGCCCATGCGGTCGGCGTCTCCGTCCATGATGAGGAGCACGTCGGCGCCCAACTCCACCGTGCGTTGTAACGCCACATCGATGTTGGGGCGGATCGGCTCCGGGCGCTGCATCTCCGGGAAGAGCGGATGGCGCTCGGCGTGGATTTCCCAGATGGTGTTGGTTCCGCCCGCCATCAGCCGGGGAAACCAGCCCGCGCCATTGCCCCACATCGGCTCCACCAGGATTTTGAACCCGGCGTTGCGCAGTTTGGGCAGATCGACGAGCGTGCCGAGATGCGTGATGTAAGCCGGGTCAGGATCCCATCGGGTGACCATGCCTTTCGTCTCCGCTTCCTGGAGCGGCAGCCGCTTCACGTTAGCAATGGCGGGAATGGCGTCTTCGATTTCCGCCAGACCCTCCGGTGGCACCGCGCCACCTTGTGGATCGCGCACTTTGAGGCCGTTGTCCGCCGGCGGGTTGTGGCTGGCGGTGATGTTGATCGCTCCGCCGGCCTGCCGCTCGGTGACGCTGTAACTGATAACCGGGGTGGGGGTGTTGTGGTCGGTCAGCCACACGCGGATGCCATTGCCCGCCATCACTTCAGCAGCGGCGGCGGCAAATAGATCGCTGGAGAAGCGTTGGTCGTAGCCTATCACGACGCCTTTGTCGGCCAGATTGTGGTTCTTGAGATAGGTCGCGTAACCCTGCGTCGCGCGGCGCACGTTGTCGAAGGTGTAGTCCTCGGCGATGCGCCCGCGCCACCCGTCGGTGCCGAATTTGATGTCATGCATCGTGATTCCCCGCCTCCTTTTCGGTCTTTAGCAGTTCGAGGTCGGCGTCTACCATCATCTCAATGAGACTTTTGAAGGTAACGTTTGGCTTCCAGCCTAACTTTGCTTTGGCCTTGCTCGGATCGGAAACCAGTAGATCGACCTCTGCCGGCCGCATAAAGCGCGGGTCCTGCACGACGTAATCGCGCCAGTTCAGCCCGACGCGCGCGAAAGCAATTTCGCAAAATTCTTGTACGGCGTGTGTTTCGCCGGTTCCCACCACGTAGTCATCCGGTTCGTCCTGCTGCAGCATGAGCCACATCGCGCGGACGTAGTCCCCCGCGTACCCCCAATCGCGCTTGGAGTCGAGGCTGCCCAAGGCGAGTTGGTTTGCCATCCCCAGTTTGATTTTGGCGACCTGGTACGTGATTTTGCGCGTGACGAATTCCAGGCCTCTACGCGGACTTTCGTGGTTGAACAGGATACCCGAACACGCGAACAGGTCGTAGGACTCGCGGTAGTTCACCGTGATCCAGTGCCCGTACACCTTCGCCACGCCGTAGGGCGAGCGCGGATAGAAGGGCGTGGTTTCGCGCTGGGGGACTTCGCGCACTTTGCCGAACATCTCGCTGCTGCTGGCCTGGTAGAAGCGGATGGTGGGATCGACGGTGCGGATGGCTTCCAGCACGCGGGTGACGCCCAACGCGGTGACCTCGCCGGTGAACACGGGCTGCTGCCACGACGCCGGCACGAACGACTGCGCCGCCAGGTTGTAGACCTCTTGCGGGCGATAGTCGCGCAGGGTGGCGATAAGCGACCCTTGATCCAGCAGGTCGCCGGAGACCAGGGTGAGTCTGTCCTGGATGTGGTGGATGCGGGTGAAGGTCACGGTGCTGGTGCGACGCACCAACCCGATCACGTCATAGCCTTTTTCGAGTAGAAACTCGGCCAGGTATGAGCCGTCCTGGCCGGTGATGCCGGTGATTAACGCACGGCGTTTCGTCATAAAATCAACCTCCCTTTATGATTGTCTGAGCGCAAAGATTCGCGCCTCGTTAGTCGAATAGTCTTGCCTGTCGTCGGACTGGGCGGCTTTAGGCGTAAAATATTGCGCCCGGTCAACTTTTAGAACGGAATTTCGTCGTCGTCGAATTCGCCGGTGAAGAAGAACTCGTCTAGATCGCAGTCGTCGGGATCGATGCCCGCGGCCTCCAAATCGCCCTGAATGATGGCGATCATGGCCTCACAGTAAGCGGCCTGTTTTTGCACTTTGCCCAGTTCGGCCTCCGTGTTTGCCATCGCCTTGTTGATCCTGGCGATTTGCTTCTGCCAGTGCTTACGTTCTTTGTCGTCTTCGGCGGCGTCGAGGAGGCGCTGGGTGACATCTATTTCGTACCGTTGATATTCGAGATCGTATTCGAATTCCTCGACCTCCCACTGGATGTCGCGCAGCGTGACCATCCAATGCCGGTAAACGCCGACCTTCGCCGATGTCATCCTGCTGATTTCGTCGTTCTCTGCTAATTCTGTCATTGCCTTACCCTCCTGTTGTGAATTGCCGCCATTCATCCAGGACATCCTGGATCGTTTGCTCGAAGGGGGTTTCCGGTTCCCAGCCGGTATCGTGTTGCAGTTTGGCCGCGCTGCCGTAGAAGACGGGGACGTCGGCGGGGCGGTAGCGTTCCGGGTCGATCTCCACCCGGATGGGGACGGCAGCCAGGGCGATCAGTTGGTCGACGAGGGATTGGATCGTGCGCGGCGTCCCAGCAGCGATGTTGTAGACCTCCCCCGGTTGCCCGTGCAGCAGCGCGAGGTGGTAGGCGCGCACGACGTCGCGCACGTCGGTGAAGTCGCGGGCGGGCGTGAGGTTGCCCACACGCATCACCGGTTCTTGCTTGCCCGCCTCGATCCCCGCAACCTGGCTGGCGAAGGCCGGCAGCACGAAGCGCGCCGACTGCCCCGGCCCCACGTGGTTGAAGGGCCGGATGCGGATAATGGGCAGTCCAAAACTGATGAAGTACTGGTAACCCATTACATCCTGCGCGACCTTGCTGACGCTGTAGGGATTCTCCGGGCGCAGAGGGTGATCTTCGGTCAGCGGGAGTTCATCGGCGCTGGCCCGCCCGTACTCTTCGCCGGAGCCGATGACGAGCGTGCGCGGCGCGAGGCCAAGCGCCTTGAAGGCTTCCAGCAGGATGAGCTGCCCGCGGATGTTGTTCTCCAGCGTGCCCCACGGGTCCTGGTAGGACGTGGGGACGTGCGATTGCGCCGCCAGGTGGATGACGTAATCCGGCGGGGCCTGGGCCAGCAGCGCGTGCGTGGCCTCGGCGTCGCGCAAGTCCAGATAGTGCAGCGTCTCGCGTTGGGGATCCATCGGCGGTGGCGGCGATTCGGGATAGCACGTGCCGGTGATAGTCCAGTTGGTCTGCGCGAGGAAATAACGTCGTAGATGTGTGCCGACGAATCCGGTCGCTCCGGTAATTAGAATACGCATAGTCTTTAGTCCGGTAGTCTTTGGTCTGGTCGTCATGAGTCCGGCAGTCTTTAGCCGGATAGTCTGATCGGGTGATGGGCATAATCTGCCAGGCCCTATATGCCTGGCATTATACGGGATTGGGGGTGAAAGTCAATGCCATGCGCTTGCGCCAGGCGCTGCACCTGGTCCAGGGTGATGCGCCAGCGGCGACTCCCCGTACCTCCCGGTCGTGGGACTTTCTCAAGACGCAGGCGACCCAAGGCCCGGCCAACCCGACTCTCGGTGATATTTTCGGCGTCGTTACCTTGACGCATCGAAATGGCAACTGCATATGCGAAGACGTCCTGTACCGTCACTGTGAAGCTGTGCAGGAGGGCCGAATCTGGGGCGAGACCGGCTGGATAGGGAGTATTCTCTACATTTGTGGCCCTAGTGGCACTCCTGGCACAAGCACACAGCGCCAACACCACGAGGTAGGTGATGTTGCCGGCCTCAAGATCGCGTTTTTCCTGCTGGTAGCGCGACGACAGGGCATGCAGGCGATCCCAGAGGCCGGTTGTGGACGGCATGCCGGGGATCGAAGGCCAGGCCGGGTCTAGCGGACGGTGGAGCGTTCCTGCCGTATCGAGGGTATCCAACCAGAGAGCAACGGCAAGCAGGGCACGCCACGGTTCGAGGTCGCGCCCGAAGAGGTGGGCTTTCTCGTTGACGGCCTTTTCGTAGCACCGGAGTTGGGGAAGGCAAGCTAAAGCCAAGGCCCAGAGGTCGTCGAGCAACTGGCGGCGATCATGGGGCCAGGCCTCGGGGTCCAACGGATCGGCGTTGGCGCAGTCGCGGTCTGGGGTGCGGACGAGGGGGATGACGATACTGCGGCTGGCGAGGACGTTATCGGGCACCTGGATGGCAGAGAAGAGACGCGGGCAAAAGGCATTGATGTGGCGTGTGCGCTGTCCGTTGCCGGGGTCACGCTCTTTGATGGTGACGGTGCTACCGCAGCGGTTTCCGGCTAACAGCAGGGCGCGTTTATCGGCATCGCTGCCGTGCAGTTTGGTGAGGTTTTCCGCGTCGTCGAAGGCCAGGGTAGCGCCATATTCCGTGAGGTCACGCAGGCTGGCATAGGAGCCGCCGGCCAGGAGGACGTGGCCGAGATAGGCCATTTCGGTGACGGTGTGCAGAAGGACGGTCTTGCCGGAACCGCGTTCACCGGTGACCCAGAGGTAACCGACGACGTCGAAGGCTGGCAGGAACCAGGTCGCCAGCACGTAACAGGCAACCAGTTCGGCCATGGTTTGTTGCCCGGCGAGCGAGCGGTCGAAATCGACGAAGCGATTGACGACGGCGGCGATCTGTTGGAAGACCTGAACGGGGTGGGGACGGGCGCCGGCGCGATAGGCTTTGACTCCGGCGGCGGACCAGGTACGGGATTGTTCCGGCGTTTCGGGCAGGGCGACGTCAATCTCTAGGTCCTGCAAGGGAGTATCGCCGCCTGCGCCAAAGAGGGCGCCATCGTCGCGGAGGATGAAGCGCTGCAGGTGGGTTGGTTCCAGGTGTGAGGACTGAGCCGGGTCGGAAACGCGGACATAGAGCCAGACGGCCGCATAGGTATGCCCGGCGATGAGGGCGAGGGGACGGCGCATGACCGGCGGGGCGGCGTCGAGGATTTCAATTTGGGACGATGGTGTTGGCGGGTCGGGTATGGTAGTGTTCATAAGTCGAAAGTTGTATGAAAATTCAGTTTTTGGCTTTTTCAGAGGCGTCAGACGAGTTGTATTCCCCATTCCTCGGACAGTTCGGCAAGCGCTTGGTCAATAAGCTCGTCGAGGTCCTTCGATTTATCGGGGGACAGAGCTTGCCTATCACGCAGTAGTCGTCCGAAACATATGGCTGTGCGGCCGTAGACGGAGAAAACAGGCACTAGTGCTTTGATGTCCTGGTCCTCCTTTTCAAACCAGGCGTCGATGTGGGCGGAGAGCGCTTTCCATTTGGCGAACAGGTCCTGGATGATTTCGTCGAGGAAGGCGAGGTGGTCGTCGACGCTGAGGGGGGCGTTTGGCGTAGTCAAGGGTTATCTCCTGGTGGATACAGGCTGGTTGAGCAGGGGCGCTTGAGGCGCCCGGGCTACAATATGTAGTGGTTCCGTATGTTTGTAACACTACAGGTATTATAGTGCATTTGTTCTATTTTGTCAAGAGGGGCCCCTACCAGGGGCCCCTGGTGATTACCCATATCTCACCGCAGAGCGCGCTGAGGCCGCAGAGAGATATAAAAGAGGATGTTTTGGTTTGCTTCTGGATTGTTGCGTTACCTGCAACACGCTTCCTTTATCCTGAAAGTATCTTTCACGATGGAGGTGCGGAAATGCCTTTCTGGAGCAAAAACCAAACAGCATTTGTGGAGATGGATCGTCTGATTCACCAACAGCCGGGAATTCGTCCGGTAGAGATTGCCGAGCAATTAGGTGTGGCTCGCTCGACCGTCACGCGCCGCTTACCGAGCCTGGAAGAGGCCGGATTTTTCTACAGCGAGGATAAGCGAGGCGGATTGTGGCCGTTTGAACGTGGAAAGTAGCAAAGGAGTCTATGGCGTCATCGAGCGCGAACTCAAACGCCTGGGCATCGGCTACGTCGGCGTCGACGGCGTCCAGGCCAAAAAGCGCAATCACCTGGCCCGCAAGTTCGAGGCTGACCCCACCGCCACCGTCCTCCTGGCCGGCACCGGTACGCTCAATCGCGGAGTCACGATCAACGGCGCAAACCACGTCATCATACTCAACACCGAATGGTCGCCCGAAACCACGCTCCAGGCCGAAGATCGCTGTCACCGCCCCGGTCAAACCAAGCCCGTCACCGTTCATTACATCCTCTCAATGAACACCGTCGATGAGCAAATGTGGGACATCATCAACCAGAAGCACGACGCCCAACGCGCCGTCTTCGACAAGGTCCCCCAAGACAAGTCCGTCGAGGAGATCATGGCCGAAGCCACCAGCGCACAGATCGCCGTCGCCCAAGCCCTCGTCAGCGTCAAACGCCAACCGAGCCAAAGCGAAGGCCCGATCGTCACCGCCGACGTCATTCCCACCATCGCCGCCATCGAGCAAGCCGCAAAACCGATTGAGACGAAAATGCCGGCAGATCAAACGAATACCGCACCCACCGCCAAACAACTCAACCTCCTCGACCTCTTCGAGCGTCACGGCGCCCAAGGCAAGCGCCCCGCCAAGCAGATCGTCGTCCCCGAACAACAGCTCTCCCTCTTCGATCTCGCCTCCGCGTAGCCGCGGTATCCCTACCGCGTCAAAAGGCCCCTGCTCTGGTTGAGCAGGGGCCTTTTTTTATTGCTGCCCATTTTTGCTACATATCAACATACTTCCAAACATACTTCCAATCACCCGGCCCGCAAGCGGGCCTAGCCTTCGTTGCGCTCCTGACCTACGACCAGCGCACCCCCATCTTGTCCACCCTGTCCACTCCCTCCATCCCCCAAACACTCTGCGCCGCCCCCTTGCATGTTTTGCAACAACACACAAAAAGCCCCTACCATAAACAGTAGAGGCTTCATCTTTTGACTTAATGCATTTTCTAACAAGGACTCCTTTCGGCCATCATACTTCTATCGAGTGTTGCATGGATCATGTTATCATGCCAATGAAGAAAGTAATGATCACAACGAATCCGACAAATGGAAGACCCCACCAAAATATCATACTTATTAGTGAGGTCGCAAGTATGGCAAGAACAATGCAAACAACTTTAGCAATGACGCTTTCTACAGACCACGCATCGACCAAAATGCCGCGAACAAAGGACGCAACCGCAATGAATCCAATCACCTCGAGCACAGCCACGATAACTATGATTATCCAAAAACCAACCTCAATCGACTTAAATAGATCCACAGTGCCCTCCTTTTCTTGAGTTTCAATGTTTTCTCTGGTGAACACACTCTCCGAAAAGTCTAATGAATCTACTGCAATAACACCAACTTGTCAATTTGTTAGCTGCATCATTTGTATGCCTTTGCTCGTTTTTCAAATCGAGGCTTTTCTCAGCAACCCCGTATCCCCCGCCTTCAACTACCCCCTTGCGCTGGCGCAAACACTCCGGGCCTCCAGCCCTCCGCGTGGCGTGCCGCCACACCCCCTTCGACATGGCGCAGCGCAAACGCGCTGCTCCTGGCTGCCCCGTCTTCCCCTCCACCACCGGCCTACGCCTTCACGCATCCTTAAACGGATCGGCGTGGATGAAATCCCTGGGCTTCGGGTTGTGGTCGACCAAGCGAAGTTTTCAGTATCCTCAAACGGATCGACCTGGTGCGGGGCAGTGTCGGCTCATTCTTGAGTACGACTTTCAGCATCCTCAAACGGATCGGAGTGGGTGAAACGGTGTGGGACTATCTCGCATCGCTGGCTACGACGGTCTTTCAGTATCCTCAAACGGATCGGAGTGGGTGAAACGCCGTACCGCGCGCCTATCCAGTCGCCCATTGGTCATACTTTCAGTATCCTCAAACGGATCGGAGTGGGTGAAACTTTACGCGGCTCCTAGAGGCTCCTAGACGCATCAGAGCTTTCAGTATCCTCAAACGGATCGGAGTGGGTGAAACTTGTGGAAGCGTCACCACGCCACTGTTCACCACGCTCACTTTCAGTATCCTCAAACGGATCGGAGTGGGTGAAACCCGGTGGGATGACTATTGAGGAGAACGATATTGCCGACTTTCAGTATCCTCAAACGGATCGGAGTGGGTGAAACTTAGTATAAAAAGACGTGAGATTCCCCTGATTCCACGGCCTTTCAGTATCCTCAAACGGATCGGAGTGGGTGAAACCATAACTGGCGATGTTCATCGCGCTGGGGACGGCGTTCGCCAGTTCTTTCAGTATCCTCAAACGGATCGGAGTGGGTGAAACTCTTCTTCGTGGAGAACGCGCAGCCTCTCGGCACGATCTTTCAGTATCCTCAAACGGATCGGAGTGGGTGAAACGGGGTATCGTTCGGTAGAGGTAACCTCTTGGGCGTCTTTCAGTATCCTCAAACGGATCGGAGTGGGTGAAACTCCTGATTGCCGAGCAACTGAAGGCCGCCTATCCAGAACCTTTCAGTATCCTCAAACGGATCGGAGTGGGTGAAACATCGACTCAAGGCCGACAATGTACCAGAAAGTAGAGCTTTCAGTATCCTCAAACGGATCGGAGTGGGTGAAACCACACGGAGCTACTTAGCGTGTAGTGTCGTGTAATCTTTCAGTATCCTCAAACGGATCGGAGTGGGTGAAACGACCGGGCGGGTCGTTGTATTTCAAGGGGCCGTATCTTTCAGTATCCTCAAACGGATCGGAGTGGGTGAAACTGAGCAAGGGGATTGACAAGGCGGCTGGGGTCGAGACTTTCAGTATCCTCAAACGGATCGGAGTGGGTGAAACGTGGTTCATCCGAAATTACAAACGTTCTCCGCATTATCTTTCAGTATCCTCAAACGGATCGGAGTGGGTGAAACGAATTGTGGCGCGTTGTGTTTTTCGCCGTTTTAGCACTTTCAGTATCCTCAAACGGATCGGAGTGGGTGAAACAAAATCGTGGGCGTGAATGTCGGCGTATCGTCAGACTTTCAGTATCCTCAAACGGATCGGAGTGGGTGAAACTTAGGGGTGTTGAGATTAGAACAGCGCGCACAGATCTTTCAGTATCCTCAAACGGATCGGAGTGGGTGAAACTAAGCAGATCCGGCACAAAGGTTTTCCAGTCGATGGGCTTTCAGTATCCTCAAACGGATCGGAGTGGGTGAAACGACAATACCTGAGCTAAAGGGAAAGAAAGAATTTGGCTTTCAGTATCCTCAAACGGATCGGAGTGGGTGAAACTTGCAAGAACTTGCCGACTACGGGCCGGGTGATTATACTTTCAGTATCCTCAAACGGATCGGAGTGGGTGAAACTCCACACCGGGCGCTTTATCTCCCACGAAATGTACGCTTTCAGTATCCTCAAACGGATCGGAGTGGGTGAAACTCTCTGCCCGCGCTGCGGTGAACGGCTGGGTGCGGATCTTTCAGTATCCTCAAACGGATCGGAGTGGGTGAAACGCAAGGATAAAATGAGGATAAGCGACGTTTTCGGCACTTTCAGTATCCTCAAACGGATCGGAGTGGGTGAAACGTGCGGGTGTGTTTCTTCCAGTCGATGACCCTCTTCTTTCAGTATCCTCAAACGGATCGGAGTGGGTGAAACCTCGAAGGTAAACGCTCAGGGACAGGCCCTTCGCGGTCTTTCAGTATCCTCAAACGATCGGAGTGGGTGAAACCTAACGGGTCCACGTGTCGCGCCTACTGTCAACCTCTTTCAGTATCCTCAAACGGATCGGAGTGGGTGAAACCAGGATCAAATCTATCAATTCGGCAATTATACACGACTTTCAGTATCCTCAAACGGATCGGAGTGGGTGAAACATAGGTGATCTGACCGACGAGCAGCGGGCGGCCTCTTTCAGTATCCTCAAACGGATCGGAGTGGGTGAAACGAGTCGATGCAGCACTACCAGCGGGCCGTGTACACTTTCAGTATCCTCAAACGGATCGGAGTGGGTGAAACGTACGTAGCAATGAATGATTAAAATGTTATTGTCCAGACTTTCAGTATCCTCAAACGGATCGGAGTGGGTGAAACTCACTCTATGCGCGATGGAGGTTCCGACGACTACGGCTCTTTCAGTATCCTCAAACGGATCGGAGTGGGTGAAACACAGATACGGTGCGCAGAGAGGTTGAAGTTACCCCCAAAAACTAGACCACATGCTAAATGGAAATGGTGTACAATTCTAACCAAGCATGTGGAGGGAAATAATGACCAAGCGTCGCACATTTACTGCCGAGTATAAATTCAAAGTAGCCC
>Ga0209723_1007041_pt1 | contig 10473 bp, 10 predicted proteins | sample BiotimSIPDNA_2_FD_185750 | JGI IMG/M metagenome (GOLD analysis project Ga0209723, IMG submission 185750) | Anaerobic biogas reactor microbial communites from Washington, USA - Biogas_R2 time_0 SIP DNA (SPAdes) (version 2) | ecosystem: Engineered > Bioreactor > Anaerobic > Unclassified | place... | reverse complement strand
GGATATCAAAGAATTTAGCCATCCGGTGATCGCCCGAGCCGGACTGACGCCGGCGGAACTTCGGGCAGGGGATTCCGCAACGCTTGTCGCGGCCATCAAGATCAAGCCCGGCTGGCACATCTATGCGCCCGGGGGCGCTTTGCGCTATACGATACCGACTCGAGTGGAGACGAAATTGCCGGAAGGCATGTCGGCGACGTCTGACTGGACATACCCGAAGGGAACGTTAAATGGGGAAGATCTGGTTTATGAAGGTTCTGTCGTTCTCACGCTGCCATTGGGAGCCGATCAAGATCTTGGACCGGGGCGTCGATCGCTGGTTTGCAGCATTTATTACGTGGCGTGTGAAGGGATGAGATGTCTTCCCCCCGAGGGACAGGCTCTGCAGGTTGATTTTGAGATTGTGAAGTGATGCTTGCGTTTTTGCGCAGGAGGTTTCCATGAGAAAACAGTCTCTGATCGCCGTATTGATGCTTTTCGGCCTTGTCTGGCCCGGACAGGCAGGCGGAAAGCACAATCTTAAGGTGCTTTACATCGGAAGCCCTGGAACCGCCAGAGCTCAGGCATTCACGGAATTCCTGCAGACTCGTTTCATCCGCGCTGAAGCTGTCGCGCGCGAGAGCTTCGCGCCCGCCATGGCCGCACGCTGGGATGTGGTTCTGCTCGACTGGCCGCAAGCGCAGGAGCCAGTTATTGTCGTCCCGGGGAATACGCCACAGATTCCCGCGCGGAGAATTGAGCCCGCGCCACTCGGTTCGCGTGCGTCCTGGTCGAAACCTACGGTCCTTTTGGGCAGCGCCGGATTGAAGCTGGCGGAGGCCTGGAGAATCGGCGGGGGCTGTGGCTGAACCTGCCTTCATCCTTTCGCGTACGGGCTGCGCGATCACGAAATATTCAAGTACCCGGTGCGCATCGACAGCACCAAGACCATCACACTGCCGAACCCCGCTCCATTTAAGAAGGCTCTTAACAAAGACTCCGCCGAGTTCATCCCGCTGACGGACGAAACAAGTTCACTCAACGCAATGGAGTTCATTGCTGCGGAAGACCGGGGATTGCCCCGGATAACCGTAAATCTCGGCTGGTGTACGTACAACAAGACCATTCTGGAGTCGCCTGAGGTTGAAATCATGGCGGGAGGGTTGAACGAGAAGACCCCTGAAGCAGCGGCGATCTGGCGCCAGGGGAATCTGCTGGAGTTCGGCTTCGAAATCGCTCCGGATAAGATGAACGAAACCGGCCGCGCCATGCTGTTCAACTCGATAGTTTACATTGCCAAATTCACGCAGGACCGCCCCATTGCACATGTCCCGCTCTCAGCGGTCAACAGGCTTCCCCGCCGGTCGGAGCTGTCCAGCTGGGCCGCCGACGAAAGAATGTCCATCAAGATGCTGGAGGAATACATGGCGGCTGAAACCATCGCCGCGGTGCCGGCAAAGGACCGCGCTTCTTACAGAAGATGGCTTGCCGCGGTGCTTCCCTATCTATATCCTGACGACAGGCTGCAGTACCACATTGATGCAGAGGCTCAGTCACTGGGCATCCGTTCTGATCAGCCGGATTTCCCTCACAAGGCCCTGGCAATATTGCGATCCGGAGGTCCAAAAGCCGCAGCGGCGCGCATTATCCTCGAGCGCTATATCCCCGAGGGGCCTGCCAAAGGCGCGGATGCCACAACATGGGAGAGGTGGATCAAGCAGAACAGCGCGTATTTGTTCTTCAGTGAAGCGAGTGGCGTTCGGTGGTACGTCGACCCGCTTGCTCGGAGACGCGGGGTTCCTACGGCAAGTTTGAGAGGTCCTGCTCGTGCCGACGTGGCCGATCCGGCGGGCCCATCGAAAAAGAAAGGACGGTAGCGATGCACCGGGTTTTCATTCCTGAAGAGGTCATTGCCCAGGTTGAAGCGCAGCGCGGAAAGGTCAATCGGTATGAGAGTATCTCAGGACCGAATACCGCGCTGCTGGTTATCGACCTGCAGAACGTATTCATGCTTCCTGGGATGCCGATCGAAGTCCCGGCTACGCGCGGGATCGTACCCAATGTGAACCGGTTGGCCGATGCAGTGCGCAAGGCCGGCGGCAGGGTAATCTGGGTCAAGATGTCGCTTCAGGGGCAGACCGATGAATGGAGCGCCTTTTTCGCAACCGATCCGCGCCCGAGTTCGCTGGCGGAATTACAGCCGGGATCGCAGGGTTTCGAGCTGCATGCCGCGCTGGACGTAAGGCCGGAAGATACAATTCTGGTCAAGAAACGGTTCAGTGCGTTCATTCAGGGATCTTCCGACGTCGATCAGGTGCTTCGTGCCGCAGGTGTCGATACCATTGTGATTGCAGGGACTGTGACGAATGTCTGTTGTGAATCGTCGGCGCGGGACGCAATGATGCTCAACTACCGGGTCGTCTTCGTGGCCGACGCCACCGCAGCTCTCAGCGACGCCGAGCACAATGCCACTCTTGTCAACATGGTCCGGGTTTTTGCGGATGTGCGAAGAACCGATGAGGTAATCGAGATCCTGTCGAGATCCCGTGCCTAGCCGGCCGGCTTCTTGTCGATCATGATCATGAGCGATTCGTGTGACTTGAGCAGCTTTTCCAGGGCTTCCTGCGCCGCTTCCTGTCCGGCCGGGCGGTTGACTGTGCCGGGTTCCACGACAGCCCAGAGAAGTTCGCGTATATTCGCGGGCAGGACGCTGTCCAGGTATTCCGCCGCGAGGCCGCGCAGCGCCCTGTCTTCGGTATGGAGTACGCGAAAGGCGATCTTCACCGGGTCGCGCGGCAGGACCGTGGCGAACAGCGAGAAGACATGTTCGAGGCTTTTGTTGGCGCGTTCCCGGAGAACTTCATCAAGAAAGGAATTTGGATCTGTCTCACTCCTCTTGTCTATGAGACGCCGTGAATTCCATATCGGGCGGGCGACCCGGAGTTCGCGCTGGACTGCAGCGAATACCGGACCGGACGGCACCTTGAGTTCCGGCCTTCTCATCACGAGTGCATCCAGGGCGCGTGAGCACTGGAATCTCACTTCGAACCTTTCGTCCGACAGACCCGCTATCAGTCCCTGAACCGCAAGCAGAGAGTTGCAGTTGCGCAGGATTCTGGGAACGCGCCTCCGTATGCCGAATTGCACGTTCTGATTGACAAGATGGTCGATCAGAAGGCCGGTGATGTTGTCCGGGTTGCGCTGCAGCACCTCCTGCACAGGTTCGCTGACTTCATCCCATGCCAGGAGACGCAGCAGCTGTGCGGCAACCACCGGTGCGGGCCTTTCAATCCCCTTGAGTGCTGCGAGGGTGCGTTTGGCGTCTCCTGAGCGGAGCTCCCGAAGGGTGTCCAGGGTGGCATCTACAGCCCGCGGCGGCATCGTCGATCTTCTTTCGGGGATCGTAACGCCTGACGGGAGACGGACCATGGCGCTGCGGGTCGTCGAATCCTTGACTTCAGCCAGATCGAGTTCCACCGCGCGATCCACCAGGCGCTGTTCGATAAGCTCTGAATATGAACGGTCCAGCCTGAGCGAAATCCAGACACCGGCTGCAGCCAGCACAAGTGCAATACCAAGGAGACCCGAGGTCAGGTATGAGGCGCCTACCCACAGGAACAGCTGCACAACCGCGCTTCCCAGCGCATCTCCGGCCCGATCGAACGCGACGTCTATCAGGGTTTTCGCCGCGCGCTTTTCTCTTGGCGGTACAGGGGTGAACAGGAGTTCGTATCCTGACCGGTAAAGGGAGCCGCGCAGGACAAATTCGAGGGAACGGATCAGGGCAAACGTCGGGAAAACAGGTATCAGGAGGGAACATAGCGATCCGGCTCCGACTGCGAACGGCAGAACCGAGATGGTGCGTCCTATGCCCATCTGCTGCAGGGCTTTCGGGACCAGGAATGTCTGAGCGGCAAACGTGATGATCTGGGTCGAAGTATAGAATATTGCAAAAAAGCGCAACAGCTGCGTTCCTGTCCCGAGGAACGCGCCCGCGCCCGCTTTGAACAGGTAGTCCAGTATGGCGGCCGACGATGTTCCTGCAAGTACGACGAGAGCGATCATCAGGAGGTAGGGCGCGCGTTTGAACGTAGCGACCGGCCAGACCGGGGCCTCCGGCCTTGGCGGTGCAATCCGCGGAGAAGCGGACCGCAGCAAGACAAGCACGATCGAGCAGGAAAGATGAAAGAAGACAAGCAGCAGCAGCACAGAGGATGCCGGAAACACCGCTGCGACACGCTCGACAAGAATGCCTCCTGTTATTCCCCCCAGTGTTCCGACTGCGGTTATCTGCCCGAACGTCTGCTTGGCCGCACGCGGATCGAACGCTTCCGTCATCACCGACCAGAAGCCCGAGAGGAGAACCGAGCTCAGCGCAATGATGTGGAAATAGATCACGAGCGCCCATCCCCTGGGCGAATTCTCGAAAAAGAAATACTCGGCCAGATGCAGGAGCGAACTCGAAAGGAATCCCGCCGGGACTATCAGGGAAGGGCCATAGCGTCCGATAAGGCGGGCGAAGAGAAGGACGAGGATGACCGAAAGCGCCGCCGCCGATATCACCGCCTTGGGGAGATCTGACGCGGGATAGTTTGTCAGAAAGAAGGAGTCCCGGACAGCTTTCCCGGAGACCTGATGTGCAAGCATCAGGCCGGCACCGAGCATCGCAAAAAAAGTCAGGCGGCTATTTGACAACGGTCTCACCCATGACTGAGCTGGTGGACTCTTCGACGCGGCACCGGCGTGCTTTCCGATAGGTGCATGATTCCGGCAGATACGTCTCCCACCATTCGGCGGCGCTTTCCTGAGTCCATGCCGGCACGCTGCAGTTTGTCAGAAGTTCGCTCAGTTCGTGCGCCGAGCACGGCCGGTCGTCGGGTTTCTTGGACAGACAGCGCAGGATTATCTGCTCGAAATCTGCGGGCACGTGCATCTCGCTCCGCTGTGACGGCGGAATCGGCTGTTTCTGCACATGTGCAAGCGCCGTCGCCGTCGCGGTATTTTCCTCGAACACCGGTGAGCCGGTCAGAAGGAAATAGGCGACGCATCCGAGTCCGTAAAGATCGACACGACCGTCTATGTCTTTGTCGCCCAGGGCGATTTCCGGAGCCATATAGGCGGGGGTTCCGGCGGAGACGCCAGCTGTGGTGAGAAGAGCCGCCTTGTCGGAATAGATCTTCTTGACGAGACCGAAATCGAGCACTTTAACAAAGTCGTACTCGATCCCGACATTGCAGGCGAAGATGTTGCTCGGCTTTATGTCACGATGAACCAGTCCCTGACGGTGCGCTTCCTCGAGCGATTCGCAGACCTGCCGCAGTATGTGGGCGACGCGCGCAGCCGGCTGCGGGCCGAACTGATCAACGAGCATCTGCAGGCTGATTCCGTCGAGCAGCTCCATTACATAGTAGAAGGAGCCGTCCTGCGAAACACCGAAATCGAAAAGGTAGACGGTATGGGGGGATTGCAGCGAGGCGATTGCCTGCGCCTCCTGCTTGAATCTGCGGCGCGTCGCCTCCGACTGGTAACCGGGCTGTCCGATCATCAGGTCGTCGCGGATGAGTTTGATGGCAGCGTCCCGCGCCAGCATACGGTGCCGCGCGCGCCATACTTCTCCCATGCCGCCTGCGCCGATAAGCGAGACCAGGTCATAGGAACCGAGATCGCGTCCTTTCTGGGCTTCCTTCTCCATCCTGTAAATCCGCCTGGAGAGCCCGTACGTGACAAGCGCCATAAGGTACGGAACGTGGATCCAGACCAGGAGACGGTGAGGCGGAAATGGTTCAGCCCCCCACAGCCAGAGGTTCAATCCGTAGGCAAGCGGCCACATCGTGGCTGAAGCGAGCGCAGCAGCAAGTCTGATCCATGGCTTATTCGGAATCAGCAGGCCGACCACCGCGATCCAGAGCGCCACTTTCGATACTCCCAGCACAGGATCGCTCGCATGCATCGGCTGCGATGTCTCGTCAAAGCTGATGGCGAAGGCGACGACGAGTTCGAACAGGACGCCGAGCTTCAGAATGGTCAGATAAGAGAAAACGCGCAGGTGGCGGAGCGTCCCGAGACTGAGGGCAACCAGCACGATCGCCAGCCATGTCACTGCAACCCGGGGTGTTTCAAGCAGCCCGGGAACATCGGGCTGAAGCGATCGTTGGATAAAAGCGGAGAGGATGATCAGCGCCGCGCACGCCATGCAGACCCAGCAGAGCCGCTGCACCGTCCCTTCTATTCCAAGGGGGGAGAGAGTCTGGGTGTTGAGCGCGTACGTTCTGATGTCGCGCGTTGTCTTCTCCATGCGAATCTCCTGAGACGGGAGTTTACCATCCCTTCCATAACGAAAGCATTCATTTATTGATGTTTAGAAGGGCACAGCAACGAATCCATTAGGAGATAAAACGATTATTGGACCGGCACCGGGGGCAGAGCTTTCACCGCGGAGGTGACGAGCTGATCGACGACCATTTGAGCGGCGGCCGTCAGGTTGCTGACGATCCCTCTCATGTCCCGCCTGTCGACCGCCAACGTTTTCGCCGCCCGGTCTCTCCATACGATCGAGTGGGTGCGGACATCGACAAGCTCTCCCGAGATTACGCATTCCACGAAGACCTCACCGCCGCGATCCACTTCTTCCAGATGTTCAATTTCTCCCGCCAGTATGTAGTCAGCACCGCCTGGGCTTTCCAATGACCGTACTTCGTATCCCGACCGGAGCGCGAGAGTGTCCGCCACGAACTGTGTCACCGAGCGCCGCGGGTCCATTGCCCATCGGTGGTATTCGTAGAATCCTACCTCCTCGGGGCTGGGCCGGTAGACAATGCGGTCTCTGCACAGGTACTCGAGGCAGCCGAATTCGCGGACGAATATCGTGCCGGGCGAATTCCGTGAGACCGCCGGCTGGATGGGAGGTCTCGGAAACTCCAGCACGTACGAAGTTGGATATCGCACTTTGCCGCAGCCGTCGAAAAGGAGCATCGACAGTGAAGCAAGTGCGAGCAGGCTAGAGATGCGGATCTTTTTCATTGAGGCACCTTCCGTTCGGGCGGCTGCGTGGTGCGAATGAGGTTCCATGGGCGTTGAGTCAGAGTCTGGGTGAGTGAGTCCAGGTTTTCCGACGCAGAGCGCAGGTTACGCACGATTTCAGAGATGTCCCGGTCGTTTGTCCGGACCACGTTTTCGAGAGAGGCGAGCAGGGTCCGTGCCTGCCGGATGGTATGCTGCAGCTCTTCGAGATCTTTTTTCAGAGGGTCCCGAACCTGGTCAATGGTGATGTTCGCGTTGGCTACCGTCTGGTCGAGATTGGCGATGAACGGCTGCACCGAGAGCACAACCTCGTCTGCATGGGCGGCAAGAGAGGAGAGCTTGTCGGTGATCTCGGCGATTTTGGGCGACTCACGGCTCATTATCGTATCGAGTTCGGCAAGTGCCTGCGCAATGCGTTTCTGGTTCCCGGGCCCGCTGATCTCGTTGAGGTTTGCAAGCAGGGTCTGCGCCTGTCCGGTTAAGACCGGGATCTCCTTCCTTAGTTCCATTATCAGCTCGTCGGCGGTCTCCGCGACGGCCGCTACGCGCTGCATGATCTCTTCCATCTGCACCGATTCTTCGGAAGGGACAACTTCTCCTTCGGTCAGCCTGCGTGCTTCGTTTGTTCCTGTCGTGATCGAGAGTATCGGGCTGCTCATCAGCGACACGGAACTGACGCGGGCTGTGGACTTCTCGTTGACGGGCGTGCCGCGTTTCACCTGGAAGCGGATCTCAATCCGGGTCGGATCTTCTGATGAGGGTTCCACGGCCGTCACCTGGCCGACCTTGATCCCTCCGAAAAGCACCGCGGCGCCGGGATCAAGACCTCCGGCATAGCGAAGGTAGGTCTTGTAGGGAATCTGGCCCGGCACCGTCTGTGCCGTCCGGACGAAGTAAATCGCCGCGCCGAGCACCAGCAGACTCGCGATAACAAAAGCGCCGACCTTGGCTTCAACACTCATCTTTACGATTTCCGCAAATAGGACTTTATGAATTCCACCGCCGCTTCACCCGAAATCGTATCCGGCTGCCGGTCCAGGAACTGCCGGATGCGCGGGTGAGTTTCACGGGAAAACTGCTCCCTGGTGTCGACTGCAATCAAGGCGCCTTCGTAGAGCATCGCCAGCCGGTCGGCGATCCTGAACGCGCTTTCCAGTTCATGCGTTACCACCAGGATCGTCATCCGAAGCGCGTTTTTCAGAAACAGGATCAACTCGTCCAGACCGGCCGAGACGATCGGGTCGAGACCGGCGGAGGGCTCATCGAATACCAGGATCTCCGGATCGAGTGCGATCGCTCGTGCGACAGCGGCTCTCTTTCTCATTCCTCCCGACAGTTCAGGAGGATAGAGCTTGCCGGCATCGGCCAGTCCGACCGCCTTCAGCTTCATCCAGACTATCAGGTCAATGATCGGATCAGCCAGGCAGGTCAGTTCGCGGAGCGGGAGCGCCACGTTCTCTTCCACAGACAGGGAGTTGAAAAGGGCACCCGCCTGAAAGGCGACTCCTATGCGTCGCCGGACGGCATCGAGTTCATCTTCCGAACATGACGTGATCTCGACACCATTTATGACGATGGTGCCGCTGTCAGGTTTTGCCAGACCGAGCACCTGTTTCAGCAGCGTCGTCTTACCGGAACCGCTTCCTCCCAGCAGGACCAGGATTTCCCCGCGGCGGATGTCGAGGTTGACGCGATTGAGCACGAGCTTTTCGCCATATGATACCGACACGTCGCGGATCGAAATCACACTTTCGTTCTCTTCCATCATCCGGCGGCGCTCCATCCCATCATGTAGAAACCTGCCGTGGCCATGAGATCCGCCATGATCACCAGGAACGTCGATTTCACAACAGCCGTGGTTGTGGAATGCCCGACCGCCTCCGGGCCGCCACGCACTCTCAGCCCCTCAAGGCAGCCGATCTGAACGATGATGGTGGCGAAGACCAGGCTCTTGAGCAGGCTGAGAAAAATGTCGCGCAACAGGATTGCTTCTGAGACAGCCTGGAAATACAGACGGAATGTCATGTCGATACTGAAAGCAAGAAAGACGTATCCGGCGAAAATGCCGCAAAGCGTGCTCAGCACCGTGAGGCACGGAACGGTAATCAGGGCGGCAAGGTACTTCGGGGCGAGCGTAAACTCAATTGGATCGAGCCCCATGGCCCGCAGTGCGTCCACCTCTTCCGTGACTACCATGGTTCCGATTTCAGCGGCGATGGCGGAAGCGGACCGACCGCTCACCGCAATGGCGGTTATGAGCGGTCCCAGTTCCCGCGTGAATCCGACTGCCACGAGGTCGACGACGAATTCGAGTGCGCCGAACCTGCGCAATTCTGAGGCGCTCTGAAGCGCGAGAATGAAGCCCGTGCAGAGTGACATGATTCCCGACATCGGAAGCGCGCTTGCGCCGATGAAGAGCATCTGGTGGACAGTCGCCTTCCAGCGCCTCCTTCTGCCTACGACCGGGAGTATCCGCGGCACTCTGTGCAGCACCCTCAGGAACTGGATGCTCAACGCACCGACGTCTTCCGTCCAACTGATGGTGGATCGCCCCACCCGCTTCAAAATGGTCAACTGAAGACCACCTCCGATCCAACAGCACTGAAGATATCCGCCAGCTCGACAGTTTCCGCCAGCAGTCTCACCTGGCCCCTTTTCGCTCCGATGACGCGTAATCTCACCGAGCGCCTTACAGCGGTTCTGAGTGACTCAAGAAGGGTTGCGATGCCGGAAGTGTCGATGTAAGAGACTCTGGTCAGGTCGATGATTACCAACCCGTCCGACCCTTTCTGGAGCAGACGCAGCATTACCGACCTGAGATGCATGGAGGAGTTGACGGTCACCCTCCCCGACACTACAACCTCGGTCCGTGCCTCGGTTCTGAAAACCTGAACATCTATCTCGTTGTCAGAAGATCTGTGATCTTTCCTTGTCAAAAAGCGCAACAGGCACATGTTTCCGGGAAATTCCGGGTTCTGGAAAAATTCTACCCAGGAGGGGATACGGGCATGGAAATGTTACTACATGGACTTTCCAGTTCCCAGTTGAGAACTCAGAGCTTGAAAAGAGGATGAACGGATAATAGGATGGCCTTCGCCCCCCTTTTTCGTTCCGGCTTCCGATTCCTTGTGAACCGTGAACTCTCAACTGACACAGGAGCTCCCATGAGTACCCTCTACCTCAATTACTTGTTCAACCCGTCCTCTGTGGCCGTAATCGGCGCGTCCGACCGCCCCCAGAGTGTCGGAGCGGTGGTGATGCGCAATCTCCTTGCCGGCGGACTTGCGGGACCGATAATGCCGGTGAATCCGAAGCGCAGGGCTGTGGCTGCAGTGCTGACATATCCTGACGTGAAAGCGTTGCCGGTGACGCCGGAACTGGCGGTCATCTGCACCCCGGCCGCTGCCGTCCCTGGAATCATTGCCGATCTTGGGGAACGTGGCACCAGGGCGGCGATCGTGTTGTCGGCGGGCC
>Ga0209723_1007038_pt1 | contig 10476 bp, 7 predicted proteins | sample BiotimSIPDNA_2_FD_185750 | JGI IMG/M metagenome (GOLD analysis project Ga0209723, IMG submission 185750) | Anaerobic biogas reactor microbial communites from Washington, USA - Biogas_R2 time_0 SIP DNA (SPAdes) (version 2) | ecosystem: Engineered > Bioreactor > Anaerobic > Unclassified | place... | reverse complement strand
GCCGGTGCTGTCAAAATCGGCATCTTCTTTCCCTTCGTCAAATTCAGAAGTATCATGCTTTGATATACTTGTATCATTGATTTCCATTTCATCTTGTCCAATTTTTGTTGAAGTCTGTTTATCATCACCTCTTTCGGGTTTTTTTTCTTCATTCATACCTTCTATCGGTTCTTTCATTGTATCCTGAAAAATTCCCTTACCCTCAGGTTGTTCTATTATATCTGTTTTCCGGGTAGTATTCTTGTTATCAGATTTCATATCAGGTAACCGGTAGGTAAAGCCCATAGTCCATTTGATATCTTTATCACCTTCGAGATTACAAGGTACAAAAGCAGCATCAAAATTTATGTTTTTCCATTTCAACCCTATACCTGCTGTTAAGATATCAGTTGGATGATTAAATCTTTTCCCAATTCTTATAGAAAGTAAGGGAAGAATCCATGCTTCTATCCCTGCCGGAACCATGACTGTTTCATAATTTTTACTATAAGCGATATCAATTGCAGCACTATATGGGACTGTTCCTTTCAGAGTATCATGCCACGCTATACCACCACGAATACTTTGTGGTAATTCGTTGTTGAAAAGAGAATTATCATTTTCGAGAAACCCGGTGTTACGTCCGGCAACATGAATAAAAGCAGCTCCTGCATTCAATTTACCATATATCAGTTCAAATACAGCTCCTCCACTGGCTGTTAATCCGTAAGAAGTTTTTTCTGCAATACGATGTTGAATACCGTTTGCAGCTATTGCAACTGCGAAACGATTCCTGCGCAGACCGATACTGAAAGACCCCATTGAAGCTTGTTCAGAACCGAATGCACCTTCGGTTATTCCCTGTTCAGAAGCGTATTGAAAATCTATCGACTGACTTTGAAAAGAAACACCAAAAAACCATCTTGGGAAAACCCATCCGGTTTCGATAAATCCACGCCTGAGGTCATCCGACATTTTTCCGAAATCAATAGAAACATAAGGTTCCATTCTAAGGGAGATACCCGCTGGATTATAGAAGCTAAAACCTCCTGCTCCCAATGCTGTACCGGCACTTCCCACACCTGTTGCTCTGGGATCAACAGGTTCTTCAACAAAACCGTACCATGCAGACTGTCCGTAAATGGTTGTCAGGAGTATAAAACAAAAAAGCCCGAAAGCCGGCATAATTTTTTTTCGCATCAATTTTCTCCGTATATTTAGACTTAACTTTCAATATATCAGATTATATGATCATCCGCATAAAATAAATCTGTTTTTTTAATCCTTTAAATTTGGATTTTTCGTTAGAAACCAAAATCTAAACAGGTCATTAAAAAATTTTTTTTATTACTTTCTTTTTTTAGCAGAAATCTCGAATCCAGGTACAATCATTTGTTTAGAATGATATGCTTAAATCAATTTGTTGATCAATACCAGCCCACGCTTTATCTGTTGCAATACCATAATTCAATTTCAAATCCTGTCTGGAACGCGACAGGTCAAAAGAAAAACCTGATGTAATTCTGAACGGAAAAACACTCAGGTATTTTTCAGATTTACTTATCAATTTTCCATTTATCAGAAAATCGCCAATTCCTGCCCTAATATAAAATTTATCCCAGTACTGCCACTCCCACCCGGCACTAAGATTTGCTTCAGGGCGGTAGAGGCGGTTCCATTTTCCATCAAAAAAATAACCTTTAAGGTCAACATTCCATATAAGCGGCTTGTCGCGTAAAGTTCCTTTGTATCTGCTGCCTAATGTAATTGAGGGCAATGGGCGATCTTCAACAACAGAACTGAGGTAATCATTGTTTGTTCTGATTTCCCAGTCCATGTATGCACCAACATTCCTTATAACTACTGCCAGATTCAATTTTTCTGAATGTTTATAAGCTAGCGCAAAATCAAATGAACCTATGCCGCCCTTTGTTGAAGAGTATGTGACATTCCCATTTTCATCGGAAGCAGTGGGAAGTCGCTGATAAAAAATCCCGACGTTTATACCCGCACTGAATTTGCGGTTAATATAGTAACTGATACCAATTTTTGTTGTTAATGTTGTATATGAAGCATTGTCGATGGGTTCTTCATTACTGTCATAAAGATCATTCAGGAATGGATCACCCCTGTAAAGAAATGCAACACCGGCTCCAACACGGGGTGGAACGCGGAATTCATATGAAGCGAATGCATCTGTTCTGCCAAGAGAACGCAGGCCAATACCGACAGAGGCTTTTTTGGTTTTTGACATTGCCATAATTGCCGGATTCCACCATGGAGTCATATAGTCAGGATATGCAGTATTGGCTCCACCTTGGGCAAGAGCTGCTGCGCCGGCAGGTGCACGTAGGTAAGCCCCCGAAGTACCTCCGATTACTGACGCTTCAGAAACCGCATTCGTTAATAAAAAGCATAGTCCTGTAAACAGGCCGGACTTAATTTTATTTTGCCACAACAATCTTACCAAAAGCCCGTTCTCCGGTATCTGTAGTTATTTTATAATAATAAACTCCGGGAGCGACTTTTTTTCCTGAAGAATTTCTTCCATCCCAGAAATCTTCACGCTCCAGTGTGCTTCGCCCAAATGGACCGCCATCATTACCAGCTTTACGATTTTTACCTTGTATGACAGTTTTTACCAGATCCATATTGTAATCGTAAATCTTTATCGTAACTTTGGCATTTTCCGAGAGGTTGTATATAAAAACTGACCGGCTCTCTTTTTCGTCGAAGCCTCCGGCAGTGAGTATTCCCGGACGTGCGTAAGTTTTTTTTAATCCTGGCTGTAATTTTGGTGCCCGCTTGATAAGATTAAATGCACCTGTGCTGATTCCAGGGATTTCCTGCTCCGAAAAGAAAAGACCCTCTGAAGTAGCAATCCATAAATACCCGTATTCATCACCAGTTTGAACAAACAATATATCTTCAAAAAGATCGGGAATATCAATGTCATACTTTTTAATCATCCTCGCTTGAAGCTCTGAAGAATATCTCTTGACAGTTTTCAAATTTTGATTAATTAATGTGTCGCCTGTTGTATCCCGATAAACCTGAACCGTATTATCTCCTGTAAGCATGTAAATGTATTCATTTGGCCCAAAGGAAACTGCTTTCGGAACATTATCTTCATCAAGTAGTACTCTCCAAAATCGGTTCTGGTCATCATACTTGAAAAATTGCCATTTCTCTCTCTTCTGATCTCTTACTTTAATTACTGCATATAAAACAGGTAAACTATCGTTTTTTACAAAAACAGATTCAAATTTTTCGAAACTCAAATCAGAATCAGAAAATTCTGATTGGATACTGCTGTCCCATGAAGAATCAACAGTATTTAAAACCCAGATCCTCGAAGGAGTAGTAACAATAAGGCTGTTTTCTGTTGCATTAACCCCGGTAACTCTTGTTAAAGAATCCGGCTTGTTGGCCAAAGTTATATTTTCAATTGCATTGCCTGATAACCCGGGAGTAAATATTGTAATATTGTCAACTTCAGGATTCCACTCCGCCACTCCGCCATCCATGCATGCGAAATAAAAAGACCCATTCAAGTAAACAGCATCAGTTGTGCTCAGATTTAGTAAATTGTCCTCTGAAGATATGTCTTCCGGCCAGTTGAAACGCTTTTTCTGAGGCTTGTTACATGGATCTGTAATCTTTACATTTATAAAGTAGCTTGAGTCAAGCCAGTTGCCCGAATCTACACAGGAAACAAGCCAACCACCTCCTGAAGTCATATTGATAATGTATTCATCATTGCCAGGGTAATAAGCGGACCAGTTAGTTTCCATTGTAACAGTATGAGAATCTAAGGAACTGTTTCTCATTATTGAATTCAATGCGAATCTGTTAGGGTCAACTGTCAGCATACACAAGGTGTCACCATAGCCGGAAAGTTGAGCAATATAATTTGAAGTTATCCCTTTTTCCTGTTTGCATGGCTGAGCTTCAACAATGCTGAAAAAAGAGAGAACTAACCCTGCTACAAAAAGGGATAAACATTTTTTATTGCCGGTCATCATGAACCTGCACTTCATCTGGTATATCAAACCGGAAAACCTCCGCAGGAATTTTTGCACCAAATACAGTTTTTTTGAAAATATATGTATGTACATTTCCATTGTGGTCAGTTAGACGTAATTTTTTAACAATACCACTTTTTGATTCTGCGGTTACTGTAATATCTGTATAAAAAGAATCCGAATTTTTGTTGTCTGTGTTCCAGAAAAGGACAGTTTCGGAGTCGGATTTTTCCTTTTCTTTGTAAGAATACCCAGTTAGAAAACTTGATAAGAGTTTGGAAGGATGCCAGGAGAGATCTATATCGCGAAGATTTTTGATAATAACCTGCGAATTTTTCTTGCTGTATTGCCAGTAAGTTACTCCGTCACTGACCAGAGTTTCAGCTCCCAGATCAATCCGGAACTTCTCTCCAGGACCAACTGCCAGTTTTCCTGATTTTTTCTCTTCACGTTCACGCACACTCCAGTAAAGAGTCATGTCGATCTGTGCCTGAATTGTTGTTAGTGAATTGTATTTTTGTCTGATCAAATCAAGTACAGCCGGCTCAGAAGAAAATACCTGAAAAGAAAAAACAGTTGTCAAGAGAATTAAAATTGTTCGGATCACATCAATCCAATCATTTTACAGTTTATATCTAAAAATGACAATCAACTTAACATGTACAGTTCGTATCTAAAACTTTAGGATCATCAAGTTGATTTAAGACTTTCCTGATAACCATGAGTTTGCTGTGTGAATGGCTGAAAAAGCAGATTGTTAAAAAATCATCACCATTCAGGCAAAATTATCTTAACCTGCTTAGATGTTCATCAAGCTCATCCGGTTTCACAAGCACTTCACGCACTTTACTTCCTTCCTGAGGTCCGACAAATCCAGCTCTTTCAAGTTCATCCATAAGACGCCCTGCACGGGCATATCCGATCTTCATACGACGTTGCAGAAGAGATGTTGACCCCTGCCCAATGTTGACAATAATATTAGCAGCTTCTTCGAACAACTCATCCCTGTCTTCATTAGCAAATATACTTTCTCCACTGCCGTTATTACCGTCAATTTCTTCAATAAAACTTTCAATTTTCTGAATTATTACTTTTTGACTTCTGATCTCTGCTACGATTTTCTCAACATCTTCTTCAGAAATAAAAGCTCCATGAAAACGTTCAATCTCCGGAGCACCATTGCGTAAGAACAACATGTCACCCATTCCAAGAAGTTTTTCGGCACCTACATGCCCAAGAATAGTTCGGGAATCGGTGGACTGAATTGTTCTGAAACCTATACGAGAGGTCAGATTCGCTTTAATAGGTCCGGTAATTATATCTACTGACGGACGTTGTGTCGCTACAATGAGATGTATGCCTACAGCCCTGGCCAGTTGTGCTATTCTTTGAATTAACCCCTCTACATCTTTCGATGCAGTCATCATAAGATCTGCCAATTCATCAACTATGATAACGATGAAAGGGAGTGCTTTATTGTCTTCTTCAGGCAGAACACCTTCAATTTTTCCACTTTCGACTCTGGCATTAAAAGAATCCACATTGCGGGCTCCCACTTTTGCCAGCATTCTGTAACGGCGTTCCATTTCAATAACACCCCATTGAAGTGCTTTAACAGCTTCTTTTGATTCTGTTACTACAGGCGACATCAAATGGGGGATGCCTTCATAAAATGCCAGTTCAACCTTTTTAGGATCAATCATGATTAAACGAAGTTCTTCCGGTTTTTTGGTCATCAAAAGGCTGCAGATAATTGAGTTTATACAAACACTTTTACCAGATCCGGTTTGTCCAGCAATAAGAACATGAGGCATTTTAGTAATATCTGTTACATATGGAGCACCCGAAATATTGGTACCAATAATTACCGGGAGTTTTGCTTTCGATTTACGAAATGCATCAGAAAGCAGTATGTGTTTAAAATGAACAATCTGACGTTCTGTATTTGGAAGTTCAATGCCAACTGCCGATTTTCCTGGAATTGGAGCTTCAATACGGATTCTTTGTCCGCTAACAGCCATAGATATGTCATCATGAAGATTTACAACTCTGCTAACTTTAATTCCAGGAGCAAGTTCTATTTCATAACGGGTTACAACTGGTCCGGGGCTGACAAAAACAACCTTCCCTTCAACATTGAAATTCATTAATGTTTTTTCGAGAGTGAAAGAGTTACTCTCAATACTTTCTTTGTCGACCATACTTGAAAGAGGAGGTGGATCAGGTAGAACTGATGGATCGGGTATCTTATAGGGTTTAGAAGAATATCCCTGTTTATCAGAATGAGGATTAGCCTTTTTCTCTTCGTTACCAGGCTCCGGAGAAATGCCACTTTCATAATCATATTCAGGCTCTTCATCCAACTCTATTTCAGAAGTTTCTATTGTCATAATCTTGATAGGTTCATTTCTTCTGGCTCTGAAAGCTGCTAATTCCTGGTCTAAACCTTCTTTTACCTCTTCTTCAACATCCTCAATTTTTTCCAGTGCAGTTGATTCGGAATCTTTTTCAACAATTTCGTCTGTTTCAGTTTTTTCAGAAACAGATTGTTGTTCAGACAGGTCTGCCTGTTTTTTTGAAACGGAATTACACGGTTTTTCTTCTTTACGTTTTTCTTTTTGAGCTTTTTTTTCAGATCTTCTCTTTTCTGCAATCTGAGCGGCAAGCTCTCTCTTTTCTCGACTTTCATCAAGATTCCTTTTGATTTGTTTCCATATTACTGCAAACCTTGCCGTACACCAGTTTATTCCAGTCCGTAACCATCGAACAAGGCACTGAGGCGAAATCTTAAACCAGCTTAAAATCGTTACAAGTAATGCAAGTATAGTTATAAAATAGGGTCCAAACTGATACCTTCCGAATATAGGTTTATAGATTAATCTAAGCAGTAATAAGCCTAGAAAGTTTTCTGAAGAATTGAATTCGGGTCGCAAGACGATTAGTGGAAGATTATGAATGGCAAGCAACAAACATACTTCAAAGGTAAGGATCGTCCAATAAAAAAGAATACGAAACTGAAGCAGATCTCCGCGCATGCGGATCCAACCGATATAACAGATTGCAGCAGGAAACACAAATACCGGAAACGGACCGAACAGATAGATTAATCCGTTTGAAAGGCTTGTCCCAAGAAACGAGCCCAGAATGTTTGTATCTTTGTTGATAAAATGAGATATCAAAGAGATTAAAACCAAAATACCCAAAGCCAGAAAAATTAGCCCCCAGATCTCATGTCCGAAATCAGCTTGAGTATCAACAACCTTTTTTTCCTTTTTCTTTTTAGCCATGGTTTTCAGATTCCCAGAATTTTTTTTCAAGTTTGTAAAGAGAAAACCTCACTTTTTTCAATTTCTCGGATAATGAAGATTCACTGGTTATTTTGGAATACTCTTCAATTACCCTGGCAGCTTCCTGGGCACGTTTAAATCCTGCATATACAATATCATTTTTGCTTTCCCGGAAAAGCTCCTCGGGCCGGTTGGAATCCGAAAAACAGTCAGTCACTGTATTTCGGTTTTTTAACAGCATCTCCCTGCCAAACTGCATTTCTACATGAACAAGAGAGTGGCGAATTGATTTAAGTGTAATCGATATTTCAGAATCGTTTTTAATAAAACGAAAATATTCTTCAATAACCCTAAGTGCTTCCCGCAACCTGTTTATGTTCGCATCAAGTATGCGATAAACTGTATCAAGTGCTTCAGTCAGATATCTCTCCGGTAGTTAAATTTTGTAACCTTAAATAATCATGAAAATAACTAATGAATTTGCTTCAGGTCGAAAATTAAATAAATATCATTAATAGATTATTTGATAATATGTTATTCCATTTAAAATAACATTATAGCAATCTTGCATTTCACCTTTTTTTAAAGGACTATGGCTCTTGTTTAAAATAGAATACTTGAACAGATTAAAGAAAATTACTCGAAGGCACTGAATGATTGAAAAAGATATGATAAAAAACGGAACTGGTGTTTTAAAATGTTTTAAAAAGAATGCGCCCGGGAAAAACCCGAGCGCCTTCCGCTTCACCCGATAATTTGCAAGAGGGCCTTGCATTTGGTAGGTACTATAAAGATAATAATTATTAATTATTCACGCAACTCCTTTGGTGTTTTTTTTCAAGATTTTTCCAAAAAGGAGTGTTTTATCTGTTATCTGAAGTGGAAAATCAGAAAATAAGCGATCTAAAAAAATGCTGACATTTTTTTTGTATATCCTGTCCCGGCAGCAAAAATTTATGTCAGTGCAGGTTAAATTGAGAAAATCATGTTAACCAGGATTAATTAAAACAGAATAAAAATGAACGCTGATTAGCTCCGAAGGCTCTAAAAAAATTCTGTAAATCCGGATCGTTGGATTGTTTATCTGACGGATTCTTTACTGAATTACAAAAAACCTTACATCTTTGTTGCCAGAATGAGTAAAGCCGAAAAACAATTGTTTTGATTAATGAAAATATCTGGAAGTTTTTATGATACCTCTTTTTCAAAGTTTCTCTGAAACTAAATTTCCAATCATTCTTTAACGTAATTTAACTTTTCTGCGGCTGAACCGGACGTTCTGATAGTTCAACATCTATTTTCATTTTCTTTCCGTTACGGATTATTGTTAATTTTACTTTTTTTCCAGGTAATGTGCCTGCAATTTTAGTTCTTAAATCAGTAGTATTTTCGACCTGAATATCATTAAATTCAATTATTACATCACCTGGCTGGATACCGGCACGGGCTGCAGGTCCATCAGGTTCTACAGAAGAAACATAAGCTCCAAGTGTAGTGTCAAGGCCGATTTTTGATGCCTGATTTTCAGAAATGTCCTGTACAATTATTGCCAGGTAGCCTCTAGATACTTTTCCACGTTCAATCAGTTGTTCCATTATTTCTCTTGCCATGTTTATTGGAATTGCGAAACCTATTCCCACATTTCCACCTGTTGGAGAACTGATCGCAGTGTTTATTCCTATTATCTGTCCGTCAAGATTTGCCAACGCTCCGCCACTGTTCCCTGGGTTCATTGATGCATCTGTTTGAATAAAATCTTCATAATCAGCGAGTCCCATAAGAGAACGTCCTTTGGCGCTTACGATTCCGGCTGTTACAGTCTGAAGTAATTCAAAAGGATTGCCAACAGCTATTACCCACTGACCAACAGTCAATTCATCAGAATCGCCTAATTCAGCAGCAGGCAAATTTTCACCATCAATTTTAATTACTGCAAGGTCCGTTAGTGGATCGGTACCAACCAGTTTTGCTTCATAATTTCGCCCCTCAATGGTTACCATGATAGTTTCTGCATCTGCAATAACATGGTAATTAGTCAGGATATATCCATCTTCTGTAACTATAATACCTGATGCCAAACCCCGAACCAGCTCTTTTTCACTATTGTCACCACCTCTGAAAAATCGCTCAAAGGTGCCTCCGTTTTCCGAAGAAACAGGCTTTTGTTGAACCGAAAAAATTGTTATTACCGATGGGCGCACTTTATTTGCAGAGCTTTCGAATAATCCGCTGATTTCATCTGCGAGTTCTCTTGCGGAAATAATCTTCTGATTCGAATCAGAAGCCTGTGCAGAAAGTAGAATATTGATAAATAATAAAAATAGTAATGATCGAAACATTTTCCCTCCATGTTAAAACATCCCAATCCCTATAATAAAATAAAAGTCACAAATATTATGCCATGTCGGTAATGTCTGTAAAATCTGTACCTTGTAAGTGACAGTAATTTGACAGTTCATTTTAATTTGGAAATCCTGTGTTTGTTAAGAATATACAATTATTATTGTAAAAGTTTGTTTTAACAGAAATCCTGATGCCAGGCAATTTTGTAATTGGCCTGATATTTGCATTAAAAAATTTAAGGTGATGATATTGACCTGAAGAAGAGGAGAAAAATATGTGGCAAGGATGGGTTAATGGTATTTTAGGTGTATGGTTGTTTATTACTCCGTTTTTCTATTTTACACCTTCAACGTATGCATGGCATAACTTCATTGTCGGTCTTGTAATAGGTTTTTGCGGGTTTTCCATGTCAAGAGTAAGACAATGGGAAGGCGTACTTTCGATAATAGTTGGTTTGTGGCTGATTATTTCCACTTTCATACCGGTATTGCGAATGTATCCCGGTGTGTTTTATAATAATATGATCACTGGTGCAATAGCTGCTATTGCAGGTTTTTCAGCAGTATATGAAAGTGCCAGCAAAAAAAGGCCTGTACAGAAGCCCGCTTAATATTCAAATTAATTAATTGTAAATAATTTGCTACGGAGAGAAGGAGTGAACAGGTCCATTTCGAAATGTAACAGAAGACCTCAGCCTTCTGCCGTAGCTGTTAAATTCAGGACTCCTGATCTCTTTTTGCTTCATTAAATTAAATTTGCTGAAATTTAGCGGGAAAACGGGATTTCGGAATATTATTTTCCTTGTTGTACTCAGAAAATCGCAAACTGAATTTTCTTCATAT
>Ga0209723_1007034_pt1 | contig 10479 bp, 7 predicted proteins | sample BiotimSIPDNA_2_FD_185750 | JGI IMG/M metagenome (GOLD analysis project Ga0209723, IMG submission 185750) | Anaerobic biogas reactor microbial communites from Washington, USA - Biogas_R2 time_0 SIP DNA (SPAdes) (version 2) | ecosystem: Engineered > Bioreactor > Anaerobic > Unclassified | place... | reverse complement strand
GGTCGATGATAGACCAGCGCGTCCTCGGCTTGCGGCGTGCCGACTTTGTGGTAGCAGAGTTTGTTGTTGAAGTTCATCGCCTGGAACTCGGCGCCGGGGGTTGGCTCGTCGTAGCGGGTGTAGAAAAACCCCCGGCCGTCCTTCGTCCACGCCGCGCCGGAGAACTTGGTCCACTTCAACACGTCGGGCAGAATCTCGCCGGTGGCGATCTCCATGATCCGCCAGGTGGTCCAGTCGGAGCCGGCCTCGCTTTGGGCGTATGCGGCGTAGCGGCCGTCGTCGCTAAAGCTCAACCCGGCCAACGCGATCGTGCCGTCGAGCGACCAGGCGTTCGGGTCGATCAGCACGCGCGGCTCGACGTCGAGCGAGTCGGCCGCGTAGAGAACCGCCTGGTTTTGCAGCCCGTCGTTCTTGAAAAAATAGTAGCGGCCGCCTTTTTTCATCGGCGCGGAATATTGGGCGTAGTTCCAGAGATCGGTCAGCCGGCGGCGAATCGTCTCGCGTTCGGGTATGGCGGACAGATAGGCTTCGGTCACTTTGTTCTGGGCGGCCACCCATTCGGCCACGTCGGGCGAGGTCCGCACGTCGTCCTCCAACCAGCGGTACGGATCGGCCACCTCGACGCCGTGCAGCAGATCGACCTGATCGCCCCGTTTCGTTTTCGGATATTCGATTCGCCCGTCGCCGGCCGCCAGTGCCAAGGCCGCAAAACACAAGAGGGCCGTCAATCCCCGCGCCGCTGATGTAAACATGGCGTGCTCCGTTGTTGATGTCGCTATAGGTGGGTCAATTTGTGGTGAATGAATCTAATATAACATACCAGCGCGGCTTTCCCCGCGTCAACAACGTGCGTTGCTGGTTGTGGGGTGCGTGAAACGCACCGAGTAGTTTGGGTACGGCGGTATGCCGTATTTTGCCGCTCACTCTTTCTCGGCCTCATTGGACGAGGCATAAACTATTGCCAAGCATCTGATTAAAGACGATAATCGACCGTGGCGGTCTTTTATCGTTCAGGTTTGTAATGCAACGGCGGAGAAACCATTTTCAGGAAAAACGGGCTTGCAATTGTTGGGCGTTGTTGCATTCTTATTCCAACCCTCAATATGTTCGCGGGCGCGGCACTTTCATCGGATTATTTTCATGCGACATTGTCTTGTTACCGGCGGTGCGGGTTTTATCGGAAGCCATCTGGTCGAGGCCCTCTTGGAGCGGGGAGACCGCGTCTCGGTCATCGACGATGAGTCGACCGGCACGATCGAAAATCTCGCGGCCGTGATCGATCATCCCCGGCTCGATTACACTAAGGGAACCGTGGCCGACGCGGGGCTGGTCCGCCGGTCGACGGCCGATGTTGACGAGGTCTATCATCTAGCCGCGGCGGTGGGCGTGCGGTTGATCGCCCAGCAGCCGATCCGCACCATCGAAACGAATATCTACACGACCGAATTGCTGCTGCGCGAGTTGGGGCGGCTGATCGACGCCGGTCGAAAAGTAAAATTTTTCATCTCCAGCACGAGCGAAGTCTACGGCAAGAATCCCAAGCCGGTATGGACCGAGGAGGACGACATTGTGTTGGGGCCGACGGTTCGTCCGCGCTGGGCCTACGGCGCCAGCAAGGCAATCGACGAATTTCTGGCCTTGGCCTACTGGCGCGAGCGGGGATTGCCCACCATCGTCGGCCGACTGTTCAACGTGGTCGGGCCTCGCCAGACGGGCGCGTATGGAATGGTCCTACCCCGGCTGGTCGACGCCGCGCTGGCCGGCGGGCCGTTGATCGTCCACGACGACGGGCGCCAGCAACGCAGCTTCGCACACGTCTCCGACGTCGTGCGGATGATCCTCGCGCTGGCGGCCAATCCGGCCTCTTTCGGCGGCGTCTGCAACATCGGCAGCGACCGGCCGATCAGCATCGGCGATCTTGCCCGACTGGTTATCAAAACGGTTGAAAAAAAGGAGGAAGCGGAAAGGAGGGATGAAGGAGGAGGGCGAAAGAAGCGTTTAGCCGCTGCACCCGCGGACAGCGGAGACACGCCCGAGTTTCAATCCCCGGCCGTCTGTCCCCAACACTTAAACCCCAATCCGTCTTCCCTCAGGATCGAGTATCAGAGCTACGCGGATGCATACGGCGACGATTTCGAGGACTGCCGCCGCCGCGTGCCCGACTTGACGAAACTCCACCGTCTCACGGGCATCACGGCCCGCTGGAACCTGGAAGAGATCGTCGCCGATTTAGTGGAACGGAAGCGTGCGTCGAAGTAGACCGCCTCGCGTTGCGCTATTTAGTTTCTGTTGCGTAAAGTCAGCCAGACGGTTTCGCATCGTGGGGCAGATTTCCAATCTGCCAATATCGAGGCAGGTTGGAAACCTGCCCCACGTTCGCCGAACACACTCCGCAACAGAAACTATTTATCCAGTGCTCGGGCGTCCATTGCCATGTCGGCGTAGGGGTCGTGGGCGTAGAAGTGTCGGGCGATCTGGTCGGCCAGCACTCTGACGAATTCGCGTCGGAACGCCGGCTCGGTTCGATCGGAAGCCGGAATGGGCACGTTCGGCGGATAGACAGACCTGGGAAGCGTCTTCTCGAAGACCACTTCGCCGGTCTTGCAGTCGTACAGCCTGATCGATGCGTTGGCCTTTCCTTGGTAGAGCGTTTGCCCCTCCAAGATGCTGAAGTTTTCCAGGTCGACGCCCACGATCATGTCGGCCTTCATCGCCCGGCCGACCTCGACGTACTCTTCCCAGGTGTTTTCGTCGAGCCATCGAGCGACTTTGCGATCATCGACGGTTTTGATTTTCGGCACTCTTTCCTGTAGCAGCCGGTTGATTTCCTTGGCTAGATCGCGGCCGACGTTGGCGTTGCGATACTCGAGCGAAACCAGCGGACGGCAAACGACGGCCACCTTCTTGGCCTTCAAACCCTTGTATTCCGGTTCGATGTCCGTCCCCTTAATCAGGTACATCGCGGTCAGCAACACGCTCTGGCAGCCAAAAAAAGGCGTCGTGAGAATTGCCAAGGCCGCCAGCAAAACCATTCCATGCCGTATTGAGGGACGATCCATCGCTACACCTCTCGTTTTGAAAACGAAAATTGATTTTTATTATTTGTCATCCGATCGATAGTCGGACGGCCCACTCGACAAGCATTACGACCAGGATGGAAGTCGAAATCCACGCCGCCGCGTTGCGGTTCGGGGCAACGACAAACCACCTGCCGCGCAGCGCCGTTCCGAGCAACCAGACCGCCGCGAGAACGGCCAATATCCACAGCAGCGAACCGGTCAGGCTCGCCCGAACAGCGGCCGCCGCTTCTCCATTCCCCAGATGTGCCCAAGCGGTTGTCATTCCACAGGTCGGACAAGGCCGATGGAACATCAATAAAAAGCTGCAAGGCGGAAAACCCAGCCGCTGATGAGTGCCGAGGCCGTGCGGATTGGGACGCAACATCGCCGTCAGCGACAGCATCCCCACCAGCACCATGCCGGCCATGGCCGTCAACAGCCGGTCGCGCCGACCGAGCGTCTTTCGTTCAATTAGGTCCGTATCTTTCAAGGCAATCTGGTGAAAAGAGGCCGAAGCATAGCCATAACCAACCTCGGCCGCAAGGCCGATTTTTATCGTAAAAAAGGAAAACCATTGACTAGCAATACTATTCTGGTTACGCTGAACACTGGGGAAACAAGTCAACCAGGGCTGTCAGGGATATTTGCCTCGACAACTCTCGATGGCAGTCACGTCAATCCGCCGTTTAACAACTGAATATTTCGCGGCGCGATTCTATTAGCTAAAACCGTATTGCATCCTATGAGGACCGCGCCGTGAAGCTGCGTTTTTTGGGCGGGGCACGTCAAGTCACCGGCTCACACTACTACGTCGAGGCCGACGGGGCACGAGTTATCGTCGATTGCGGAATGCACCAGGAGCGCGAACATCTCGCGCGAAACTGGGATAAAAACCCCCTGCAACTCCGCGATGTTGACGCCATGTTGATCACCCACGCCCACGTGGACCATTGCGGTTTGGCCCCGAAACTGGTCGCCGAGGGGTTTCGCGCCCCGATCATCACCACTTCCGCCTCGGCCGATCTGGTCGAACTGGTGCTGCGCGATTCCGCCGAGATACAGGCCGAAGACGCCGCCTTCAAACAGAAACGGCACCGCAAGGAAGGACGGCAAGGCAAGTATCCCGTCAAACCGATATATACCATGCGCGACGTGGAGCGGACCTTGCCCCTGGTTCAAGCGGCAGCATACGACCAGCCCACGCGAATAAACGACCGCGTCCACGCCGTATTTCACGACGCAGGGCACATCCTCGGCTCGGCAATGGTCGAACTGCGGGTAACTCACAACTCCTCACCGAGAAAAATCATTTTCACCGGCGACCTCGGGCAATGGGGGCGGCCGATTGTCCGAGATCCCGCCATCATCAAAGAGGCCGATTACATCGTGATCGAATCGACCTACGGCGACCGATTGCATGAAAATCACGAATCGGTCGAATCGCAGTTGGAAAGGGTCGTTTTGGAGGCCGTCGAGGCGGGCGGCAAGGTGATCGTGCCGATCTTCGCCATCGAACGCGCCCAGGAACTGATCTACCACTTGAACCGGCTGCTCAGCGCCGGGCGGATACCCGTCTTGCCCGTCTTTCTCGATAGCCCCATGGCGGCCGACGTGACCGAGGTCTTCCGCCGCCATCGCGAATGCTTCGATACCGAAGCGAAAGAAATCATCGCCGCCGGAGAATCCCTGCTGCGGTTTCCCTCGCTTCACGTCTGCCGCACCGTCGGGGAATCGATGGCTATCAACTCGCTGAAGGGGCCGGCCGTGATAATGTCCACTTCGGGCATGTGTACGGCCGGGCGGATCAAACACCACCTTGCACACCATATCGGCAACCAAGACTGCACCGTGTTGTTCGTCGGATACCAGGCACGGGGAACGCTGGGGCGGCAAATCCTCGAAGAAAACGATTTCGTCCGCATCCACGGCATCTCCCGAAAAGTAAAAGCCCGAGTGCGGCAAATCCAAGGCATCTCCGGCCATGCCGATCGGGCGGGGTTGTTGAAATGGCTGGAGCATTTCCAACGCCCCCCCCGCCGCCTGTTTGTTACGCACGGCGAGCCGGCAGCCTCCGAATCGTTGGCCCAGGCCGTCCGCGAGCGATTCGGCTGGGAAGTCTCCGTGCCCGATTACCGAGAAACGATAGTGCTCGACGCCGACGCCCCGCCGCCCGAGGAGTGAGAAAACGAAAACGCTACCCGCCCAGCGATTCTTTTAAGGCATGCAGCTCGTCCGTAGTCTGGTTGTGGAGATTGCGCAACTCCTGCAACTCCAGTCGGATTTGATCTATCTGCTTGCTGATCTCGGCAAACTCGCCAAGCAACTCGCCGGTGCCCGATCGAACGGCCGAACGCGCGGGCGGAACGTCGCCGGCTGCCTCGCCGGGGTCGGGCCGAGCGGCCATAGCAGCGGCCGGCGCCCCGCGCTGATATTTCTCCCGCAGCGACTCGATCTCTCGCGGTTTGTAGAGCGAGTGGGTGACCACTTGACCGCGCCCCTCGGGTGTGAGCGAAACTACAAGCTCCTTTTCGATCAGCGAATCGACCACGGGACGAAGCGCCGCCAGATCGGCGATCGGCTCCATCCTGGCCGCCCGGGCGCGAAGCTCGCCCACCGTCTGGTCTCCCCGCAGCAGCAACTCGGTCATTACGGCCAGCTCGACTTTATCGACGCCGAGCCAGTCGTAGAGATAGTGGCGGTATTTTTGCACCCGGCCGTAGCCCTCGACTAACCCCACGGCCCCCAGCTCGCGGAGCCGGTCGAGCGATTCCTCGATCTCGTCCGCTTCGAGTTCCATCAGCGGCATGCGGTTGCTCTTCTGGTTGCAAGCGGTGCGGATGGCGTTGAGGCTCATCGGGTAAATATCGGGCGTCGTCTTGGCCTTCTCGGCCAAAACCCCCACCACGCGGCGGTCGATGCTCGAAAGCGATTGCCAGCGGCGTTGTGTGACGGGGGGAGACGGGGCGGCGGGCGTATGATCCATCGTGCTCTACTCTGTACAAGGATTGAATACCCACAAATATTAGCAAACACCGCGAAAAAACAAAAGACCCGCTGACAACTGCTGTCAACGGGTCTTACAGGCGAGGGCGACGGGACTCGAACCCGCAACCACCGGATCGACAGTCCGATACTCTAACCAATTGAGCTACGCCCCCGAAGCTCGAAACGATGAATTATACAGCCAAATTTTCCACACGCAAGACGTTTTTTATTACCGTTCGCGGGCCGTGCTAGTACTCTGCCCAAATTGAGTTTACGAGTGCCACGGCTGGCTTGTCCAACCGTGTTTCCGGCACTGCTGGACAAGCCAGCAGTGGCACCCAACTGGTAGAGTCGAATTGGACAGGCCACTAGCGAGAGGGGCGAATTTCTCGAAGTCCGCCCACACATACCCCTCTACCGATGGCCTTGCTTCTTCCCGGACGAATGGGAACGGCCCCGCTAATGCCTTGCCAATGTTGAATTGACGGGCGACCCGTCCTACTTGCCGCGCACGGCCCCAAACCATTCGATCTGACGCCGCGGACAAAACGAATAAGCCCGCGACTCGCAATACGGCGCGATCCAGACGGCCTTTTCCGCAAGCTTGTCCGCATCGATCCCCTGCGGCATGAGCATTACCCTCGACCGCTCGATCTGGGGAAACTCGGCTAAATAATCCTCGATCTCGGCAAAGTCCCCCGGCGCGTCCACCACGAACTTGATCTGATAGTCGTACTCCGCCACCAGCCGGCGAATCACTTCTGGCGCGTGCCGATTGATCGCATGCCGCCACGTCCAACGCGGATTCTCCTCGGCCGGCGGCGCCGAGTTCGACAACTTCGGGCTGATCGACATCAGGTCGCACGCCGCCGGCAGATAAAGCGTTCCAGCCGTCTCGATCGTGATGTGATACCCTTTTTCGCGCAACGCGGCGGAAAGCGGAATCAATTCGGCAAACAGCATCGGCTCGCCGCCTGTCAAAACGACGTGGGCGGCGGGAAGCTGGCGGCGCGGAAATTGTAGATATGCGGCTGTGAATGGGGAATCGGCTAAGCGATCCGGAATTTTGCGGTCTTCCGGGTACAATTTGACGCCTGCAATTGCTTCACCCCGACCGATTGCCCCGCTCGCACCGGCGATTTCCGCCTCTTCCGCTGAAGAGAGAGCGGGATTTAAGCCCAGCGCCGCTTGCTCGACGCGGTCGAGTATTTCGGACACCGAGAGATCCTCGCCCTCCGGCGACCAAGAGGCATAGGGCGTATCGCAGTATCGGCAGCGGAGATTGCAGCCGCTGGCGCGGACAAAGACGCTCTCGACGCCGGTCAGACGACCCTCGCCTTGAATCGATCTGAATATCTCGGCAACACGCATGGTTTTGACAGGGAGTTTGGGGGGCTGGGTATTACCGTTACAGTGTCTGGTGGAAAACGGACGCCTCCCCAGCCCGATTCGACAATCCTTCATTATATCACCTTGTCGCGGCGGCAGAAACACAGCGCCGAGCCATCTATCCGCTTGTGGTGCGTTTCCCGCACCCTGCAAATTTTTCACAGCCACGTAGCGGAGCGGCGAATATCGCCCCGGCCGCGAACTTCGTAACCCTTCCAACGCAATCCGCATGGCCGCAACAGCCGTGAAACGCCGTTTTTTGCGTTGTTCGAGAGTTGGTCAGCAGGTTCGCGAATTTCCATTTTATTCCGCCCCGGACGACTGGGTAAAAGGCGAAGGCAGCGGAAAACGGGATGCTCTTTGTGCGTGCGGCGTCGCTTGTTGCTGGAAGGCTCTGCGAGTTTCGGGCGTTTTTGAATCTTGCATGGATTCTTGTCCGCGACGTATACTATACATTAGAATACGTAGATGTTGATTGTAGCAGAAGAGGCGGCCCAATTTCCAGCGTTTTTTCGGCGTTCGTAGTACTGCCTTTGGGCAGAAAGGAGCATGATTCCGCCGTACAAGTCCGGTTAGTTGTCCCGGCACAATTCCGAGGTAACGCAAGCGTTCGCAGAAGACTGCTTAAATTTTCGCGGTTTACTGCAAAAATGGACTGTCCTCCTCTGTCGGCTGGAATAATCCGGTTGGTCCTGTTCGTATGCTATCGTCGACGCTGGTATTTTTCGGGGTGTAGAAGACTTTATTTGTCCGCTGTCGCGCGGAACAGGGCACCGGGACAAAGCCGCTCGGCGTAGGACATCATCGCCCAAGTCGTCAACTCCCAAACATGAACGTTCGTGAGGGGAGGCTTCTGGCCGTTGGCGAATAAAAGGCGGGCCACATAGCTCAACTCCCGATCGGCCGCCGCGATCTGATCGTGATATTGCGGCAACTCTCTCGCCATCAGGTACGTCACATAAGGCAATGCCGACATGTAGGCTTTCGATTTGTCCAGGTAATCCCAATCGGTTTTCGCTCCTCGGCTTTTCTGGTTCTTATCCAGCCATCTGAAGAATTCAGCGATGTGTTTTTCGGCCGTCTGGCGGCGGGCGCCGTCCGTCTTCAGATACGGCAACGCCGCCGCGTAGAACTCGAAGGCATACAGCGCCACTCCCGGAGAAAGTTCTTTGAACGCCGGCGGTTCCGACTTGGCGAAATCGTGGCCGTTCATCCAATCGACGCAGCCCAACGCGACTTTCAAATACTCGTCCTCCCCGGTGACGGCGTGAAGGTGAAACAAAAACGTGCCGAAACATGCGGTCGAACACCAAAACTCGTCGGTGAACGAATAAAAACCGTTTTTGATTCCCCCGCCTTCGCCGACGTAATTATCGAGCACCAATCGGGCATACGCCTTGACGGAATCGAGATATTTTTTGCGCCGCTCGCCCTCGGCGCGGACCGCGACGGCCAGCACGGCGCTGGCTATGGTGCTGGCGTCGGCGACGAACCACCAGCCCTCGTCCTCGCCCGGCCGACGAAACCTGCCGTAATTCAAATAATACGCCCCCTCGGGCTTCATCTTCCGTTGGAAATCGACGATCATGTCGGTCCAGCGAGTGCAGGCGTCGAAGTATTTCTTCTCGCCGGTCATGTCGTAAGCGACGCATAGGCCGCGGATCGCATAAGAATCCTCGAAAAAACATATACAGTGTTTATCGAGTACCGCATTATAGCGATACTTTTCCGACCAAGGGATGATCGGCTTATCCAACTCCGTTATTGCCAGATCGCAAAGTTCGAAGAATCGCGTCCGAAACACCTCCGGCGGTTTCGGCTCGTCGGCCAATACGCGATTATTAACGATAAAACACGATGAAATACAAAAGAACAATACGGTCGCGATTTTTCGGTGGTGCATGAATAATCCCTGCAAAATTGTAGGGTGCGTGCTTGCACGCACCATGATGGATGGTAAAAAACGATCGGTGCGTGCGAGCACGCACCCTACTAATACTAATACCCCGTGCCGTCGATGATCTCGCCGCCGGCGATGGTGCTCAACGCTTGATAAACGTTGATGTTGATCGAGTCGTTGAGGAACGCGACGTGCCCGTCGCAGAAGACGAAATGGGCGCCGCCGGAATGGAAACTTCCGAACGGGGCGTTGTTTTCTTCATTGGCGGCCATGGCGGGATCGAAGAGGCTGGAGTTGAGCGGATGCCACGTGCTCCGCAGGCCGCGGCCGATGCTCCACGTGCTGATCGGGCAGGTGGTTTTGCTGCAACCGATGCCCATTATCCAACCGCAGGGAGCGCCGACGTATTGGTCGCTATAGCCGGACGACAATCCTTCTCCGAAAGAGGCGCTGGAACCGCTGTCGAGCGTCTGTGCGTCGCCGTAAAGAGCGTTATGCGAACTTTCCCCGATGGCCAGCGTGGACGAAGTGCCGTCGCTTATGTCGGCGAATCGCCGCCACCGATTGATGGTGAACATGCCGTCGGTGAAAACATGTCCCCGCCAGCCGGAGCTTTCGTAAGCCCGCCCGCCGGAGACGCCGTAGTAGCTGGTCATGTTGGGAAATTCTTGCGTGCGTCCGTCGCTGGGACATTGATATACCGGCATCCGCTGCCGCATTAGCTGAACGGCTTTCACGGGATTGGCGAGATACCATTCGTAATATCCCAAGGTGTAGTCGTAGTTTCCTTCCCAGCCGAGCTGTTCGATGTAGGGAAGTATGGTAACCGCCATTGAATTGCCGCGGCAATCGCTGTAGGGGCTGTCCGGGCAGGCGACCAGGCTGACCGAACTACCGGCCGGAAAGGAATTGAAAGTTTCGGAGTAGTTATGCAACGCCAAACCGAGTTGCTTCAAATTGTTCGTGCATTGCGCCCGTCGCGCCGCCTCGCGCGCCGCCTGCACCGCCGGCAGCAACAGCGCGATCAATATGCCGATGATCGTGATGACGACCAGCAGTTCCACCAAGGTAAAACCGTGTAGGGGCCGGCGAAAGCTATACTTTCGCTGAGTGTGAACATTATTTCGACCCCTAACACGGAGACTT
>Ga0209723_1007027_pt1 | contig 10486 bp, 8 predicted proteins | sample BiotimSIPDNA_2_FD_185750 | JGI IMG/M metagenome (GOLD analysis project Ga0209723, IMG submission 185750) | Anaerobic biogas reactor microbial communites from Washington, USA - Biogas_R2 time_0 SIP DNA (SPAdes) (version 2) | ecosystem: Engineered > Bioreactor > Anaerobic > Unclassified | place... | reverse complement strand
AAAGCCATACAAATTCATCTCCCCCGATCCTGGCAACTATATCGTTTTTCCTGGAAGCTGATATCAAAATATCCGCAGCTGTACGTATAAGTTTGTCCCCTGCTTCATGTCCGAACACATCATTGGCCAGTTTAAGTCCGTTAAGATCGCTGTATATAATAGAAAGTGGCAGATACTCTTCTTTATCATAATTCTGCATTTCAATTTCAAACCGTTGTCTGTTTATAAGGCCTGTAAGTGCATCGTGATGATTTATATACTGAAGCTTTTCCTCATTTCTTTTTCTTTCTGAAATATCAAGAAAAGTTACAACTGCGCCCGTTATCATGTCATCTTTGTACATGGGATATGAAAAAAATTCAACTTCAAAATATGAATCATCATAACACCAGAAAACTTCATCTTCTGCATTTACTTTTTCGCCTGTTGCTATGGTTTTGTATATTGTGGATTTTTCCCTTTTAACTATAGTCCCATCCTTTTTTTTGCCGTAGACCAGTCCGTACATATCCTTTCCTATAAGGTCTTTTTCATCTTTATATCCCAGCATCTCTATGCTTCTGCTGTTGCAGAAAATGCACTTTTCGTCTGCTCCGATGCCGAATATACCTTCTCCTGCCGTGTCAAGAATGGTTTCCAACTCGTTCTTGCTGTTTTTTAGAAGTGTGTTCGTCATTTTGAAAGCATTCCATGCATCTTTACGGCTTTTTTCAAAATAGGCTATCAATGCAGTCAAAGTAAACACAGATCCTGCTATGTTGAAAATCGCCTCAGTATTGAACTCTGCAGGTTCCCAGTTGTTTTTTCTTAAAAGTATGAAAAGCATTATACATATACCGTATAAAAGTAATATGATGCTGCCCTTTTTGTTTCCCAGCAAAAAGTATAATATGGGAGGCATTATAGCAAGCCAGGAAAAAGAAAAGTTTTTGTTTTCTGTTACATAAAAAAACGTACTAAGGGCCAATATCAGTATGGCAATAGCAAAATATGCCGTTGGTTTGTAATTATCGGTTTTTTTGAAATATATAAGGGCAAGAACAGCCAAAATTGCAGAGACGGCATTTATTAATGCTACCATAAATATATCAAAAATAATTATATCAACTATGGCAAAAAAAATGCAAACAACAGGCATTACCAGAAGGATCGCATTCAAAAGGTAAACTCTCCTGTAGGATCCATGAGTCTCGTCATATCGCCCGTTATTTGTAAAAAAATTATTTAGTCTACCTGTTTTATGCTCTTTGTCCATTATCCCCCTTTTGATCATCTTGTCTTTGATGTCTGATTTTATTTTCCCTCTTCGTTTTTTTTTAATAATCCTTTTGCTTCTTTCTATGACATTCTATAATATTTAGACAAAAAAGTAAAATAAAGACTCAAATAAGCTCTATCCGCTTATGAAATCATATAGAGCCATAAAATCTTTTTCTGCCCCTGAAAAAATATCGTCATTGAATGCTTAACGATTATTTTATAATAATCATGTATGCGGCTGTTTTTCTATTTGAATATATCCACATTTATTTTCCCGTCGGATATCTCAACTATCCTGTCGGCCATTTCGGCTATACGTCTGTCGTGGGTTATTATTATGAATGTGGTTCCGAACTTTTCGTTTATATCTCTAAGAAGATTGTAGATGTTCTCAGTGGAATTAGAATCCAGATTCCCCGTGGGTTCGTCAGCCAAAATCATGTCAGGGTTGTTAAGAAGCGCCCTTGCTATGGCCGTTCTTTGCTGCTGGCCTCCGGACATTTTCGTGGCATTATTGTTCATCACTTCGGCAAGCCCGGTTATCTCCATCAGTTCCTTTGCTCTTTCTACGGCACCTTTATCTACGGCGCCCTTGCTTATTCTGTATGGCATCAAAACATTTTCAATGGCCGTGAATTCCGGAAGCAGATAATGGAACTGAAAAACAAATCCTATCTTTTTGTTTCTGATATCTGCAAGAGCATTTTTTGAAAGCCTTGAAGTTTCAGTTCCGTCAATGAACACTTTTCCCGAAGTGGGTTCGTCCAGAGTCCCCATGATATTAAGAAGAGTGGATTTCCCACTGCCTGACTGTCCTATTATGGAACTGAAAGAACCTTTTTTGAAACTTATGTTGATATCAGTCAGCACCTGTGTTTTTACCGATGTCCCGTAAACCTTGGTAATATTTTGCAGTTCGAGTATATTATCCATTTATAGACCTTATTATCATAAAGATAATTCTTCCTTTCCATGATCCGTATCAGAAAATGTTTTTGTCTAATTGTTTCTTATTATATCTATTGGGTTCAGCTTTGATGATCGTCTTGCCGGGATCAGTGAAGCGATCAGACATGCAGCAACTGCAATACAGCCGGACAGGGCAATAAACCCTTTGTCAATATAAAGATCCACAACAGGAGTTCCGTCGGCGTTCAATGCAAAAGTTGAAAAAGCATAAGAAAGTCCAAGTCCCATAAGCACCCCCGCTATTGCACCGAAAACACCGAGGATAAGCCCCTCTGTCAAAAATATCAAACTGGCCTTGCCGTTGTTTATTCCCATTGCCTTTAGTATCCCTATCTGTCTGGATTTTTGCATGACTGTTATGGCAAGTATGCTTGATATTCCCAGAACAACAGATATCATAACAAATATCTGTATCATCAGACTGGATATACTTTGTCCTCTAAGTCCGCTCAAAAGCGATTGATTCTCAGTTTTCCAGTCGGTTACAACAATACTGTCATCATCAAGTTTTTTTGTTATCTTTGTGGCTGCTTCATCTGCCTCAAAGACATTTTCATCATACATCTGCATTTCAATGGAGGATATCTCATCTCCGGTCCCGAAAATTTCCTGTGCATTTTCAAGGGTGGTAATACACCAGCTTTCATTTATTGAGGCCACCTGCAGATCGAAAAAACCGCTGACCTTGCATTCAACAGTTCGCTTATCCGGGGTTATCAAATTTATCATATCGTCTTTTTGAAGATCATATTCTTCTTTCAATGCTATCCCAAGCAATACTTTGTTTTCACCCTTTTCAAATGAACCTTCTGTTATATACTCCGAAAGGCTGTAAATACTGTTTGCTCCCGCTTTTTCCATTCCCCTTACCAGTAGCGACTGATTTTTTTCATCTGTAGCAAGAAAAGAAGGATTATCCAGCACGGGGCTTACAAATTCTATCCTGCCGTCAGCATTCTCAATGTCTTTTATCATAGGCTCATATTCAGAAATAAGCCCTTCTTCCTCCTGCGCGGAAACCGTTATTTGAGAGGAATTCCCTATGGTGGTTTCGACCAGGCTATTCTGAAGACCGCCAATCAAAAGTCCTATGAATATCTGTACAGAAACTCCTATGCCTATTCCAAGGATAATAATTATAGTCTGTGTCAGATTTGACCTCAAAAATCTTTTTGCTATTTGGAAACTCAGTTTCATATCTTCTTGGCCTCCTCATCCGCTATTCTTTTTATGTCATCAAAAGTTTCTGCGTGATAATCGGCACCAAGAGTTTCGAAGTTTCCGGAAGAGCTTCTGACCGCATATCCACCGACGATTATCTTCACAGAATCACCCAGGAGGGATTTTAAGTCGGCTATGATCTTTCTTGCTTCAACGATAGTATAGTAATTGGAAATACTTATTGCTATTATCTCCGGTCTTATCAGCTGGGAAGCATTATAAAAGTCTTCATAGGGTGTATTGCTGCCGATAAAAACTGCTCTCCATCCGCAGACAGTAAAAAAGTCCGCTATCATACGGGCTCCGAGATCATGATTCTCTTCAGGTGGACAAATAACAACTGCACTGGGCATTTTACCGTTTTCGGGGATACTGAAATCCTTTGTAACATAAGGATAACAGCATTCAACTATTGTCCTTACTATTGCCGTGCGCAGATGTTCCTTCCATATGCAGATCTTTTTTTCATCAAGCCGGCACTGCATCTGATTCATGGCAGGTGTCAGTATATCGGAATAAAGACCGACCACGTCCATTTTCCCGCTTTCTATCAATTCCAACGCATAGCCTACAGCTTTTTGTTTGTCCTCTGCTTCAAGAAGTTCCAAAAACTCTTCGTATTCTTTCACAGGAAACCTCCATATTACAAAATAAAAATATTATTTATATATTATATCCCTTTTTTATTAAAATAAACTTAATGTTTTAATTTTTGATGATAAAAAACAATATGTTTGTCATTGGAACACAACATTTTTGTTTCAGAAAGACAGAATTTGTGTAAATATAAGACTGAATTCAGAAAATATATTATATGGCTTTATAATTATATCACAAAAATAGTTATTATGTTGTAATTTCAACATACAAAAGCGATGCTTTATAGTATAATACAATTTATATCATATCATATCAGATGGGAGTGATAAGCCATGGTAGAACAAGTTTTCAGACTCTATAAGGGGAACAAAAAAACGATAGAAAAAGTACTTCTTGACGAGAATATAAACTACATGCACATGGTATTGAACAAAACCGAAGGGCTGCCTGAGCATTTTTCAAATTCAAACCTTTATATGACTGTCTTACGGGGCAGGCTTTCTATCGGTCTTGATGATCAGGAAGTACATGAATACGAATCGGGGGATCTTCTCAAGATACCCTTCAATACAAAAATGAATGTAAAAAACCTTCATGATGAAACCCTTGAACTTATTGTCGTAAAAGCCCCTGCACCCAAGGGCTGATAATCCTTTGGGCAATGGGCCAAAATATTAAAATAGTATCTTTTATCAAAAACAGGTTTACAGGAAAGGAGAAACAAATGAAAAAGTACACATGTATCCCCTGCGGATATGTATATGACCCCGAGCTGGGCGATCCCGATGGAGGTATATCGGAGGGTACACCTTTTGAAGAACTTCCCGATGACTGGCACTGTCCAATATGCTTTGTCGGTAAAGATGAATTTGAACCAACTGAAGAATAGAGGAGGAACACAATATGAGTATGTTTTGTTACCAATGCCAGGAAACAGCCGGAGGACAGGGCTGTAAGATCCGTGGTGTCTGCGGGAAAACCGAAGAAGTTGCAAAACTTCAGGATCTTCTGATCTACACTCTTAAGGGGATTTCAGATATCGTTATAAAAAGTAAAACAGATGTCGGGTCCATTAAAAAAGTCAACCACGAAGTTCTCAACAGTCTTTTTATGACTATTACCAATGCAAATTTCGATGACGGCTCAATTGAAGCTCAAATAAAAAAAATGATCTCTCTCAGAGATGAACTCAAAAAAAGTTCTTACCCGGAGTGCCTTCATGATGCTGCTTTATTCAGTGTGGATTCTAGAGATTCTATGCTTGAAAAAGCAGATGCTATTGGTGTTTTGTCCACAGAAAATGAAGATGTCCGTTCTCTTCGTGAAATGATAACATACGGGCTTAAAGGGATGGCTGCATATACTGAGCATGCAAACAATATAGGCAAAGAAAATCTTGAAATAAATGCTTTTATTTATGAAGCTCTCGCTGCCACACTGGATGACTCCATGACTGCAGATGAACTGGTGGCACTCACAATGAAAACAGGAGAACACGGTGTGAAAGCCATGGCTCTTCTGGATGAAGCCAATACCACAAGATTCGGGACTCCCGAAATCACTGAAGTAAACATAGGCGTAAGAAATAATCCGGCGATCCTTATCACCGGCCATGACCTTACAGATCTGGAACAACTGCTTGAACAGACAAAAGGCACAGGTGTAGATGTGTATACCCACAGTGAAATGCTACCTTCACATTACTATCCGGCTTTCAAAAAGTATGATAATTTTGTGGGGAATTACGGCAATGCCTGGTGGAGACAGATCGATGAGTTCGGACCTTTCCATGGGCCGATCCTTTTTACTACCAACTGTATAGTCCCTCCCAGAAGCGAAGAAATAAAGGGAAGGATTTTTACAACGGGCTCCACCGGTTATCCCGGATGCAAACATATCCTGCCTGACGAAAACGGCAAAAAAGATTTCTCTGAGATAATATCCCTTGCAAAAACCCTTCCTGCTCCAGAGGAAATCGAATCAGGAAATATCGTAGGAGGCTTTGCACATGATCAGGTAATAGCCCTGGCCGATAAAGTTGTTGATGCGGTCAAATCCGGTGCCATAAAAAAATTCTTCGTTATGGCAGGCTGCGACGGCAGAATGAAATCAAGAGAATACTATGCCGAGTTCGCGAAAAAACTCCCCAAGGATACGGTAATACTGACAGCGGGATGTGCAAAATACCGCTACAACAAACTGGGTCTTGGAGACATTGGCGGCATACCCAGAGTACTTGATGCAGGCCAGTGCAACGACTCCTATTCTCTGGCTGTGATAGCCATGAAACTCCAGGAGGTATTCGGTCTTGACGATATCAACAAGCTTCCCATAGCATTCAACATAGCATGGTATGAGCAAAAAGCTGTGATCGTCCTTCTTGCACTGCTTTATCTTGGTGTTAAGAATATACACCTGGGGCCCACGCTTCCCGGATTTCTCTCACCCAATATTGCAAAAGTCCTTGTTGAGAAGTTCGGCATCGCCGGTATCGATACAGTTGATTCAGACATAGAGTTATTTATGGGTAAATAAGAAACAAAAATAATAAAATCCCGCCGCTGCCGTTTCACTGAAAGGATCCGGGCACGGCGGGATTTTATTATTGAATGAAAAATTGTTTTTGTGATTTTAATATCAGATATCAATATCGGATTTCCTTGATTCACATTATTTTATCAGAACGCTATCTGATTCTTTCCGGCTCTTTTTGCTTTATAAAGATTCTCATCTGCAGCCTTTATGAGATCAGTAAGTTCTTCTCCCTGATACTGTTTTATACCGCCGCTTACGGTTATTTTCAGATCTTCCTCAATAAACTTGTTTTCGATGGATGCTCTTATTCTCTCGGCTATGCCTGCTGCTTTTTGAGCATCAGCATCTGAAAAAATGACCATGAACTCCTCTCCGCCGTATCTGCCGGCAAGATCTGAATCCCTTATACTTCCGTCTAATATGGCTGCCACTTCAAAAAGAACCTTATCTCCATAAACATGGCCTTTTGCATCATTGACCTTTTTGAAATCATCTATATCAAACATTGCAACAGATAAATGCTTTTTTGAAGCCTCCGGACCCGCAGCGGTTTTTTTCAAATGCTCGATCAGTGCTCTTCTGTTGCTGATTTTTGTAAGGCCGTCAACTGATGATATTTCTGCCAATTCTTTGTTTTTATTCTCCAGTGCCAGCTCGGCTTCTTTTTTCTCTGTTATATCAAAAACTATCCCGGCAAGAAAAAGCGGCTTTCCTTTTTCATCGACTCTGGTTATTTTGCCCCGGTCATAATACCATCTGTATTTTCCCCCTTTGGTTTTTATCCGGTATTCCGCCTCATATACAGGTTCTCTGCCATAAAGATGGTCTTTCATGGCCTGCATCGTCCCTTCATGATCTTCCGGATGAAGTTTATCCGTAAAGAATTCATATGAAACGATTTCAGGTATCTCTTCTTTTTCATATCCCAAAACAGTCACCTTCAAGGGATTGAATGTAACATTATTGGTTTTGATATTCCAGTACCAGTGACCCAGATTGCCTGTCCAGTCATATTCCAGTTTTCCCTCCTGCTCTTTTTCTTTTAGAAGCTGATGATTAAGGATATCCAGCTCTTCTATGCGTTCAATAAGCTGTTCCTTTGTTTGATCTTTATATTCCATTTTACTCATACTCTTTTCTTATCTCATATTAGTTTTTTTTATTGTTTCTATCCAAAAACTTACTGCTCAATAACTTCTCCATTTCTACGATAAGAAGGATCATAAGTCCTCCTCCCAAGGGATAAAGCCAGTCTTCCGGCGAAAGAGGTGCGGATCCGAACCAGATATGCATGAAGGGAAGGTATGTGAATGCCAGTTGGATGATCACCAGTATACCTGATACTAAAAATGCAGCCCTGCTTCCGAAAAAATTTCTTCCAAATATGGTTTCTCCAAGTTTCCTGCAGTTGAAAAGGTAAAACAGCTCACAAAAAACCAGTACATTGACCGCTATTGTTCTGCCATAGGCAACGCTTTCATGACTTTCAAGCAGACCGGAAAAAGAAGTGATAACAAAAAACGTTATAAAGCCTCCTACAAGCAAAATACGAAACATAAAATATGTGCCTATAAGAGCTTCTTTAGGAGGCCGGGGAGGCCTTCTCATGGTGTTTCCCTCTGCCGGTTCAAAGGCAAGGGCAAGGGCAAGGGTCACAGCAGTGACCATGTTTACCCAAAGTATCTGTACCGGTGTAATGGGCATTGTAAAGCCGAAAAGAATTGCCAGCACTATTACCATGGCTTCTGCAGCATTTGTAGGCAGTATAAACAAAAGCGCTTTTCTTATATTGTCATATATAGTCCTTCCTTCCTCCACAGCCGAAACTATTGAGGAGAAATTGTCGTCCGCCAGCACCATCTCTGCAGAATCTTTAGTAACTTCAGTGCCTTTTATGCCCATTGCAACGCCTATGTCAGCTTTTTTGAGTGCGGGAGCATCATTGACCCCATCTCCTGTCATTGCCACTATCTCGCCCTGTTCCTGAAGGGCTTTTACCAGTCTTAGCTTATGCTCAGGACTGGTCCTTGCAAATATATCACATTCGCTAACTGCTTCACGTATCTGATCATCATTCATTTCTTCAAGCTCTGACCCGCTTAATACTTTGTCTCTGTCGGTAAGACCCATTTGCCTCCCTATTTCTCTTGCAGTAAGCACATGGTCCCCTGTTATCATCTTTACGCGTATCCCGGCATTCTTGCATATTTTTATGGATCCTATGGCCTCTGGTCTCGGAGGATCTATTATTCCGACTATTCCTGCAAACACCATTTTTTCATTCATATCACCATGACTTATATTTGATTTTTCCTGGGAAACTTCTGCATATGCGCAGCCTATAAGTCTCTGCCCCCGGGCCGCCGCCATCTCTATGATTTTTTCCCAGTATCCCCTGTCCACAGCCTCCCTGCCTTTATCGGTTTCCTGAAGACCACAGATGGCTATAAGCCTCTCAGGAGCTCCGTTTGCCAGAATTATTTTCTTGTCCTTTACTTTGTACAATGTCGCATGATATTTATATTCGGAATCAAATGGGATCTCGTCTTCTTTGACAGTTCCTTCTTTGGTATATCCCGCTTTTTGTGCAAGAGCCTTAAGTGCCGCTTCAGTGGGAGCCCCGTGGGGAACCCATGTATCGTTTTCACATACTATTTCCGCATCATTGCAAAGATCCGATATTTCTATCAATCTGAACAACAAACTGTCACTGCTTATGTCAGCTGTTTTTTGTTCTTTTGTTATTCCTCCTTCGGGGACATATCCCGGCCCCGATACAGAATACTCTCCTTTTGCTGTATAGATGTTTGTTGCTGTCATTTCATTTTTTGTAAGGGTGCCTGTTTTGTCTGAACAGATAACTGTGACAGACCCCAGAGTTTCAACGGAAGGCAATCGTCTAACGATGGAATTCCTTCTTGCCATTCGCTGAACTCCTATGGCAAGAGTTATAGTTATGACTGCAGGCAGACCTTCGGGTATGGCTGCCACAGCAAGTCCTATTACAGCGATAATTGTATCCGGAAGAGATGCATCATTTACAAAAACAGCATATATTATTAATAAAACAGAAAACCCCAGTATAATAAAAGATAAATTCCTGCCCAGGCTGTTTATTTTTCTTATCAATGGGGTCGTTGTTGTTTTTGTTTCGGAAAGCATTGTATTTATTTTGCCCACTTCTGTGTCGGCTGCCGTGGCGGTCACTACTCCCTTTGCACTTCCGGTCCTCACAGTTGTTCCCGCATATGCCATAGAGGATCTTTCTCCGAGAACAGTTCCCTGCCTGACAACGGCTGTGGATTTGGAAACAGCCACAGACTCTCCTGTAAGAGAAGATTCGTCCACCTCGAAACGGCTCACATCAATAAGACGCATGTCTGCGGGTATTTTGTCTCCCGCCTTTAACAACACCAAATCTCCGGGCACCAGGGTTTCCGCAGGCACGGATCCCTTTTTGCCGTCACGCATAACTGAAGCCTTAAGAGAAAGCAGATTTCTGATGCTGTCCAGGGCTTTTTGTGCTTTGTCCTCCTGTATATATCCCACTATGGCATTTATTACAACAACGCCCAGGATAACTCCCGTATCTACCCAGTGCCGCATTATGGCGGTCAGTACAGAGGCTCCCAGCAGCACATAAATAAATGCATTATGGAACTGAAGCAGGAATCTTTTTACGGCACTGTCCTTTTTTGCTTCAGGAAGTTTATTTTCGCCGAATATACCATTTCTTTTGGAGACTTCTTCGGATGTAAGCCCCTCTGTTCGTGAATACAGCATCTCAAGTGCTGCTTCGCCTGAAAGAGTCTCCCATTTTATTTCTCTTAAGCCTTCTTTGTTAAAATGATCTTTCATATGATACTCCCTTTATGTTAATTTTTACTTAAATTCTTTATTC
>Ga0209723_1007018_pt1 | contig 10492 bp, 5 predicted proteins | sample BiotimSIPDNA_2_FD_185750 | JGI IMG/M metagenome (GOLD analysis project Ga0209723, IMG submission 185750) | Anaerobic biogas reactor microbial communites from Washington, USA - Biogas_R2 time_0 SIP DNA (SPAdes) (version 2) | ecosystem: Engineered > Bioreactor > Anaerobic > Unclassified | place... | reverse complement strand
AGTGCGACTGCTTAGACAGCTAGGATGTTGGCTTGGAAGCAGCCATTCATTTAAAGAGTGCGTAACAGCTCACTAGTCGAGCGGTTGTGCGTGGATAATAAACGGGCATAAGCATATTACCGAAGCTGTGATTCTTCGCCATTAGGCGGGGAAGGTAGGGGAGCATTCCAGTCTTGCACTGAAGGTGTGATGTGAATCATGCTGGAGCGGCTGGAAAAGAAAATGTAGGCATAAGTAACGATAAGACAGGCGAGAAACCTGTCCACCGAAAGACTAAGGTTTCCTGATCAACGCTAATCGGATCAGGGTTAGTCGGGTCCTAAGTGTAAGCCGAGAGGCGATCATAATGGACAACTGGTTAATATTCCAGTACCACCGTCTGCTGCTATGGGATGACGGAGTAGTGAAAGGTCCGCGTACTGACGGAATAGTACGTTGAAGGGTGTAGTTATACTGCATAGTTAATAGCTGAGCAGTGATGAACCTGAAAGTACCATGAGCCTTCGGGCAAGTGGATAGTGACCCTAATCAGACTTCCAAGAAAATTCTCTAAGCTTCAGGCAGATGGTGCCCGTACCATAAACCGACACAGGTAGTCGAGGAGAGAATCCTAAGGTGCTCGAGTGATCCGTGGCTAAGGAACTAGGCAAATTTGACCTGTAACTTCGGAATAAAGGTCTCCCTGTTAATTAAACATCAGGGACGCAGTGAAATGGCCCAGGCGACTGTTTAGCAAAAACACATGGCTTTGCGAAATCGAAAGATGATGTATAAGGCCTGACACCTGCCCGGTGCCGGAAGGTTAAAAGGGGGGGTTATCCTGAGCAATCGGGAGAAGCTCTGAATTGAAGCCCCGGTAAACGGCGGCCGTAACTATAACGGTCCTAAGGTAGCGAAATTCCTTGTCGGGTAAGTTCCGACCTGCACGAATGGTGTAACGATCTGGGCACTGTCTCAGCCACGAGCTCGGTGAAATTGTAGTTCCGGTGAAGATGCCGGATACCCGCAACGGGACGGAAAGACCCCGTGAACCTTTACTATAGCTTAACATTGATTTTGGGTAAGTGATGTGTAGGATAGGTCGGAGACTGTGAACCGGTTTCGCCAGGAATCGGGGAGTCAACGTTGAAATACGACCCTTCATTTACCTGGAATCTAATCCCGACTACAGTCGGGAGACATTGTTTGGTGGGTAGTTTGACTGGGGTGGTCGCCTCCAAAAGAGTAACGGAGGCTCCTCAAGGTGCCCTCAGCACGATTGGTAACCGTGCGGAGAGTGTAATGGCACAAGGGCGCTTGACTGTGAGACTGACAAGTCGATCAGGTACGAAAGTAGAGCATAGTGATCCGGTGGTTCCGTATGGAAGGGCCATCGCTCAAAGGATAAAAGGTACTCCGGGGATAACAGGCTGATCGCCGCCAAGAGCTCATATCGACGCGGCGGTTTGGCACCTCGATGTCGGCTCGTCACATCCTGGGGCTGGAGAAGGTCCCAAGGGTTCGGCTGTTCGCCGATTAAAGTGGCACGCGAGCTGGGTTCAGAACGTCGTGAGACAGTTCGGTCCCTATCTGTTGTGGGCGTAGGAGATTTGAGAGAACCTGACACTAGTACGAGAGGACCGTGTTGGACAGACCTCTAGTGTACCTGTTGTGGCGCCAGCTGCATCGCAGGGTAGCTATGTCTGGATGAGATAAGTGCTGAAAGCATCTAAGTACGAAGCTCGTCTCAAGATGAGATCTCCCTTAAGGGTCGTTGAAGACTACAACGTTGATAGGCTGCAGGTGTAAAGATGGTGACGTCAAAGCCGAGCAGTACTAATTACCCGTGAACTTTCAGGGTGCATTTTATTAACTTTTTAGCCTTTATGTCTTATAATATTAAAGACCTTCAGGTGACTATAGCGTCGGGGTTCCACCTCTTCCCATTCCGAACAGAGAAGTTAAGCCCGTCAGCGCCGATGGTACTGCATTCGCGGGAGAGTAGGTCGTCGCCAACTTTAAAATAAAACCCTTCATTAATCGAAGGGTTTTTTTTGTGACATAACCCGGAACGGATAAGATAACCCTGCTAATATACTATGGCAAAAGAGACAGGAGGTGTTTTTAAATTGTTACTGCATTGGCGTGAGTCCCGCCTGAAGCGGGATGTAATCCGGTCGTCGCCAACTTTAAAATAAAACCCTTCATTAATCGAAGGGTTTTTTTATCGTGACATATCACGATAAGTAGTTGATAACCCGGGTTCCTCCCCGGGAAATGTCCACCATACCATAACAACAACCCTGGAAGGGTTGCCATCAAATTGACTGTCCTGGCTGACGGCAAATTTAGCTGGGTTGAAGAAGTTGAAGAGGGTGAAGAGGTTGAAGATGGATTAATTGACAGTTATACAGAAACATGTACTCCAGTGTGTGGATTGTTTTTTTATTGGATGTACCTTTTTGTGTTTTATTAATCTAATATTATCTGATCTTAAACAAATTGTAATTTACATTATGTAAATTGCAAAATATAAATCATAATCAATTAATGTCATGAGAAAACCGGAAAATCCCTTCCTGATTTCAGGCTATCACTGCCCTGATTACTTCTGTGACAGGAAAAACGAGACCACGCGTTTATTGAATAACATTCAGAATGGTCAGAATGTTACTCTGACATCTGTCAGAAGAATAGGAAAAACAGGACTGATTAAACATCTGTTTTACAACCTGCCTGCAGAGTGGAAAGGGATTTATGTGGATATTCTTGCAACAGAAAACCTCCAGGGTTTTTTAAGCATGTTAACGACAGCTATCCTGAATGCTGTTCCGGAAAAAGAAAGCCTGGGAAAGAAAATCTGGACTTTTGTCAAATCAATGCGTCCGGTAATTAGCTTCGACCCTTTGACTAACCTGCCACAGGCATCTTTTGAACTAAGACAGGTGGATACTGAAATGCATATCAGCTCAATTATGCAATTCCTGGAAAAACAGGATTTCAATATAGTTATTGCGATAGACGAATTTCAACAGATAACCAGGTATCCGGAAAAAAATATTGATGCCTGGCTGCGTTCCGTGATCCAGCACATGATAAATGTCCGTTTTATTTTTGCCGGAAGCCAGCAACATATTATCAATGAAATGTTTAGTCTGCCTTCAGGACCCTTTTACCGGAGCACGGCAGTGCTGGGGATCGACAAAATTGACAAATGTGAGTATCACAATTTTATAGCTGAGTGGTTCCGCAGAAAGGGCATAGGTATTACGCGCGAAATAATCGACGACATGTTGCTTTGGGCATGTTTACACACTTACTATGTGCAACTTATATGCAACAGGGTATTCGCCACGGGACAAAAAAAGATCAATGATAATATATGGAAGGAAGAAGCCTACAAACTTTTGAAAGAACAGGAGAACATATTTTTTAATTACAGGAGTATGCTGACAAATCCCCAATGGCAGTTATTGAAAGCGGTTGCCCACGAGGGAGTTGTGACAGCTCCCACATCGAAGGATTTTATTGGCAGGTATAAGCTTGGAAGCCCTTCAACGGTGCTTCGCTCACTGAATTCCTTAATAAAAAACGAATTGTTGTACTCTTCTTTTACCACAGACGGATCTGTATACTATAGTATTTATGATATTCTCTTCAGGCGATGGACAGAGTCATTCCCGCTTAGTTGAAAGATCAGGGTACCTGTTCACGGCTAAAGTTCTCTGTCTGTCAGGAGGCAGGATATTAATTCATAAAAATTATGACAGGTTACATTGACGATAAATAAAGAAGGCGCCGTAAGGCGCCATATTTTAATAACCCCGGGCTGACAGCCCGGGGCGGTAGGATATCCACACAACTATCAGCGCCGAAGGTGCTGAATAAGCTCTCAGAGGAAATATCTCTCATCAATAGTAATTCCCGATTAAATTATTAACCTACGGTATTCATCAATAAATAACTCTTTCTTATGATGTTCCTGCTGGGTACTGATGTACTCAGCAATATTCCCGACATTTGCCCAGGAACATGTAAAGGCACCATATCTGTCCGACCAACCATCAAAATAAGGAAAGTATCCGCAGTTCTTCATCCTGACGGAAGTACTTACCTTAATATCCCTTATAAAATCGGCTAATGCAATTGAAGGATGAATATCTGTCAGAATATGAATATGATCTTCAATGCCATTGATTCTGTAGAGATGGATTTTCTTGTTTCTAATAATACCGGCTATATAGGCATAAAGCTGTTTAGCCTGTCTGGAACCAATGGTTTTTTTTACCGTTCTTTGTTCTTATTACACTATGATACAGCAACTGACGGTAACTTGACATATCACAAAGTATAAATTCATCATTCGGCGAGATAATTCAAAGTTAAATTTCTTTTCATTAGAATCAAATATTATTCACCCCTTTCAGGGCTGAATAATCGTGGGGCAGACAGTCCCCCCGGGCTGTCTGCCCGGGGTTATTTATATCGGGCCGGTTTCACGGCCCGTAAGAAATATCAGAGTAATGTCAGGCTGTCTTCGGGACCCTGCAACACATTTTCTGTTGACTTGTCAGCTTTAGTGCGGTAAATTTAAGAATATTTCATCGTAACCACTTGATATACAATATCGTTATTTTGTCTTAAGAGTGCAGACAAGTCAGGATAATAAAAACCCCCTTGATGGCAGGGGGTTGATTTGTGCAGGTAAAGTGATAATATTAATAAAACTTGTACCTTTTATCAATAATATTCGCTGATTCTCTAAGAGCTTCATAAGCTTCATAAGTGCCTCTCATTCTGTATGTAGCCATGAGCCTTCCCCTAAGCATCTCAGTGTCTTCCGGAGGAGCTTCAGATACCGAATTGACCTGGAACATGAAAACTCCGTTATTACCGCTGACAGGACCGGTGAGCTGTCCCTGGGGTGTTGATGTGGCTGCAGAGATAAGAGCCGGTTCCATGCCGGCACCAGGTACACTATATGATCTGAAACTGATCTGAGTGGCCTCCTGGATGTTCAGACCCATTTCATTTGCTATGTCATTCAGTGATTTGCCGGAGCCTTTAATTTCTTTAAACTGTTCAGAAATGATATCAGCCTTTTTCTCCCTGAGAACAGCAAACCTGACATCATTTTCGACATCCTTCAGAGGTGCTAATCCTTCTTCCTGAACCCGGGTGCAATAGGCAACAACATATTTTTCACCAATTTCAAAAACCGCCTGTTCATTGTCATCAAGAATAATATCCCCCTCTTTTGCGGAAAAGAGTGATATTACAAGTGATCTCGGATTGTCTAATCCGGGAAGTGTCTTTTGTGAAGGCATTACATCATTGGCGACTCTTTTATCCATATTAAGAGAGGCAATTGATGAGTTGAACTGTTCATAGGTGCTGCTGTTTGATGCAAACTGACTGGCTTCACTGTACACTGTCTGATTGGTAGCAGAACTGGCAGTGATTTTCCTGTCTATAATACCTATATTGTATTTTCTTACATCTTTCGATTTGTTAAGTACTTCTATAATATGTACCCCGTATGTTGTTTCAGCAGTTACATATTCTCCTTTTCTGGCTGAAAAGCAGGCATTGTTGAAAGGAGTAACCATCATCCCTTCAGGGAACCATCCGAGATCGCCTCCAACCTGTGCAGAACCTGCATCATCGGAATTACTCATGGCCAGAACTTCAAAACTCACACCACTCTTGAGCAAATTAATAAGACTGTCAGCAATGTGTCTTGCATTTTCGGTTGTTCTTAACTGACCTGAGGAAATAAGAATATGTCTGGCACGTACTGAATCAGGTCTGTTTGCAGCATCAATAAGCCTTGCCATCTTAAAGGATCCGTCTTCTTCATAAGGACCAAAAACAGTGTTTTTGTCCTCGGATTTCACAAAATCTTTCAGTTTTTCCGATAAGCTGCTTAGAGGAACATAAAATCCATTGTGACGTGTATCGGCAGTCAGATTGATGAACTGTTCGGGATCAGGTGACTCCGCAAACTCCTCTTTGATCCCATTTATCCATTCCTCTGCATCTCTTCTGTCATTTTCGGAGGGAAGTATGTCAAATGTGACATATTCAATATCGCGCAGAGCAGAGCGTTTGTAACTGTTTTTATGTTTTGAATAATAAGACTCCAGTTCACTTCTTTGAATTTTCACCGCAGAATCAGGTACAGAAGCATAGTTTTTCATTACGAAACTAAAATCGACAGAGGCTTTATTAAGCAAATCCTCAAATTCAGTCTGTTTTGATGTTATATACAGGCCTTTTGATACAAGGTTATTGTATTTTGTGCTCATCCTGTCATCAACTATCTGGTCTTCAAAAAACAACCAGTATTTTCTTGCAGTCTCGTCAACATCTATCTGCTGAAGAAAATTGATCAGAAATGATTTATTGAATTCTCCTGTATTCTGATCGGAGAACAATTGCATAACCACGGGATGAGGGTTATTTCCCAGAACCAGGTCATCAACCTCTTCTGTACTAACTCCAATACCCAGTTTTTCGTAGTTATTATCCAGAATTTTTTCTCTGACCATCTGTTGCCATACCTGCTCTCTTATAGACTCATATGTTGATTCATCAACATTAGGCGCTCCGGAAAGCTTATATATCTCCACCATATTCTGAACCTGCATTTCAAAATCCTGATAGGAGACATATTCCCCGGCTATTTCTCCCAGGTCGTAGTACTCCTTCATCTGTCTTCTCTGTCCGGTACCACTTCCGAAGAAATCGCTGACAACAAACAGCAAAAGAGATACACCTATAATGACTGCAACAAAGCCTCCTGCCTTCTCCCTTAAAAATTGAATTGCTGACATGAATATGCTGGTTTAAATTATCCGATTATAATAACTTTTTAAAATTCAGGCGACAAATATAACAAAATTCATTCAAAAACTTATCTGAAACTGTTACAGAGAATGAGCTTTGAAAAATTATAAATTAACAATTATTTCACCAGCCTGCATGAAGGAAGAGGGGGTATATCGAAAAAATACATATAAAAATGAAACAATGTATATAAAACAGGGGGGGCAAAGAGTAAAAAAACAATAAATAATATAAAAAAAGTAAAAAAATAAGGGGGTATATTGAAAAAATATATATTTTTGACAAAAATAAAATGAATTATGGCAGAATTAAGATTTAGTGCATTACAGGAAGTATTTAACAGGGAACCTGTTAAAATTGAAACCTCTTCGAAAGTTATTTCAAAATATTTCGGAGAGGATGTGTTTAACCTTCATAAAATGGAACACTATTTGTCAAAGGAAGCATTCAGGGTTGTCAGGCAGGCGATTGACGAAGGGAAATCTTTGAACAGACAGGAAGCCGAGCAGGTTGCTATAGGTTTAAAAGCTTGGGCTATAGAGAGAGGGGCTACTCATTTTACTCACTGGTTTCACCCCCTGACTGACGGAACAGCTGAGAAGCATGATTCTTTTCTCGAAACTGGTGACAGAGGACATATAGTTGAGAATTTTTCCGGAGAATTTCTAGTACAGTCGGAGCCCGACGCTTCAAGTTTTCCGAGCGGTGGAATAAGAAATACATTCGAAGCAAGAGGATACACTGCGTGGGACGTATCATCACCGGTATTCATTGTTGGTACTACGCTTTGTATTCCTACTATATTTGTTTCATATACGGGTGAAGCACTCGATTATAAAGCGCCCTTGTTAAAAGCTTTATCGGCCCTGGATAAAGCTGCAGTGGCAGTCTGTCAGTATTTCGACAAGGATGTGACCAAGGTTTTCGCTACCCTGGGTATCGAGCAGGAGTATTTTCTTGTAGACGAAGCGCTCTACTATGCCCGTCCTGACCTGGTTCTTGCCGAAAGAACTCTGATGGGACATCAGGCATCCAAAGACCAACAGCTGGCCGACCATTATTTCAGTTCTATTCCGGAAAGGGTTATGTGTTTTATTAAAGACTTTGAGTATACTGCCCATAAGCTGGGTATACCTGTTAAGACAAGACATAACGAGGTTGCTCCCAACCAGTTTGAGTGTGCTCCTATTCATGAGGAAGTTAACCTGGCTATCGACCATAACCAGTTATTAATGGATATAATGAAGAGGACAGCACGGAAACATAAGTTCAGAGTGTTATTTCATGAAAAACCTTTTGCCGGGATTAACGGCTCCGGTAAACATAACAACTGGTCATTATCTACCAATACGGGAGTGAACCTTTTGTCTCCGGGCAAGAATCCTAAAACCAATCTTCAGTTTCTGACTTTCCTAGTCAATGTGATTAAAGCAGTGAATGAAAGTAACGATATTATCAGGGCTTCTGTGATAAATGAATCCAATTCATGGCGACTGGGAGGGCATGAAGCCCCTCCGGCAATTATTTCAGTATTCCTCGGTTCTTATCTGTTGAGTATGCTTGATGATATAGCAAGTAAGGTTACAGAAAAGAAAATGTCACCTGCCCTGAAAACTGAACTTAAACTGGGCATAGGAAAAATTCCGGAGATATTACTGGACAATACTGACCGCAACCGTACTTCTCCTTTTGCTTTTACAGGTAACAGGTTTGAGTTCAGGGCTGTCGGATCATCAGCCAACTGCAGTGCGCCTATGATAGCTCTTAACTCCGCTGTAGCATATCAGCTTACAAAATTCAAGTCAGAAGTCGACCAGATAATTAAAAAAGGCCGTAACAAGGATGAAGCAATATTCCAGGTACTTAAAAAATATATACTGGATTCGGAAAGAGTATTGTTTGAAGGTGATAATTATTCAACAGAATGGCATGCTGAGGCAGCAAAAAGAAAACTGTGTAATATCTCAAGTGTTCCTGATTCTCTGAAGTGCTATCTTAACGATATTTCAAAAGAGGTACTGACAAGTACCGGAGTGTTCACCGAAAAAGAACTGCGAAGCCGTGTTGATGTTGAGTATGATAAATTCACCAAAATTGTTCAGATAGAGGCCCGTGTCCTTGGCGATCTTGCAATAAATCATATTGTGCCTACAGCAATCAAATATATGACTACTCTGATAGAGAATGTCAAAGGTCTGAAAGATGTGTTCAGTGAAGAAGAGTATGAAAAGCTTTCATGTCCGCGAAAACAAAACATAAGGCTTTTGGCTGATCATATCAATGAAATACAGCAGCTTGTACGTGATATGATTGAGGCAAGGAAAAAAGCAAATGTAATTGAAGATGCCTACAGGAAAGCTATTACTTATGAGAAAAATGTGAAACCTTACCTGAATAGTATAAGGCGTCATATTGACAAGCTTGAACTGATAGTTGATGACGAGATATGGCCTTTGCCAAAATACAGGGAGCTTCTTTTTACAAGGTAATACTTGTCTTGAATACTCATTGGTCTCAAACAGGGGTGCTTCAAAAGGGCACCCTTTATTTTTTTAAGTTATTCATTTGTTTGGATTCTTACCGGGCAGACAGGACTAACAGGTCGTGCAGGTCGTGCAGGTCGTGCAGGTCATGCAGGTCATGCAGGTCGTGCAGGTCGTGCAGGTCGTGCAGGTCGTATTTATAATATTATTTGAGGCAATCCGTTACTTATTAGTAAGGGTATAATTAAATTAATTATTTTTATGCTCAAATTGAAATAGACAAGATGAGAAGATTTTTGATCCTCATACTGATATTGGTAATTACCGGTTTCCAGGAGACACAGGCTCAGAAGAGAAAGACCGAAAGGGCATATGATGCATATAATGCCGGAGAATATTATGAGGCTATTGATCTTTTCAAGAGTGCATATTCAAAAACAAAGAGAAGTGACAGGGCAAGTCGCTCAGAATTGATTTACATGATTGCCGGTTGTTACCGTACTATCAATGATCCGAGAAATGCGGAGACATGGTATAAACTGGCGGTACGATCTCCCGGTTCAAATCCTGAAGCCCAGTACTGGCTGGCCGAATCACTTAAAAAGAATGGTAAGTATCAGGATGCCATTGATGAGTTTAAGAAATACAAACAGATAGCACAGTCTGACGCAAGGCCTGATCAGCAGATCAGGGCTTGTGAGCTTGCCCTGGAATGGCAGCGCAATCCTGAGGCCTATAATGTGGAAGAGATGAAAGATCTCAATTCCAGGGAATCGGATTTCAGTCCGGCTTTTGGCCGTGATGATTATGGAGTAGTATTTTTTACATCATCACGTGATGATGCTTCAGGAAACAAGACACATGGTGCAACAGGCCAGGGATTTACGGATATCTTTGAAAGCCGTCTTGATAAAAAATCGAAGTGGAGCACTCCTGTCCCTGTTGATGGTATCAATAGTGAAGCAGAAGAAGGGACTCCGTTCTTTTCTGCCGATTACAGAGACCTTTATTTTACCAGGTGTGAGGCCGGAAAGAGAGAAAAAAAGGGATGTATCATTATGCATGCAAGGAGATCAGGTGATGCATGGGGAGAGCCTAAGAATATAGGAATACTTCCGGATACTCTTGTTGCTGCTCATCCTGCACTGACAGAAGACGGCAACACTCTATACTTCGTATCC
>Ga0209723_1007012_pt1 | contig 10505 bp, 4 predicted proteins | sample BiotimSIPDNA_2_FD_185750 | JGI IMG/M metagenome (GOLD analysis project Ga0209723, IMG submission 185750) | Anaerobic biogas reactor microbial communites from Washington, USA - Biogas_R2 time_0 SIP DNA (SPAdes) (version 2) | ecosystem: Engineered > Bioreactor > Anaerobic > Unclassified | place... | reverse complement strand
CACTCGAGGACGTGAACATCGAGGAGGCCATCAGCAAGGCCGCTGTCGCGCCGGTCGCCGCTGCACCCGCAGCCGCCGCCCCTGCAGCCGCTGCACCCGCACCCGCGGAGGAGCCCGAGGAAGAGTCCAAGAAGGAAGAGGAAGAAGAGAGCGGCATGGCCGGTCTCGGCGCCCTCTTCGGCTAAACCTTTTTTCTTTCGCCGGCGGTTTGCTGGCCATCAGATCTTTGAATGCGTTTCTTCCGGAAGTTTCTCTGAGCGTTCACTCCGGGATCCGCACCGTTCCTCCCCGATACGCAGACGTGTCTGTTTTTGAGGGGGAGATCCGGTCGGGGTGGATCAGGGGTTAGAGTTCCCCTATCTTCCCGACGAAGTGGTAGGCGATCTTCGCCGCGTCGCCGATATCGACCGCATCGTTCTCGTTGAAGTCGGCGTCAGGGTCGGCCGGGGTCTTCCCGACGACCATGTAGGCCACCTTTGCAACATCACCGATGTTGACGATGCCGTCGCCGTCGAAGTCGCCCTTGACGCGGGTGACGGTGATGTAGCCCGGTCTCGAGAGGGTGTCGGAGCTGTCACTGTTGCTAACCGTGAGGTTCACGGTGTAGGTGCCCGCCGCCGTGTAGGTGTGGGTCGGGTGCTGCTGGTCGCTGGTACCGCCGTCCCCGAAGGTCCACGACCAAGAGGTCGGACCACCGGTTGAGGTGTCGTTGAACGTTACTGTAAGCGGGGCGGCACCACCCTTTTTATCCGCTGAGAAGTCTGCAGCCAGGGCAACTGGTGCGAATTTCTGGATCCGGTGGTTCTGTTCGTCTACCACATAGACGTTCCCGGCGGCATCAACCGCGATGCCTGAAGGTCTGTTGAACTCTCCGATGCCGGAGCCGGATGAACCCCATTTTTTTGGAGGTTCTCCGCTACTGCCAAAGATCCTGATCTGATCGTTATCATAATCTGCAAGATAGACGTTTCTCTCATCTACAGCGATGCCATAAGGGTGTTGTATACCCTCGCCGGAGATCGTCCACTTCATCAGGAAACCACCGGTGGTATTGAACTTCTGGATCCGAAAATTGCTCGAATCCGCGACATAGATATCGCCGTCATCGTCAACTGCAATGCTGAGCGGGAACTGAAACTGCCCGTTGCTTGTGCCCATGCTCCCCCATGCCCTGGTGAAACTGCCGGTGTTTGTGAAGGCCTGCACACGGTTATTTCCCGTATCGACGACATAGACGATGCCGGATCTGTCCACTGCAATACTATGTGGGCCGCCGAACTCCCCCTCACCGCTACCGCTATCTCCCCATTCCCCGCTGTAACTACCCGTGCTTGTGAACTTTTGTATGCGGTTATTCCGGTTATCCACCACATAAACAAAGTTATCTCTGTCCACCACAACACCTCGGGGCCCACGGAATTCTCCGTTACCGGTTCCTTCCACCCCCCAGGCTCTCACAAACTCCCCGGTCCCGGTAAAGACCTGGAGGCGGTTGTTGCCTCTGTCGGTGACATAGACGTTACCGGATCCGTCCAGTGCGATCCCGGATGGGGAGACGAATTGCCCGTTGCCGGACCCCTCTGATCCCCATTGTAGTATCGGGGTATAAAGATCACCGGCCGGGTACCCTTCCGTTGCTGCTGCCGATGATACCAGTGTCATCAACACACAGAGTGTAGCAAGAACAACTGCTTTTCTTCGTATCATGTCAATCACATCATACCAGATGCATATTCTCCATCGGGGAGGTGGGTAGGGCGGGAAAGCCTCTTTGCACAGCCGAACCGTCAGGAAAAAATGGATGGTCTCACTGCCGCCTCGTCCACGCGAATATGAGTATCCCGCCTGCTATCGATGCAATGGGTGCATAGACGAGCGGGGTCTCCCTGGGTACTGTGGTCTGAGCTGCCGCTTGTGTCCGTTCAGGAGATGTTCCTGCCGTAACAGGTGTTGTTGCGGCAGGAGATGCCGGTGTTTCGCGTATCGCGGACTCATCTCCCGGTTCGGTCGCTTCAGGGGTAACCGTCCCCTTCGGAACCTCCGTTGGTGCCGTGGTGGCGTCATCACCGCCACCGCCCGAACTCACCTGGGCAGGGGTCCGGGTCGGAAGCGGGGTTGCACCGGTCACAACCGAGAGGTGGACAACAGTGGGACCACCTCCTGTTTCAAAGACCGCGGTCGTGCCGGTGGAAACGCCATTGACATGGAAGGTGATGGTCGCCCCATCCGGGATCTCTCCCTGGACAAGGAGGGGAAGGGTGTCTCCCTTGCCGTAACTCCCCCCGACTGTCAGGACGGGGTTTTGCTCCCCGGGGCTGAGCGTGCCTTCGCTGACCGTGGCTGAAATTGTTGTCCCGTCGGGTGCGGGCACCCCGTTCACCACGACGTCGCCACTGAAGGCATGGGGTAGAACGGGGATTGCCGAAACGGCTGAAACAAGCGCTGCCATCGTAAGGATCAGCAGGGCGACGATGTTGAATCGTGATATCTGCATTCAATTCACACTCCGATTAATCTTTTTCCCTGGAAATCAGGCGAATCATGGAATTTTAGCACAATTGTCATGATACACCGGGTTCATCGGGAAAAAAGGGTTTTAGGGTTTTTTAGTGTAGTAGTACGCTCCACCTGCGATCAGGAGGATGACGATGGCACCGATGATCACGTACGTCCAGGGGAACTCCCCGGTTGGCGCAGGCGTTGCCGGTGTTGTCGGCGTTGCTGGTGCTGCTGCTGCCCCCCCGGGTGTTGTTGCAGTGGGCGTTGTGTCGACCGGAGTTGCAACAGATGCTTTGGAGTCGATGAAGACACCAAAGATGCTGAAATGTTTGATCGTCGCAGAAACTGTCCGCGCATCTTTGTTCACCGATGCCGGGACGTTCTCCCATGCCTTTGAAATCGGGTTGTACCATTTCACGGTAATACGGGACGTGTCTTGATCTGCTTCTGCCATGATCGCGTTCCACTGCACCTCGGTAAATTCAAATGCCAGTCTCGCAGACGGCGAGAACGTCGCACCCGCGGGTGAGCAGGTCACCGCGTGTCCGGCAAACGAGAAGGTCGCGCCGGAAGGGACTGCCGGGACGCTGGCCGCGGCAAGATCGTCGATTGAGATTTTTCCAAGCGGCTTTCCGTCCTTATCGAGTGCGTACACGCCCTTGCCGAGGGAGAGTTTCGCCTCTTTTGACGCCGATTCCACGATGTATGACATCAGGAGCTGGCCGGCCGAGCTGGTCTGGAGTGAAGCGGACCCGACCGTCTTTTCTGTCGGGAGGGCGCTGCCTCCGCCGCCTCCTCCGCCGCCTCCACCGCCGCCGCCCTGGCTAACGGTGATGTAGTTTGCGCGGGTCTTTGTATCGGAACCGGCAGCATTTGTTACTGTCAGGTTGACAGTATAGGTTCCGACAGTACCATACGTGTGGATCGGATTCTGCTCGGCCGAGGTTGCACCGTCACCAAAGTTCCAGAGCCACGATGTCGGTGCGTTCGTTGAGTGATCGGCGAATTGTACCGTTACCGGTTGGTTCCCGGATGTGGGTGCTGCGGTGAAGTTAGCGACCGGCCTGGCGATGGTGATCGGGGCAAAGGTGCTGAACTTCGTCGTCCATCCGGTGATGGTGCGTGCTTCTTCATCGACGGTCTGATTTGCAAGGGGTTCCCAGGCGTTCAGGGTCGTGTCGAAGCGCCGCAACAGGGTGTCATTCCCCTCTCCATAGAGGAGTGCCCATTCTTCAGCTGTGAAGGTGACGGTCACCGGGATTGCCGGGTTGAACGTCGCTCCTTCCGGTTCAAAGACGAACACTTTGTCTCCTGTAGCAATCATCGCGCCCACCGGCGGCTCGGGAACGGTGCTGATTGGAGCAAGGCTGATGGAGAGGTTTGAAATCGGCTGATTGTTCACCAGAGCAACCGTTCCTTCAGGGACGGTGACACTGGCGCTCCCCTCATAGGTGAGGGTGATCGTCTCGTTTGCCTCTCTTGTCGTCTGGTTGATCTTGTTAGTGATGTCTTCCGTCTTCTTCGGCGGATCGACCGCGACGTAGTCTCTCCTGACCAGTATGTCGGAGCCGGCCATGTTCGTTGCCGTGAGAGAGACGGTGAAGTGGTTTCTTCCGGATGTCCGGGCCGCAAACGTGTGGACCGGATTCTGCTCAGTCGAGGTTGCACCGTCACCAAACTCCCAGAGCAGCGACGTTGCATCGGTCGAATGGTCGGTGAACTGAACGGTGAGGGGCGTTACCCCGTTCGTGGGTGCCGCGGTGAAGTTGGCGACCGGTGCTGGTGGGATGGTGACCAGTTCGGCGATCAGTATCACGCTGACGGCCTGAATCGAGTCGCCGGATGCCCCGGAACGAACGCTTCGTATACCCGCTTCGTTCTCTCCATCTCTCAACACATCAGCCACGTTGTAGACAGAGAAGCTGACCTGTGGATCCAGATTTTTCTCGTGTGCTGCCCAGAAACCGGGGTATTCCTTTCCATTGAAGAGGAAAGCGCTTTTTCCTTCAACCGGGCGACCGTTGATGACGGCCACTGCGGTTGCATCACTCACCTGTTCGGGATCTAATCCGGTAAACGGTGCGTATGCAGTTGCTTCTGCGTCGTCTGTACAGTAGCCAGGGTTTGACTGGAGGATGTCATACCCGTTGTTCACCCGGATTGCCTTCTCGGACTCCCCGGAATGTTCATAGACGACGATCAGGTAACTTCCGTAGATCGCGTAGTCAGCACCGTCCTCAGCGATGATGCAGAGCGTGTTTCCGGAAGAGCAGAAACTGCCGGTCACGTCATAGACAAGAAGCCCGCCGGGGTAGTTGTATCCGCCATACCCTTTCCTGTCGGTATAGGTTGCTGACGGCGAAATGGCCACATTATTGAGGATCATCTGTGGTGCAGGTTCGGTCCCCATCTTGTTCCAGGTATATCCCTGGTAGAGCGTGGCTGACTGGATTGTCGCCCCCGCCGGTATGGTGAGGTTCTCTGCCGTCCACCTGACTGTCTCGTCGGTCCAGCCATTGCCGGCGTATGCGGCATCGCCGGTCGAGTAAACAGCGTTAATGCGGCCGGTATGGGTCACGGAAGTCAGAAGGTCGACCCCGCCTGTCCAGCGTTTGCCCTTGTAGCCGTTGTAGTAGATGATGGCGGTTTCTTTGTACTCCTGGATCTCTGTGCCGTTGTCAAGCGTGGCGATGACCTCGACATTCCCTGCGGCATCTGGCGTATACCCGGTGAAGTTTACGAGGGCATACTCAAACGGCAGAATCTCCGGGACAGAGATGGACTGATCATACGTCGTTCCGATACGGAGCCTGACATTCAGGTCCTCTGCGGGGAGGCTGAAGTTGTTGCTCACGTTCACCTGGATGGTGTTTGGTTCGCACGCGAAGAGTTCGCGGTGGCCTGTGTTTGCATCCGGGTTGTAGGTCACCGAGGTGATCTCCGGCGGGACAGGTTCCCAGATGATCGAGAGGTTAACGACTGTCGGTCCCCCGCCAGCCCTGAAAATTGCTGTCTGGTCTGTCTTGACACCGAATACGTAAAAACTGACAATTGCCCCATCAGGGATGTCAGTCCCCTGGACAAGGAGGGGAAGGGCGTCTCCCTTGCCGTAACTCCCCCCGACCGTCAGGACGGGGTTTTGCTCCCCGGGGTTGAGCGTGCCTTCGCTGACCATGGCCGAGACGGGTGTCCCGTCCGGTGCAGAAACCCCGTTCACCTCGACATCGCCGCAGAACGCGTGGGGAAGGACGGGGAAGGCCATGGCAGCAGGGGTTGCCGCGGAGACGGCCAGAACCAGCAAGGCTGCGATGATAAATGGTGATAGTCTCATCTGTTCACACTCCCTTGAAATAAAATGGGGCGGAGGAGCCGCCCGTTTCAGACTTGGTGGGGAATGTCGCCCCATTCACCGGGGAGTACACCGAAGTCCTTGCCCCCGTTCATGTAGATCCAGTAGCCGTCGAACGGGCTCATCATCCCCTGGTATTCCAGTTCTTCCCAGTCCTCATATGTCAGGGTCGGGAGATACCAGTCTCCGGTCATTCTGTTGAGTGCGCCCTGGCTGACGAGTGTCGTGATACCCGCTCCCTCCACCTGTCCGACCTGGATGTACCGGAGCGGCGAGAGGAGTGCCTTGGCATCATCGTTGGTTCCGACACTGATCAGGTTCCAGCCCGCGTAGAGCGTTTTTGTGCTGAGCGGCTGGAAGTCGGCGAAGTTTGCTGCAAACCAGCCGGGTCCGGTGCTCTTGACATAGAGCGCCTCGACGGGTTTGACGTCGCTCACGGTCGCTGAGGAGAAGGTGCCGGTTGCTGCATCGTACTTGTATACGAGGTCAGCGTTCACAAACTCCGAAGCGGTCGAGTCGACCCACCGGCCTGTGGAGACGAGGGTCCAGCCGTCGTTCAGAGGTTGGATCTGGTCGAAGGCTTTCGTGACCTTGTTCTCAACGGGGTGCTTCTCGAATTGGGTAAGTATACCTCCATCTTCGGAGTAGATAAACCCTGAATACGAGATGGCAAGTTCGTTGTCCTGCTTGATCACCTGTGTCCATTCATAATAACCGTTATTGGCCTCGAGTACGAGCGTCCTGCCGTCGTTCTCAAGCCAGGCATCCTGGAACCTTACCGGGCTCCATCCGCCATCGACGTACATCTCGAACCCATAGGGAGAACAACTCTCCAGGGCCTTGTCGAAGATGATGTACACCAGGTTGCCGTACTCGTTCGTCTCGACCGTCTCGATGACCGGGCCGTCGGTCTTTGTGTATGTCGTCTCAGTCACGTACGGCGGAGCCAGTGGCGTACCATCATACAATGATATGGCTTCAGCTCCTTCTTCGGTGATCGTCACGACGATCTTCTGGCCGACTTTGAGGATATCCCCATCAAATCCGATAAACATCCCATACCCGGCATCTTCTCCAACCTTGTAGACCCTCCGGGTCTCCCCGTCGACCTCTACGGTGATGTGTGTCCCGTTGACGAGTTCATCCCACACCACCGGTTGCGAGAAGATCAGGACGACCTGTTTTTCAACGTGGTCGAAAACTATCAGGTCCGTGATGTACGGGGCGCCGTGGTACACCTTGTACTGCGTGGAGGTGGTGCACTCGATCAATGCTTTGCCTTCGCAGGTGATCTTGTCGGCACCGCTCTTCGTGACGGTTATGGCAACGGACTGACCTTCAGTGATCTCCGCTCCCTTCACGGTCACGGTGAGCACGTCGCTTGCATTCTCCACACTACGGTTCTCGATATCGACGACCTCGCGGGCACCGCCTGCGACCGTCGCCGTTATGTCGACACCGCCCTTGAGCACCTGGCTCCAGGAGACCGGTTCGTCGAACAGGAGTTCAATCTCGTTTCCATCGCCCGCAACCTTCGTGATGGTGATCTCGGTCAGGATTGGGCGCTTCTTGTTCTCGATACGCTCGTCGAAGGCTGCGAGGAGTCCGCCGTCTTCAGCCGCAACGCTGCCCGGGGTGTAGGTGAGGTTGACGGTGTCGCCGGCTCTGATGGTGTCATCTTCAACGATACCAAGGACGATCCTCTTCTTGTTGTCGCCATCTACTCCGCAGTTCCACTCGACGAAGTTCTTCTCTTCGCCGTCGTTCACCACGAACTTGAACCGGTCCCACTGGTCGGTGCCGGCCATGTCCCTGTCGAACTCGACGATGATGGCGTTACCAAACTCGTTTGTCCACGCCTTGACGAACACCGGCGCAGTCTCCGCGGTATGGGTCACGCTTCGCGTGTTGCCGCCGAGCATCTGCACTTCGCCGACTGTCTCTCTGATCTTTCCAGCACCCGAAGCGGTGATCGAGATCTCCACTACCTGCCCTTCTGTGACCATCGCACCGGCAAGTTTTACAACCATCGTGTCTGCTGCGTCTTCGCTGGAGTAGGCAGGCGTAATGGCGGCAATGTCCCGGTATTCTCCGTTGATCATCGCCTTAATATCAGAGTTCTTGTATAATGTCTCCTTAGCAAAGACGGGCTTGCTGAAGTAGAGCGTGACATTGCCCATCTCTGCATCCGTTACCAGGATCTTCTCAAACTCCGGCGGTGCGGCGTAGATCGCCTTCACTGATGCTTTGCCGGCCATCGGAACATATTGGGTCGTCTCCTTGATCTCGGCAGCTCCCAGCTCAGTGATCGTGATGATGACTTCCTGTCCATCCTCAGTGATAGGTTTGGATAACACCAGGGTCATCATCTGCTGCGACCACCAATTCGGAGCGACATCAGCGAACTCAACCGGTTCTCCATCGACCGTTACGGTGATATGGGTGTCGTTGAGGGTGTTCTCCCAGCTGACATACTTATCGAAGTGCAGTTCGATGTTGGTTCCGCCACACTCGGGCTTGAACTGGATCGGATCCTGCTCACAGAACGTCGGGGGGAGGACGTATCTTATCGAGGCCGAATCCCATCCGCTCATTGTGTTGTTTTCCGAGCTGGTCTCCTTGATCTTCTGCGCTCCACATCCTGTTATCTCTACGTAAACCGTCTGGCCATCGCCGATAACCGGGCCGGAGAACGTCACATCAAGTAGATTCGATGCATCCTCGTAATTACGTGGTCCGATCTCTGTGGCCACACGGGTGTCCCCACCGACCCGGACTACAATAGCATTACTTGGGCCATCACGCAGAGGCGATTCCCACCAGACGGGTTTACTGAAGTTCAGGGTGACCGTCTTGGTAGCCGCATCCTCATCGGTGAGCGGATCGATCTGCACCAATACGGGCGGCATCACGTTCTCGACGGTGATGTTTGTGAAGTTCAGCAGCACGCCGTGGTCGTCAGACCGGACACTGCCCCTGCCGTAGGTCAGGGTGACGGTGTCGCTGGATTCAAATGACGGCCATACATCAAGAACTAATGTTTTATTGTCATCCTGGCGGGAGATATCCCAGAAACCAAGTTCATCCCCGTCGTTCACACGGTACGTGAACCGATCCCAGTTGTTACCCTCGGGATCGGCCATATCCTTGTCAAACGTGACGAGGATCTGGTTGCCATCCGCGTTCGTCTTTGCGGCAACAACTCCGGGCGAAGCCGGCACGTTGTTCTCGACCGTCAGGTTCTCAAAGGATGCAAGCTTACCATTATTCTGAGATGTAACATCACCTCTGGTGTAACTCATGTTGACGATATCCCCTGCTGCTATCAGGGCCTCACCATCGACTTCAAGCGAGAAGGTCAGGTTGTCGGCACTGAGTGCGGCATCGCTGAAGTCTCTCTTAACGTCGTTGACGAAGAACGTGAACTGATCGTGTTTGTCAGCGGGCCCGTTCATCTCCCTGTCGAAGGTGATGTTGATGAGTTGCCCTGTGGTGGTATCGGCACTCTGAACCGTCGGCGGCTCCGGGACAAGGTTGAACACGTTCTTACCGGCAAAGGTCTTGAGTACGCCGCCATCATCAGACTCAACGTCACCTTGCGTATAGCTCACGGTGACGGTGTCGTTAAATGCGATCTCTTCACTGCAGGTGAGCACGATCTTATGGTCGTCCTGAGCATCAAGATCAGCGGCGTCAAAGGCATACTCCTCCTCACCAATGGTGAAGTTAAACTGACCGTGTTTGCCCGCGGGAGCGGCCATCGTCTTGTTGAACTCGATGATGATCTGCGTCCCATCCTCGTCCGTTGTTGCGTTAACGAACTCCGGGGGGAGGATATGAGTGAAGGACCGTTCAGCAGGAGCAGGATACTGTTTCTCCGCGTTCTCATCAAGAGAGTATACCTTCGCTGCTCCGAAATTTGTGAGGAATACAGTAACCAGGTCGTATTCGTTGAGTCGACCTGCCACGGTCACATTCATTGTTGGTGCACTCTCCCTCATTGGCCTCGTTTGAACAGTGTCAAACGCTCGACTGTTTTGTGCACCAGGAGGCCCAACCCATATTTCTAGGTCTGGGTCCTCATCCGTTAGGGCACTCGTCCATGCAACATCCTCGTTGAAAATCAGGCGGACGTCAAACGTATTACTCCTTATCTCAACCAGCTCAACGCTATCGTAGCTTGGTGCTGCCATTGCCGGCACCACGAACGCTACTGCCACGAGCAGCATCAAGCCCGGGATTAGCCAGGTTGTCCGCTCACGCGATCTGGATATCCCTTCGGTACCCTTCGGTACCCTTCGGTACCCTTCGGTACCCTTCGGTACCCTTCGGTACCCTTCGGTACCCTTCGGTACGAAGGGCACCAAATTCGCCAGTCTCACAATCATCAGTCTCCTATTATCTCAAAGTGCCGTTCAAGCATCTTTTACGGCAATGAGATGATATATCCCTAGGGTTTATAAACATAACGAAAGATAACCACGGCAATCACACGCCCTGCACATTTTTTTTAAAATCTCCTACGGACCGGGCAATATCCTGTCTCTCATATCAAGCAGATCTGTCTTCCGTGTCAATCTCCAACCGCACAACGACCGGCGGAGTGCGGCAGCCATAACGGGTTACGAATGCCGGTAAAACCGCGCGCGCGCTCACC
>Ga0209723_1007001_pt1 | contig 10522 bp, 13 predicted proteins | sample BiotimSIPDNA_2_FD_185750 | JGI IMG/M metagenome (GOLD analysis project Ga0209723, IMG submission 185750) | Anaerobic biogas reactor microbial communites from Washington, USA - Biogas_R2 time_0 SIP DNA (SPAdes) (version 2) | ecosystem: Engineered > Bioreactor > Anaerobic > Unclassified | place... | reverse complement strand
TATTACCACAGCACCACGGGGGCCGGGGTATAGGGGTGGGGGATACCCCAAAAAATATAGCTAAGTATCTGATACCCATAGGGGGGTGAAAATCTCTTTTTGAAAACGGAGTGAGACCGCACTCCCAAAAGGTGAATTTTCCGGTGAATATCGAGGGGGGGTATTAAACAGCTCCCCAGCTCCTCCTAATAGTTTATAACTATTTGGTAAATTATATCTCCAAAAGTGGAGATAGTATTACATTATTATATATCTTTACGAAGTAAACAATAAAAAACAGGGTATGAGAGCTGTAGCAATAAAACACGGTACCAGAGGCCTGGCCAGGGTCTCCCCGGATAGGATCCAGGAGCTGGTAGATGCTTTTTTAAACGCTCAGGATGTTAAACCCACCTCCCGGGCCTCATACCGGAGATCTCTCCAGCAGTATTTAAAATGGGTAGGTAAACGGGGGTACCAGCTCTCCCAGATAGCCCGGCCCCACCTCCTGGAATATAAGGAGGATCTACTGGCCTCAGGGCTGACCAGTTTAACGGTATCCGCATACATTACGGCCCTCCGTAAATTCTATGAATGGACCGAGGCGGAGAAGTACTACCCGAACATAGCCCGGGGGATTAAACTCCCCAGGAGAACCCAGCAATTTAAAAAACAACCACTCACTCCGGAACAGGCTACTGATCTACTGAATTTTTACCAGGGTAAGGCCCTCCGGGATTATGCAATAGTAAACCTCCTCCTCAGGACCGGGCTCAGGACTGTAGAAGTGATCCGGGCCAATGTGGAGGATATTACCTATAAAGGGGGCACCCGGGTATTATTGATCCAGGGTAAGGGCCGGGACGAAAAGGATAATTTTGTACAGCTCACAGATAAAAGCTACGCCCCTATACGGGCATACCTGGCCACCAGGCCGGGGGCTAAGGGATCGGAGCCCCTGTTTACCAGTACCAGCAATAACAGCAGGGGGGAGAGGCTAACTACCCGGAGTATCTCCTTTATAGCTAAGGAGGGGCTAAAGGGTATAGGTTTGGATGAGAGAGCCTACACAGCCCACAGCCTGAGACATACCGGGGCTACCAATATCCTGAGGACAACGGGGGACCTGGAACAAACCCGGATATTCTGTAGGCACACCAACCCGGCCACTACTTTGATCTATGTAAAAACCCTGGAGGAGGAGCGGAGACTACAGCACTCCGGGGAGGCCGTACTGGATGGAATTTATTAATGATAACCCATAAAAATTACAGAAAATGCCCAGAGGTAGACCACCGAAAAACCCGGAACTTAGAAAGCTCTCCGGGACATACAGGCCCAGGGAAGCAGACCCGGGAGCCCTGATAACAACAGTACCCGAGCCCCCAGCAGAGTTAAACCAGGAGGCGGGGAACTTGTTTAAAAATGCCTGTAGGATCCTCATAGATCGGAAAATGCTCCACCCGGAGGATATCCACCTGGTAGTTATTTTCGCTCAGGAATACTGGACCTACCTCCAGGCAGTAAACAACCTCCAGCGACCGGAGGACCATATCAATACCACGGCCTCCGGGTACCTACAGCCCTCACCCTGGGTAAATATCCGGAACACGGCCCAGAAAGCAGTTAGGGAGGTGGGGGCCCTCATCGGATTGGATCCTTTTAGCCGGGGCCGGATGGGGGTACACCAAGAAAAAAGGGACGAACTGGACACGCTAGTAGAGTACTGGAATAAAAAACAATGATATGACAGCCAGGGAAAGGAAATACATAGAGCAGATCCGGGAGCTGGAGGCCGAACTGGCCCGTAAAAATGAGCTTATACAGAGCTATCAGAGGCAGTTATTTGAGTACCAACTCCTCCAGACAGCCCAGGAGTCACCAATACCAGCCCCCAGAATTATTATGATGAACTGAAAAAATGGGCAGTTTATCCGTAAACATAGCAAAGGTAAAGAGGATCTCTCCCGGGGGGCTGAAAGTAAAGCCCAGGGAGAACCGGGAGCCAGATCTGCCCAAAAGGGAGAAGATCCGGGGGCCAGAGCTACCCTTTACGGATATGGAGAGAACCTATACCCGGATGATAGAAAAGGAGCCACTCCTGGAGAAGCTGATAGATACCCTGGACCTGGCCACGCCAGAGACAGGAGAACGGCCCAGGATGGTAAAGAGGGAGGAGTATCCCAAAGAGGCAGAAATAAGGCCACAGGAGGCCCCACAGCCCCAAATAAAGGGGAGACCGGGGAGAACACTCAGGGAGATAGCTCTCAGTATCCTGGAGCCTCAGAACAGCTACACCAGGGAGGAGGTAGTAAACCGGATCCAGGAGGGTACCGGGGTAAGCCAGGAGAGGGCAGAGAATGGATTTAATAAGATCCTGGAGGCCGGGGAAATGGAGGAGGTACCGGACCTGGGGATATACTACCTGAGGGGATCCGTACCCTTTTAGTAAACACGGTAATAATGGTAATAAGGATAAACACGGTAATAATATGAGCTTAGGAACAAAACAAAACAGGACCTTTTTAAATATCCGGGAGGGCCGGATAATCAAAAGGGGCAGGGATGGCCAGGAACAAACCTATGATTATGTAGAGGGCTACCTGGGAGGGATCTATAAGCGGGAGCGGGAGTTTAAGGGGGAGAGGCTGGAATACTGGTATTTTGACCTCCAGGACCCCAACGGAGGGGAGATATATAGCCTATCAGTACATTACTCCTCAGGGGTGGCCAAGAGTATTATAAACTCCCTGGCCTCTGCGGATGAGCTGGGGCTGGTGAGGCTGGAGGTATATCGGAGCGGGGATTATACTAAGGCTGTAGTTTACAACAACGGGGTAAAAATGGCCTGGAAATATACCGAGCTCCCACCCCTGGAAGAGGTGCAACTGGGGGGCCGGGTGGTAAAGGATGACAGCCAGAGGATGGAATTTATAGAGCGGGTGGCGGGGGAAGTAGTGGGAAAAATAAACCATACAGCAATATGAACAGCGTAAAAAATAAGGCTCAGGAGTACATAGTCTCCGGGCTATCTGTTATCCCCCTGGTGGGAGAGAATAATAAGGACCTGGATATTAAAAAACCAGCGGTATACTCCTGGGGGGCCCTGCAAAAAACACCGCTAACCACGGAGGAGGCGGAGCTCTTATTTAATCAGAAAACAATACGGCCAGATCTGGTGGAGGAGAAAACCGACAGGGACGGGAAAAAATACACCGAAAAAGGGCTCAGGACCTTTACAGATCCCCAGGGCTTAGGAATTATTACCGGATCCGGATCCGGGAGCCTGGAGGTAATAGATGTAGACACGAAGCACGACACCACCGGGACGCTGTGGGATAGTTTTAAAACCCTGCTGGAGGATAACCTGGAGGACCTTTACCCGGAGCTGGTAATAGCACGGACACGGAGTGGAGGCTACCATATTTACTACAGGTGCCGGGAGATAGGCCGGAACATAAAACTATCTGTAAAAGAAAACCGGGAGGTACTTATAGAGACCCGGGGAGAGGGTGGCTATGTGGTGGCACCTCCTACAGCCGGATACGAATTTATACAGGGATCCCCCGGAACCATACCGGAAATTACACCCCAGAAAAGGGAGGTAATTCTCACTATAGCCCGGAGTTTTAACGAAGTGGAAGAGGAGAAGCCCCGGCCCAGAACCTCTACAGTATCCCCCGGCCCCCTCCATACCCAGGGACTCACCCCCTGGGAGGACTACGATAACCGGGGGGATATAATAGCCCTGATGGAGAGCCACGGCTGGAGGGTAGTAAGCAAAAAGGGGGAAAATATAAACCTCCTGAGACCTGGGAAAACGGACAGTAAGACCTCCGGGAGTTTTCATACAAGATTAAGGACCCTATACATATTTAGCACCTCTACTATTTTTGAAAATAAGGGATACACCCCCTCCGCTGTTTTTTCCCTGCTGGAGTGTGGAGGAGATTATAAACTATCCGCCCGGAGGCTTCGGGAGCTGGGCTACGGGGATAAACTGGAGAAGTACAAAACAGCCCCCACTATGGTAAAAACGGAGGTAATAACGGTAAGCACGGGAACAAAAGCAAACCAGGGAACCACGGTAATAAGCACCCCGGGGGCCACCATAAAAATAGAAGATCTGCGGGGGGATGAGGTAGTAATAACCTCCCCGGGACCGGAGGCCACAGCGGAGGTACTCAGGACCCTGGAGATGATAGCCCAGACCAGGAAAAGGACCTACATAAAAGAGGGGGATAACCCAATAATACGGGAGTATGAGTACAAGTTACAGGCCCTATTAGATATCTATGATAAAAAGCTAGAGGAGGCCGGGGATCTCTCCACCCAGGAGACAGATAGCCTGCTGGATGAGGTAGTAAAACTGGGGGCGGGGCTGGATCCCCTGGACCGGGACCAATACAGAGCCCTGGTAATGGCCATACCCTGGGTAAAGGACCGGGGGATAACCCAGGAGAGCTACCAGGTAGCGGTAGAGAAGCTGACCACCACCAGGGCAAAGGAGGAACAGGCCAGAGCCCTGAGGGATCTCATAACAGAGGCAAAGAAACACCAGGAGAACGGGGATACCGGAAAAGCTATAGCCCTGATGGATCAGAGCCTGGGGATTATCCGGATACAGGATAAGGAGACAGAATTTAATAACCTACTGGTACCAGTAACGGAGGAGGGAGTAAAGGAGAGGCTCTCTAAAAAGCCAGATAATATATTTACCGGGTATAAAATAGGGGGAGAAGATCTATCTATACCCTCCGGGGCTCTATCTGTTTTTTCAGCTCCCACCTCCCACGGTAAAACGACCTTTTTAATTAACCTGGCCCTAAACATAGCCCGGCAGGGAAAAGAGATCTACTTATTTAGCTTTGAGGAGGACGGGGATACTATGCTTACCTATGTACTTAATTCTTATATGGGGATAGATTTAAGTAAGGATAACAGGGGGAGCCTGAGGAGCTACTTTTCTACAGGATCTACAGAATACATAAAGAGGGACGCTGTAGGATTGTTTAGCAACTATAAAAACAGATTTTTTAAGGAGATGGTAGAGACCAGAAAAATTAATGTTATCTACACCTCCTATGATAGCCAGACCCTTATAGATGCTATACGCTACCTCCATAAAAACGCCAACCCGGGGGCTATTCTGATAGACTACATACAGCTATTAAATCTCCCGGCCAGCGTAAAAACAGAGCGAAAAATAAACGCCAGGCAGGAGGAGCTAAAGGAGATATGTATAAGCCTTAAAGATCTGGCAGTAGATACCGGGCTCCCTATAATCCTGGGGGCCCAGTTTAACCGGGAGGTAGTAAATCCTCTCCTACTCCACTCCACGAAAATAGGGGAGGCCGGAGATATAGAGAGGGTAGCTAATTTAATAGTAGGATTCTGGAATACTAATTTTGAGCCTCTGGGTAAGCTAAAAGGGGAGGATCTGGAAGAGATCGAGCGGAGAGGAATAAACTCCCCTGATACCCTGTATGTAAAGATCTTAAAGAACAGGGGGGGACTGGTAGGCCTACAGGACACAATAAAATGGAACGGTAACACCCAGGTAATAGGGGAACACCTCCCCCCGGGATCCTCAGTAATAACGGACCCCACCCACTCCAGGGATATCGGACCACCGAAAGAATTATTTTAAACCCGGGAATAAAGGTAATAACGGCAATATGAATAAACCAGATAACAACGGGAAACCCGGGAGAGTGATCTCCATAGCGAACAATAAGGGAGGGGTAGGGAAAACCACTACAGTAATAAACCTGGGGGCCGGGCTACAGAAGCAGGGGGAAAAAATTCTGCTCATAGACCTGGATCCACAGGCCAACCTCTCCCAGAGCCTAAGGATCATAAACACCCGGGAGGCGAATATCTACAGATCCATACGGGGAGAGGCACCTCTGGAGCCTGTAGAGATACTCCCCGGGCTGGATGCTATCCCCTCCACGCTGGATCTCTCCGGGGCAGAGGTGGAACTGGCCAACGAACCGGGGAGGGAGTACATACTAAAAGAGCTCATAGAGCCCCTCAGGAGCCACTACGGCTATATCCTCATAGATACGCCCCCGAGCTTAGGACTGCTAACCATAAACGCCCTAACGGCCTCTCAGGAGGTAATTATACCACTACAGGCCGAATACCTGGCCACCCAGGGGCTCACCCGGCTAATGGAGATAGTAGAGAAGATCCAGAGGAGGCTAAATACGGAGCTCCGGGTAGGTGGGGTATTTATTACCCAGTATGATGGCCGGAAGGTTTTAAATAGAGATGTGGCGGAGTTTATAAAAACCTACTTTGAGCGGGATATGTTTACTACCCGGATCCGGGATAATATAGCCCTGGCGGAGGCCCCGGCCCAGGGGCTGGATATATTCAGATACAGTCCGAAAAGTAACGGGGCGGAGGACTATCTGGCCCTGACCAGGGAGATAATGAGGAGACACGGTAACGGTATTAAACACGGTAATAAGATTAAACACAGTAACAGTAATAACATAAACCAACCCGAGAAATGAGTAAAAAGAATTTCAGCGGAGGCCTGGGCTCCCTGCTGGGGGAACAGCCGGAACAGAAAGAACAGGGAGGGGGGAAACCCTCCACCCGGATCATAACCAAGAGCTCCCAGAAGGGGACCAGGGAGGGGGAAACCCGGGCTACATTTGTGGTAAATGAGGAGCTCCTGGAAAAAGTAAAAGCTATAGCCTACTGGGATAGGATCTCCATAAAGGAGGTACTAAACCGGGCACTACTGGACGCTGTGGCCCTGTATGAGCAGGAGCACGGGGCAGTTAAACCCATACCGAAAAAATAGGGCTATGGAAAAGGATCCGGATTTTTACTACAGGGATGAGGGCTCTATAGTCCTCCTGATCCCCCAGAATGAGACGGCCCGGGCCTGGACCAGGGAAAAGCTCCAGGATACACCCCGCCAGGATCCGGGCTACATAGCAATAGAGCCCCGGTACTTTGAGCCAATACTGGAGGGGATAGATACCGGGGGGATGGTAATAAAGAGGCTGGAGAATACCCAGCCCCGCACGATTTTACAAGTTAAACAATTAAAAAATAAAGAATATGCCTACTATTTTTAACGGAGTGACATTTTACACAGTTAAGGAGGTATCGGAGATCCTCCAGCTATCTGAGCAGTCTATCCGGAAGTATATCCGGACGGGTAAACTGCGGGGCCAGAAGATAGGAAAACCCGTATACATACCGGCCAAGAGTTTAAACGACTTTTTTAAACCCAGCCTGGGGGAGTATCTCCCGGGGATGGAAACAATAAACGAGAGTACGAACAACAAATAAAACCGGGAAAATGGAACCTTATAACCTCCGTAAAAGAACTGGATTGAATAGGACCCGACAGGCGGAGCGGGGGTTAAAAAACGGGGTAAAATACCCCTGTACTACCGTAAAGATTACATAACGGAAGTAGAAAATGGAGAAAATAAAAATAGATCTGGATATGGCCAGGGAGCTGGAGCCTGGTAAATTTGACGGGATCCAGGAGGCGGAGGTAATTCTAGACGATAACGGCAACCCGGAGGCAGTATACGCAAAAACAGAGGACGGCCTGGAGATGGTAATAGAAACCAGCCCCCCCCAGGGACCCCGGGCACAGGGAAAAAAGAAGGGCCCAACTATGGAGGAAAAATACGGGGAGATGGAGCCAATGAAGTACCCCCAACCGGAAATAGAGGACAGGCTAAAGGATCTGGGGATAATTACCAAAGTGGGGCGGAGCTGGAAAATTACCCCGGATAACTTTATAAAATTCTGGAACCTCCGGGCCAGGGGAGGGCTATCCCCCCGGGAGTATGCCTATGGCCTATTTTTCGCTCAGGTACCCCCAGCCCTGAGAAAAGGTAAACCAACAATTTTCTATAAAGAGCTGGTGGGGGGCGGGGTGCCTACATACTGGGTACTGAATAAAGAAAAGCGGAGAGGGAGGCCTCAAAAAGATAAACCGATAAAGGGGAATTTTCCCACGGGGAAACACCTCATAGATAATATCCTGATAAACCACCGGATAAACCAGCAGGGGAACCTATTTGATACGCTCCTCCCCGTGACTAAGGACAGGCTAAACAGGACCCAGACTACAGCCGAATATATAAACCGAAAAGGGGAGGGGATAAAACTCTCTAAAGAGGATTATATGTTAATCCTGTGCCTATCCAAGATCCTGCACGAAAAAAGCCAGAACACCAACAAAACGGGAAAAGACTACTACTCCGGTAATATGGGTTATGAGGTGGTAAAGTGGGGAACACAGCAGGGGGAAATAGAAGTAATGGCCCCGAAAATAGGAATTACCCCGTATGAAATAGCCAAAGAGTACTATGGAGGTGATAACATAGGCGGGGAAAACGTGCGGGTAGTATCCCGGATGCTTTATAACCTGGCCGATGACCCGGATAAAAAGGCCCTGATGAGGTATAAACGGGTAGTAAGGCTCAGCAAAGATAAAACCCGGGAGTATTTTATAGAGAGATACGAAAGTTTAATATCAATAGCCACAGCCGGGTATAAGGATTTTTTAAACGGGAACCAGATAGATGAGCGGAGAGACCTTGTAATTATCCTCCACCCTATCATAAGGGACCAGATAGAAAATAAAAGTGTAGATTTTCCCATAGACATAACCAAGAGAATGATAGAGGCCTATGGATCCCATAACATACCGGAAATGACTAACAGGCTGGTATTGGAACTGGCCAGGCAATACTCCGGGCGGAGATCCCTACCAAAGGATGAGGAGGGGAACCATATCTATACCATAGGAGCCGAAAAACTCTACTGGAAAATAGCCGAGAACTATATGAACCCAAAAACAGGGAACCCGAGAAAAGGGCCCAAGCTCAGAAAGTATTTTTTAAAGTCAATAGAGACCTGTATATCCCTGGGGATACTACACCACTATACGGAGAGAAACGGTAAAACCGGGGACCTGTTAATAGATTTTTACCTGAGTAAAAAATGGGAATAATCCGGCCCGGACATAGATGTAAAACTATGGAGCCTGGGTCCCAAAATCACATAAAACTATGGAGCCTGGGTCCCTAACTATGGAGCCTGGGTCCCTAACTATGGAGCCTGGGTCCCTGAGGTATTCCATAATTTATTCTAATATAGATAATTACAGCGATAAAAAAAAGAGGTAGTATTTTAATAGATATTAATAGATATCTATTAGAGAGAGAGCTCCATTTTTATTACGCTCTCTTTTTTTTTCTGGTAGAAAAAGAGTAAAACAACCCCAAAAAAGATACCCCCGCTCCAGGGAATAGCATAGTATATATAATTCCATTGATATTCCCAGAATGGGCGGGGATCTCCATAAACACCCTCCGGGATCCGGCCAGGATCTCCAGGCGATGGCCGGGGATGGTGGCGGGGCGAAAATCTGGATCATCGACAACCAGGTGGGAAGGCGCAATATAACAGAATGGGTGAAATTTGAATTGTCGTTAAAAAAGAAGGATATTCTGTTAAAACAAGGTCGGGAGAAGCAAAAAGAATCAGGAAAATTATACGGAGAAAATCATCAAAAACAAGAGGTTCTGTCAATAATTGACAAAACCTCTGAAGAAGAACCCCACAACACCCGTAATATCATTTCATCAGAAATAGGTAAAAGCACCGGATGGGTTGGAATGGCCGAGGTTGAGGCAGGTGAGATTGTAGAGGCGATAAAAGCCGAAACCGAGCGGCAGAGAAGGGAGAAGCAGGCGGATACACAGAGAGTCACAATGAAGCAACCTATTACGCAATTAATTGCGCCGTCTAAAGTACGGAAAGAAGACAATGAGACCCGCACCAAGCTGGCCACCAACTTTAATACCAACCGAACATATATCAATGAGGCGGCACGATTAAAACAAGGTCGGGAGAAGAAAAAGGAAGAAGGAAAATTATATGGTCGCGGCAACACAAAAGACGAAAAGGTTTTATCAATTATTGATAGAACCTTTAATGAAAAAGAAACACATAATACACTTTTCATCAGTTCTATCAATTATTGATAAAACTGATGATTCATATTTGAACCCAAAAAAGAAATAAACCCTATGTCAATTATTGACACACCCTTTAATGAAAAAGAAACACATAATACACTTTTCATCAGTTCTGTCAATAATTGACAAAACTGATGATTCATATTTGAACCCAAAAAAGAAATAAACCCTTTATCAATTATTGATAGACCCTTTAATGAAAAAGAAACACATAATACACAAAAGATAATTGCAGAAATAAGAGAGAGAAGTGAATCCGGGACTTTTACCAGATCTAACAATTTATTGTTACAACCTATCGACCCGAACACCAACGCAGCCGCCACGAACTATTAGTCAATTAATTGACGAACAGGTCGATTACAACAAAGATAGAACGGCACCGGCCCCCGGATCCACCCCCGCCCGGATCCTCCTCCTGTAGTATCTCCCGGGTATTTATTACCTTTATTCCCCGTTAAACAAGGTAAACACGGTAATAATGGGAACATATAGCACCTCCTCCGGATCTG
>Ga0209723_1006997_pt1 | contig 10528 bp, 5 predicted proteins | sample BiotimSIPDNA_2_FD_185750 | JGI IMG/M metagenome (GOLD analysis project Ga0209723, IMG submission 185750) | Anaerobic biogas reactor microbial communites from Washington, USA - Biogas_R2 time_0 SIP DNA (SPAdes) (version 2) | ecosystem: Engineered > Bioreactor > Anaerobic > Unclassified | place... | reverse complement strand
GCCTTGTCACCGTCTTCTGCCATGATTATCCGTCTGCCGCCGCCTCCATAACTAGGCTTCTGCTTGTCATCGTGTCCTGGGAGTTCAGGTTCAGGGGCATCAAGGTCATCGTCAGGATCAACGATATCAACATCAGGGTCGAGGCCATCAAGGTCAACATCAGGCTCAACGACAACCACATCGGGGTCGAGGTCATCAAGGTCATCGTCAGGATCAACGATAACAATATCGGGATCGAGGTCATCATCAGGATCTTCCAGCATCGCTTCATCGGACTCCGTCACGCTTAGCTTGGCCAGATCGAGAACTCTTGGCTCGCCTTCGACATCACGCCCAGAAAGCAACAAGACAAGGTATTCACCGACGTCCACGTCAATCCCGCCACGCATCAAGAGACCGCCACGATAACTCCCGGGTTCAATCAGCTCCAGTCCCGCGTCATCGCATTGCCACTTAACGTGCAATGACTCGCCGCCACTATCGTACACGGACATCCCCAAGCCCTCGCCAGCGTATCCATCAACCTCAAAAGCAATTTCTGCATCCCCGCCATTCTCAACCTCATATCGACTTTCCTCAAACCAACCGCTCAGCTCTTCCGCGACTTCAACTACCTCAAAGGAATATTGGGATACAACTTGCCGACCATCCTCCAAGGTCACAATCTGGACAACATCGTAGTCGCCGCAGGCAATATCGCGCAAATCGACCCTATACTCCCGAAACAGCTTGCCATTCACGCTTTTCCCATCGAATCCCCATTGCCAAGAACCAATCGCAGACTCACCAAAGACCTCCACCGACACCTCGCACACATCATGCCCAAGACTCATCACTTCTGAGATGACAACTGCCTCGTCACCAACGCAATACCATGAACGATCCGTCCTGACCACACCATCGGGGAGACCATGCTCACCAGCCAACAGCTCTACCTCAACGCCGCTAGAGGCTACTACCTCTTCAGCCCCTCGAAGTATTTCACCTAGAATGCAGTATCCGCCACCAACCAATCCCATGCTCGCAAAATCCAAGGAGCGTGATTGATCCCGTCCAAACTCGGAAGCTCCTGCATCCCACTCCTGAATCGCAACAACATCACCACCCGGGTCAATCAAACTCACCCGAACTAAAAACTCAGACGACTTCCCGCACACAATCAAACCATTGGACTTCTCGCCCAACCCAAAGATCCGAAGCTTTACCCCGCGGACGAAATCAACCAGGCGAATGCCCCATGGGCACAACTCATAATCGACCTCAACCCACTTGCTCAGGCGGATATCAGGCAAAACCTGAATCCGGCAACCACGAAAATTAACCTCGCCTTCCAAGCCCAACAAGGAAAGTGCAGTACCTCCCCAACTCAACTCGACCCAACCTTCAGAATCCTCTCCTTCCCAATGAACGCAATGCCTCGCCTCGCCACGGGGAAAGACCGTCACCACGTCAACCGGCAACTCTTCGCCTACGTTCAAAAGAGCCGGACACGACACATCAATCCCATATCCATCGCGGCATCGTTCGACATACAACGTACCCAAAGGCTCACTAGCAATTGTCCCACCCCCAGCATCCCATTCAATCTCACCACCATGCTGAACCTCTTCCCGGCATGGATTCGCCACGGATTCAAGCCAATACCGATAACCCAGGTCAACCATCTCCCCGCTCTTCGGCATGGGAATCGACAGTTCGTGCCGGACATAACCTTCGCCACAAGCTACCCCTTCGCCCAAATGCCGTGAAACCAATCCGGCAGAAACACCTGATGGCAAAACAACAGCAACCGACATGTCGCCAATGTCGTCGTTGCGGGCGCGAACCACGTCATCGGACAATGCCAGCAGCGCCAAGCTTGTCTCCATCGTCACCTGCCAGCTTCCCAGCCAAATGCGCGGCTCAGCCCAATTGCCCGGCTCGCCCTGCCCTTTGATCACTTTCCGCCAAACGCCTTCTCCACGAACCTCATTGCCGTCGACAAAGCCATATCGCCAATCGTAAATCCCGTCATCGACCAACCAATGCGTCACTCCCAGCAACGTCAATCCCCTGACTACGCTCCACCAACTGTAACTGTCCCCAGAGTATTGAGCGCGCCGAATCCAATCCACCAACTTCCTGCTCGTTTCAACCAGAACCTCGCCATACCCCAAGCCATACCGCGTAAATCCACGATGTGATCCAAATCCTTCCTCACTTCCCAACAGCATGCCAACAATCCCAGACGAATCCAAAGTGTTTGTATTCGTGTAGTATTCCACGGGCAAATAGATGAACTCCCGATGCGCAAAATCATAGACTTCCGACAAAAAATCGTTCACTCCCGCAATGACCCTTGGATCAACGTTTCGCCCTTGCCGACTTGCCACCAGGAGCACCACGTAATTCCATCCTGAAATGGACAGGTCAAATCCCGTATCCTGATTCCACCTTCCATACGGCCACGAGTTCTTTCCGAAGCTTAGGAAATCGCTTTCCACCAGATCGAGTCCATTGCCGATCACTGCTCCTACCGTCGTCTCCACCACCTCGTCACCCACATCGCTTCGCACCGCCACCGCCAGGTCGTCAGCATCGCATGACATCAGCGCACATATCCCTATCGGATGCACATAGCTGGAAACCCCATTGGAACCACCAATCAAAACTCCATATCCATCACGATGGAAGTCGTTTGGCAATCCCACACGCAACCGCTCGCGCTCGGATCGCGAGCACAACCGCTCCAACCCCAACCGAACGCATGAAAAAAACGGATTGCCATCTCGATTGCTTAAACCAAATCCATGATTGCCAAACGCCCATAACGCCAAAGCAGTTGACGCGCTCTGCTCGTAACTCAGCTTCCCCCCTTCACACCAGCTCCCATCCAGCCCTTGACGAAGCTGCAACCAACGCAAACCTCGAACAACAGCCTGACGACGCAAACGGTCAACCCCAGCAACATCATTCCATCCGGGACGCCAATTCAAGTCAAATTCGCAAGCCTCCACAATCTCGCCACCATCAGCATCAAACACACGGACAGTCGCAGTGATCACACTGGAATCACATCCTTCTGCCAAATCAAATCGTTGGATGTCACTCAAATCCCATCCGTCAACCAACTCACGAATCTCGCCAACTACCTTCCTCTCATCTCGAACGATTCCAGAACCAAGGCTGTATTCTAACGAATAGCACAGATCCAAATCGCTGACATCGCGACCAAATCGATCCCCCAAACAGCACCATATCTCAACCTCCTCGCCAGGAAACAACTCCTCCAATGGCATGAAAACAATCAAATCGCCACCATGTAAAATAACTGAAAGCAACGACAAAAAAACTATTATTCTCTTCAATGGCATGCCTCCGACAACGCAACCTCTACCACCCCGAGACGCCTTCCTCGACAAAGCACCCCTTCACTTTCATACCCCTGATAAACACTCAACACCACCGTCCCGATCACTCCGGAACCTTCCCCGCAATACAACATCTCCCCACGCCCTTCACGGATCTCAACCCCGCATGCAAAACCTCCACCACCACCGGAAAACTCAACATCGGCTTCGGCAGAACCATAATGCCCCTGAACGATCAGCCAGCCGTTCTTCACAAGCATCCCCAAAGCATCGACAACACCATCAAACTCAATCGGCACCCAACCCCTCGTAGAATCCTCGACCCGACTCATCCCGCCAGGAACTGTAAATCCTACCGGCACGCGTCCTCCAATCATGCTGCCTTCTCGACGTCGAATCCGCAATATCGTGCCAACCTCGCTTGCTCCAACAGGTATCCTGGGACTCTCCACAAGATTCTCAACTTCAAGGGCAATTCCATCGACCACAACCAACGAACAAACGCAGGACCTGCTGTCTTCGCCAACCTTCAAATATCCGTGCAACAGGTAGTTGCCGGCATCAAGATCCACACTGTCATCCTTCAGGTCAACCGGAAAACGCCCCGTGCGAGTCCCCGCTTCCATCCGAATCTCGCTAGACGACGAACACACAACCATCCCCTCCTCGGTCTCCAACTCCCAGCCCACAGTGCCATCCCGAACACAATTCCCCCATTGCTCCCAAGCCAGCCACATTCCGCCTTGCCACCTCCCCGAAAATACCATCCGCTCAAGAGCCGCCCCTTCCCATTGCAGTCTCTCAACCACATACTTACCTTCGACAGTGACCGAAAGTCGCTCCTCAAACAGGCAATGAAATCCTTCATTCGACCAAACAACCACATTCAAGTGATACTCGCCACTGGGATGCGTCCCCTGAAACCACCGCAGCACTCCATCGTCACCAGCACATTGCACCACATCAATCAACTCCCCGCCTCGGCTCACCTCCATGCCCAAAATTCCTTCCACATCCCCTGTAACCCGAACCTCTACGAACCCATCAGCCCCAAGCATCGAATCATCAAGTTCCACCTCAATTCCCGCCCCATATCCATCATATCCCGCCAACGCCTCCACCACGACACTGGTCACCAAGGCATCGTCACCGACGGTAGCATCTTCCCAGCGACCATCGTCCTGCCGCTGCCTGATCAATCCCGCCACCATTGCCGGGCAATCTTCCCGATATCCCAGCAGGCACAGCCCGCGAACAACCAACGCAGTGTCGTAAACGCTGGAAACACCATCACGGCTCAACAACCCATTCTCGTCAACGCAACCCAAAAAGAACTCGCGCACCCCATTGACACGCCCATGCAGTTCAATCAAGGACACAAAACCACTCGCACGCCCCAAGCCATATATCTCCAACAACTGACATGCTAAACGAAGATCATTCTCCCCAATACAAAGCTCAGATTCAACAGCGCCTAGGGCACGCAAAAATTCCTCGCGATGCAGAAGCGACAAGTCAAGCCCGAAACGCATAATCCCCAAGCTCGAATGAAAATCAAAACATCCACCGACCTCGCAACACCAACCACCGCCATCAACGGACAACTCGTCCAACATCCCACGATCGCCACTGCAAACCATCCGAGACAAACATCCGGACACATCAGGACTAAGGTCATATCCTGACAACAACATGCCCCCGCGAACAAGCAGCCCACGGCTCCGCCCAACAGCATCGCCATACCGATCCAGTACAACAATCCCGTGCAACTTCCCATACAACCCATCGCCGGAACCCAAATGAGATCCCAACCACGCCACCCCGCCGCGCAACCCCACGCACAACACAAAAACTACAGCAATGACCAATCGATTCACAAATCACCTCGACAAATTCCAAGCCCTTCACTCAGTCAACAGCATAAATCTACATCTATGAAATAAAATTGCAAATTATTTATTTTCATTTTTTATAATTTTTTAGTATTTTTTTGATTTTAAAAAAAAGCCAATCACATGACACTTTAGATCAATACATGATTTTTCATCAAAAATCCTATAAATTACCCTTCTTATTCATGCAATTTCATTCAATAGAAAATTTTATGAATACATATATTTGAATTTTATTTAAATATTCTTTATGATTTATTATGATTTATTATGATTTATTCACACCAAAGGACTTTTACAAACCTAATTCTCCACTTCGAAAGGGCATGTCACATGGATTTTGAGTACGAAACTGATGATTTTTCGGCTTGGTTTCATGGGGAAAAACCTTGTTCCTCGCAACAAATAACCACAAAACCCAAGCCAACGTCCCATAGTCCCAGACCCAAGTCCCAGACCCATGTCCCAGTCCCATGGGTCACATTCGTCTCAGTCGTCCCATAGTCCCAGTCCCATAGCTCCAAGCACCCAAATCCCCAACCCCGCCACCAAAGGGCATGTCACATGGATTTTGAGTACGAAACCGATGATTTTTCGGCTTGGCTTCCGAGGGGTTTTAAGGCAAAAAAAGGCACCTCCGCAAACCTTCGCGTCGTCGTTCCTCGCAACAAAAAACCACAAAACCCAAGCCAATGTCCCATAGTCCCAGACCCATGTTCCCAGTCCCATGGGTCACATTCGTCCCATGGGTCACATTCGTCCCATAGTCCCAGTCCCATAGCTCCAAGCGCCCAAATCTCCAACCCCGCCACCAAAGGGCATGTCACATGGATTTTGAGTACGAAACCGATGATTTTTCGGGTTGGTTTCCGAGAGGTTTTTAAGGCAAAAAAAGGCACATCCGCAAACCTTCGCGTCGTCGTTCCTCGCAACAAAAAACCACAAAACCCAAGCCAACGTCCCATAGTCCCAGACCCAAGTCCCAGTCCCATGGGTCACATTCGTCTCATTTGTCTCATAAGTCACAGTCCCAGTCCCATAGCTCCAAGCACCCAAATCCCCAACCCCCGCCACCAAAGGGCATGTCATATGGATTTTGAGTACGAAAGAGATGAATTTTCGGGGTGATTCCGGGGTGTTTTTTAGACAAAAAAAAGGCGTCTCCGTGAAAAAGTCGGGAGACGCCCAATGTAAAGGGATTGTATTATTGGTCAGCTTTTGAGTTTTCGTTCCAGCACTTCGATTTCACGTCTGAAGTCCTGGTTGGAATAGATTTTCTTCTCGACTGTTGAGAAGGCGTGCAGGACGGTTGCATGGCTACGCCTGAAATGTTCTGCGATGGCAGGATAGGATAGATCGGTTAGTTTTCTAGCGAAGTACATGGCGATTTGCCTTGGCCACGCGATGCTGGCGGGTCGTTTCGTGCTGGTCATATCAGCCAGGCGGATATCATAGTGTTCTGCGACCAACCGTTGGATGTGATCCACGGTGACCTGCGTGTCAGCCTCTTCCAGGAAAATATTTTTCAAGGTTTGCTCGACCATATCGAGCGTCACGCTTTGTCCGGTCAGGCAAGAGTTGGAGACAAGGCTGAAAACCGCTCCTTCCAGGCGCCTCACGCTTGACTTTAGCCTGGCCGCAAGGTAATTTATGACATCGTCACTCAGCTTGACGGTCTGTTCTTCCTGCTTCTTGCGGATGATTGCGATTCGGGTTTCCAGGTCGGGCGCCTGGATTTCCGTCGTCAATCCCCATTCGAACCTTGAGACCAGTCGTTTTTCCAGTCCATTGATTTCCTGCGGAGGTCTATCGGACGCCAAGACGATTTGCCGATGGTTCGAATGCATTGCATTGAACGTATGGAAGAATTCCTCTTGGAAGCCTGTTTTCGTACCGAAGAACTGAACGTCATCCACCAGCAGGACGTCAACATCCCGGAAGCGTTGGCGGAACGCTGGCAACGCATTGTGCTGAATCGCCAACGTGTATTGGTTGCAGAAGGCCTCGCTGGTCAAATACTCGACCTTGGCACGTGGATCTTTCCTCAGCGTCTCATGCGCGATGGATTGCAGCAAGTGGGTCTTTCCAAGGCCGATGGTGCTGTGAACCAGAAGCGGATTGTACGCGGTACCTGGCGATTTGGCAACCGCCAGGCAGGCGCTGTACGCAAAACGGCTACTGTCGCCAACCACAAACTGGTCAAATGTGTAGCGCTTGTTCAAGGATGGAGACAACACGTCGCCATCGTGGACGCGATGCTTCGAGCCGCTGTCAACTCCAGTTGATGCGACTTTCGACTTGGATGACGGCTTCGCAACTTCGGCAACCTCAATGCGTTGCTCCGGCAACTCGTGACCGCTCTCAAACACCACCTTCAAACGCAATCCGCAACTCGTCTCCATGGACTCGCGAATCAAATCCGAATAATGGTTCGTCAGCCATTCGCTGAACAATTCGCTCGATACGCCAAGATATGCGACACCGCCTTCCAAGCGAAGGGGAACAATCCCGGAAATCCAGCGGTCGTAAGTATCTGCATTCAGTCGTTTCCTTAATATTTCAGTGGTTCCTAACCATATATCTATAATGTCTTCCATGTTATTTCGCAGCTCTCATCGTTGGCACTCCCTGGTTTTCCGGATATTATCAAGCCCGTTTTCAAGACAAAACGCTTCCGGGAATTCTTTTGGTCGATACATTCAAGGTAATAACTCTAATCAACTTCGCAAGTCTTTCCATGACGTTTTTTTCACATGGATTTTTCATTGACATCCATAAGTCTTTGATGTTACGCTTCAAAACAAGTTATCAACAGTTTGTTAACAACTCAAAACCCACTCTACAGCATATCCATCAAAAAAAATCAACCCATTTTGAATACAAAATTTAACTTTGTTTGTAAAACCCTGATTTCCAAAGATAAACAACACCAAACTTTTTTACAGGTCGATTTTAACTTTTAAATATTCGCTAAAATTCACTTGCCACCATTCAGCAACGGATCGCAAAAAGGCCCCAAAGTGACTCAAAAAGACAACCCACGAAACACGCCTCGAAAACATCGGGACTTACGACAAGCCACCGCCAACTTCCTCCCCACCACGCGTCGTGAAATGGAACTAAGGCATTGGGACGAACTGGATATCCTCCTGGTGTCCGGGGACGCCTACGTCGACCATCCAGGCTTTGGCGTCCCCCTGCTGGGACGCCTGTTGGAAAGTCGTGGCTACAAGGTCGGAATCATTGACCAACCAGACTGGACATCGCAGGACGACATAGCCAGGCTCGGCAAACCCAGGCTATTTTGCGGCATCGCCTCTGGTGCCCTCGATTCCATGTTGGCGCACTACACTGCCTTTCGCAAAAAGCGGAGTGACGACGCATGCACGCCAGGCGGTCTCGCGGGCAAGCGCCCCAACCGAGCCTCCATCGTCTACGCCAACTTGATCCGAGCCGCCTTCCCAGGCACGCCCATTGCCATTGGAGGCGTCGAGGCATCGCTCAGGAAAGCTGCGCATTACGACTTCTGGACCGACGCGCTCAGGCGATCGATCCTCCTCGACGCCAAGGCAGACATCCTGATCTACGGAATGGGAGAAAGGCAAATCCTGCAAATCGCCGAAAACCTCAACAACGGCATGCCGCTGGACAACATTCCGGGAACTGTCGTCGCCACCTCGACACCTGAACAATTCTCACCACTGCCTAGCTACGACGACATCCTCCAAGACAAGTCCCTCCTGGTCAACGCGACCCTGCAACTTGAAAGCCACTTCCATACTGGAACCGAACCTCTTGCCCAACGCCACGGTAATCAAGCCATCCTAATCCAACCGTCCGCCGAACCACTGACCACCGAGGAACTGGACCAACTCTACCAGTTCCCCTTCACCAGGGAACAGCACCCGAAATATACTCAACCCGTACCTGCACTGGATATGCTCAAATTCAGCATCACAGCCGTCAGAGGATGTGCCGGCGCCTGTGCGTTCTGCTCAATCGCGCAACACCAAGGACGTAGAATCTCTTCCAGGTCGGCTGAATCCCTGGCGGCGGAAATCGAAAAGCTCACCAGCCACAAGGACTGGAAAGGACATGTCAGCGATGTCGGGGGACCAACAGCCAACCTATGGGGAGCGACATGCAGCGTCAATGCCGAAAAATGCAAACGCCAAAGCTGCCTCACCCCAAGCATCTGCCCCAACCTGAAGCTCAATCTAAAGGCTTATGTCGAACTACTGGAAAAACTCAACGCAATCCCCAATGTAAAAACCGTCTCGGTAGCCAGTGGAATCAGGCACGATGCCGCGCAAACTGAACCGAAAGCGGCAAAAAAACTCATCGCAAAATTCATCTCAGGACACCTGAAACTGGCGCCGGAACACTGTGACGACAAAATCCTCAAGCTGATGAGAAAGCCAAAATTCAGCTCCTTCGAAAACTTTCTGGAATTTTTCCAGAACACAAGTTACGAACACGGCAAGCAACAGTATATTATCCCCTATATTATAAGCGCCTATCCCGGATGTGGCATGGAGGAGATGAAGACCGTTGCAAGCTGGTTCCGCCAACGAGGCTGGAAGCCACAGCAAGTCCAATGCTTCATCCCGACGCCCGGGACGCTGGCAACAGCGATGTTCTACGCGGAATGCGACCAAAACGGAAACCATATCTACGTACCTAAGACCGATCGCGAGCGAGAAGACCAGCACGCCATGCTTTTCGAAAACAGACGCAAGCCACAAAAGAAAAACATTCAACGAAGAGGCAAGTGAATGATGACGGACAACATCGCATCAGCACAGTCAACCCGGGGATTTGACATCGCATCCCTTTGCGCCGCAATGGATGACCTCAATGCGTCAGACCTCTTCCTCTCGGCAGGACGAAAACCAACGGCTAGAATCGCAGGAATCGTCAGAAACCTAGATGCCCCAGTACTGGCCGAAAGCGACTTCCAAGCCTTCTTCAAAAACCATCTCCCGCCAAAAGCATGGAATGATTTCCTCGAAAAACGAGACTGGGACCTAGGGGCAAACGTCGGAAAAGCAGGACGTTTCAGGCTCAACTGCTCATTCCAAAGGGGAAACCCGACAATGGCGATCCGTCGAATCCCATCGGGAAACATCGACGCAAAAAAACTCCTCATCTCAGATCAAGTCCTTAAATTTGCCGAAGAACCACGTGGGCTGATCCTCATCACAGGCGCAACAGGATCGGGTAAATCCACGACGCTCGCCGCCCTGCTCAACCACATCAACAAGAAATTCAACAAGCACATCGTCA
>Ga0209723_1006996_pt1 | contig 10529 bp, 10 predicted proteins | sample BiotimSIPDNA_2_FD_185750 | JGI IMG/M metagenome (GOLD analysis project Ga0209723, IMG submission 185750) | Anaerobic biogas reactor microbial communites from Washington, USA - Biogas_R2 time_0 SIP DNA (SPAdes) (version 2) | ecosystem: Engineered > Bioreactor > Anaerobic > Unclassified | place... | reverse complement strand
AGTAAGGGTAACAACGAGTTTAGGGGTACATGAATATGACGAGAATGACAACTCATTTACCGATGTGGTAAAAAGAGCAGACCAATGCCTCTATCTTGCAAAAGAAACAAGAAATACCGTTATGAGAAAATAAATTCTATCGTTTATTTTGAAAGTATGTAAAACTTTACATACTTTTTACATTTAGACGGTTTTTTTTTTACTGTACAAGGTTATATTTATCTCAAAAATAGAAATATAAGGAGATAGATAAATGAAAAACAGTAAAATAATATTTATAATTGCATTAGTGTTAATGCTGTTAATTGTTTTTGCAGGATGCACTCAAGAATCACCGAGAAATTCTAATGAACAACCTGAAGTGTTTGATTTTAATAAAGATATAACTGTAGTAGCAAGAGATGCTGCATCCGGAACAAGAGGAGCTTTTCATGAAATAATGAACATTATCGTAAAAGAAAATGATACAGAAGTAGACAAATTAGTTGTAGGAGCTTTAGAGTTTGACGGGACAGATAAAGTTATAACAGCAGTTGAAGGAGATAAATATGGTATTGGTTATATTTCATTAGGCTCAGTAAGCGACAGAATTAAAGCTCTTGCCGTAAACGGTGCAGAACCTTCTGTTGAAAATGTAAAAAGCGGTGCTTATTCTGTATCAAGACCTTTCTTGTTAGTTACAAAAGGAACGGAAAGTGATTTAGTAAAAGACTTCTTAAAATTTACAAAATCAACTCAGGGACAGAAAATTACAAATGATATGAATTTTATTGGCGCTGCTGATTTACCTGAAGAATATACAGCATCAGGCATGTCAGGCACACTAAAAGTAGCAGGCTCAACTTCAGTAGCACCTTTGATGGAAAAATTACAGGAAGCATATCAGGAACTTAACCCGGATGTAGTATTTGAAACTCAAGCCCAAGGTTCATCACAAGGAATAAAGGCTGCAATTGACAGCTCCTATGATATCGGAATGAGTTCAAGAGAATTAAAAGAAGAAGAAGAATCACAGTTAAACAGGTATATACTTGCAATTGATGGCATTGCAGTAATAGTAAATAATGAGAATCCAAAAAGTGATTTAGCATCAGAAAATATTACAAATATATATACCGGCGAAATCACAAAGTGGTCAGAAGTAAAATAATGCAAAATATTAAAGAATCAAATTTTAGTGAAATAACAATGCAGGCAATTTTCTTTCTGTCTGCATTAATTTCCGTTCTAGCAGTGCTTGCCATCTGCCTCTTTCTATTTATGAGAGGTATTCCTGCTATTGCGGAAATAGGAGCTATAGATTTTATATTTAATGAAAAATGGGGGCCAACAAACACTCCTGCTTCCTATGGAATACTGTCAATGATTGTGGGAAGCATTTATGTAACAGCAGGAGCAATTGTTATAGGTGTGCCCATAGGCTTGCTGTGTGCAATATTTTTAGTTGAATTTTGCCCTAGTAGTGTTTATAAGATTGTAAAACCTGCCGTAAATCTGTTGGCAGGTATACCTTCAATAATTTATGGTTTCTTTGGAATGGAAGCTATCGTACCCTTTGTAAGGGAGAATATGGGTGGAAACGGATACAGCATTATGTCAGCTTCAATAATTTTGGGAATTATGATACTCCCCACAGTAATTTCGATTAGCGAATCATCCATAAGAGCAGTGCCTGAAAGTTATGCAGAAGGCTCCTACGGTCTTGGAGCTACAAAGGAAGAAACAGTTTTCAAGGTAGTTGTTCCTGCAGCCAAATCAGGAATTTTAACATCAATTATACTAGGTATAGGAAGAGCAATAGGTGAAACCATGGCTGTAGTTATGGTTGCAGGAAACTCCGTTATGCCTCTTGATAAAATAAAGATTCTTAAGCCAATCAGGACATTAACTACAAATATTGTTACCGAAATGAGCTATGCATCGGGACTTCATGAATCAGCTCTAATATCCACAGGTGTGGTACTGTTTGTTTTTATAATAATTTTGAATGCATCTTTAAGCTCAATAAAATCAAAAGCTCAAAGAAATTAATTCGAGGTGTAGTATGGATAGAACTTTAGATAATTTAAAACAAAGAAAAATAAAATCTCAAATATTTAAATCTTTTGTATGGTTTTGCGGAATATTGACAGTAGGAATTCTAGTATATATACTATTATTCATACTATTAAAAGGTGTTCCTAAAATTAACATGGAATTTCTATTTGGAGAATACAATTCAGAAACACTATCTGCCTTTTCATCTATAATTACGACTGTTCAAATGATTGTATTATCACTTTTAATATCAGTTCCAATAGGTGTATTTTGTGCAATTTACCTTGCAGAATATTCAAAGAGAGGAAATAAACCGGTTAAAGTGATAAGGCTTGCCATAGATACTTTGGCAGGAATACCTTCAATAGTGTACGGCTTGTTTGGAATGATATTTTTCGTAAATATTCTTGGGTTCAGGGCGTCAGTTTTGTCAGGAGTATGTACAATATCAATTATGATTTTGCCTGTAATTATCAGCTCCTCAGAGGAAGCTATTAAGTCAGTTCCGGACACTTATAGGGAAGGAAGCTTAGGTTTAGGGGCAACAAGGTTACGTACGGTATTTCGCATAGTGCTTCCAACGGCAATGCCCGGTATACTTGCGGGAATTATTCTTGCAATCGGACGCATTGTAGGAGAAACGGCAGCACTAATATTTACAAGCGGGACAAATGTATTAAAATATCCATCTTTAGATTTGTTTGCATCACAAAGAACCCTTGCAATTCACATGTATATGCTTGCCAGCGAAGGGTTGCCTCACTCAAGAGATATGGCATTTGCAACCGGAGCAATTTTGATTTTGGTAGTATTTTTTATAAATTATTCAACTACTAAGTTGGCAGGTAGAATAGGGAGGATGCAAAATGACTGATAAAATAAAAATTGAAAATGTTGAGCTATATTACGGAGAATTTCAAGCTCTTAAGAATATAAATATGAATATAAAAGAAAATGAAATAACTGCTTTTATCGGACCATCAGGATGCGGGAAATCCACATTGCTTAAATCATTGAACAGGATGAATGATTTAATCGAAGGTGTTAAAATTACAGGTAGAATGCTTTTGGATGATGTGGATATATATAAGGATATGGATGCAGCTGTTTTAAGGAGAAGAGTGGGAATGGTTTTTCAAAAACCAAATCCTTTTCCAATGAGTATTTATGAGAATGTGGCATATGGTCCAAAAACACACGGTATTAAAAACAAGTCGAAATTAGACGAAATTGTGGAAAAAAGTCTTCGCTCGGCAGCGATGTGGGACGAAGTTAAGGACAGACTAAAAAAAAGCGCCTTAGGATTATCAGGAGGTCAGCAGCAGAGACTTTGCATAGCGAGAGCATTTTCTGTTAATCCGGAAGTTATATTGCTGGATGAACCAACTTCAGCGCTTGACCCCATTTCTACCATGAAAATTGAAGATTTGCTGGTTGAAATTAAAAAAGATTATACCATTATTATTGTTACTCATAACATGCAGCAGGCAACAAGGATATCTGACAAAACAGCATTCTTTCTTCATGGTAAAATTATTGAGTTTGATGAAACAGAAAGGCTATTTTCCATGCCTAAAAATAAAAAAACCGAAGAATATATAACCGGAAGGTTCGGATAAGGAGGATATAATAATGAGAAACAAATTTGACCGAGAGCTTGATACATTAAATTTAGAGCTGATAAAAATGGGAAGTTTAATTGAAAATGCAATTGAGTACAGTTCTAAGGCACTTATAAACCGGGACCTGTCATTGGTTAAAAAGGTTAATGAATTGGAAATTGAAATTGATGATATGGAAAGAAATATCGAAAGTCATTGCCTAAAGCTGTTATTGCAGCAGCAGCCTGTAGCAAAAGACCTTAGAATTATAAGCACAGCTCTTAAAATGATTACCGATATGGAAAGAATCGGGGATAATGCAGAAGATATAGCAGAAATTGCAAAATATATGGTTAATCAAAAATTTATAAAAGACATTGTTCATATTCCTCAAATGGCAGATGCAACCATAAGCATGGTAAAAAGAAGTATTGATGCATTTGTTAACAAGGATAGGAATTTGGCTGAAGAAGTACGCAAATCAGATGATATTGTTGATAATTTATTTAATATTATCAAGGAGGAATTAATTGAAAAAATTCAGGAAGATAAAAGTAACGGCGAACAGGCTATCGACTTAATAATGATTGCAAAATATTTTGAAAGAATAGGCGACCATGCGGAAAATATAGCTGAATGGGTTATATTTTCTATAACGGGAGAACATTAAAATGAGACTTATATATTGTGTTGAAGATGAAGCAAGCATAAGAGAATTAATTACACTTGCTCTTAGTACTGCAGATTTTAAAGTAAAAGGATTTGAAGATGCCACATCATTTTATACTGAAATGAATAATGAACTTCCGGATTTAATATTGCTTGATTTGATGCTTCCTAAAATTGATGGAATGACAATTTTAAAGGAATTAAAGGACAATCCCGAATACAAGAGAATACCTGTCATAATTCTTACTGCTAAGTCCTTGGAGTTAGATAAGGTAAAGGGATTAGAATCAGGAGCAGATGATTTTATAACCAAGCCTTTTGGAGTATTGGAACTTATGGCCAGGGTTAAAGCTGTCCTAAGACGTTCTGAGAAGAAGATTGAAGAGCCAATACAATACAAGAATTTAGTGTTGGATTATAACAAGAGAACTTTACACTTCATGGATAAGCCGGTAACACTGACATATAAAGAATTTGAATTGCTTCATTACTTGATGTTAAACAAAGGAATAGTTTTGTCAAGAGATAAAATACTACAGGAAATTTGGGGCTATGATTATGAAGGTGAAACGAGAACAGTTGACATGCACATTAAAACCATAAGGCAGAAACTTGAGGCAGTAGGTTGCTTAAACTATATTGCTACAGTGAGAAGTGCCGGCTATAAATTAGAGGAGCAAATAAACTTATGAGAAGAAGGATTTTTCTTACAATATTGTTGATATCCCTTATTACTTCATCTATAGCAAGCATACTTACAACATATGTATATTATAATTTTTATGTCAAAGATGCAAAGCAAGAGCTGAAAACAATAATTATGCTTACAGCAGAGTCCCATAAGTGGGACAGCGTATCTTCTATCAATTCATCTGTAAACAGTATATTAAAATCCCTTGATTACAGCATACGTTTTACAATTATTAAAGAAGATGGAAGTGTTATTTATGACAACTGGCAAGATAAAATCAAAGAAAACCATAAAGACAGACCGGAAGTTGTAGAAGCATTTGAAAGGGGTTTTGGGGAAGATATAAGGTATTCAAACACTGTTTCTTCTGATATGTACTACTATGCTGTTAGGTTAAATAATGGTGAGGTGCTTCGGCTATCCAGAGAAATAAGCAGCATAAACCGAATATTTGTAGAGTTAATACCGATGCTTTTTGTTTTGTTTATTTTTGTTTTAATAGTTGTTTATTTTGCTGCATCAATAACGTCAAACAAAATTCTAAAACCTATCAAAGAAATGACTAAGTCCTTAGATGATATGTTAGAAGAAGGCTCAAAGGTCAATATGAAAATTTACGAAGAATTTGAACCTCTTTCAAATACCATAAGGGACCAGAAAAATAAAATAAATGAATATATAAATGAGCTTAAGTATGAAAGGGACAACATATCTTTTATAACGAGTAATATGAAGGAAGGATTTATACTGCTTAATTATAACAAAGATATTCTTTCAATAAACAAAAGTGGTAAGATAATGATAGGAAATGAAAGCTTTGAGCTAAAAGGCAGCAGAAATATTTTAGAATTAACCAGGAGTCCTGAAATTATTGAAAAAATAAATATTTCTATAAAAGAAAATAGACACCTTATACATGATGTTGAAATATCAGATAAGTTTTACAGATATTATTTTAGCCCTGTAGTGGAGGAAAATAAAATAGTAAAAGGACTATTGATTTTGATTGAAGATATTACAATACAAAAGAAATCTGAAATTATGAGAAGTGAATTTACAGCCAATGTTTCCCATGAATTAAAAACACCTCTGACCACAATGATAGGTTTTGCAGAGATGATAAAAGAAGGCTTAATAACAGATGCTAATATTGAAAAATACAGCGCCTTGATTTATAAGGAAGGAATTCGGCTTATATCTTTGATTGAAGATTTAATGAGACTTTCTAAAATTCAAGAGCATACCGAAAATGTTGAAGAGCAGTTAATTAACATTAAAGATATAAGTGAGGACGTAGTTTATTTGCTTAAATCAAAAGCAGAAAATTATAGTGTTAAACTAATACTTAACGCGGATGACGTCGTGATGAAGGCAAACAATAATTATATTAATGAGCTTTTATATAATCTCATAGACAATGGAATTAAATATAATAAAGATGGCGGAAGTGTGAATATTAAAATTTGGGAAGAGGACGGATTTGCAAATATAGTTGTAATAGATACAGGAGTAGGCATACCTATTGAACATATAGATAGAATATTTGAAAGATTTTACCGAGTTGATAAAAGTCGCTCAAAGGAAACAGGGGGCACAGGTCTTGGGCTTTCCATAGTAAAACATATTACAGAGCTATATGATGGCACCATAGATATCAAAAGCTCAAATACCGGCACAAGAATAATAGTAAAACTCCCGGTCTAACACCCCACCAAAAACCCACCGGGGGAAACCCACCCAGCGGGGACGGTTCTCGGTGGACAATTAATAAAGGAAGGTTGTCCGGGAAGAACCGTCCCCTCTGGGTCTGCGTCCCCTCTGGGTCTGGGGTCTCCAAGGAAGGTTGTCCGGGAAGAACCGTCCCCTCTGGGTCTCCACTCTGGGCCAGGAAGAACAAGTGTCAAAATTATTATGATTAAATTTGTTGCAGTGAGGGTACACTAAAATTGACACTGATAATAGGAGAGGAAAATGAAGAAAATTTTAAGGATAAATTTAAGAACAAAAAAAATTAGATATGAAGATGCTTCTCGGGAATATTTAGAAACAGGAGGCAGGGGGCTAATAGCAAAAATAATGCTAAATGAAGTAAATCCTCTATGTGACCCCTTAGGCAGAGAGAATAAACTTATTTTTGCCAACGGACTATTGACCGGTACAAATGTGTCCAGTGCAAGCAGAATTGCTATCGGAGCTAAAAGTCCCTTAACAGGCGGAATCAAGGAAAGCAACGGAGGAGGAATTACAGCCATGTGGCTTGCTTCCCTTGGAATAAAAGCTCTTGTTGTTGAAGATATTCCTGAAGAAAATGAATGGTATTATATAAGAATCAATAAGGATAATTGTTCCTTAGAGCCTGCAGGAGAGTATAAAGGAATGGGAACCTTTGAATTTTGCGAAAAAATGCTTGATAAATATCCTGACTGTGCAGTTACATGCATAGGTCAGGCAGGCGAGAGGTTGTACAATATTGCCGGAATAGCAAATATGGATAAGGAGAAAAAACCAAACAGATACAGCGGCAGGGGCGGTCTTGGTGCTGTGATGGGTTCAAAGAAACTAAAAGGAATAGTAGTAGAAGAAAAAGGGACGGTAGAAATTAAAAATAAAGAAAAATACAACGAAATACTAAAGGAATATTCAGAAGTAGTTTTGAATGCTCCTACATCCGTATCATATAAAACATTAGGGACAGCAGCAACGGTGAGGACTACAAATGATTTGACAGGACTTCCCGTAACAAATTTCAAAGGTGCAAAATTTGAGCATGCAGAAGAAATTTCAGGAGAGAGCTTACATAGGCTTATAAAAGAAAGAGGCGGAGAAGGAAAAACTGCTCATGCGTGTATGCCGGGCTGCATAATTCAATGCTCTAATGTTGTTCCTGACGAAGAAGGAAAAACAATCGTATCTCCCTTGGAATATGAAACAATCGGATTGATGGGCTCCAATCTTGGAATTGGAGATTTAGACACAATTGCAAAACTAAATGTGGTCTGCAATGATTTAGGAGTTGACACTATAGAGACGGGAGCTGCCATGGGAATGGCAATGGAAGCAGGAATTGTGGAATTTGGCGATAATGAAGCAGCTTTAAATTTGCTTGATGAAATAAGAACCGGTACAGAGCTCGGAAAATTGCTCTCTAAGGGAACACTTATTGCGGGCAAAGCCCTGGGAGTTAAAAATATTCCTGTTATAAACGGTCAAGCAATGCCTGCTTATGACCCGAGAGCAATAAAGGCAATGGGAGTTACTTTTGCAACGTCACCCATGGGTGCTGACCATACTTACGGTCCCGTTATAAAGTCGGAGGATGCTGTCGAAGCATCAAAAGCAGCACAAATTATGATGGCAAAAATAGACTGTTTGGGAGTATGTATGTTTTTAAGAGGAGCTGTTGCAAAACATATGGACCTATTCGTGGACTTGGTAAATGCAGTGCACGGCTGGGATTTAGATATGGATTGGCTTGAAGATATAGCTCTCGAAGCTATAAGAGATGAGCATAAATTTAATGAACTTGCAGGTTTTACCAAAGAAGACTATCGTATGCCAAAAGCATTTACAAACAGGGAAATTGATAGTACGAATCAAGTTTTTGATATTGATAAGGATGAACTGGATGAGTTGAGGTTGTGGCATGATAAAAATAAAATTATCTACCGTTGACAGCGATGTGGAGAATATTGATTTAGACTATAAAGATATTACGATTGATGAAATAATTACGGAATTAAAAATTGACAAGCAGCACATAGGTGCTGTGCTTGTCAACGGTATTCCAAAGAAATTCTCAGATAAAGTCGAAGATAATTCAGAAGTATTCTTCCTTCCCATACTGAGCGGCGGCTAGTAGCCTGAGATCCTTCACTTATGCTCAGGATGACATTAATAAATTAAGCTACATAAAAATACATCATCATAAAGTGACAGAAGGAACCTGCTAATACAAATATATGAAACAATTCGTGAAACCCGAACCATTGTTTATTTATGGCGGGTTTTTTTAAACCGTAAATTATTCCGCCGGCTGTGTATAATAGTCCCCCGAGACAAAGCCAGATGATTCCGCCTGTTTCCATGCTTCTTACCAAGGGCATAAAAACAAGTACTGACATCCATCCCATGCCTAAATATAATCCTGCACTTACCCATCGCGGGGCATCTATCCAAAATATTTTAATTAATGCTCCTATTATTGTAATCGACCAAACTAGGGCAAGTAGTTTGTAACCTATATTTTTTGTTAATATTAAAAGGCATACAGGTGTATATGTACCTGATATCAATACGAAAATCATGATGTGGTCAAGTTTCCTCATTATTACCTTTGCCTTTTTCTTTGAGCTGTCAATAAAATGGTAAATACAAGAGGTGCAATATAAAAATATCATGCTTAAACCAAAAATTAAAAATGATGCTAAGGCGATTAAACTGCCTTCCTTTACAGCAAGATTCAACAACAAAATTAAGGCAATTATCCCGAAAATTGCTCCTCCAAGGTGAGTTAAAGCACTGGTTATCTCTTTTTTATCCGTATTCATTTCTACCTCCCCGGATACTCATTCTATCATAAGTGCCTAAGTGCAAGCTGTTATTGCTTGCTCTACAAGACACAATGATTATATAAATGCAAAAGCTAATTCTATGCTTCATTATTTGTATTTATATATAATATTATCCAAATACATGAATGTCAATTGTATAATTTATTAACATTTTTTATAATTAACAAATCTTTCGCTTACGCTCAGGGTGACAAGGCGTATTTATTATGTGGTGTTGTAATTACGTGATAATTCTTAGCTCTCTGAGGTTAAAATTTGTATTGAAAAAGCAAGGAGGAATTGATACAATTTAATAACAACATAGAAATGAGTGAGTAAATGTTCGGTTACGTAACGATAAATAAAATGGAATTAAAATTCAAGGAATATTACAGCTACAAGGGTTATTACTGCGGTCTGTGCAAATGTTTAAAAACAATGTACGGGAATAAATCAAGGCTGACATTGAATTATGATATGACTTTCTTAATACTTTTGTTAAGCTCCCTCTATGAACCCGAAAATAAAATTTATAATGAAAGGTGCATAGTTCATCCCAAAAATAAGCAGTTTATTATACAAAATGAAATAACAGAATATGCCGCTTCTTTAAATGTCTTGCTTTCATATTACAATATGCTTGATAACTGGGTTGATGACAGGGATTACAAGTCATTGGCAGCAGCTAAAATATTGCAGAGTCAATTACAAAAATCCGTATCTAATCTTAATGATATTACAAAAACAATTAAACTGAGGCTTAATAACATTTCAAAACTTGAAAAAGAAGACACGGAAGATATCGATGCCGTATCCAACGAATTCGGCCATTTGATGGAAGAAATATTTTTATACAAAAAAGACCACTGGGAGCAAAGCTTAAGAAAAATAGGTTTCTATCTTGGAAAATATATTTACTTCATAGATGCTTATGAAGATATGAAGAAGGATTTAGAAAATAAATCATATAATCCATTTAAT
>Ga0209723_1006995_pt1 | contig 10531 bp, 4 predicted proteins | sample BiotimSIPDNA_2_FD_185750 | JGI IMG/M metagenome (GOLD analysis project Ga0209723, IMG submission 185750) | Anaerobic biogas reactor microbial communites from Washington, USA - Biogas_R2 time_0 SIP DNA (SPAdes) (version 2) | ecosystem: Engineered > Bioreactor > Anaerobic > Unclassified | place... | reverse complement strand
TTTCCGGGGAACGGCTAATATGATTTTTGAGGATTGCATAATTGAAAAACTACCTCCATGGACTGGTTCAGAATATGCAATAGAAAAGAGTGCCGTATATTTAAATAAAACTTCAAATGTGACAATAGATGGATGTGAGATTACTCAAACAGCAATCGCCATTACAGCACTTGGAGATAATATTTCCCTAAAAAATAATCATATTCACCATATTACTCACGATGGAATTAGAGTGGCTGGTTTGCGTAATTCGTTAATCGAGAATAACAGAATTTATAATCTTGATGATGGTGTTAGTGATGATCAGGCTTCCTGGAGCAGACATTGCGATGCGATTCATATTTTTATACAAGGAGCACAGACTGCTGATGCTTTAAAATTTAATGACAATGTTGTTGTTAGAGGCAACACTATTTATGATACTGAGTCGCAAGGGATACAAATTAATAATTATTATCAATTTATGGACGTTCATAACAGAAATATAACTTTTGAAAATAACATTTTTGGTCCGACTGTTGCCAATGTGTTCAATCAGCCCGATACTTGTGATAACCTTATTTTCAGACACAATACAATAATTTATTTCCCACAGGGAAGAACATTCACAAGTAATTTCAGACAATTGACTTGCACTAATCATACTTTTCGTGTTGGACAGTCGCCAAATCTCCAGATATACAATAACATTTTGGTAAACGCTCCTGCAAATATTCCTGGTGCAACAATCTATGATTACAATCTAATTCAACACCCTCATCCTTCATATGCTTATAGCAGATTTACAATAATTGATACAAATATTCAATACATAAATGCCGAAAATTTTGATGGAGAACTCATCGCAAATAGTCGGGCAATAAATGCAGGTACGAGATTATATGCCCCATCAAGTTTATATGAATATGATTTCTGGGGAACGGAAAGAGACAACAGACCGGATATAGGAGCTTATGAAAGACCATTTGAGAATCCTGAAATGGAAGAAGGCATTCAAATATTTAATGATAAAAAATTCATATTTGTAGATGATTTCGAGGATGCTGATTTGCAGGAAGATATTTGGCTGCAAGATGAAAACACACAGGGGATATCCTGGAAACAAAGGGAATCTGACACATCATTTTTTTTGGTGCAGTTTAAAGATGAATTTGATGGCAACTTTCTGGGTGGTCCAATACCCGGAAGTTCTGCAATGATTTTTAGTGAGCAGGGTGCAAATTGGAAAGATTATTCTTTTGAATTTGATGCTTTTAATGACTACAGACCAAATGGTGATGGACCAATAATTTTAGCTGTAAACGATAAAAATTTTTATTGGTTTGACATCTCCCGTGACAGTGGAAGGATAGTTAGGTTTATGTCTGATGGAAATGGAAATCAGTTAAGTGATTTATTGTTAGAAAGTGAAACCATAGAAATGCCGCATCATGGCTTACAAAAATATGCAATAAAGGTTGAGCATACTGAAAATGGGATTAAATTTGACGTAGATGTAAATAATGACGGGTCAATAGATCTTTCCTATACAGATAATCAATCTTCTGCTATATCCCGTTTTTCTTCTGGAGGGATAGGATTTTTCTTAGATTTTTATGATGGGTATTCCAAGATTAACTATGACAATATAAGGGTAACTGTTGATGAATTTTCTGAAAATTCAGATATCAACTCACATACTACAACAACAAAGGATTATCGTCTTTTCCAAAACTATCCCAACCCGTTCAATCCAACAACCAGTATTAAGTATCAAGTACCAAGAGGTGAGTACATTGAATTAAAAATTTTTGACATTCTCGGACGCGAAGTTACAAGCCTGGTAAACGAACAAAAACAAGCCGGAACATATACTGTAGAATGGAACGGAACAAACTCAGCCGGAGTGCAGGTTGGCAGCGGGGTATATTTTTATCAACTTAGAACCGGCAGCGGATTTCTGGAAACGAAGAAGATGATGCTTTTAAGGTAAGAATTTTAAAAATACAGAAATTTGATTTTTAATTTTGAGGTAAATATGAATAAAAATTATTTGTTTTTAATGATGTTTTTATTTATCAGCATAAGTGTTATTGCCGATCCTTATGACGATTATAGTGATTTTGCCAAAGAAAATTTCGGAGCTGAAAAAGAACCATTAATTTACGAAAAGCAGGGAAATAATCTTATAATTACAGAAGACGGCAACTGGATGTATGTTTCCGTTTATTCGGCAGCAATTGCCTGGGAAACAAACCTTCCTGCTGAAACATATATTGAGTTTGGCATTACTGCATCGTATGGATTACAGACGGAAGTAACAGATCGCTGCTACTATATCCATCTTCATTATTTAAAAAATTTATCATCAAATACACTCTATCACTACCGCCTTGTTTCAAAAGATGAAAGGGGTAATATTATATATAGTGAAGATAGAACCTTAACAACGGGCACTCTTGGTAGCCGTATCCGGATTCCTGAAGATTTTCCTGCCGGAACTGAAAAATTTGATTGCAATGTAGCGAATACAACTTATCTGGTTACGCAGGATATCACTGCAAACGGACGGGCAATTGAAATAAATGCTGCAAATATAACTATAGATTTGGGCGGAAAAACTATTATTTATAATAATGCCCACGTTGAAGTAAACGACCCGATAATAATTTTAATAACTATATAAATCAATCTGCAAATGGCATATGGATAAAGCCGTATATGAATTCAAGCTGTACTGTGGTGAATGGAATAATTAAACAAGGCGCGGGAAACAATTCTGCTAATTCAGGGGGCGTGGGCTTTTCACCTGTTTTCTGGCCGGGATCAAACAGTGGAGAGCTTGCAGGGGTTTCTATGGAGTACGCAGGATCTCAAATTTGCGGGATTTATGCAAATTACGCTTCCAATAATGTTGATATTCATCATAATGTTATTAAGGATAAAGGAACTGAAATGCTTAACAGGCATCAAGGTTGTGCGGCAATTAGAGGCGGAGCCAAAAAACATCATAATCTTGTTAAACGTTGCAGGCATCAGGGATTAGGAGAGTCAACCGAAATATATAACAATGAAATTCATATTGACAGCTGGGCAACAAATTCAATAGGTCTCGGGATTTGTGAAAATGCAAGTCCTTACCGGAATAATAAAATAATGGGAACAGGTTATCATATTGTAGCTATCGGCTGGAATTTAAACGATACAAAAGATATTATAATTAAAGATAATATCATTCAACTTGCCGGTATGCCGCCAACTTTACGCCACGAGGAATACGGTGCACAGTCTTCACTTAACGGATGCCGGATTACTCAATATAGCGGTGGTGAAGACAAGTATGAAAATTGGCTGTATGAAGGAAACCTGATTTCGATAAATGTTAAGGGTACAAGCGAAATAAACGGGAATAAAGTAAGCTGTCAGGGACGAGGGATTCAACTTGCATCGGATCCTTTTATAAAGGACATAGTTTTTCGTAACAATACCATTAGGGTATTTGCTGATCCAGATGATCCGAATATAACAAATGCATCTTGCATTGTAACACAAGGGTTGCACGATAGGTACGAAACAGCAAATCCTGTGTATTACATAGGAAATAAATTAATAAGTAATTTTACTAATATCCGGCTGGGAGACGACTATTCAAGCGGATCAAATCACCATTTCATTTCTAATGAAATAATTAAAGAAGGAAATAATCAGAATTATCATACAATTGTTGGAGGTTACTGGATATATAATTCCTGCAAGAACAGGTTTATAGATAATGTTCTAACTGGAGGAGCTTCTTTTGAAAACACATATTGGGATGCAAGTCAAACCAATCCCGGTATTCTTAATTATTCCGTTGAATGGACACTTGATTTGCAAACAGAATCTAATGCAGTGGTTATTGTGAAGGATGATGATGGAACTGTTGAATACTTTGGTTCGGCAGATGGTTCCGGGAAGGCATATCCTGTTCTTAAACAGTTTTTTATTGAACCAAATGGTCATTTAAACAAATCCACTGAAAAAAATCCGCATACAATTATTGTAAAAAATCAAGGAAGAATTGGAACAGGAAGTTATTCGATTTCTGGATTGGGCGAAAGTTACACATTAATGACAACACACCCAATCCAGACAAATGAAGTTCCTAGTGCGGCAATAATTCAACCGGCAGAATCCGGTTCAATTTTTACATATTCAGACTTGGAAATTATAGCCTCAGCAGATGATAATGACGGAGTAATTGTAAAAGTTGAGTTCTACATTAATGATAATCTTCTTGGAGAAGATATTGAACGTCCTTATAAACAAATATGGACACCTGTTACCGAAGGGAATTATTTATTAAAAGTTACGGCAATTGATGATCAGGGAGGACAGACTACCTCGGCTACAGTTGAGATGAATTGCACAAGAGAAGTGCTCGAAAGTTATTGGGGATTCAATGAAGGTGAAGGTTCAACCTTGTATGATTCGATCAGGTCAGTTAACGGTACAATAAACGGGGCATCCTGGGTAGAAGGACTTAGAGGAACGGCATTAAAATTTGACGGAATTGATGATTATGTATCATTTCCTGAAAAATTATTATCCAGCAATCAGCGCGATGTAACGCTGGCAATGTGGGTTAAACCGGAAAATTGGGGGTCAGGAGGAACACTATTCGATGAAATAAACGGCGAATACTGGCAATTTAATATAGTTGATAATGAATGGCGTACCAGAAACCAATTTGCAGGGGAATATGGTACAAGGTATAATTTGTCTATACCTGCAATTTCAAACAATCAATGGCATCATCTTGCTTTTGTGTACAGTGTTTCGCAAAACTTAAAAGCAATTTATATAGATGGGCAGCTTGCAGATTCAACAAACGAATCGATATTCAGATTGACAACTGCAAGAACAGGGGCGACTTTGGGTGATGGCTGGTTCTCTGATGCTTTTCAGGGAATAATTGATGAGATGTACTTTTTTAACCGTTACCTTAACTCCAGTGAGATACAGACACTGATGAACGGAATTATCCCGGTATTGGAGATAGAGAATCAGGAAGATATTATTGAAGGATTCAATCTTTCACAAAATTATCCCAACCCGTTTAATCCTTCAACAATGATCAATTATCAATTACCAATGAACAGTAGCATTACTTTGAAAGTATTTAATATGTTAGGTCAGGAAGTAACAACCCTTGTAAACGAACAAAAACCAGCGGGAAATTACACAATTGAATGGAACGGAAAAAGTTCCGATGGAATGCAAGTTAGCAGCGGCATTTATTTTTATCATTTGAAAACAGGCAATGGATTTGTTGAAACAAAGAAAATGTTGTTGATTAAGTAAACCTTGTTACTTAATCAGAAATCCCGATTTTTATTACCTGGTATGCTTGTTAAATAAACATATTGTTGCAATATGAAAAAAATAAACAAATACAATTTGATTATCCTTACAGGGTTATTTCTAAATTCGGCTCTTTGCCAGAACATTACAACTCCAGATCAACTGACATCTTATCAAACCGTACATTCAATAGGAATTGAATGGAATATTAATGGGGATGATAATCATAATGCGCAATGCAATGTAAATTACAGAGTTTTGGGAAATGAGGTTTTTAAACCCGCGTTACCGCTTTTCAGAATTGATTTTAACGGTTTCAATATGTTTGCAGGAAGCATTCTTTTCTTAGAAGAAGATACAAATTATGAAATCCAGCTCGAATTGTTAGATAGCGACGGAGGTAACGAAAGTAAGATTCTAACAATTAAAACAAGGAGTTATCCGAAATTACCGGTTGCCGGAAATACATATTTTGTTTCTCCCGGGAACGGAGGAGGAATTGGAACAAGTGATAATCCATTTCTTGGAATTGATGAAGCTCAAAATATGGCGGCTCCGGGCGATATTTTTTTACTGAATTCCGGATTTTATTCAGGGGAAATAGAATTCACTGTTTCCGGAAATACGGATAATTATATTGTTTGGAAAGCAAATGAAGAAGCTGTTCCGAAATTTGAAAGAGCCAGGGTTTCGGCAGATTACGTTTGGCTTGAAGGAATAACAGTTGAAAATCAGGATTATGCGCTTTTAACAAGCGATGTAAACCCGACAGGTGTTGTAATTAAAGGTAATTATTTTTATAACTGTAATTATAGTATAAACCTTAACCACGGCGGTGAAAACTGGTATATTACCGATAATACTATTGAAGGCGATATAACTGATTTTACAACTGGAGAGATGAGCGGTGAGGGAGTTGAATTGGAGCATTCGGATGGACACGTTGTAGCTTATAACAGAATTTCAAATGCTGCTGACGGTGTTTCATATCCGGGTAAAAATTGTGATATTTTCCGCAATGAAATATTTAATGTTTCGGATGACGGAATTGAATTTGATTATGGTTATGCAAACAACCGCGCTTGGGAAAACAGAATTACTACCGCCAATAATAATGGGATCAGTTTTCAGCCGATGTATTCTGCTCCGGCTTATGTAGTGCGAAATCAGGTGATTGTTGTTGAAGAAGATGTAATAAAACTGCGGGATAACGTTGACAGAGTTTTGCTTGCCAATAACACCTTTGTTTGTCAAAGCGGACCAGTTTCAAACAGTACTCATTTCCTAACCGGTTTTCAATCAAACAATAATTTATATATTTCGGTTAACGATAGATATGCATGGGAAGATGGCAATTCTTCAACTCAAAAGAATTGGAGAACGAATCTTGATTATGATGGCTTTGACTGGAATGATAATATCTATGCTTTTAAGTGGGCAAATAATCGGCTTGAAACTCTCGAAGAACTGCAATCGAATTATCAAATAGAATTAAACGGAATACGGGTTCGAAAAGACGAAATATTTAATTCATATTCATTTCCGGCAAGCCCATCACCTGCACCGCTTCAATACTTAACTCTAAAAGAAGGATGTAACGCTATAGATGCAGGTATAGCATTGAACAATATCAATGAAAATTTTACCGGGGAAGCTCCAGATTTAGGCGCATTTGAATTTGGAATTGATGTACTTGAATATGGTCCGAGAGAAAATAATACCGTAAATGTTTCCACACAAAAAACAGTGACAAAAGATTTCTCGCTTTCCCAAAACTATCCGAACCCGTTTAACCCTTCTACAATGATAAATTATCAAATACCAATGAACAGTAATGTCAATTTGAAAATATTCGATATTCTCGGTCGCGAAGTGATAACCCTTGTAAACGAACACAAACCTGCAGGAAGTTACACAGTTGAATGGAACGGAACAAATTCAGCAGGGAAGCAAGTCGGCAACAGTGTATATTTTTATCAGCTTAAAGCAAGCGACGGATTTGTTGAAACAAAGAAAATGTTGCTGTTAAGATAATTAATAATTAAAAATTAAGAAGTAATAATTATTGTATGTCCCGATGAAAAACATCGGGATAATTTATTCTTTAAAGGGAATTAGTATGAAAAAAACAATTACAGTTTTATTTGTTGTCAGTTTGTTAAGCAATCTAAGTTTTGCGCAGATATATTTTGTCGATTTTGAAAACGGCAGCGATTTGAACAACGGGCTTACAGAACAAACAGCTTGGAAACACGCTCCGGGAGATGAAAACGCTGCTGATAATCCAGGAAATATTGAATTAGCCCCCGGGTGTACAGTCTTTTTCAAGGGCGGAGTTGTATATCGCGGAAGTATAAAAATGAAATACAGCGGCAGTGAAGCTTTACCTATAACCTATAAAGGCGACGGCTGGGGAAGTTCAAAGGCAATTATAGACGGTTCCGAACCGTTAAGCGGATGGAGACCTTGTATTTCGGCAGAAGAGGGCGGAGCAAATTGGCAAAACTGTTATATTAATTATGCGCCTGCCGGTCTTTCTGCTTTTAATACCCGCCTTGCCGAAAACAGCGAATTTCTTTGGCTGGCTCAGGAACCCGATCAGCCCGACCCTTTCTTTTTTGATGCTGTAGATAATTTTCTGCCGGTTCTTCCGGAAAATCAGGATACTACTTTCTTAATTGATTCAAATGTGTTTAACCAGGCAGATCCGGATTATTGGGATGGATCATACCTGCTGTTATGGGTTCTGCCGAATGTTGTTAATATGCGCGCTATTAAAGAATATATTCCGGAAGAAAATAAAGTGATTTTTGATAAAACCAACGATCCTTCCGGGTATAATAAATATTCAATTTACAATTCCATTCACGCAATTGACCAGCCGGGTGAATATTTCTTTGATGAAAGACCTGAACATGACGGAACACATAAAATTGTTCTTTATCCAAGGGATGCATCAAATATTATGAATAATCAAATTACATGTTATTCCAGACCTTACGGAATAGACATAAACGACAAAAGCAATCTTGTAATTGAAGGATTTGAAGTGCGCCATATTGCGGGCTCGGGTTTAACTCATGGGGTGGGAATTGGTACTGTAACTTTAGCTTACAAAGAAAATAATGGAATAATAATACGAAACAATAAGATTTACCGCAACGCTCATCCAACGGGAGGATATGGAGGGATTTATCTTAGCAAATGCAAGAACTCAATAATTGAGAATAATGAAATATTTGAATGTTTGAAAATGAAAGGAATGTCGTGTACAGAAGATAGCAATCTTATTGTAAGCGGTAATAAATTGTATAAAGTCGGCGGAACCTGCTTAAGTTTTTACACCGGAAAAGACTGCCGGGTATTTAACAATATTATATCGGATGGACATGGCACGCACGCGAACGGAATGACTTTTTATTTAGGATGCGAGAGAATGCTGGTATATAATAATCAAGTTACTGATTTTAATATTACACTTACTCTGCAAGCATCAAAGGATTTATTTTTTGTAAACAATGTTTTTAACGGAGCAGAAAATACCAACTATGTTGTTGCCTGCTGGGGAGCGATGACAGGTCCGGCAACTTTTATAAACAATACCATTATCGGCAGTACAAGTAATGCAGCTTTGTATCTTAGTCCTAACGCGCCTTATGCAACCGATCCCGCAGGAGACAGCCTTACATACAGAATAATAAATAACATTCTTGAAGGAGGCGGATGGAGCAGCACTAACAGCTATCAGTATTTGAGATATAATAATTTATATACAGGACTTGCCTGGTTTCAAGAATATCCAGATTGGTCTCCTGCTGAAGGTGAAATTGTTGATTGGACTGGTACAGATTTCCAAGCTATTCCGCATGAAGAAGTGTTTGAAAACCCGCAAGAATTTGATTATCACTTAATACCGGGGAGCCGGGCTATTAACAGCGGTATCGACCCTGCCTCATTTTTCCCATCAGAAATGTTTCCTGGGTTTGATCTTAATACCGATATAAAGTGCAATAAAAGACCGGTCGGTTCAGGATGGGATATAGGAGCCTATGAATATGACGGTGCAACAGGTGTGGCAGTCGAAAAATCTGTCCCCGATCAGTTCTCGTTATCCCAAAACTATCCGAATCCTTTCAACCCTTCTACAATGATAAATTATTCCCTGCCTGCCGGCAGGCAGGAGTTACCAATGAACAATATGGTCACTCTGAAAATTTATGATGTTCTCGGTCGCGAAATTACTACTCTCGTTAACGAACAAAAACCAGCAGGAACTTACTCAGTTCAATGGGATGGTACAAATTCTTTTGGTCAATCGATTGGCAGCGGAGTTTATTTTTACCAACTTAAAGCAAGCGAAGGATTTGTTGAAACAAAGAAGATGTTGCTGATTAAGTGATCTTAATTAGAAATCCCGATTTTTTTTCGGGGATGTTTATAAAATAAATCTATTGGTGAAATATGAAACTAATAAATAAATACAATTTGATTACCTTCACAGGGTTATTTCTAAATTCTGTTTTTTGCCAGAATAGTACAACTCCCGGTCAAATAACATCTTATCAAACCGTGCATTCAATTGGAATTGAATGGAATATTTCCGGAGATGATAATCATAATGCGCAATGCAATGTAAATTACAGAGTTTTGGGAAGTGAGGTATTTAAACCTGCGTTGCCTCTTTACAGAATTGATTTTAACGGTTTTAATATGTTTGCAGGAAGCATCCTTTTCTTAGAAGAAGGTACCAATTATGAAATTCAACTCGAATTGGTTGATAGTGACGGAGCAAACAAAACTGAGATTTTAACTATTAAAACAAGGAGTTATCCTAAATTGCCGGTTGCAGGAAACACATATTTTGTTTCTCCCGGAAACGGAGGAGGTTTTGGAACGAGTGATAATCCATTTCTTGGAATTGATGAAGCTCAAAATATTGCGGGTCCGGGTGATATTTTTCTACTCAATTCCGGATTTTATTCTGGCGAAATTGAATTCACAGTTTCCGGTAATACGGATAATTATATTGTTTGGAAAGCGAATGAAGGTGCTTTCCCAAAATTTGAAAGAGCAAGGGTTTCAGCAGATTACGTTTGGCTTGAAGGAATAACAGTTGAAAATCAGGATTATGCGCTTTTAACAAGCGATGTAAACCCGACAGGTGTTGTAATTAAAGGTAATTATTTTTATAACTGTAATTATAGTATAA
>Ga0209723_1006994_pt1 | contig 10534 bp, 10 predicted proteins | sample BiotimSIPDNA_2_FD_185750 | JGI IMG/M metagenome (GOLD analysis project Ga0209723, IMG submission 185750) | Anaerobic biogas reactor microbial communites from Washington, USA - Biogas_R2 time_0 SIP DNA (SPAdes) (version 2) | ecosystem: Engineered > Bioreactor > Anaerobic > Unclassified | place... | reverse complement strand
TCACACTGACGGTTCCACATGACATGTATAACCTGCAGGTGGTCGATTACATCCCGGCTGGGGCTGAAATTCTCAATCCAAATTTGATGACCAGCCAAAAGGGAACACCTTCTACATCAACTGAATACGACGATTGGCACTGGTGGTTTTTTGACCCGGCGCGCATCTATAATGAGCGCGTCGAGTGGCACGCTGATTTCCTACCGGCGGGAACCTATACGCTAAATTACCTGTTTTACCCAGTCCAGGCCGGGCAGTTCCAGGTCTTACCCGCACAGGCTTGGCTTATGTTCTTCCCTGAGGTTGAAGGCAGCAGCGCTGGTGCGTTGTTTGAAATTATTGAAGAATAAGCGTTTATTAGAAACTCAGGCGAAAAACGGGATTGCGGCCATCACGATAAAGCCTGCCAGCACCACCAGGAAGGCAAAAATGACCTCGTTTTTCTTGCGGGAGTCATTGATCGAAACAAAGGGTGCGACCCCTTCAACAACCCATTTTGGCCCGCCCAGTGAGGCAAACATGAAACCGGCTAATAAACCGCCTAAGTGACCAAAGTTATCGATATTGGTGCCCGGCGAAAAGCCAATTAACAGGTTGATGAACAGGATGACCAGCACATTGCTGAGCATAGCCTGCGAGCGCTGGCCAAAAAGGCGGCGATTCTGAAAGATGAAAACCCCTTCGGCTGCCAGCAGGCCAAAGATGGCCGTAGATGAGCCTAAGGACGGGTAAGAAGAGAGCACAAAAGAAAGCACATTACCGCCGAAACCTGAGAGCAGGTAAAGCATTAAAAAGCGCCAGTGACCGTGGATGCTCTCCAAGCGCCGCCCAAGAATAAACAAGGCGTACATATTGAAGGCAATATGCAAGATTGAAGAGTGCAGCAAGGCTGGCGTTAACAAGCGCCATAATTCACCTGTCAATATAGCTTCATTAATCTTTCCCCCGTAAATAAAGAGCAGATCATAACCAGTAACTAATTTGAGCGCAGACTGTAAAATGAACACAAAAACCGTCAGTCCTAAAAGCACGTAAGTGACGATTGGCTTGACGGTAGGGGTCGCGACATTTACAACCTGCCCGGCCGGGTTGGGCTGGGGCGGTGTGGATTGATCAAAGCTCATAAGGTCACCTTGCGCGGCACAACGCGGTGATGCTCTGCCTCGATAATCGCCTGGATGGTCGTGACGGTCGCATCCAGTTGATCATCGCCATTGATCACAATATAATCAAAATCTGAAAGACAAGCAAATTCCCGCTCCGCGGTTTGTATGCGCAGCGCCAGGTCTTCAGCTGACTCACTGCGGCGTTCTTTTAGTCGGCTCAACCATTCCTCTCTTGAATTAGCTGTCAGGAAGATCAGCACTGCATCAGGGCAGAGCCAGCGAACCGTTGAGGCACCCTGCACGTCTAAGCGCATGATGACGTCTTTGCCAGAAGCCAACGCTTTCCTAACCTGCTCTTTTGGGATGCCCTTGTAATCAGAGTAGACCAGGGCATGTTCCAACAACTCACCCGCTTCTACCAATTCTTCAAATTTCTCTTTGCTGACAAAAAAGTAATCGACCCCATCCACTTCATCTTTGCGCGGCAGCCGTGAGGTCATGGTAACCACAAAGTGTGTGGTTAAATCATTTTCTTTTAAAGCCTGCACCACGGCGTCCTTGCCGATTCCTGAAGGGCCGGAAATAACAATAAGCAATGGTTCGTATTCAGGTGTGATAAATAAGTTTTCAACAATATCCATAGTTTAGATTCTAACAATCATTTTATTTTCCTTGATTATAATTTATGAAAACACATATTGGGATCGAGATTATGCCAATTTATGATTTTAGATGCAGTTCTTGCAGGAAGCGCTTTGAAGTCTTCATGTCGTATCAAGATTACGGCCAGTTGCCTGTGCATTGTCCACACTGCAAAAGTGACCAGGTTTCGCGCCTGATCAATCGCGTGCGCATTGCCCGCTCAGATGACAGCATTCTTGATAACTATGATGACCCATCGCAACTGGACGGGCTGGAAGAAGATCCGCGCGCGTTAGGCAGGATGATGCGCAAAATGAGCCGGGAAGTTGGTGAGGACGTTGGCCCAGAATTTGACGAGGTGGTTGATCGCTTGGAGAAGGGACAGTCGCCTGAGGAAATTGAACAAAGCATGCCAGATTTAGGGTCTGAGCTTGGTGGTGATGACGATTATTAGAAACCCTGGCAAATAGGGGTCAATCCATTAAGTTAAATTCAATAACGGGAAGAACTTAGCGGAAAGAACTTAATCCGTTAACAAACCCTGCACACCTTCAAAGGATGTGACCCAGCTGATTTCCCACAGGAAGGATTTTAAGGAAGATTTTTGCGCCCTCAAAGCAGTTACAGCTGGCCCGATCGGGTCAGTGCCGGCAGCGCCACCACCAGGTTCATCGTTGTAAGCGCCATAAAAAGCAAAATAGGCTTGGTTAAGTTTACGGATCAAGTAGCCATTCTCCCAGAAAAATTGCCGGCGTGCTTCCATATAGGCTTCTGCTTGTTCAACTTCTGCGTTTGCCAACATCTCATCAACTGTAATTCGCGTCTCGCGCATTTCTACCCTGAAGTCAAAAGCAAGTTGTTCATCCCCAGGAACAGGTACACTGGGAGCCGGGGTTTCCTGCTCTGGTTCGGGCAGCAGGGTTGAGTAAAAACGCTCCAGCCACATCCGGCTTAATTCTTTGCCCGCCAGAGAAGCAGTGGTCTCATTGATCGTGCGCAGGTCTGGCGAGGTATTGTAGTTAATGCCTAAGGGGCGCAGGGTTAGGTAATTATGCGTCCACTCATGTGCGATCACTTCCGTCAGCCAGACCAGGTCTGCAGTCTGCATGACCATGGTCGGGTAAGCACCGATACCGCCAACCGGTACCACCAGGGCAGAATAATCAAGCGCATCAAAAACTTGCTGCTCCAGCGCTTCCTTTTCAAGTGTATCCAAACCTGCTTCCAGCGAGATATCAGCCAACCTTTTAATTTCTGTTCGCGGAGAAACCACCAGTGACAGCGGTAATTGAGTCACCTGGTATAAGACTGGCGGGAAAACTTGACCGGCCAATCCAAAACCCAGCTCTGCCAAAATTTTACTTAACTGTGCCTGCAGGATCTCTTCTGCCACTGGTGCCAGAGCGTCTAAACGAGCTTGCTCCCGCGTCAGTTCAACTTTCAGAGGCTCCGTTGCGCTTTGCGGGTCTTTGGTATTTGGATCAGCATATATGACCTCAAGCGTTGCATTCAGCTGCTGCACTTTTTGAACCTGCTGAATATAAGATTCAATAATCTCCAGCGTTTTTTGCTGGTCGAGGAGTTTTTCTGGCTGCAAAGCAGCATAGGACAACTTCGAACCGAGGGCTTCTAAGGTCCAGGATGCATAATCAAATTCTTGATTACGGGTGTAGGCACGCACACTTTCAACCACATCTGCGCCTGATACCGCAGAGCCAGCAATCAGTACAGAGCACAGTGTAAAAAATACCAGCATGCGCATGCCTTTAACTAGTCTGTGTGAGTGCATTTGAAAGCTTGACATTTCCAGATTTTATCATAAGCAAATCCGCATTTGGGCTTTGATCCTTGCTCGTACAAGCCTGTCACACGCTCGGTATCATCCAGTATAATAAGCGAGACATTTCATTAATTAGAGTAAAATTGTCCGAGTTTAAAGAGTTTATAAAGGGAACAAAAAACATGCAATCCAAAGCACCTGCCGCCGGCATTTTCATCACGGTTATCATCCTGGTCCTCATCTGCCTAATCTGCCTCTGCCTGGTCTTAATTACTGGTGGTGTAGCCCTGCTGAATAATTTTTACAAGAACGACACAAACACCGATAGCATCAGTGCCTGGACTTATGACCCCACTGCAACGCCTCCCTCCATGCCTACACCCGTGCCGACTAGAACTCCCAACGCAAACATAACCACACCGATAACGCTTAATGGCGCGTCCGAGTCTTTGGAAACCCTGCTTAGCGAGGTGGTGCCAATCAATGATCCCATCGACCTGGCAGAAAGGCTGGGCGGTAAACCAGATGTGCCTTCAACTTTACCTGATCAGAATGCGCCTTACCAGGTTGGTGACAGGAAGCAATTTTGGATTTCAAATACAGATAATAATCAGAATTTCCAGGTCACAGCTGTCTTGAGATATCTTGGCGAGCACGTCTATTTTTGGATCGAAGAGGGTATCACCTACGATAACTCGGACTTAAACAAACTTGCTAGTACCTTTGACGAAGAGATTGTGCCCACTAACCGGACTTTCTTCGGCATGGAGTGGTCGCCAGGAGTCGATGAAGACCCAAGAATTTATGTGCTTTATGCGCGCGGGTTGGGGTCTTCGGTGGCGGGATATTACTCTTCAGCCGACCAGTTGCACCCAGATGCGCACATGTACTCAAACGCCCATGAAATGTTCTTGATGAACGCTGATAGTGTAGACCTGGGTGATGATTACATTTACGGCACCATGGCACACGAATTTCAGCACATGATCCACTGGTACAAAGACCGCAACGAGGAGTCTTGGGTGAACGAGGGCTTTTCGATGCTAGCGGAGTTAATTAACGAGTATGACGCGGGGGGATTTGATTACCTCTACATCATGAACCCCGATTTACAGTTAAACGATTGGGGGGCAGAGACTGGCGAAAACGGACCGCATTACGGTGCCTCATTCTTGTTCATGACCTACTTCCTGGACCGCTTTGGCGAGGAGGCCACCAAGGCTTTGGTTGCCCACCCCGAAAATGGCATGGCCAGTATTGACCTGGTGATGCAGGAATTGGGGTTAATCAATCAAGATACCAAGCAACCCTATACAGCAGAAGAAATTTTCACTGATTGGGCGCTTGCTAATTACTTACTAGACTCTAGCTTAGGGGAAGGACAGTACGACTATCAAAGTTACACACCCAGCCGGGTCAACATCACCGATTACATAGAAGCTTGCCCAGAAGAGCGTACCAGGGACGTGTTTCAATTTGGCGTGAACTACATAGAATTCAGCTGCCCAGGCACCCACACCCTTACATTCACTGGCGCGCAGCAGGTCAAGCTGCTAGATTTAGGCACTGAGCATTCCGGCGATTATTTCTTCTGGTCCAATATGGGTGATGAATCTAACTCACGCCTAAGTCAGGATTTTGACTTCAGTGCAATAAGTGGCCCGATAGAGATGACCTTCAAGACTTCTTATGACCTTGAAACAGATTATGACTATGTTTTCTTGTCTGCTTCGGGAGATAGTAATGTGTGGCAAATTTTAAATACCAGCTCTTGCACCACTGATAACCCTTCAGGGAACAGCTATGGCTGTGGATATAACGGCCAGAGCGATGGTTGGATCCAAGAACGGGTGGATTTATCAGAATTTGCAGGTAAAAAAGTGACCCTGCGCTTTGATTACGTGACAGATGCGGCCGTTAATGGCACCGGTTTTGCGATTGATGACATCGAAATACCTGCTTTGGGGTATGTAAGCGATTTTGAAACGGATGATGGCGGTTGGGATGGCGAAGGCTTTGTGCGCTTGCAGAATATATTGCCCCAGACCTTCAGCGTCAGTTTCATTGAAGTTGGCCAAGAAATGCGCATCCGAAAGCTGGAACTCTCTGCTGAAAACCAGGGTGAATTTAAATTTAGCATCAACGAAGAGACGGATAAGGTCATCTTAGTTGTCTCCGGCACCACACCAATTACCCGCCAGCGTGCTGTTTACCAGTATGAAATCAAGTGAGTGGTGGCGAATTTGATACTTAAACAAAGCAAAACCTGATGAGGTGATCAAGTTTTGCAGAAATGGGAATTAATTAAGAATAAGGAGCAGACGAGCTGCTCCTTTTTAGTAGTTGAATTTAGAAATTACCTACCGCTGCGGTTATATCATCGAATACTTTGAAAAATGGTGTGATGCCGACCAGGTCCATCGATTCATGGATGCGGTCATCCAGTTTAACCAAGACTAAGTCACCCCGGTTCATTTTGTGGACTTCTTTTTGAACCCTAATCAGTGCCCACCATCCAGCACTGGAGACAAAATTGACATCTGACATGTCAAGAACAATGTTAAACTGATCTTTTTCAACGATTTTGGTTAAGGCTTGTTCAAATTCGGGAGCGGTGTAGCTATCAATGCGACCGTTGGGATGTAATATAGTACAACGTTTATATTCGGTTACTTCAAAGTCCATCATTTACTCCATTTCGTTATAGGTCGTGAAGTTTTTTGCAATAAAATTATATCATTAATACAATCTAAAAGAAACAAGCACCCTTTGCATAATTATTTTACATTATAATAGGCGCCTATGAAATACCATATCTGGACAGAAGGGTGCCAGATGAATGTGGCAGATTCACGCCGCCTTTCATCTGCCCTCCAAAAATTAGGTCTTAAACCCTCACCCACGGCAGAAGCAGCAGATGTGATCGTTTTAAACACCTGCGTGGTACGCCAAAGCGCTGAGGATAAAGCTATAGGCCGCCTCAGCTCGCTACGTCCTTTGAAAGAGAAAAATCCTGACCTAATTATCAACTTAATGGGCTGCCTGGTTGGGGTGCAGGGAAACCCAGCAATGCAGCAGCGTTTTCCATGGGTGGATGTTTTCTCTGCACCATCCGACCCAAACCCGCTGCTTGCCTACTTAAATACGCGGCTTGAAAAAGTTAATTCGCAGGAATGGCGCCAGAAAATGGACGCGATCCTGGACGAAGAGTTTACCCTGCCGCCTGTGGAGCATTCTGCCAATGTATCTGAAAACCTGCCGATTGTGCTTGGCTGTTCGCATGCCTGCAGTTACTGCGTCATCCCGCATAAACGCGGCCGTGAACGCAGCCGTGCTTTTGACCAGATCCTATTAGAAGCACAGGGTTTGGCTGATCGTGGCGCTAGGGAAATTGTCTTGTTGGGGCAAATTGTCGACCGCTATGGGCTAGACATCCCAGGCAGTCCCCTCCTACATGATTTATTAAGGTCACTCAGCCAATATGAGCCCATCAAACGTATCCGCTTCCTCACCTCACACCCTAACTGGATGAGCGACGCCTTGATTAGAAGCGTGGCAGAACACCCTAAGGTGATGCCGCACATCGAAGTGCCGATCCAGGCTGGTGACGACGAAATATTGACAGCTATGCGGCGCGGATACAGTGCGGAGAGCTACAGAAAATTGGTCGAAAAACTACGCAAGACGATTCCTGGCGTATCGATCGCTACGGATATCATTGTGGGTTTCCCGGGCGAATCTGACACAGCTTTTATGAATACTTATCAATTATTGGAAGACTTGCGATTGGACGTGGCACACTTGGCGCGTTATTCCCCCCGTTCGAACACTTATTCAGCAAAGTTCTTACAGGACGATGTGCCAGCCGAGGAGAAAAAGCGCCGTTTTAGACTATTAGAAGACCTGCAGACCAACATCGTGACAGAAATCAACCAAGCTTATTTGAACCAATCGGTTCCTGTTCTGTTTGAGGCAAAAGCTAAGAATCGCTGGCGTGGCAGAACGCCAACCAATCGGCTGGTGTTTGTTGAGTCAGATGAGGCCCTGCTCGGACAGGAAAGAGACGTGCACATTACCTGGACCGGTCCTTGGTCGCTAATTGGGGAATTAAGTTAAGCCTTTTTAATAAGCGGGAACATTAAGCTGACGTTTTTGGATCATAGAGGCATAACTGGCTAACGGGGCATTTGAAGCAAAGCGGTTTACGTGCCTGGCAAACTTCCCTGCCGAGCTTAATCAAATTCAGATGCAGGGCGTAGTAAGTCTCAGGGGGTGCTAGATTTTCCAGGTAGGTATGGGTTTTTGCAACGTCGAGTGCTTGAGGCCTTAAACCGATGCGCCCGCTAACCCGGTAAATGTGGGTATCGACAGGAAAGGCGGGAATATCCATCGCAAACAGTAACACGATTGCAGCAGTCTTGGGACCCACGCCTTTAAGATGAGTCAACCATTGGCGAGCTTCTTCAACTGGCAGGTCTCTCAGGAACTCCAAACTTATCTCACCCCTTTCCTGCGTAACGGCTTGTAATGCGCTTTGAATATTGGGACCCTTTTGATTGGCCAAGCCAGCGATGCGAATGACCTCCATTAACTCTTGCGGGTCAGCATCGCGCACGGATTCCCAATCCGGGAAGTGATTGATCAGCGCGGTAAAGGCTTTATCACGGTTGACATCATTTGTGTTTTGGGAAAGGATCGTGCAGACCAGTTCATCAACGGGCGCTAAAGGATCGCGCCATTCGCCTTTGCCATACACCTGCAGCAAGACCTGGTGTACCTGTTGCAGTAATTGTTTTTGTTCTTCCAAACTCATACTGTTTGGGGATTACCAGGAAAATTTAGGGAGTTCAAATGTGACATTCATTTCACCAATCTCAATACCCCGCCAATTTTGGAGTGGTTTGCGCCCAAATTGCCGTAAAGCCTGGTATTGATCGGTTGAGAACAAGCCCAGCGCATTTAATATTTCGATCGCTACGCAAGTGACAGCCCGGCGCGTGAGGTCGCCATCTGATATTTTAATCGCCAAACCCAAGGCAGGCGAGCCTTTTCCAAAAGCGCCTGGCAGGATGCCAACAGCCTGGTAACCCTCTGCCCCACCTTTGCAGATTAATTTACCTTGCATGGTCTGCATTAGAACCGTATCAAAAGCGTTGGGTCCCGCTACCATGATGGGAAAACTATACATGGCTTTGGCAATGTGTTTGCAAGCCCTGGCACGACTAGGGGCTAAGTCTTGCGGCTGGCATAAGCGGGCTATGCCTAAAGCAAAATTCCGCAGCGGGATGCCAAACACGGGTGCACTGCAGCCATCCACGCCTATTGGCATGGTATCCGTAGCCATGTCACACATTTCACCAACAGCCCGGTAAATTTCTTTTTGGATGGGGTGCCCGTTTTCTAAGTAATCATCCAATGATAATTGCTGCATTTTGGCGAAAGCTAACATACCTGTATGCTTACCGGAGCAGTTATGCCGATAGGAATTAGGCTCTTCTGCGCGGGTGCGCATGGCATCTGCCGTGGCTTTATCGGTTGGCCAGTGTACACCGCATTTAAGGTGGGATAGGTCAATGCCGATTTTTTGATGCATGCTCTTTAATACAGCCACATGAGCATCTGTGCCGTGGTGTGAAGCACACATGATGGCTGTTTCTTCAAGGGTTAGTTTGAATTTTTTATGTCCCTTGTTTTCAATAAAAGGGATAACCTGCAACGGTTTCATGGAACTGCGCGGGTATGTTAAGGTCTCTGGGTTCCCCTGAGAGGCAACCAGGTTGCCTTGCCTGTCGACTAATGTAAAAGCGCCGTAGTGAATAGATTCGATAATATCAGCGCGGGTTAAGGTGACCAATGCTGTGCAGTCGTCATGTTCCATGGTTTATAAGTAATCCAATCTTCGTTATTCTTTGTGCATTTCGCAATACGAGGTAAGTCCCCAGCGTAGACGGTTTAAGAAAATGTCCTGGTTTTGAGGTTGATCCTCGTAAAATTTCATTAGTTTACCGGCGATGGTAAGCAGTGTTTCGGTATCAGCGCCTTTTTCATGAACTTGGCTGATGTACCGTTGAATTGAGCGCAGTTGCTTGGCCATCTCGCGTACATCCTCCATTGAGATGATACCATCTCGGCCAGAAACGATTTGGTAATTTTTATATTTCGCAGAAGTTAGCAGTTTTAAGTCTTCCAGCCAATCCGCTAGGTCTGCAAAGGCTAAAAATGGCGGTTGCGCAACCAAGACCGAATCACCCACAAAGATGACCTTTTGATCTGGGATGATGACCCAAATGCCCGCTGCATTGGACCCGGCATGGTGCTCCAGTACTACATGATGTGAGCCCCACTCAAGCATTAGGTTCTGCTGAAAGTTGATTTCGGGGGGAAGCCAGCGGATATTGCTGAAACCGTCGTAACTCTCAAACATATTCAGCGCTTCCATTTCTTGCGTTTTGGCCGCGTTTGGGCGGCTTTTGATCATTGAGACCGCTTTTTGGTGCGTAATCACCATGCTATCCATGTGTTTCGCACCTAGCGTGCGATCAAGGTGGGTGTCAAGATTAACCAGAACTCTTTCAGGGCCACCACCAATGTCATCCAAGGCTGTTTTCCATGCTTTAATATCTTCTAATCGAAAAGGTGCATCAATCATGATCAAGCCATGCGCAGTGCGGACAACACCTAAAACGACCCCGGCATAACTATTTTCGATAAAAACATCCCTTGCGATTTCTTTCATGAGACTACCTTGCTGTAAACATTATTTTTGATGCGCTTTTCTTAGCGTTTATCACATTATATACGATTATGAAAATTGAGAATCAAGAGACTGTTGAAAAACAAGTGATTAATTGACGAAAAAAGGCATCTATGATTCAATTAAGGCAATAAAAAGCAAGGAGATGCCATGGTGGAAAAGAGACGCTATAAAGATACTGGTGAACAATCATTTTTTGGAGATTACATCTATGAACGTGTTGTACCTGAAGATCATTTTCTTCGGAAATTG
>Ga0209723_1006993_pt1 | contig 10535 bp, 5 predicted proteins | sample BiotimSIPDNA_2_FD_185750 | JGI IMG/M metagenome (GOLD analysis project Ga0209723, IMG submission 185750) | Anaerobic biogas reactor microbial communites from Washington, USA - Biogas_R2 time_0 SIP DNA (SPAdes) (version 2) | ecosystem: Engineered > Bioreactor > Anaerobic > Unclassified | place... | reverse complement strand
CGGCGCGTGGTCGAACCCAACGGCACCTTGTCGGCCCAGGACTTGGCCGACCGTGTCTGCAAAACCTTCAACTGCACTCATGAACCGCATCTTGCTATTCCAGAAAATGTCGCCTGTTAATGCACTAGGAACGGTGTGGCATTCGTGCATCCAATCCCCTCTGTTGCACCCTCAATGTGGACATAACGCAAAAGATTGCCGTTCTGGTGTACACCATCGCTTGTAGCCTGGGCGTCCACACTCGGATCATCGAAGAAAATACGTCCCCAATTCCCACCTGTGTGCGACATGAAGCGGATCGGCTGAGATGCTGTTCCGTCTGCAATCAACGCACCACCCACGTTCAAATTGTAGTTCCCGTTGAAATGCACCTCCGTCCCAGCTTGGATGGTCAACGTGTAGCCTGGAGCAATACCGACATTGCAGTCCAGGATGTAGGTTTTATCGTTTGTCCACACCATATCTTCAGCCACCGTCCCGCAGAAGTGTTCGTCGCCGCTGCGGGTGGTGATTGTGAACGGAATAGAACTTGTGTACGCGCCGTCATTGGTGTTCACGGATAGAGTGAAAGGAATGGGGTGATTGTACCCCGCACCAGCCGCCACAGTGAAACTATAAACTGGGCTACTTGTCCCTGTTGCGCCAGAGGCCAGATCGCCGTAACTTGCCACTGCCTGTCCCAGTGTCACATAGGGATCTGCGGTGGTTAGGGTTCCAGTTACACCGGTCGCATCCCACCAGTCGTTGCGCAGGGTCACGACCAGCGTCGCCGTCTCGCCCGGCGTTGGGCGGCCCAGTGGGTCGCCGTTGATCGTGGTGTCAGCCAAAGTAATGATGGGATACGGGTCCTGTGTGGCCTGCGCCGCGTTGACCCGCCCCGCCCCAAGTTTTCCAGCGTAGGCCGGATCAAGCGCATCTGTGTTGTCCGCCGTCTGGAGTAGTTGGTTGCGCACCAGCGCAGCACTCCAATCGGGGCGTTGGCTGCGAATCAACGCCGCCATACCCGCCACGAACGGCGCTGCCAGGCTCGTCCCGTTGGCCGGTCCCCAGTCACCACCCAGGTACGTCGTGGTGATTTCCACCGCTGGTGCGCTGATGTCCACCCACGTGCCATAGTCGCTGAACTCTGCTTTGGTATCGTCGGCTGTCGTTCCCGCTACTGCCAGGACATTATCGTAGGCTGCCGGATAGAAGAGTGTGCTGACGTTATCATTACCCGCGCCTCCCACCACGACTGCGCCCTTTTCGTTCACCGCATAGTCGATGGCATCACGCAGGGCGTTGGAGTAAGAGTACCCACCGAGGCTAAGATTGATGACCTTAGCACCCTTGTCGGCAGCGTACCGGATACCTAGAGCAATGTCGGAGTAGTTGGAAATACCCGAATCCGCCATCACCCGCACCGGCATAATCTTGCAGTTCCAGCACACGCCGGCAATGCCCAAGGCGTTATCGGTCACCGCCGCCGCCACGCCTGCCACCTGTGTGCCGTGCCCGTTGCCGTCGTAGACGTTGTTCGTGCCGTTGACGAAGTTCCAGCCGCGCACATCGTCCACGTAGCCGTTGTTGTCGTCGTCAATGCCGTTGCCAGGAATTTCTCCAGGATTAGCCCACAGGTTTGCTTGAAGATCAGGGTGGGTCAGGTCAATACCTGAATCTACCACGGCAATGACGACGGTTTGTGTTCCTGTGACGATGTCCCACGCATCGGGAGCGTTAATCTTTGATAGCCCCCATTGCTCTGTGTAGAGGGGATCATCAGGGATAGAAATTGCGTGCGCGATGTAGTCTGGCTCGGCCCATTCGATGTCTGGATCAGTGCCCAATGCGGCGACGGCCTTGTTCATGTCAGCGTCTGCCGTCAATTCCAGACGGTAGATGCGTTCCAGTCCTATTGCGCTGGATGTCCCCGGTCTAGCATGGAACAAGGTTTGCGCCGTTGTTACGCCTTGCGCCATCAGGGCACGCGCCAACGCCGTCGGCGAGGCGTACACTAACCATCCGATCGGTGCGTCTACGCTAGGCTGCACCTTAATCAAAATATGCTGGGCGTTGCTCTCTGGCTCAGCCGTTGTCATATCGGTGACAACCGGCGCGTGCCCTGCTACAGTCATCGCTGGCGCATTCGCACTCAGCACCAGCATTACAATGACTACCCAATGCATCAATTTGGCTACCGAGAGTTTCATCATTGCCTCCCATGTTATCGTGTTGTGGATCAACCAACGTTATTATGGCCAGCGTCGGTAACTCTACTCAAGGCATATTTCGGCCCGGCGGTGATTAACTCACTTTATAGAATTACCTCAACATCTGATACATAGTCTAGTGGAAAAACACTCAAACGCAAATCCAACTTGATCTGATAATCGCACATTCCTTTCCTCACTATACTCTGGCGGCATTCACACTCCTCACCTACACCCAAAATATGTGCCCCTCGCCCCAAAATGTGAAAACACTTGACCGTCACCTGTTGGCTCGTTATAATGAAATAGAACCTTTGTTCTATAGCGTTGGAATCGAGTCGAGATATGAAGATCATCTGCCTGTTCGCTGCCCATCTGCCGGTCCAGGTCGAACAGCAAGCCGGGGCACCGGACACCGCACCGCTCATCGTCGGAGGACGGCCCTGGGACCCCGGCGCGGTGCTGGACTGCTCGCCGGCTGCGGCCTCTGCCGGGGTGCGCCTGGGGATGCGCCTGGCGCGCGCAGCGCAAGTGTGCCCCGGTGCCACCTTCGTCCCGGCGCGGGAAGCCATCTACCGCGAGGCTCACGCTGTACTGGACGCCGTGCTACGCCAGCACACCGACTGCGTCGAGACGGCAGGGTTGGGCTACCTGTTCGCCGATGTGTCCGATCTGCGTGTCCCTACCGGGCGCGATCCAGCGCAAGTGGACGTCGAACTGGCCCGGTCACTCGCCCGCGAAGTGCAACAGGTCAGCCCCCTGGATGCCCGCATCGGCCTGGCTCCCCAACGCTTCACCGCTGAACAAGCCGCGCGCGCTGCCCGGCCCCACGGCTGGTGCCCGGTGCAGCCGGGGCAGGAACGCACCTTTCTTTCCCCATTGCCCCTGGAAAGCCTACCCCTCGACCCCGAAATGCATCGTCGCCTGCACTTGCTGGGCATCACCACTCTGGGCACACTGGCAGCCTTGCCGCGCGCCGCCATCGTGCGGCAGTTCGGTGCGGATGCGGGGCTGTTCCACGACCTGGCTACCGGGCGCGATCCGCGCGGCGTTTATCCCGATGCCCCGCCGCTGGTGGTGGAACGTAGTGCGCTCTGTGAACCACCGCTGCGCGATGCCGGCCCCCTGATCGCGCGCGTCGCGCGGCTGGGCGAGAGCGCGGCGACCGACCTGGCGCGGCGCAAGCATCAGGCACAAGGGCTAACGCTGACGCTCGAAGACGAGGCCGGGAAAACACACATCGTCAGCACCGCCGTCGAACCACCCACGGCAGACGTGGATCAACTCAAACGCCAGGCCGTGGGGCTGGCAACGCGCGTCACCCTCACCCGCGCCGTGATCCGCGTGACCGTGACGCTGTATCCTCTACGCCCGGTCTATCTGGCCGCAACGCAACTGGCCCTGCCGGTTTTGTCGGCAGCGTTTACCGCGCCTACCGACGCACGCGGACGTGCCCTGCAGGAAACCTTGCGGCGGCTACGCCAGCGTTTCGGCGAACTAATCATCATCGTGGCGTCGCTGTTGGCCGCGCCCGGCCCGCGCGCGATCCAGACCACGCTTGATGCTGCCGGTCAACCGCTGACGCTGGTATGGGATCAACGCTTTCACCCCGTCGCCCGTGTCTACGAGCACTGGCGCGAGCGCCGCCGTTGGTGGACGCAGTCCATACTGCGCGACTACTACCGCGTCGAACTGCGCGATCATCAAGTGAAGATCGTTTTCCGCGACCTGGTGAGTGATGCCTGGTATCTGGAACGGCGGTGGCGAGGGTGAAACCTCAATACATCGAACTGCACGCCCATTCCAGCCACAGTTTGCTGGACGGTGTCGTCTCCCCGCAAAGCCTGGTCGCACACGCGGCGTCCCTGGAAATGCCCGCGCTGGCCCTCACCGATCACGACGGGTTGTACGGGGCCGTACCCTTCATCCGTGCGGCGGAAGCGGCGGGGATCAAGCCGCTGTTGGGCGCGGAGGTCACACTGGCAAACGTTGACGGCACAGCACACCTGACGCTGCTGGCCGAGACGCCACGCGGCTACGCCAACCTCTGCCAGATCATCACAATGGCGCACCGCGGGCAACCCAAAGGCACGGCGCGGCTGGCATTGACCGACCTGGCCGAACACACAGCGGGCCTCATCGCATTGTCGGGGTGCCGGCAAGGGGCTATCGCTAAGCGGATCAGCGCCGGAGCCTACGATGCCGCGTTAGACATCGCGCAAGGCTACGCACGCATCTTCGGGCCGGAGAATTTCTTCATCGAAGTGCAGCGCCACTACCACCCCGGCGAGATGCGCTTGCTCGGTCACCTGGTCGGCCTGGCTGATCGCCTGGGCCTGCCCGTCGTGGCCACCGGCGACGTCCACTACCTGTACCCGGAACAACGCGAAGTCCACGACGTGCTCACCTGCATCCGCCATCACGTCACCCTGGAGGACGCGGGGAACCTGCTGCGGCCCAACGACGAATACCGTTTTCGTACCCCCGACGAAATGGCAGCCTTGTTTGCCAACGTGCCGGCAGCGATCACGAACACGCGCGTCATCGCCGAACGTTGCGCCTCCGCTGCGACCTTTATGCCGAACGGGGCACAGGTTCTTCCTGCTTTCCCCACACCGGATGGCAGCGCCGCCAGCGTTTATCTGCGCCGGTTATGCGTGGCTGCACTCCGTGACCGTTACACGGACACCGCGCATGCCTTGTCCCAACTGGAACACGAGTTGGCCGTCATCGGCTCAGTACGTCTCGACAACTACTTCCTCACAGTGTGGGACATCGTGCGCTTCGCCCGCGAACACGGCATCCGCTGCCAGGGCCGGGGCAGCGCGGCGAACTCCCTGGTGGCCTACCTGCTGGACATCACGCCGATTGATCCCTTGGCCGCCGACCTGGTCTTCGAGCGTTTCCTGTCGCCGGAGCGCCGCAGCCCGCCCGACATCGACCTCGACATCGCCGCCGACCGCCGCGAGGAAGTGATCCAATATATGATGCAAGTTTACGGCCCCGATCATGCAGCGATGGCTTGCACCTTGGTCACTTTCCGCGCCCGTTCCGCTGTACGCGACGTGGGCCGGGCGTTGGGCTTGCCCCCGGCGCTGCTGGAACGCCTGGTCGGTGCGCTGGACGTCAACGATCCGCAGAGCGTGACCGAGTCTCCTGCAATGCAAGCGGCCATAGGCGCAGGATTGTCCAGTCCGCTGTTCCAACACCTGCTGCGCCTCGTCCCGCAACTGGACGGCCTGCCGCGCCACCTGGGCATCCATAACGGTGGGATGATCCTCTCCAGGCCACCGCTGGACACGCTGATTCCCCTGGAACCGGCGACGCTGCCGGGCCGCATCGTGACGCAGTGGGACAAGGAGGGGCTGGAAGACGCGGGGTACGTCAAGGTGGATTTGCTGGGGCTGCGGATGTTGTCAGCCATTGAGGACGCGGTGTGTATTGTCGCTGCAATGACCGGCGAACGCCCCGAACTGGAACGGCTGACCTTCGATGATCCGACGGTCTACGACATGCTCTGCCGGGGCGAGACCATTGGCGTGTTCCAGTTGGAAAGCCGCGCGCAGGCCGAGTTGGTGCGCAACTTCCGGTCCCGCTGTTTCGCTGATCTGACAGTGGAGATCGCGCTGATCCGGCCTGGCCCGCTGCAAGCCAACGTCGTGCGCCCGTATCTGCGGCGACGCTATGGGCAAGAACCCGTGCGCTATGTTCACCCGTTGCTCAAGCCTGCCTTGGAAGAAACCCTGGGAGTGATGATCTTCCAGGAGCAGGTGCTGAAAGTTGCCCGGGACCTGGCCGGGTTCACGCCAGGGCAGGCCGAGCAGTTGCGGCGCTGCTTGGGCCGCAAGCGCGCCGAGGAAACTTTGCAGCAATTCAAGGCACAGTTCTTTGCCGGAGCTAGGGCCAACGGTGTGCCGCCAAAGATCATCGAAACGGTGTTTGCCCAGATGCAGGCGTTTGGCAGCTATGCCTTCCCCAAAAGTCACGCGGCGGCCTTCGCCGTCCTCACCTATCATTCGGCGTGGCTGCGCTGCTATCACCCGGTGGCTTTCTTCGCCGGGCTGCTGCGCCATCAGCCGATGGGCTTTTACTCGCCGCGCGTCATTGTGGACGAGGCGCGGCGCTGTGGGATACAGATCTTCGGCGCGGATGTGCAAGCGTCGGACGTGTCCGCAACCGCAGACGGCAACGGCATCCGCCTGGGACTGGCAACGGTGACGGGCGTGGGTGAGAGCGGCGGGGCGGAGATCGTCACCGCGCGGGAATACGGGCCGTTCACCTCGCTGACCGACTTCTGCCAGCGCACGCGCCTGGGGCGGCGCGCTGTGGAAGCGTTGATCCTGGGTGGAGCCTTCGACGGGTGGGCTATTCCCCGACGGCAGTTGGTGTGGGACCTGGGCGCAGCGATGGAAACCATCGGCGGTCCGCCGCAGTTGGACATCGTCGAGCCGGGGACGTGCCCGGCCTTTCCCAGGGCAACCGACACCGAGCGTCTGTGGATGGAGTTGGCGACAACGGGGGTGACAGCGCAGGGCCACCTGGTACAGACTGTGGCACAGACCTTGCGCGCGATGGGTGTGACGCCGGTAGCAGAGTTGTCCCGCTGGTCGGACGGGACGAAGCTGCGCGTGGGCGGGGTGATCATTGCCCGACAGCGTCCGCCGACGGCGCGGGGCACGGCGTTCATCGCGTTGGAAGACGAGGGTGGCGTGGTCAATGTGGTTCTGCGCCCGGAGGTGTTTGCGGCGTACCGCGAGGTGCTGCGAAGCCGGTTTGTGGTGGTGGAAGGGACATTGCAGTGGCAGGGCCGGGTGTGTGGCGTGGTGGGGAGACGGGTGCTGGCGGTGGAGGGGTGAGGAGGGGGCAACGGAGAAAACCGGCAACACGACAATTAGTTGAGCAATGCAGCCAATTATGCGGCGGCCTCTTCCAGCGTGCGTGCGCGTAGAATTTCGTCGGTTCCCAGAGCGCGGCCCCAGGCAACCAGTTCGCTGAATAAACTGGGCTTTGGCCCTAACGAAGTCTACAAGGTGCCATCAGGAAAAGCCTGAGCGACTTCGGGGTCGTGTGCTAGGGCGGTAGCAATGGTGGTTTTGCCGACGCCAGGCCAACCTCGAATGGCGGTGAGGATCTGGAGCGCTGGTGAGGGCTGTGCGCCAGGGAGGATGCCGAGCCGCACTTTGAGATCGTGCATCGCCTGTTCACGGCCAATGATCAGAGACGGCAAGGGTGGAAGCAGGGCTTGCAAGGGAGAAGCGGGAGCGGTGTGGAAGTGGATGCCGCCTTCGACATGGGCGTGGTTGCCGATGACGCCGGTTTGACTATTGGTTATGTTGGACATCAAGAGCCTCCGATAGCACTACAGGCTAGAGAGATGAAATTCAAGCGCAAACCCATTGAACTTTTGCTTTCTCTGTGCAGATTTCCACCTTTGTTCATACTCCAAGCAACTGGCCGGCGCAACTGCAGGCATGGCTTTATAACTCAAAACATTCCGGTCGAGTTATTCATAACCGTATTGGTCTAAAAGCTTCCTCGCCAGTATACTCTCCATTATTTTCAGCACTTTGACAGCAGTCAATTGCACATTCCTGGAACTATCTTCTAATCCAAGCGCAAGTGGTACTACTTTCAGTGAATCGGTTAAGCTTGTCAGCAGTTTGATAGCCTTCATTCTATCTCTATAGTTACCTTCCATAAGCTGAGGCCAATTGGCCAATTGCCAGGATTTATTCAAGTGTTGGAGAACATATGATCGTCCATTTGGAGTTTCGCACAACTTTACAAGAGCATGAATCGCACTCATCTGGACACTTATACAGCGACTATCAAATGCACCGATCAGTGATTTTACCGCTTTTGTATCTTGCAACTTCCCCAAAGCATCGGCGACGGCACAGCGTACACGCCAATGACTATTTTCATCTTTGAGGACACTGATAAGCTGTCCTACTGCCCACTTGTTCCCTAATACTCCTAATGCCTGCGCAGCAATTTCTTGCATCCGCCAATCGCTATCCTTCAGGGTTTCAGTGAAAGGCTGTCGCGCACAGGCAACTTCTAATTCCTTAAGTTTTTGGGCTGCCTTGTATCGAGTATCTGGGTTATTGTTCTTGATTAGAGCTATTAGTAGCCTCACGGTATGCTCAGTGCTCAATCGCCGCAAAAGCCCACTCACTTTGCGCCAATCGTCCCAAAAGTTGTCTCCCAATTGCGTCAAACCAGGAACACCCCAGATATGCCCCAAGGCTTGGCTTGCACATTGCAGCATAGTAGGATTGCCACTCAAAAGCTCATTGATCAAAGGCAATATCGCTCGCTCGTCACCCAATGCTCCCAAGGCTTGAACAGCTTGACACTTTATTTCAGTGTTCTCCCATTCGAATGGGACATAATGTTCATTTCCCTGTACTCCCTCAAAGAGATTCTCTTGATGTGCTGTTTTATGCAGAGCTCGGCTCGAGAGCACATCCGCCACACTAAGGCCATTGAGTAGGAGTAAGTCCAGTAAAGGTTTCACTGCTCTTCTGTCACCAAATGCTCTCAGTCCCCTGATTGCTTGTTTTCTAACCTCGAGACTTACATCCTTAAGTGCGGCAATCAGAGGTTCTACCGCTCGTTGATCGCCGCGACGTATCAACGACTCTGCGGCCTTCTCTCGCACCTGCCAGTTTTTGTCAGACTCGAGCTCAGCAATTAGTAGTTCTACCGCCTGTTGTTGATCCCCTAGATATGCTAATGCCCGTGCTGCCGCTTCTCGCACCTTCGGGCTTTCGTCATGTTCGAGTGCAACAGTTATAGACTCTATCACCCGTTGATCACCTGAACGAGGTGACATTTCTACAACCTTTTTCCGCACCCTGAAGCTTTTATCACGCATGAGGGTGGCGATCATCGGTTCTACAACACGTCGATCATCTATTTCCCCCAAAGCTTTCGCGACCTTTTCTCGCACTTGCCAGTCCTTATCATACTTGAGTGCGGCAATGAGTGAGTATATTATCTTATCCTTTTCGTTTAGGGAGTGAGATAGTGTCTCGATAGATGCCAAGCGGTTTGCTGCTCTGCGATCTCCCAGTTGTATTAGGCAGGGTAATTGCCATATACGGCCGAGTAATCGAGTTGCCGGCTGCCACAAAGTCTCGACATTGCCTTTCTTCAAAATACGAAGGAAGGTATCACTCATAGATGCTGGTATGCCTTTGTTTATTCTCTCCATCTCTAGGACATCCAGAACTGTTCTCTGAATGCTTTTATTACTCACAGTCAGCATTTCGTTTAGTACATCGTATTCTCGTTTGTCAATCCGATCATCTCCAAGCTTGCGAATGCTTTCCAAAATGACCTGATCCCAGTGTCTGCCGCTATTTAGCAACAAACCCCAAAACGCCAAGTTGCGCTCCTCCTTCAGCATAATTGCTAAATAGACCATCACGCCAAGGATTTGGATGAATTCAGAATATTTCTCAGCTAGTGCTTCAACAGATGACAAGATGCCTTTCTCATCTATATGCTCTCGGTCCCAGTCTCGGATTAGCGAACGAGCCATCAAATATTCCATAAACTCTTCGTAGACGAAGACGACATGATCCTCTTTACGTTGCTCTTCTCTGTGTTCTTTCTCCTCCAGGATGATGGATTCACCGCAGATACGATGGTAGATAGAAAGATCATCAGAGCTTTCCTCGCAATGCGCAGCACGGATCATATCAGTCCGTGGAATAGCACGAATATTGTTGTGAAGCATATAAGCGGCAACATTTAGCAAGTAATCACTCACCTCCTCTTCCAACACTTTGCGAAAACGTTTCTTGCCCTGGCTAATCATATGGTCGGCGATGGAGCGTAATTTCCGAGTCCAGTAACGGTCGAAAAGTTCTTTCAGACGAATATCTCCCACTTTGCCAACTGTTTTCTCTCTATATGCTTCACAGAAAAAAAGCAAGAGTAACGGATGACGACACTGTTCAGCCGCGTTACCTACTGGGCGCCCACGGATTTTGTATTGATTTAGGTAGAGAGCCGATGCTTGCTCATACTCACGGAGGGTAAAACGGTTAAAATCAGTTCCAGTAACTCCAAGAGTGCGTCCGTCGGTTTCAGCCGACAAGTCGTTGACTGTGGCCCCTTGCCAAAAATCCCCCTCGAAGAATTCCCAATAGTAGTCACGGCATGTGATCACCAGTTTAATATGCCGTCCCCGCGTCCTGCATATATATTGAAGTTACCCCCAAAAACTAGACCACATGCTAAATGGAAATGGTGTACAATTCTAACCAAGCATGTGGAGGGAAATAATGACCAAGCGTCGCACATTTACTGCCGAGTATAAATTCAAAGTAGCCC
>Ga0209723_1006973_pt1 | contig 10566 bp, 10 predicted proteins | sample BiotimSIPDNA_2_FD_185750 | JGI IMG/M metagenome (GOLD analysis project Ga0209723, IMG submission 185750) | Anaerobic biogas reactor microbial communites from Washington, USA - Biogas_R2 time_0 SIP DNA (SPAdes) (version 2) | ecosystem: Engineered > Bioreactor > Anaerobic > Unclassified | place... | reverse complement strand
GCTTCAAAATGCGCTTTTCAATTTTCCGGAATCCGTTTTCCTCTTGATTCTCTTGATTATCCTGATTTTCCATACAAAATTTTTTTTGCGGCTTTCAGTTTATTCCTGTTCCGTGTTCAACAGGTACAGGGCCAGTATGTGGAACTGGAGGGCTTTGAGCATATTGGGTTTGGCATTTCTTACTTTGTCCGAGATGCTGCCGGTGGCAGTGGCAGAGAGTTTTCCTTCCAGAACGTTGTCCATGATCTGTTCTACCTGTTCCGGGTAATTGCGGAATGTACCCATGTGTGCCAGGAGGAACAGGAATCGGACTTCGTCTGTGATTTGGGGAAGTTCCGAGTAATATTGAATTGATTTGCGAATGGTTTTCTCGTATTTGTGCTGATCGGCTACGTCTGAGAATAAGGAATAGGCTTCCAGGCGCTGCAGGGCCATATCTTCCGTAACGTCCAGCCAGAAACCGTTTTTCTGGAGTTCTTTATCCCATTTTGTGAGGAGGCTTTCCGCTTTCTTGCGGGAATCTTTTTCCGTGCGGAAATAATAGTCGTAGCAAAGGATCTTGCAGAGGTAAGGCGAGTCTGCCAGCGAAAGGTATTGATGCGGTTCAGTTGCGGGGGTTGCGGGGGTTGCTTTTTGCGCCAAATCCACATTATTAATTACTTCTGTCGCGGCATTTTCCGCAATTTCCATGTGATCCGGGTTGTAATGAAAACAGAGGGTATGGAGCAAATACACAATGCATCGGGCCCGGTCTTCCGGTGTCATGTCTTTATCAAGTTCTTTGGCGAGCCTGTCTGACGCCTCCATCATGCGCGCTGTAAGTGCATGGGGGGCTGCCTCGTCCCCAAGTGTCTCTGTGACCCACGGCATGGTGTATGCCAGGATCAACAAATTCCTGAACCCGAAACTGATATGCGCTAACAGATCGGGATCTGCCGATTCCAGTGGAATGGAACGGATTTCCTTAAAGAGGGTTTTGATATTTGTTTTAAACATGATTTCCGTCAGGATTTTGCAGATCCGTCGGTTATTAATATGCGAGATATGTGACTCTGTTTGTTTGCAGCAGGATGTTCGGGTTGCTTGCGGCGGTAAACTCGGCTTTTATGCCTCCGGTTCCACGCGCTCCAGGAACGAGGCGGGGATGTAAGTGGTTGCCACCGCTGCGACGCCTTCCAGGCGCACGACCACGCGCTTATGGCCTTTGATGCGGATGAGTTCCCCTTCTATGCCGGCAAAACTGCCTTTGATGATGCGCACTTTGTCGCCGCGCCTGAGGTTGCAGGGAACCAGGTTGGTCTGCTCTTCGGGGAAAGTAAGCAGGAATATGAAATCCTGCATCTGTTTTTCCGGGATGGTGACCGGGTTGTAAGTTTTGGGGGCTTTCAGGTACCTCATGCTGAAGGCCAGTTTCTGCGTGAGGATGCGACTGGTTTTGGGATCTGTGTATATAAATACGTACCCCGGTATGACTAATTCGGTCAGTTTTACTTTTTTGCCGTTCCGTTCTTTGACAACATGACGCAAAGGGACAAAATTTTTGATATTCATTTTGTCCAGTTCCTGTTTTATGACACGTTCTTTACGGTATGTAACGGCTACGTACCAGTAATATGCGGGGTTATTCATCAGGTTCTTTCAGGTTCTTTGGGGCTCTTTGGGGCTCTTTCGGGTTCTCTCGGGTCACGTTACTCGGTGTGATTCGAGTTCTCCAAAAATACAACAATTTACCTGATGAATCAAAAATATTTTACCGTTTGTGGCTTTTGTGAAGTAACAATTTTTAAGGGGGTTGATTTTTTACAGGTTAAACAAGTGAAACACAAAGACTTAGATTGTTATTTTGCTTTGTTTTTTGGATCGGCTTCTTACACAGGAGCCGGTTTTTCTCATCTATTAGGTTACGCCAAAAGTAACAATTTTTATGTTTGAATGCAACAGAAATTCATATTTGGTCCAATTTATCCTGTTTTTGGTCGGTTTGGCTTTGATTTCGGGAAAATCTCAGATTTTTCCTGCTTTTTGCCGATGGGAAGGTGGTGCGGGGGCGCAGGGGGTGCAACGCACACATTGTTCGTTTTCCTCAGGATCAACAACTTACGGATTTCGACCCCCCGGGGGTCGATTTTCTTAACTGCCTGATATTCAGCCAAACGAACAATGTGTGCGTTGCACCCTTTCTGCTGCTGCCTGATGCTTGGCACACAAATTGCCATCTTAATACCTTATACATAAAATAGATTTTTATGCAAAAAGATACATTTCCCGTTTTAGACATGAGTTGTGCCGGATGCGCGATGAATGTTGAGAAGAAGGTGCGTTCGCTGCCGGGCGTCAAAGAGGCTGCTGTCAATTTTGCAGCAGGAACGTTGCTTGTGGAATACGACTCGGCAAAAATAAGCCCCTACCAGATCCAGGCACAGGTGCGCTCTATTGGTTACCGGCTGATCATCCCGGATGAAAACACAGAGGAAAAGCAGGATGATGCGCAACGTAAGAGTTATAATCAAATGAAAATCAATGTGTTTGTGGCGTGGCTGTTTTCCGTGCCACTCATGATCGTATCCATGGCTTTCATGCACTGGGAGCATGCCAATTGGGTCATGCTGCTGCTGGTTTTGCCCATCATGTTTTTTGCCGGGCGCCACTATTACATCCGCGCCTGGAAAATGTTGCGCAAAAAGATGGTCAACATGGATACTTTAATCAGTCTGAGTACCATTGTGGCGTTTTTGTACAGCCTGTTCAATACGTTGTTCCCGGAATTTTTCGTGAGCCGAGGCATAGAAGTGCATGTGTATTACGAGGCGGCGGGCATGATCCTGTCGTTCGTGCTGCTTGGTAAGTTTCTGGAAGAGAGAGCAAAGAACAGGACCGGCTCGGCCATCAAAGGCCTCATGGGCCTCCAGCCCAAAACCGCCCGGGTGCTGGTGGAAGGCAGTAGCGATGCTTGCCCGACAGCCGCAGGCCCAAACATGATGCCTACCCCTGCCGGCACTACTTCCGGTATGCCTACCCCTGCCGGGGCAATTTCCGGCGCATCCATGATGTCAACCCCAACCAAAGCAATACCTCTTACAGAAAAGGAAATGCCTATTTCCATGCTGCAGGTGGGGGACCGGGTTTTGGTGCGCCCGGGAGAACGGATACCCGTGGACGGCATTGTGGATGAGGGACTTTCGTACGTTGATGAAAGCATGATCAGCGGCGAGCCGGTGGCTGTGGAGAAGCAGCCCGGGGCGAAAGTGCTCTCCGGAACCATCAACCAGCGCGGATCCCTCACCATCAAAGCCTCCCAGGTGGGCAGCGGTACCGTACTTGCGCAAATTGTGCGCATGGTGCGGGAAGCCCAGGGAAGCAAGGCTCCCGTTCAGAAAATTGCCGATAAGGTCAGCGCCATTTTTGTGCCGGTGGTGATCAATATTGCCGTTGTCACTTTTGTCCTGTGGATGTTGATCGGCGGAACTGCTTATTTTTCAATGGCTTTGCTGGCTGCTGTTTCCGTTTTGGTGATCGCTTGCCCTTGCGCTTTGGGGCTGGCCACGCCTACCGCCCTGATGGTCGGGATTGGAAAAGCAGCCGAAAAACACATCCTTATTAAAGATGCGTATGCCCTGGAAAATATGGGCAAAGTGGATTGCGTGGTCCTGGACAAAACCGGCACGCTGACAAAGGGAAAGCCCGAGGTTGAGACAATTTTTTGGACAAAAATTCCTTCCGAAACGGAAAAAGCCGTCTTCCTGGCCGGCGAAATGAAATCCGAGCATCCCCTTGCCGAGGCGATTGTCCAATACATGCAGCAGGACAACGTGACACCCGCACTCTTGAACGGATTTGAAAGCATCCCCGGCAAAGGCATCGAGTTTTCCTTTGAAGGAAAAATTTTCCGGGCAGGGAACCTTGCTTTTGTCTTGCCGGAAAATCCCCTGGCCGGTGAGGTTTCATTGGAATCAGACCATTCCGTTTCCGTTGAATCACCGGGCGACGGGCCTGATCCGGAAAATCCCCTGGCCGATGAGGTGCTCGATCGATCCATTATGAAGCTGGTCGCCGATTGGCAACAGGAAGGCAAAGGCGTGGTTTTCTTCGGAGACACCACTCAGATTCTTGCGGTTGCCGCACTGAAAGATCCCGTCAAAGAGACAACTTTCACCGCCCTTGAACAACTCGGCAAAATGAACATTCAAGTCCACATGCTTACCGGAGACTCGCACAAAACCGCAGCCTCCGTCGCTACTGAACTCGGCATAAAACACGTCCTTTCCGGCGTCCTGCCTCAGGAAAAGGAAGACTACATTCGCAAGCTGCAGGAGGAAGGCCGGTTTGTTGCCATGGTGGGCGACGGCATCAACGACTCCCAGGCGCTTGCCCGTGCCCACGTGAGTATTGCCATGGGGAAGGGAACGGATATTGCTATGGATGTGGCGCAGGTGACCCTCACGACTTCGGATCTGACGCTTCTTTCGGAAGCCATCAAACTTTCCAGGAGGACCGTTCGCATCATCCGCCAGAATTTATTCTGGGCATTTGTTTACAATACCCTGGGTATTCCTATTGCTGCCGGTGTCCTCTACCCCTTCACCGGCCTGCTCCTGAATCCCATGTGGGCCAGCGCCGCCATGGCCTTCAGCTCCATCTCCGTCGTCCTCAATAGCCTGAGACTGCGGCGATAAGGGTGGCTGCGGAGAGCGGCCGCGGGGAGCTGCTCATGCTGGCTGGCGCCAGCAGCGCAGGGGGTGCAACGCACACATTGTTCGTTTCGTTGATTATCAGGCAGTTAAGAAAATCGACCCCCGGGGGGTCGAAATTCGTAAGTCGTTGATCCTGAGGCAAACGAACAATGTGTGCGTTGCACCCCCTGCGCGCCTCTTCCTCTCCAGCCGCAAATCCGCTTCCTGCATCCCCACAACCCACCACACCCTATCGCAATTCTTCAGCTGCCAGCCCCAGCCGCAAATCCGCTGCTGCCGGCATCCCATCACCTTCTCAGCAACCGCATCACCCATCCCCACACCCGACGCAGTAATCCCCGCACCCGCTGCAGCCACCCTCGCACCCTACGCATGCGCAACGTTCGTGGGCTGTGGGCCGGCAACTCGGCAAGGGCTATCACATCTTCAATAGGCACCACCTCGGTGCTTCTAAGCGCATCACCCCGCGTGACGAATTTCAATGGTCGAGCCCCCTGATGCCCTTCCACGATTTCAATCACGCGGTGCATCAAAAAGCCCTTGCCCCATCGGAAAAATATCACATCGCCCACCTTTATTTGCAGTGGATCAACGTGATGCAAAGCTACCATGTCACGGCCGTCCATCAGTCTTGGAAACATGCTATTGCCTCTCACCCGCAACTTTACGGATTTTCCTGCAGCTATCTGCTCCTCGATCAAAGGCAATACATTTTCGTTTGGTAAAAACAGGACATTTTTTTGGTGTGAATTTTTATAATTTTTTTTCATTTTTTCAAATCCAGACTTATTCTTTTCCGAAGACATTTCTGTAGATTAGCTGCACAGCCGATGGTTTAGGCAGGCACTCCAGCCGGTAAACGGGTATTGTTTTCAATATCCCGGAAATGATGGTGCAAATCTTTTCGTGCAAATTTTCGTCCTTCAGATAAGCCGGCGGAAACGATGGGTACAAAGCGGCAAAACCCTGCACAACATTCAATCGGGTAGCCCTGTTAAAGGGAGCCTGCTGCAACCGCACGATCGCTGCAACCGGGTAATTTTCATTGCGATAGACTTTCCCCTTCCCGCTCCACGGCGAGCCGTATATATATAAGGTATTCTCGTGATCATCATCGTGATTGTGATCGTGCTCTTGATCTTGCTCGTGCTCTTTGTCGAGCTTTAGATCCTGTCCAAGCTCGTCCTGTCGTGGGGAATTGCAATCGCGCGCTTTCAGATCCTCTCTCTTATGCAATCTGAGCAGCGGGCTGTCATCGTTCAGCAGCCGGGTACCCGGAACGTTCTCCAGCCAAAGCCGCGTGTGGGTGCTCTTGCCCGTCCCCGATTCCCCCAGGAACAGAACTGCCTGATTTTCATGGATTATTACCGAGGAGTGTACGGCGGCAGTCAACTCGGGAATTCCTGCAAACCCCACTGCCATCCACAAAGCAAACCTCAAGTGGTTCGGGTCCGGGACCTTAATATGGTTTGTCGGCTTCTCGTATAGCGCACAGAAACAATTCATTACATGCCGGCCGGTTTCCATTTCCAATTTAATGGAAAGCTTCCCATCCGTGGTAAATATCAGGAATTTATACGAATTGTCCAGTTTACGCAGTTCACAAACTCCGGTTTCCATATCAAAAGTGGAAAGAATCCGTTCTTTGTTCTTTTGGGCCGCATCTTCAGAAGCTTCTTTCAGTGGAACAATATTAATAGTAAACAGCTTATTTTCGGGAGAATTCGTTGCCTCACATTCTTTATCCGTTTTGGACATTTTTTCGGACAATTTTTCGGACAAAAACGGAGCGAATCCCGGTAACTGCCAATTTTGACCATCAGGCAGTTTCCAGACAATTTCAATAAAATGCCCTGCTATTTCATACACATGAGATTGGTCCATTTCTAAATGCTCCATTCCGTTATATCTATGATCCGGTCGCATTGCTCCAACAGGCTGTCCCTGTGAGAGATAATTACCACAGTCATGTCCCGGTTCATGAATTCCCGCAAAAGTATTCCCGTAATCCCGGCCTCAGTCGCCGGATCCAGAGCCGAGGTGGGTTCGTCCATAAGCAAGATTTCCGCTTTTTTGAAGTGCGCCCTGGCAATCCCAACGCGCTGACGTTCACCGCCTGAGAGCCTTGCCCCGCCTTCACCGATGGGGGTTTGAATGCCCTTTGGAAGCGATGCCAGCCAGTCACCCAGCGAAGCCGTTTTCAGGGAATCCTCCAAACGCCCCAGGTCTTCCTCCAACTGCGTCTGGTCCCCTTTCAACTGCTGCTCATCCGCTAACCGCCTCTGTTCCTGGTCTTCCTCCGACTGCCCGCAGTCATTCTTTGGTCTCTTGCGATCATCTTTGATCGGCAATCGATCACCCTCACAATAAGGCGTAACATTCTGTGCCAAAGTTCCTTCCGTGATAAACACATCCTGCGAAACATACCCGATCCTGCGGTGCCATGCTTCCGTATTTTCCGGGCCGAGTGGGACGCCGTCAATCAAAATGCTTCCGGTTTGCGGGCGGTAAAGCCCCATCAGCAAATACATCAGCGTACTTTTTCCTTTTCCGGTAGGGCCCGAGATGCCTACCCGCTCGCCCTTCTGTATGCGGAACGACACATCCCGCAAAATCGGTTCCCCCGGGTCGAATCCAAAAGTCACATGCCTGAATTCAATAAATTTATGAAATGTCATGGGTTCTTCCGCACCAGTTGCAACTTCCGGAGCATTACCGGAAACCGCATCTGTCTCGGCTTTGAACAAAACTTCCAGGGTGTAGCCGGTGTTGCGCATGGTGCCGATCAGGGACAAGATGGAACGGACCGATGGGAGGAGTTTGAGCGATGCGGCTGCAAAGATGCCGATCAGGGGCAAAAATTGCCGGTCCCCGCCTCCAATGAAATAAAACCCGGCCACAAAGCCCACAATCATCAACATGATTGCAACCTCTATTGATTTGGATGACAGGCTTTTGAGACGTTCCACCCGAATCTTGCTCCGGCTCACATCCCTTATCCCGGTATCAAATGACTTCTGCAGGTAAGGTAAAAACCGGTTTACCACAACATCGGCAAAACCGCGAAAAGTTTCGGAAGTGATCCGCCACAGATCGCGTTTGGCACGGTTGTCCACCCGACCGGCTTCCTGCATTTTTCCAGCGATTTTGTAATGATAAAACAGGACAATAGGTGTAAAAAGTATAATTTCCAGTAAGGCTATGTATATGTTAACAAAGCACAAAGACACAAAAACCAGCAGGCATAGCAGGACATCGGCAATGAGCATGAGCGCCGAGGACAAATACCCGAATACAAATTGATATGTAACGGCTAATATATTGTGAGACAGTGTCGTGTGTCCGGTTTCTTTCACAAATTGCAACCCGTTGGAAATGTACTTTTTATATAAATCGGAACTATATGTGGTATAAATTTTCAGTAAAGCGTGGTTCCGGTAATTGTTCATTTTGTGAAGCACAAAATTTTTCAAAATAATGAATGCAAACACAACAAACAGGACAATAAGGATAAATGTACCGTAATTCTCCACTCCAATGAAATCATAAAGCATCCGCAGGTACCTGTTCTCCTGCATTCCGCCGTTGTTCCGTATACCACCATCCTCCAGTACCAAAAGCAACACCGGCACAAGAACAGCCAGACCGGCCAGCTCCAGAATCGCCTGCAGGACTGTCGACAATATCAGAAATGTCTTTTTTATCCTGCTTATTGGTAAAGAGCGTAATACCTTAATCATATTTACTGTAAATCAACAAACTCATCCTGGTCATTGTGCCTTTTGGTCTTGTGCGGTTTGCTTCAAACTTGCACTTTTCGGAAACAATGCCCGATCGCCCGCCAAAACCTGTTGCCGAAAGCATTCTTTTCCACCAGCTGGTACTTCCACCTAAATCGGAACAAACGCACCGCCCCGATGAACTTTCGCTTTGGCACCCACATATCTTCCAAACGCACTTTGTGTGAGCCCCCGGCCGGATTACGGATGATATCATCCAACACCCGCGCAGCCAATCTTTCTTCTTCTTTTGTGCGCTGCCTTGAGCGCTCAACTGCCTGATTGTCATTTCCCTGCACTTGGCCCACCAACTGCTTTTCTTCATTAGCCCGCTGCTCAATCTCATCCACTGCCTGATTGTCAATCCCATGGTTGTGCGTTCGTAATGCTTTGTCACCTTTTGACGACCCGGCTTTTATCTTCCTTGCCGGCATACCTAAATATATTTGCAACACATCCAGAAATGCCCGGTACAGTTTGTGCTGACTTTCCCGTTTGAATATTTTTTCGATCCGATCCAGGTCAACTTCTTGTGCATGAGCGGAATAAAAAATACCAAAATCGTATAAATGCCTTAAAACAAGTCCCGAGGCTAAAAAATGTGTGATGGTGTGCCTTGTCAAAAAGATCATCTGAAAATCCGGCGGTGGCACAACCACTGTAATGCCTCCCAGATCGAGCGATCCACACTTTTGCTCTTGCAATATTCGTATGAGCTCGCGCTCCAGATCTTTATCCACCCGGGTCGTGGTCACATTCAGAAAATTCTTGTGATTCTCAACCGGTATACCTTTATAATAAAACTTCGAATGCTTGGTCCCGTCATACTCAACAGCGATTCCCATTTTCCGCATCACCTCGTTCCCCTTCTCAAAATCACCAAACAAATAAATGTCCAGATCACCGCATTCCCGATGCTCCGGACGGGGATACATTTCAGCCAGGCCGAGTCCCTTGAGCACCATCACCCGCATCCCCGACTCGGCAAAAATCCCGGCAAGCTCTTTCAAAGCCTCGCGCTGCCGGAGATGCACCTCCTCTATGTTTTTGATGCTCAACGCCCAGCGGATTTTTGTTTCCCGAGACATACCTCGGCATAAACCACCATACTCTGCCTGCAATTCTTCCAGCGCATCCCATGCAATCGCCAACAGACCCTGACGTGCAGCCATTTTGAACATCTGCGTCCACCCTTCCGTGGTGCAATCAGACAACAACCGGACAATATTTTTGTCCTGTTGCATAAGGTCTTGATCAATAGCATTTTTTGTCCCGATAGATGAATCGGGCCAGATTTCACGTTGAATTAATTGGATAAGAATTTGGTAATCAGACGAAAGGAGCATTATCATCAAATTTCAATCAAACCGGCCTTCTGCAGAGATTCGCTCCACGATTTCGCATCACTCATTGCTTTTTCCTTTTTGAGACCGTACTTTTCCGTTAACAAACCTGCTACGGTCTCAATCGTAAACTCCTTCCCCTCCAATGCATTCCAAAGCATCTCCGCCGTGCTGTTCAGCACTATGACTTTGCTGAGATCCAACCCGTCCGGATTTTGAACTACTACCATCTTCTCACCCGCTACATCCTTTAGTTTGTATTTAGGATTCAGTTTCATATTATAAAGATAGCAAAAAAAGAAAAGGTGCAACGCACACATTGTTCGTCTGGCTCATTATCAAGCACTTATCAATTTCGTACCCCCGGGGGTCGTTTTTGCTAACTCTCTGAATATCAGCCAAACGAACAATGTGTGCGTTGCACCCCAGTTTTCCAGCCCCGCCCATCAGTTTTATTTGCCTGTAAAGTGAGAATTTTTTACCTTTGAAATCCGCACAATTAAGTTGAAACCGTGAAGTTGAATTTTTTAAAATTGTAGCGAGATGCATAGCGGCGAACGGAAGAAGAGGCCGAGGGAGCAATCGGGATTTTTCCACATCATTCTCATTTCCAATTTTCAGAACCTAATTTTTAACGACCCTCTGGAGAGGTATCAATTCCTGAGGTATGTGGACAAATACGTCAAAAAGTACGGAGGCAAACTGTACGCTTTCTGCCTGATGAACACCCACATACACCTTTTCATCCGGACA
>Ga0209723_1006972_pt1 | contig 10566 bp, 7 predicted proteins | sample BiotimSIPDNA_2_FD_185750 | JGI IMG/M metagenome (GOLD analysis project Ga0209723, IMG submission 185750) | Anaerobic biogas reactor microbial communites from Washington, USA - Biogas_R2 time_0 SIP DNA (SPAdes) (version 2) | ecosystem: Engineered > Bioreactor > Anaerobic > Unclassified | place... | reverse complement strand
ATGCGGATGGCGTCTTCCTCGGTTTTGGCAAGCTCAGTCGGGGTGACAGGCAGACCGTAAGCTTTGAAGACATGTTTTGCTTCAACTTCGGTCAAAGCATCACGTCCCTTTGCCCGGGCACCGGCGATAATCTGGCGGGCTTTTTCGCCGTCGACATCGCTGGGTTTGTAAGGTGCGTTGTGGGAGGTCTGCAGCATCTGTTCCTGTTTACGTAAGGATGCCAAGGCTTTCACAGCCAGGTCAGGGGCGTTATAAGTGGGGATATCGTGTTCAATTAGCCACTGCATTGCACTTTCACAGCGGTCACCGCCGATGAAAGAGACCGCAAGTGGTTTGCCGTTTGCTCCGCTTTCATGCACTGCGTTATAGATAGCTTCCGCAATTTCCTGCGGGTCGGTAACGGAGGTTTCGCAGTAAAGCACCACCATACCGTCCACCCAGTCGTGTGCGTAGGAATATTTGACGCCTTCGTAATAACCCTTCAGACCAGCACCGCCGGTGATGTCAACCGGGTTTTTAGCGGAACCAAAAGAAGGCATGTGCTTGCGCAGTTCTGCCTGGACATCTTCGGGGGCAAACTTGAGTGGCAGACCGTATTTTTCGGCTGCGTCGGTTGCTAAAACGCCGACACCACCGCCGTTAGTGACAATGAGCAGGTTGTCGCCCTTCATGGTTGGCTGTAGTGAGAGCGCCAAGGTGGTGTCAAACATATCGTTCAGATCCTGAGCCTGGGCAACGCCAGATTGTTCGAAAGCAGCTTCGTAGACTTTGGCACTGCCAGCCAGCGAGCCGGTGTGTGAGGCTGCAGCAGCTGCGCCGTGGGCAGAGGTGCCGGCTTTCAGTGCGATGATCGGTTTGGTGCATTTGCGAGCTTCTGCCATGAAGCGTGGACCGTCTTTAATGCCTTCGATATAGAGCGTAATACAGGTGGTGTTTTCGTCTTCGGCAAGGTAACCGATCAGGTCGGCAAAGTCGAGGTCTGCCTGGTTTCCGATCGAGATCATTTTGTCAAAACCAACCCGACGGGTATAGGTGGCTGCGTCCATTGCAATCAGCAGCGCGCCGCTTTGTGAAACCAGGGCGGCTTTACCATCCAGGGGTAAAAAGTTGGTGAAAGAAGCGTTCATCTTATCGCTGTTCGAAAGAGTTCCGATGATGTTGGGACCGATAATGCGCATACCATATTCACGGGAGATCGTAACAACTTCATCCTCAAGAGCATGGTCGCCAACCTCAGAGAAACCGGAGGTGATGATGCTGAGACCTTTCACTCCTTTTTCACCTGACTCGCGGGTTACGGCTGGGACAACCCGGGCAGGCACGGTAACAACAGCCAGGTCGACAACATAAGGAACATCCTTGATGCTGGGATAGCATTTGTAACCGAGAATTTCTTCCGCATCGGGGTTGATGGGGTAGACTGGGTTCTGATACCCACAATTTTTGAGGTTTTCGACGACTTTGAAACCAATTTTCTCGGGGTTGGTTGAAGCGCCAATCACGGCGATGCTCTTGGGTTTAAGAACAGCATTAATAATAGGATCCACTTTTTTCCTCCGGTAGTGTATTGTTTGATTTACCAATTGGTTAGTATACCGCAAATAAGGGGAAAAATCCGGAAATCATTGACAGAAAGTGGTTGACAAACAACCGTAAGGGTAGATTGCATTTTCGATGGGGACTAACACAATCGTATGGGCGAGCCCCATTCACGAGCAGAAAGGAATCCGCAACTTAGCCAGACCCACTCAGCGCAGGAATGTCGGGTATCTAATGAAAACTGAATGGTTTTCCTGATTACAATTAAGGGGTTTGACGGATTGGTTGAAATTAAGAATCTCATTTCCTGAACCCGCCTGTACATTCATTCCGAGTCGTAGCAAAACGCTCACGTCCTGAACCAGCGCGTATTATTATCCTGGAAAATGTCTCTATGCTGAAGTACTCAAGCTGTACCTGTCAAAGTTGTACGCATGATTAAAATTTATAACAGGAACAGGCAGGGAGATCGTTTCGTAATAGAGGCATGTGAAGACGAGGTAGTAGTTAGACGGGATTAACAAAAAAAGCTGTTCTATATTGGAACAGCTTTTTTGATTGTGGCTTTAGAAAAGAACTAAAGAACGGTTACATCCTGTGCCTGAGGGCCTTTGGGACCGGCGGTGACGGTGAATTCAACCTTCTGGTTTTCCTGCAGGCTTTTGTAACCATCGACAACAATGGCGCTGAAATGCACGAAGACATCTTTTTCGCCTGACTCAGGGGTAATGAAGCCAAAACCCTTTTCACTATTGAACCATTTTACGGTTCCAACTTGACGTTCTGCCATGATTTATTGATCTCCTCTGATCTAAATAAAAATTTGGTTTGTATTACTGGGGGTTTGGTTCAGATGACTAGCATAATGAAAAGCAAACTACCAATTACAATGTTATGAATATACCATAGTTTTCGTTTGTAAAGGGAAGCATAGCTGGTTTTGGTGCTTTCCTGGTTGTAATGTCGCTATAATTGAACCAAAAGGAGTTCCCTATGACAAAGATAAGATTAGGTTACATTGGGCTTGGCACTATGGGCGGAGCAATGGCAGAAAACCTGGCTAATGCTGGTTATCGTCTGACGGTTTATAACCGGACTGCCAGTAAGGCAGAGCGCTTTCTGGAAATGGGTGCACACCTGGCTGAAAACCCAGCTGAAGTAGCACGTAGGTCCGAAATTGTTTTTGTGAATGTTTCAGATACCGCAGATGTTTTGGAGGTTGTTTTGGGAATGAATGGTGTAATAGAAGGCGCCCATCCCGGAATGATCGTGGTGGACCATTCCACAATCAAACCTGCAGCAAGCCGCGAGGTTTACAACAGACTTAAAGAAGTTTCAGTCAGCGCCCTTGATGCTCCGGTGAGCGGCGGGGATATCGGCGCGAGGAACGGTACGCTTTCGATCATGGTGGGTGGCGATGCAGATACTCTTGAAAAAGTGAGACCGATGCTGGAAGTGGTAGGTAAGAAAATCACTTATGTTGGCGAAGCCGGAGCAGGGCAGGTGGCAAAAGCCGCCAATCAGATCATGGTCGCGGCACAAATGGTTGCCGAGGCGGAACTGATGCTCTTTGCACAAAAATCTGGTGTGGATGTTGCCAGGGTGATTGAGGCAATCAGAGGCGGTGCAGCCCAGTGCTGGACGCTGGACAATAAACCACAGCGTTTACTGGCTGGCAACCGTATCCCAGGTTTTAAATCCAGGCTGCAGGCAAAAGACCTTAACATCGTCATGGAAACTGCCAGGGAATATGAAGCTGTTTTGCCAGGCACAGCGATCAATGCTCAGCTTTTCAATGCAATGGTGGCAGCAGGGAACGGAGACCTCGATAATTCGGCGGTGATTCATATCATCGAAGGGCTAAACAGTGAGGTGCTCGAAACAAATTAGGAGGACCAATGTACAAAGCGAGCGTTTGGATTGATGCTGGTGAAAAAGTTGAGTGTCAGCTTTGCCACCATTACTGCAAGATCAGGGAAGGCAGAAAGGGTCTCTGCCAGGTGCGTCAAAATGTGGATGGGGAATTATATAGCCTGAACTATGGCAAGCTGATCGCAGCTAATATCGACCCGATTGAGAAAAAACCACTTTATCATTTTTTACCAGGCAGCAGGAGCTATTCGATCGGAGCCACAGGCTGCAATTTTCGATGTGCGTGGTGCCAGAATTGGGACATTTCACAGCTTTCTGACCGAAACAATCCAAATCGATTGCCTTTTAACGCTCCTGAACAGGTGGTGAACGCTGCAGTGCAAAGCGGATGTAAAAGCATCTCTTATACGTACACAGAACCAACTATTTTTTATGAATTTGCCAGAGATGTGTCTGTTTTAGCAAGAGAAGCCGGATTGAAGAATGTGTGGGTCAGCAACGGATACATGACCAGACTGATGCTGGATAAATATCTGCCGTTTATGGATGCAATCAATGTGGATATTAAGGCGTTTGATGATAGTGTTTATCGTAAATATGCCGGTGCTCATCTACAGCCAATTCTGGACAATTGTGTTCAACTGAAAAAAGCAGGGGTCTGGCTGGAGGTGACAACGCTGCTGATACCTGGTGTTAACGATGATGAGGGACAGGTTAATGGATTAGCGGATTTTATTGCCAATGATTTGGGGAAGGACACCCCCTGGCATGTAAGCCGCTATTACCCGCAGGCGCAATTTAATGAGATATCTGCCACAGAACCGCAATTGATTATCGAGGTTCTGAAAACAGGAAAAGATGCAGGATTGCAATTTGTTTATTCAGGAAACCTGGGCAGGAAAGAAGATACCCATTGCCCTTCTTGTGGTGAGCTGCTGATTTCACGAAGTGCTCTCTGGATGACTGGAAATAATCTAAAAGAAGGCGCTTGTTCAAATTGCGGCACGAAGATTGCCGGAATTTGGGAATAAGATTCAGCATTTGAAATGGTTAAAAGCCGATCCTGTTCAGACAAATAAGGAAAGTCAATTTGAGGGCTGGAGTACTAATCTATACCGCGTGCACACATCGCTGGTCTTTTGGGGAAAGCAAATTTTATATCGGTCAACAAAAAACACCAGATCGAACTGAATCGACCACTTTAAGCAGATAAGGCTGGAAGAAGGTATCTTCAGTGAAGAAGGGCACAATCTCGCGCAATTTGCGCATAGCCACAGCAGTTCCATTTGCCTGGGCAAGCGAAGGATCTTCCAACAGTCTGAAATCGATCGCCTGGGCAGCCGCCATGAGCTCAATCGAGACAATGGTGGTTACATTATCAAGCACCATTACGCAGTGGTTGGCGGCATTCGCCCCCATGCTGACATGATCTTCAACATTACCGGAAGAGGGGAGGGAATCAAGGCTGGCGGGATGAGCCAGGGTCTTATTTTCTGATGCAAGTGCGGCAGCTGTGTATTGTAAAAGCATAAAGCCTGAGTTCAAACCACCCTGAGCTGCCAGGAAAGAAGGGTAATGTTCAGTCTTATTGTCGATTAGTTTGGCTACTCTTCGTTCAGACATATTACCCAGGTCAGCCAGGGCAATTGCCAAAAAATCGAGTGCCAGGGCTAATGGCTCTCCGTGGAAGTTGCCGCCTGAAATTACTTCGACCTTTCCATCTTCGAAAAAGAGCAACGGATTATCGGTGACTGAATTAAGCTCAGTCTCAATCACAGAGTGAGCATAATCAATCGCATTTCTAACAGCACCATGAACCTGTGGAATGCAGCGAAGGGTGTAGGCATCCTGAACGTTGCTCGAATTGTCCGGGCGGGTTAGCTGGCTGCCAGCCAGCAGTCCGCGGATTTGGGCTGCAGTTTCTGCCTGGAAAGACTGAGGACGGGCATTATGAATCTGTGGCAGAAAAGCCCGTAGTGTGCCGTTTTGAGCTTCAAGTGACAATGCTCCGGCACAGTTGGCAGTTTTTACTAACGATTCTGCCTCAGAAACTAATAAAGCACCCAAGGCTGTCATCATAGTGGTGCCATTGGTGAGCGCCAAGCCTTCCTTGGCGGCAAGTTTAACAGGTTTCAGACCTGCTCTCTGGAGTGCATCGATAGCCTCGACAACTTGACCGTCCATTTTTACCTGGCCGATTCCAAGCAGAGGTAGAGACATGTGTGCGAGAGGAGCCAGATCACCACTGGCTCCCAGTGAACCTTTCGAGGGGATGACAGGCAGAATGTCGCGGTTCAAGAGCTCGAGTAACAGATTGATAGTTTCAAGGCGGATGCCACTATGACCCTTTGAAAGGGTGTTTGCACGGATTAACATCATTGCCCTGACTGCACGGTCGTCCAAAAGTGGACCAACGCCTACGGCATGGCTTAGAATGATGTTCTCCTGCAATTTTTCAACCTCATCAGCGGAGATCAGTTGGTCTTTGAAGGCACCAAAACCTGTGGTGATGCCGTAGGCAATGCGCCCTTCGCTAATCAACAGTTGCACTGCCTGGGCAGCGCGGTTGATATTGGGAATTGCATCCGGGTCAATAGAAACCTGGATTTCTGGATGATCTGCAACTTTAACCACTTGATCAATCGTGAGCTCACGACCATTAATCAAAATATCTGCCACCTTGCTCCTTAATTATTCTTCACTGATTTCTACACTATGGAGTTTTACAGCGGGAGCGCCAAATAAATTGGGATCGCGTGGAGGGATAGAAAGTAAAACATCCAAACCTTCAATCACTTTACCAAAAACAGCATGTTTATTATCCAGCCAAGGGGTGGGCACGTGAGTGAGAAAGAACTGAGAACCGTTGGTGTTAGGTCCTGCGTTTGCCATGGATAGAATGCCTGGCTTGTCGTGTTTCAAAGTCGGGTCAAATTCATCTCGGAAGGAGTATCCGGGACCCCCACGACCGGTACCGGTTGGATCGCCGCCTTGCGCCATAAAGTCTGGAATTACGCGGTGGAAAATGGTGTCGTTGTAGAAGCCTTCGCGTGCCAGGAAAACGAAATTGTTTACGGTATTGGGAACTTTGCTGGCATAAAGCTCCACCTTGATATCGCCTTTATCCGTTTTGAAGGTAGCGAAATAATTTTTCTTGAGATCCAGATTGAAATCCGGGGTTTTTGTCCATTGCTTTTGTGTCATAGTATTCTCCTTAAGTGAATTTTATCAGAGGTTGGGCGAGATAGGGCGGGTAACGAACTTAGCTGTGCGAACAAAAAAGGTAACTTTTGGTTAAGTTCTGAGATGGAAGGGTTGTGAAACCTTTGTTTTATTCAATTAAGTGTTTCTAACATTGGGAAAAGGTGTAAACTAATTCTATGGAACAAGCAAAGCTTTCTTCAAAAGCCCGCAAACTTCTTACGGCACTTATCATCTCGATGGTTTTGCTATTTAGCCTAAACCTGCTTCATACCTATGTTAGCCTGGAAGGTCTTAGTTTTTGGGGTTACCCTTATATCAGTTCATTTATTGAAGATAGCGACAATCCGATAAAAATGAAGAAGAGCAAATGTTCACCTTTCATTTCTCTTGATGAAACCAAACTTGTAAAAATTTCCCTGACCAATACGGTTGACAAGAATTTGACTGCTTTTTTTCAATCTGTTCTGAGCAACCCCGATTTGCCATATGGAATGGACCACATCACTGAAGATGTGCCATTATTGGCTGGAGAAACAAAAGTCGTTAGCATAGAGGTAAGTGCTGCTAACATTGTAGAGAACAGACAGGTGTTAGTCCGATCTTTTGTAAGTTGGCAACCTGTCTTTGTTTCGCACCGGTCAATTGAGTGTCATAGTGTCGTTATTCCTTTTTCAAATATTAATAGTGATATTGTTGGATATGGAATATTTGTTCTTTTAACTTTGACCACTGTTATCCTGGCAATATTTTTTCGAAAATATGACCCGTTTACTATTAAGCGGCATCGTACAAGGAGCAGTCTGGTCTATCTGCTTGTCGCATTAATTATTATGACAATCGGCAGCTTGACAGGTAGCTTGCTGTTGGGTTTTTCAATGATTATTTTCATTATTTTAGGATTTCTTGCCTTTTGGCAACACGATTTTCAATAAAAAAACCGGATTGATGTCCTGACAATCCGGTTTTTCTAAAAAGGTTTGCTCTAATTCCAGTTCTCCAATATCTCTTTTACTTCTGCCAGGAATTTATCGCCGGATTCGCCGTCTACAGCCCGATGATCAAAGACGTAAGAAAGGTAGACCATGGGTCTGATTGCGATTGAGTCGTTACCATTCTCGTCTGTTATGACGACCGCGCGTTTTTGCATTGCACCTGTACCCAAAATGCCCAATTGAGGTTGATTAATGATTGGCATTGCAAAGAGGGAGCCTGCTGTACCATGGTTGGTCAACGTGAAGGTTCCTCCACGCACCTCATCGGGCTTAAGTTTTTTATTACGGGCGCGATCTGCAAGGTCGTTAATCTGAATTGCGAGACCCATTAATGAAAGGTTTTGCACCTGCTTGATGACCGGAACAATCAGTCCACCTTCACCTAAAGCAACAGCCATACCAACATTAACATCAGAGTAGACGAATATTCCTTCGTCGGTCCAGGTAGCGTTAACAATTTTGTGATTGCTCAAAGCCTTTGCGAGAGCAGATACAAAATAAGCAGTGAGGGTCAGGTTGACACCATCCTGAGCAAACTTTGCCTTATTTGCCCTGCGGTGCGCCAAAACACGGGTCATGTCAACTTCCATCACTGTTAATACTCTCGGTGATGTTTGGACAGAATCGACCATATGAGCTGCAATTTGCTTTCGGGTTGAGGTATGTGGTATCAGTTCACCGGCCATGTCTGTCGGAATTGTCGTGGGCTTTATACCAGGTTCAAATTTTGTTTTCTCTTCGACCATTGGCTCAGATACAGTCTGTGTCTCTTTACGGGGAGCAGCAAGATATAGTTCGACATCCTGCCTTGTAATTCGCCCTCCTGAACCGGTTCCAGGTATCAGATCGGGATTAAGCTTGTGTTCATCAAGCATTTTTCGAACGAGGGGTGAGAGAAAAGTTGATTTTTCGCCAGTCTTTACAGGTGTTATGGTTGACGATTCTCTTCGGACTACTGTCTCAGTTGGGGTTTGTTTGTCTGTATCTTCAGATGAGGTGTGAAGTTTTTCCACCGTATCTGAAGCCAGTTTTTGTTCAGGCTCAGAGGGGCTGGTCTCTTCAAGGCTTTCGCCAGGATTGCCTACCAATCCCATACTCTCTCCGACTTTTACGACTTCGCCTGCAGGTATATCGATACGTAACAGAACTCCAGCAACCGGGCTGGGAAATTCGGTGATAACTTTATCAGTCTCAATCTCGAGGATCGATTCCATCTCTTCCACGCTATCACCGACTTCCTTTAGCCAGTTTGTCACTGTCAATTCTTCAACACCCTCACCTGTTCTTGGTGCAATTAGTTTAGTTGCCATCTTGTCCTCCTGGTCTGACCATTGGGAAGCGTTGGGGGTTGCTCTCGTGCATGATCTCATAAACTTTGTTAAATATTGACTCGGCGTTTGGTTTACTGTAATAATCACCATCGGTTCCATAAGCCGGTCGATGTGCAGCAGCGGAAAGAGTTTGTGGTGCAGAATCAAGCCACTGCCAGGTGTCTGAATCACTCAGAACTTGATCCAACAAATAAGCACTGGCACCACCGGGGACGTCTTCGTCCACGAAGAGGACCCGTGAAGTCTTTTTGATGGATTCTTTAATCATGCCATAACGATCAAAGGGCAAGAGAGATTGAACATCAATCAACTCAACGCTTATACCTACCTTAGCCAACATATCAACAGCATTCTCTGCAATTCTTACGGTTGCACCATAAGTTACCAGTGTTAGGTCGCTGCCCTGCCTCAAGGTCTCAGGTACTCCAAGAGGCAATTTGAATTCAGCAATATTGTCTGGCATGCGTTCCTTGAGCCTGTAGCCGTTTAGCACTTCCACAACAAGAGCAGGGTCATCGCCTTCAATCAGAGTGTTGTAGAAACCGGCTGCCTGGGTCATGTTACGGGGAACCAAAACATGCATTCCACGCACCAGGTTGATGATACCTGCCATAGGTGATCCAGAATGGAAAATGCCTTCCAAGCGATGCCCACGTGTTCGAACAATTAATGGAGCTTGCTGTCCGCCAGCGGTTCGCCAGCGCAAATTAGAGAGGTCATCTGCCATAATTTGTAAGGCATAGAGCAGGTAGTCGAGATATTGGATTTCAGCGATCGGTCGTAACCCACGAAGTGCCAACCCGATGCCTTGACCGAGAATAGTCGCCTCACGGATACCGGTATCTGATACCCGAAGAGTTCCATATTTTTCCTGAAGACCGCGGAAGCCCTGATTAACATCTCCGAGATTCCCTACGTCTTCGCCAAATGCAACCAAACGCGGTTCTCGCGCAAGTAATTCATCAAAAGCCTGGTTTACCACCTCAAAACCCATCACCATTGGTGAGTTTTCGGAGTATTTTGCCGGCACGCCCTTTTCAAGAAGCGGTGATTTTTTTGAATCTGAAAACAAAAAGCTGTTGTAATAATCATTTTTCTGTTTTTCGAGCTGTTTGTCCCAATTATACAAATCCAGCCAATGCTTGTTTTCAATGTCTGACACAGTAATCAAAGCTTTGTGGACCGCTTCGGCTATATCGCGGTTGAGAGGATCAGGGATGCTCATCAAGCTTGTTTCAATCTCATTTATCTCTGCTGCATGGATACTATCGTTTTCGCCAAGTTTTTTAAGAAGGCGACCAGCTTGTTGACGAGATTCTTTTATCGGGTTCTGGAAAGAATCCCAGGCGTTTTTGCGTGCTTGTTCTACTGTTTGCTTGTCTTCTGCTTCCCAGGTGTTAAATTCTTCGTCAGTAGCGACGTCGTGATCGATGAGGTATTGCCGGAAGCGACGTAAAGAGTCGTATTCAACCTCCCACTCCAGTCTTTCTTTGGATTTATAGCGTTCATGTGAGCCTGATGTTGAGTGACCCAAAGGCTGGGTGACATCGGTGACATGGATGATGGAGGGGATATGGTGAAGCCGGGCAGTTTCTTCTGCCAGGGTATAAGCATCCCATAGGGCAGGG
>Ga0209723_1006970_pt1 | contig 10569 bp, 8 predicted proteins | sample BiotimSIPDNA_2_FD_185750 | JGI IMG/M metagenome (GOLD analysis project Ga0209723, IMG submission 185750) | Anaerobic biogas reactor microbial communites from Washington, USA - Biogas_R2 time_0 SIP DNA (SPAdes) (version 2) | ecosystem: Engineered > Bioreactor > Anaerobic > Unclassified | place... | reverse complement strand
GTACTCCAGGGTAGGGATCTCAGTCTTTATGATCCGGGCAGCGATTGCGATCATACTCCGGTGCCGGTAAATATTAACACGGAAATTCCCCACCCCGTCGATATGATAGGAGGTATCGATTTCCCCCCGGCCCGCAAATATTTTGTAATTCTCCGGGCCCAGGACATATAGGGCCATTTGCTCCATTGCTCTCTGGCTGAAAGCTGCAGCATCCAGCTTTTCCAAGCGTGTATTGAAGCGTATGATGGGCGCGATATCCGGTGACAAATGCACATCGGAAGCACCTTTGTCCACGGCTGTTTTTAATATTAAGTCTAATTGCATGAAATGCATTTCCTCCTTTGGTATTTTCCAATGTTATTCTTCTGATGTTATTATTCCCAATTGTTTTATTATTAATTGGCTATTGGATTGCCAATTTCCTGCCATTGAATTATTTCCCAGCTGGAGTGTGGCTATTTATATAATTTTATATATATCCTTATTGAATATGATTTTGTATCTCGTCCCAACGGGATGATTGCCAGCCTGAATTGGCCGGATCGGGAAAATGGGGAGGCGCATCATAGAGCAATCTGGGATCATGGCTGTAATTTTTCTTGTAACCCCTGCCTATACTGAATTGGATACCTCTATAAGCCTGGGCTACAGATCCTATCATGTTGCAATTGCCTTTACCTGTAATATCTAAACCAAGGTTGGCAGCTTCATACCCAAATGAATCCGCTTGTGCATAAATGGCAGCATGTATATTAACATTTTCTGGTGATTTATCAATAGGAATATACGTTGAGTTTAAAAATGACCAACAGTAATTATCATAGTCTGAAAGATCTGTAAAAGTACCATAGCAATTATAATTGTTATACTGTGACGGCCAGTTATAGTGCATAACAGTTACATTATTCGCAGCGGCTAACCCCAACATATCTTCACCGCTGCTGCCGCCTATTTCAGTATGAGACCATTCGCCATTTAACGATACTTGTGTAAAAGTCGTGTTTGCATATGTTATACCAGTGGGGGTTTCATACCAGGATGAGGAAAAAGAAGGTTGTTTCCAGTCGCAGGGATTATGGCCGGTGATAAAAATTTTATTGGCTGCAGCAATGGTAAGACGCCCGTTTAACTTGCCAGATACGAATACATTACCCAGTGCACGATCATATTTTGAAACAGCTTGAGTGTATCCGCCAGATATTCCCTCACTATTTCCTTCCCCTGTGTTACCATCAACATAAATAACTCCGTTGTTTGGTAAAGTTAAAGAAGGCACCGAATCGGCCAACTTCTGAAAAGAGGAATAATTCGTAGTCCCTGTAATATCTCCGTTACCGTCCCGGGATATTTTTTGATACATAGTTGCACTTGAACTGTTTGCTGCTTCATTTTCAAGCTCAGCAATGCGCCAATTAGTATTATTCCATGGTATGGAAGTTAAACCTTTTGAGGGTTTTCCGTCTGTAGTTTCAACAAAACGATATTCTACACCGTTATAATACCAACGTCCGGTGCTTTGGTCATAATAACGAGCATTGTATCCTCCGTTTTCGAGTAATTGGATACAAGTGCGGCCATTATAATAATGCCCGTCAATTCGGGCAAAGGCTTTTAATTCATTTAAACTGCTGCTAAAACCTAGAGCTTCTGGGGCCTGCGAATTCCCTTTCCTAAAAATTGCAGGATTATACATATTTTCCTGGGGGTTGATATTTATACCCTTAACGTATGTTACTGGTCCATGAAATACAGGTGTACCACTGACATATAAAGTATCATTGGTATGTAACGGACCATATATTGAGTCACCGGTCAGCCAATAGAGCGTGGTACCGGCTTTTGTTTTTTCAGAATTATTAGCCATGGCGTATTGGGCGAAAGTTTTTTTGTAAACTTCCACCTCTATCGAACGCAATTGCTCGGGATAACGTTCCTCCCAACCGGTAGAACGAATGATGCGTCTATTATTGTCTTCCACCTTGTTTGTCTGGCCGGGGATATCCACCAAAGGAACCAGTACATTTAGTCTGTAATTAGGCCCATCGGACAATTCGTAAAGATTATAGGGATTCCCGTCATATGTTATCTCCTCTGGGCTGCTGTCTTCGCTGATAAGAAAACTATTCTTTTCATTGTTTAGTCTCCATAGCACCTTGTTATAGCCTTGTTCAGCAGCATAGAGGGCTTTTTCATTAGTAGCGGCTCTGGTAACGATTTGCGTATTGGACTGACTGATGTGATAGGCAGCAGCAGATAATATTACCATGAGAATCATCACGATTAGTACAATCGTTAGTACTGCACCATGTTGGTTATGCGATATGCTTGACTTTTTAAATGACAAGAGGTGTTTTCTCATTTCATTATAGTCCTTTCAAATCAATTACGGCCAAACTCTACATAACATTTAACTTCTTTACCATTTGCGGTCGTTGCCTTAATTTCAACAGGGGGGTTGGCCAAGACGCCTGGTCTATATAACGTCCAGTCAGTATCCCAATGCCAAGGGAATAGCCCCCCCGAAAAATCACTGGTTTTCTTTACCATAACTATATTTGCTTGGTTATTACTAATAGGGCTTACTGTTACCCAATTAGTATTGGAAGAGGTCCAGGTTAATGCTTTACCGGTATTAGCATTGACCGGCCAATAAGTCACCGTAAGGGTTCTTTGTCTTCTGCTGGAATCATCAATAATTAAAGTTACATCATTATAATCCAGTACTACTTTTTGCACATTAACTACTGGTGTTTCAATTTCATCGGGTACAGGCTCTCCGGTAATGGCACCTACCTCACGGCTCCTGACCATATAGGTCGATGCTACCGTATAAGGCGAGAACCGCGGATTATTTTGTGTGCTGTCACTGACCTGCAGATTAATTTCCACTGCTCTCGAATTTGCTGGACGTGTAAACACGGGATTGCTGCTAACTCCCTCAACGAGGGTATTCCATCCCGCATCAGCACTTCCGGGAATAGTTGCACTAATGATATCTGCCGGATCATCCTTGGCAAGAATAATTCGGTTAAGTTTATTGTTGGTGGTCTGATAAACGATTTTTTCCCATTCATTATTATTCCCGTTATAACGATAGATGATCAATCGCTGGCCGTCATCTTCTACAATCACTGAATCAACTATTTTGGATGGTTGAGCCGCTTCGCGGATTTCGCGGCTGAGATAGGTCATTACTACATTAGCTTGCGTTATTCCCGGGTTGATAGCTTCATTATGAGACCAGATTTTGTTTGTAACTCCAATAGCGTTATATGCCGGGACCATAACGACTGCCAGCAAAACTAGTACAATAAGGACTTCAATTACTGTCATGCCTTTGTTGTTACTATGTTTTATTTTGTTTGCAAAATATGTCTGCATATCATTTCCCTCCCAGGCTAAATCTTCGTCCATTACCCGGATATTTTTAAGTTGAGTTTTTCACCGGGACCGGTAAACTGAATGCTTCCAAAGTTATCGTAAGAACACCGGATTTTGATACCACCGAAAGAAAAGGTATCAATTTTCGGGTTATGTGAATCAAAGCGCATTCTGAAAGGATCATTGAGGTATTCAGCATTTAGTGCAATGAGAGTATCAGAGGAAAGTATAAGATTCTCATTATCTTGCTCAACGGCTATAACAGAACCACTTGTATCCTTTAAAACTTTTTTGCCATTTTCAGTTCCGAATTTGATCAGGGGAGTCCATTTATCATTATTATTTCCCAGAGCAGCGTCTTCCTTACCCAGATAAACCAAGGCAAATTCGTCATTTATATCGCCATATCCAGATAAAGAAAAGTTATCCAGGGATAGGTTCACGACCGACGTAACACCAGGGAAAACTGGTTTAAAATCACTGATATCCAGCGGATCCGCAAATGTCATACTATGCTTTTCGGTTTCATTTAAGGTTTCGCCATCTTCATTAGATGCAACCCATGCCGGAAGTCCGCTATAGTCATTCAGGTATCGCCACAAATTTAATATGTCTGGTTCTTCTTCATTTGTTATACTATCTTCCGGATATTTTAAACAGGTTTCAGGCAGATCATCATAACTTAATATACTTGATACAGATAAGCTGTAAGTTCCTCCTGAACAAACTTTTCCTGCATAATTGGGGTCTATTCCCGCAGGCCATAAATCATTAAAAGTAATACTGCTTTGTCCGGCATTCATTGTCTTGTTTTTGGTTCCCATTACAGAACCTCCGTCCAACGTAATGGTGACATCACTCTTGCTCGGTGCAAATGACAAGGTAAGGGTGGCCGGTTCTTCCATTTCAACCTGTACAAAACTAGTGGTATAAGGACGTGCTTCAACAGACTCCGCTGGTTTGTCAGGCCTGTTGATCATTCCGCTGCGTTCAGTTAGTACCTGATAAGAATAGACGGTGTTGTCATTGGGAAAACTGATTGGAATTAAAGCATGCCCTGAAGCATTGGTCATAGCAGTAAAACTTGGGCCGGTACCATCCAACGAGACGGTGACACCTTCTACGGGAATGCGGGCACCGCCCTCATCGGTCCACCCTCTGACCACTTCAACGATTACTCCAGTAATAGGAGATGCAGTTCCTTCACGGGCTACAAAGGTTTTAAAATCAGCCTTTTTTGTAACATTTCCGGTGAACAAAGAAGGGCAGGAGACTTCTATAATCAGTGCCTTGTAATCAAAGGGAATTTTATCAGCAGGATGTAAACCATCTGCGGGGTCGTCTATCCATTCAACGATCTTGCGAGCCTCGAAATTTGCGAATTGGGAATCAGGATCTCGTTCTGCAATACGATTGCCGCCATTATCGAAATAATATACCTCCGAAACACCGACATTAAGCGGAGCAATTAGGGGATCGGTTCCCTGATTGAGATAATTGGCGGAAGTCACATGAGCCAGAGTCCATTCCAGTTCACTTTTAGCCAGTTCATTTGCCATCGTTCGCGCCTTATTTTCATGGGTCGTCTTTGTAGCCATTGTAAATAAGGGAAAACAGGCAGTAACAATTAGCAAAAGAATAACCATGGCTGTTAAGACTTCAACTAAAGTAAAGCCCTTTTCATTTTTCCCGGAAAAAGAATTGATATGTTTTGGCATCAGCTTATCCCCTCCGTTTAAGGTTTGATCTTTTTGAGGAACTCAAGACAAATCCAAACCGAAGCCAGACGCTATAGCTGTTAAAATGGTTGCATGAAAAAAAGAATGGATAGTGCTGTTGAAGTATTTAATCAATATAATTCTGGCATCGTATAAAATATATTTATAAAATATATTTATAATATTAACATTATTTGTATGAGAAATAAATAGGAAAAAGATATATTTTTCCATAAAATTGCAGGGTGGGATGCCTTTTGCTGCAAAATGTGACAGAATCAGATTACTCCTTGCCTGTTTCACGCCAGGATCTGATTTCCCAGCCGCTGTTCATGGGTTCCAGGAAGTGTGGGGGCATATCGTAGAGCATCCGCTCATCATGGCTGTAATTCTTTTCATAACCGCTTACAGGGTTGCCGTTATTTTGATTAAAAGTACCGACGGAGCCTCTTTCACTTTGGATAATTGCCCCTGACATGGTTATGGTGTCCTTGAGGCCATTGGTATGATCTTCAAAGGCAAATGAGCCCTTCAAGGCAAAAATAGCCGCATTGATGGTTATATTATTGGGCGCCACATCGGTATCAGAGCTGTTGGTGCTGTAATTATTGGAATTATAACCCGAATTATAACCGGGCCATCCCCGGTGCAGGATATAAATATTGCGGTCGGCAATCAGTCCCAGCATATCATCGCTGTCCGCAGAACTGTCTGCATAGGTTATACCGCCGGTTGAGGGGGGATTGGAGGACCAATTCAGGGTGGGATCCCGATGGGTTATGTAAATATTGTTGGCGGCGGCTATAGTTAGACGTCCGTTCAGCTGGCCGGCCACAAATACATTGCCGGCAGTCAGATTGTTCCATTTATTCTCGCCGGTACCGCCGTCAACATATATTACTCCATTGGCTGGCAAAGACAAGGTTTCTCTTTCTCCTTTCTGGTTGCGGATGATCAGACTATTGCCGTTCAGATAGATAGAAGTGCGTCCGTTACGGTAGATTCCGCCGTTTTGCGCCAGTGTCTTTAAAGAACTGTTGGTGGCAGGAAACACCAGGGGGCTTACTTTTCGCGGGTAACCTTCCGGAAAGCTTTCTGTACCGCTTCTTATTTCTGGTGCATCGCCGGAGTAGGTAACGGCATCGTGAAAAATAGGTCCCGTAGTTCCCCCTCCTGATTTGCCGTCAACACGAAGCCGGTCATTGGTATGCACCGGGCCGTCAACTTCGTCGCCCTGAACCCACCAGTTTTCACCCTCACTATTGCTGCAGTAAATGTTCTGGACGAATTCTCTTTTATATACTTTGACTTCTACTGTCTTGGTGATGTCAGGATAATTCCCGGTCCAGCCGGTGGATTTTATAGTGACTACCGGTTCAGCAACGGTAGGTGCGGTTACATCAAGCATATAGTAACCCGACTCAAAAGCGGCAGGGTCTTCCAGGTCTTCGCTGGCTTGCGTATTATAGAAATAACTGTCGTCATTTAGGGCGTTGATATATCTGTAAATGCCGGCTTCGGCATAGTGGAGAGCCTTTTCCTGCTGCTGCTGCCGGGTCACCATCAGGGTCTGGTTATCGGTCAGATCCATGGCGGTGAAAGCCAGCAGGATAATGATGATGGAAAGCATCAATACCATAGGCAGTGCCATGCCGCGTTGATTTTTCAGGTGCTTGTTCATGGGTTTCCCCCCTCTAAAAAAATGACTTTATTTATTTTGGGTTATAGTCAGTGTTTTGCTGATGTTGCTTCCGTCAGCAGGCCTCGCATAGATTTCTGCGCTTCTCTGTGAACCATTATTAACACTCAGAATGATGATCTGCTCTTCTCCTGAGCTGGTAATGACTTTCTCCAGCGTTATCCAATTTCGTCCATTTTGTTTTGACCATGTTATATTATTATTGTCAGCATCCGCGGGGGTAACTACACCTTTAACGGTAATCTGCTGTTCATTCTTATTCACGGTTTTACTGGTAATGACAGTGCCGTTAAGCTCAGTTATGTTGATGCCCGTCACCGGTTTCCTGGTTTGGGTTATTGTCAGTATTTTGGTGATGTTACTGCCGTCAGTGGATTTTATAGAAATGGTGGCGCTTCTGCTATTAGAACCGCCGCCGCCGCCGCCACCGCCACCGGTAATGGCAGTCAGTGTGATGGTCTGCTCTTCCCCGGAACTGGTGGTGGTTTTCCCTAATGACACCCAATTGTTGTTTTTAGACCAGCTGACAGTCTGTTTATCGGCATCTTCGGGTGAAACTGCCGCTGTAACAGTTATGGTTTGCTGCTGGCCGTTGGTGCTGATGTCTGTGATTTCATTGCCGGCACTATCTTTTACCGTAATACCTGATACCGGCACAATTGTAATGGTGGTCGTGTCACCTGACGCGATTTGGGAAGTCGTGGAACGGCCGCTGCGGCTCAGGCAGGAAGTCTGAAAATTTAAGGGCCGGTTGTCCTTCGGATTAAGTATTTTCAGATTGACTTTTATCAAACGGCGTTCACTGGTAACGGTACCGTCATTGGAAGCATCGACAAAAAGAAATTCGGTATTTTCATAGTTATTGAGGTTGGTGACGATGGTTTCCCATTCGCTGATCGTTTTATATTGCGGATTGGCAGTCAAAACCTTGCTGGAGGAGGCAACCATGCCTTTCAGCAGCTGGGTTCCGCTGATTTTGTAAGATATCCGCTCATATAAAGCGGTATCTTCATTATAATGATATATATCCATCTGCTGGCCTTTTCTGGCCTGGGAGCCAGCGCTGTTTAATACCCGGATTGCAGTGGTGCTGCTATTGGGTTGGGAAGCGGAACGTATATCCTTTTCAACCTGCAGGATGAAAAGGTTGGCTTCCTGGATGCTTATACTCTGGTTTTCCGTATTGGAATAAACACGGTTGGTAAAAAAGAAAAACTGGTAAATGCCGGCTATTACCAGGCCCAGCAGGGCAAGTACCAGCAGCATTTCCACCAGGGTAAATCCTTTCTGGTTACTCGGTGACAAGGGGCGGGTTTTTGTAAACATAGCCGGGCTCCTTTCCTTGGCAACAACCAATAAACAGCGGGTTTTATTTTTTCGCCAGGTAAGCGCTGACAGCGCTTATATTATCGTCACTCAATGCATAATCGTAAATAAGGATCTCCGCCAGAGAACCGTTATAGTAGCCATATACCTCTCCTCCTATAATATTGGGAGAATATACATGAGCCCGTGCCGACTTCACGCCGGAGACTGTCTCGCTGCCATTGAGGTACACCGAAGCCGCAGGTTTTCATAGCGAATGCCTGTGATACTGAAATCATCAGCCGGGATATTGCCGGAATAGACTGCTGTAGCCGGCATATAATTGCTGCCGTGTTCGTAGTTTGAGATACCATTGGTTCCCAGGGAAATCCCCTGGCCGGCATTGAAATCACCGCCATGATCAGGCCATAACAGGTAGTTCTGGCCTGCTGTCCCGCCATAGCCGGAATTCGACTGCACATCTATTTCATGTTCCGCAGAGGGTTTGACTCTGGCAATGATCGTGAAATTGTCATAACAAACCGGATAATCGATTTTAATCCTCTCAGAGCCGGTAAATTCGAGGGCAGAACCGGTAAAATCAGCCAGATTGGTACCCGCGTTTTGAATTGCATAATAGCCGTTGCCGCTCTGATCCATCCATTTCAGGCTTCCTTCTGCATCGGTTACAATCGTATCCGGGTCGGCAATCAGATGGACTTTTAAGGCCGATTGCAAAGCAAGGCTCAGGTTTATCACCGCACCGGGGCCGCCCAGCTGCCCATCCCAGGCGCTGCCGTTTAGCCGGGGCTTGCTGTCATTATCGCTGCCGGCCATGTTATAGGAATAATATGCTTTATAGGTGCTGCTATCCATCACGTCGTACAGACTGACAGAATATTCACCGGCTGGCCACAGATTCCCGGAAGAAAGTTTGCCGCCGGTAAATTTGCTTTCGTTAAAGGGAAGGGTCGTAATCGGCTGGCTGTTCCAGCTTAAGGCTAATACTCCGGGGCCGGTGATGCCGTCGCCGGTAATTTTATCGCTGAGGGCCAGGTTGAATTTAGCCGGATAATCAATATCGAAATATATATCGGTGGTAGTCAGGTTGGTGACCACCACATCAGTCTGTTCAAGCCAGCCTGATTTCAGGGTTATGTCGGGTCTGGTCACCAGGCTCGAGGGCAGCTGCACTGCAACCGTGTAGGTGTCGGCAGGTATGATGCCAAAAAGGGCCTGGCCGTAATCGGTATAACCGATTTCTTCCATGGATTCGGAATTGATCCTGGCTTGTATTTCTGGAGATGCCCAGTCATTGCCATCTTTATCGCGTATATGCACCAAAATATGACCGGATTCAAAAACTTCTGCTTCGCCTTCCTGGGCGGCCAGGGTATAAAATTCGGAGGTGGTGGTTACATGACCAATAAAAGCGCCGGGAGATTCAATGGTTACTTCCACTTTTTTATAAGCTGCCGGATTGCCGTCTTTGGCAACCCAGAAAACCCTGGTGTTCAGGGTATAGGTTTTGCCATCAATCACTCTGGTTTGGGTTGCCGGGATGCTGCCGGGAGGGTTTCCCCCCTGTATGCCTAATTGCGGGATATCGGGATCATTAACCACCTGCCCGGTACCGGGGTCTTTAACGATATAGGGCAAAGCCCGCATTTCCTCAATGACGCTGTTGGCCAGGCCGGTGGCGACTTGCCGGTATTTATTATTGTTCATGGCCTGCCCAATATATTCGTACATGGGAACAAAGCCTATAACCAGAATAAAGATTATAAGCAAGGCTACAACAATTTCAACCAGTGTAAATCCTTGTTGATCTCCGACACGATTTTTAATTTTCATCATGCTGCAATCCCTTGTAGAAAAATTAGTGCAAAAAGTCCAAAAAAGTTACAAATATCCCTATAAAAATAATACCAATTTTTTCATGAGAAATATAGGGGCATTTATCCTATTTTTTTATATGACTACAGGATCAGCGGGCAAGTAAACTAAAAAAAGCATGTTTCGAGCCGATAAATTAAAATGAAAGCCGGTATTTTTTTAAAATCATGCCTCCAGAATTTCACATGGATTACAGAGGAATTATCTTGCAGATGCAGAATTTATCCATTACTAATAAGTGTTTTCTGTGAATCTTTAATAATCGACGGCAGGAGGAATCATTATGAAAGTTGATTTTGAAGTTTTAAAAACGACTCCCCTTAAAGGGAAGAAGCTGGAAGGTGCAAAAGATTACGAAACCCGGATCAAGGTCACCAAAGATGACAAACTTATTTTTGATGAAGTTCTTTTAGTGCGCAAAAACAAAGCCGGGATCTTTCCCGACCCCGATGCTTTTAAAAAAATAAAAACCGAATCGGCCAGAAGAGAAATCATCAATATGATTAAGGAACATTTTAAAAAAGTTAAATAGTTGGACAGTGAGGCGTGAGGAGTGAGGTGTGAGGCGAA
>Ga0209723_1006967_pt1 | contig 10571 bp, 8 predicted proteins | sample BiotimSIPDNA_2_FD_185750 | JGI IMG/M metagenome (GOLD analysis project Ga0209723, IMG submission 185750) | Anaerobic biogas reactor microbial communites from Washington, USA - Biogas_R2 time_0 SIP DNA (SPAdes) (version 2) | ecosystem: Engineered > Bioreactor > Anaerobic > Unclassified | place... | reverse complement strand
GCGTAGTTTCGGCCAGCTTCCTGTTGCGAAGAGACATTCGAAACCGTGGGCCGCCGCGGCCTTGCATCCCGCTTCCGAGGGCTTGAGCTGGTGACGCAATCCCCAAAGCGCGAAAAGATCGGCAAAGCTTGAACTGAGACTGCTGTCCGCAGGAATGGCCGTAAGAACCATGGCAAGTTCGCGTGCGACAACAGGCTGCTTTGAGGGAGCCGCTGCTGCGGAAGGTGAAGCGATTTCTTCAAGCGGAATCTCCGTCGGCCCCTTGCCTGCCGCCGGATTGCCGGAGACCTTGTAGAGAACGGCGGCGCCGGCCAGCACGATCAGCACGGCGGCCGTATAGATCCATGATCGGCTGATTCTTCCGTGCCATGGAATAACGCCACGCGTCTCTCTGCTTGCCTGGCGGATTATTGCTGATGTCACACGTCTCTTGTCAAGCGCGTACGCTCCCAACAGTGCGCGGTCGCAGATGATGTTGATGAGCCTCGGCACCCCTGCCGAGAGCCGGTAGACGGAATTCATGGCAGACTTCGTGAATAGCGGCTCTCTCCTTCCCGCAACCAGGAGCCTGTGCTGGATGTACGCGAACGTCTCCGTCCTGGTGAGGGAACTGAGATGATAGCGCGCCGTAATGCGCTGCGAGATCTGCCTGAGTTTCCTGCTCTTGAGGATTGACAGGAGTTCCGGCTGTCCGATCAGGATTATCTGGAGGAGCTTTTCCTGCGAAGTCTCGAGGTTCGTCAGGAGTCTCACCTGTTCCAGCACATCGCTGTCAAGGTTCTGGGCCTCATCAATGATTAATACTGTCCGCCTGTTCCGTTCGTGCGCTTGCAGCAGGTGGTTGTTCAGCGCATCGATCAGCGTCTTTATGCTTTCCGTCTCGGGAGGGTAAGAAATTCCGAGTTCGTCGCAGACCGTCGCCAGGAGTTCAATCGCGGTGAGCCGGGGATTCAGGATAAGCGCGACGTCTGTCTCAGGGGGTAGCTGCTTCACGAGGCACCGGCACAGCGTAGTCTTGCCCGAACCGACTTCGCCGGTGAGTTGCACGAAACCCCCGGGCTGCTGCACTCCATAGAAGAGGTGTGCCAAACCCTCCCGGTGCCGTTCGCTCATGAACAGGTAACGGGGATCCGGGGTCAACGAAAACGGAGGTTCATTTAATCGGAAATAATCGGTGTACATAGAACCTGTTCCATTCCCATTTGTGCGCCCATTGAGTGCCTGTTGACCGGCAAAGTCTATCACAAGAGCAGTTGCAGTACTAAATGATGGCGTAAAGCTGCCGCTTCAGCTCAGCACCAGCAGTCGACCGTTCTTGATTCTGATGTCCCGGATGCCGGGCGGAAGCCTGAATTTTTCGCGGTTTTCCGGGGAAGTGAACACCCGGTCAATCAGACGGCGGAGCATTCCCTTCGAGAGCGGGAGTGAACCCAGTCTGCCGTCAATCGCATTGACATGAAGATATCCGTCCCGGTTCAGGATTTCGCCTTCGATTTCGAGAGACACATCTTTCCCATACATGTCAACTACCGCATACGCCACCAGCGTCTCCTCTCGCAGTTCCAGCTTCAGGTCGCGCAGCCTGGCCCTGCCGCCCGATCCGGACTCTTCGATCGGCTGGGTCTCCGAATCGTTCTGCTGCCATGACAGGTTTTGCGCCAGCCACCCGTTAAGTTCGGATTGGTCGATTTCGAGCATGTCGGGGTCGCCCCGGGCCAGGGAAGACTGAAACGTCTCGATCTTCTCTTCTGCACGAGCGGCAGCCTCTGTGGAAGTCGTGATTTCCGGCGGCGACGAGGACTTGAGCACCAGCAGTATCACGATTATCGCCAGAGCCGGAATTCCCCAGCGGATGATGCGGAACGCGCGTTTCACGGGACTGCGGTCGGAGCGTGTCTCGTAAGGTGGTGCGGCTTCCCGGAAGCGGGCGAAAATCAGGCCGCAATGCGCACATTCCGGTGCGTTATCTTGTTCGAATCCACATTTAGGGCATTTCATCAGACCTCCTCGGAAGGGGAAGATCAGTTCTGTTCGTTTTTTGAGCCTGCAATATACAGTATCGGCCGTCTTCCGTGATCTCTGAATTGAAAGCCTTTCAGCTGGAAAGGGTCCTTGGTATGATGCTCCCAAAACATCGGAGGAATCTATGAAAAGCATGATTGCCGAAGCGATCAAATTGGGGACACAACCGGTTGCGTTGCTCTGGAGCGATTCAGAGCCGGAGAAAGCGACACGATTTAAACCGCAGGCCTGGGGTTGTGTCGTGAGCCTGTTTGCGGCGGCGGCAACGCGCGGAATCACGGGCGCATTCGACCGTCAGACCTACGGCTGCTGGGGTGGCGGAGTCGGCCTGGGCTTTGGTAACAGGTATGCTGATTTTCCGGGAGGAGTGGAATGCTTTTGCAGATTCCTTTCAAGCGGAAACCGGGAATCCGAAGAGGGAAGTAAGATCGGAGAAGGAATAAGGGCCCAGGGATTCAACCGCATGGCAGACGATTTCCTTGAGGGCGAACGCTATGTGGCGTCGCCGGCTGCGACCCAGAAATTCGTCGACAGCCTGCCCATGCGTGACATACCGGCCAGGTTCGTCGTTGTTAAGCCATTGGATCAGGTTGATCCGGAACGCGACGACATTAAGAATGTGACTTTCTTTGTCGATCCCGATGCTCTCTCGGCGCTTGTGATCCTCGCCAATTACAGGAATCCGGATGCGGACAACGTGATCGTCCCCTGGGCGGCAGGATGCCAGGTTATAGGAATCTTCGCCTTCCGTGAACTCGAACGCGAACGGCCGCGGGGGCTTATCGGCATGACCGACATCTCGGCGCGCAAGAACGTGCGCGCGACACTGGGTGAGCACGCTCTCTCATTCACCGCGCCATGGCCCCTGTTCCAGGAGATGGAGCAGAACGTCGAGGGGAGCTTCCTCCAGCGCCCAACCTGGCAGGCCCTTCAGCAGTCCAAAGGGTAAGGCGACGAGCGAAGACTGCGGCGACGAGATTGCGCGGATGAGAAAGATCCGTGCAATCTGCGCCGCGGCGTTTACTGCTTGCTCCACTTATCGGAAAGCCATATAAATTAAGCTTTCCTGATGGTTTTTCTGTGGAGGGCAGACGTGCATTATCGCAACCGCAAGATTACTACCGACAACATAAATCTTCTGCAGTTCATCAGGCAACTCACCGACGGAGAGTTCCTGATCCCTACTTTCCAGCGCCTCTTCGTCTGGAGTCCGGAACATATCTGCAATCTTTGGGACAGCATCTATCATTGCTATCCCATTGGAAGCATCCTGTGCTGGAAAACGAAAACCAGACTGCACGTGCACAGGAGAATCGGCGGGTTCTTTATTCCCGACGTTAATCATTCCAATTCCGGACGGCAGGTTTACATTCTCGATGGACAGCAGCGCGCCACCTCTCTGCTGGTTTCATTTCACGGTGGAACCGGCCGCGTGAAGGAACAGTACTCCTTCGACTACACTCTTTATTTCGATCTCACCAAGGCCGAGTTCTTTTTTCAGAAGGACTACCATAAACACGTTTGGGAAGCCGACGGTCATTTCCTGGTCAGGGTCAAGGATGTCCCGGAATTGCCGGCCGATTACTGCGGCGGAAGCGACGGGAAATTCGGTTTTTCTCCTGCAGTGGATGATAATTTCGCCCAGCTGAAGTACGTCTTCAGCAATTACGATATTCCGCTGATCAACCTGAAAGGATTTGATATCGAAGGGGTGTGCGCCATATTCGAGCGGATCAACCAGACCGGGATCAGGCTGAAGAACATGGACATTCTGATAGCTCGAGGTTTCAAGAACTACGCGACTGTGGTGGAAGAGGATTTTCCGATTGAGACCTGATTAGAGGAGAGCATGGATTGAAACAGGTTGAGGTAGTTCCGGTCACCACGGCGAGGGAGTTGCGGGAATTCATCCGGCTTCCCTGGAAGATCTACCGAAACGATCCTTTCTGGGTCCCGCCGCTGATTCTCGACATGAAGAAGCTGTTGAACAGGAAGGCGCACCCTTTCTTCCGGCATTCTTCAGCCGATTTCTTCCTCGCCCGCCGGAACGGCGAGTGGGTAGGACGCATTGCGGCCATCGTGAATTACAACCACAACCACTATCACAGCGAGAGGACCGGGTTTTTCGGTTTCTTCGAATCTGTTGACGACCGGGACGTCTCCTCCGCTCTTCTGGAAAGTGCCGCACAGTACTTGCGCAGCCGGGGTATGAACGAAATCCGTGGACCGATGAGCTATTCGACGAACGAGACCGTCGGGTTGCTCATTGAGGGTTTCGATTCAAGCCCCTGCATCATGATGGGCCACAATCCGGCCTGCTATCGGGACATGATAGAGAATGCAGGCTTTGTAAAATGCATTGATCTGTACGCCTGGTGGCTTCTTCCAGCAAATGGCTTGAATCCGAAAATCGCGCGCGTAGGAGAAAGAGTCCTGAAGAGAGAAAACGTGCGGGTACGCGGCATCGACATGAACCATTTCTGGAAGGAAGTCGACATCATTAAGAACATCTACAACGATGCCTGGAGCGCCAACTGGGGATTTGTTCCGATGACCGACGACGAATTCATCCACATGGCGAAAGAGATGAAGCAGGTACTCGATCCGCGAGTGGTTTTGATTGCCGAAAAGAATAGGGAGCCGGTCGCATTTTCACTGGCGCTTCCGGACTTCAACCAGGCACTCAGGAAGGTCAACGGGCGACTGTTCCCGCTCGGCCTTCCGAAACTCCTCTACTATTCCAGGCGAATCAGACAGGTGCGGGTATTGGCGCTCGGGATTGTCAAGAAGGTGCAGAACGGCAATGGCCTCGGTGCCGCTCTCTACTATGAATCATTCCGACGCGGCGTGGCGGCAGGTTATGAGAGTTGCGAGTTTTCCTGGACACTCGAAAACAACGAACTGATAAACCGAAGCATGGAACTCTTTGGCGCGCGCATCTACAAGCGCTACCGCATCTACAGAAAGGATCTCTAAGGAAGTCAGGAATTCAGCGCTTCCGACAGAGCCTGAACCGTATAGCGTATCTCATCTTCCGTATGGTTCGCGCTGATGAAGAAGCGCAGCCGTGCGGCATTCTCTTCGACCGCCGGGTGTACGATCGGCTGCACGTTGATCTTTCTCGCGGCCAGCGCACTGCTGATCTGCATGCATCTTACCGAGTCCCCTATGATTGCGGGAATGACAGCCGCGCCCATGGCAAGCCCTGTATCCACACCCGAGCTTCTCGCAAGTTCGAGAAAGAGCCGCGACCGCCGGCGGAGCCGTTCGACGATTTCGGGATGGCGCTGCATCAATTCCAGCGATTTCAATGCGGCGGCCGCATTGGGCGGCGGCATCCCTACGGAATAGAGAAATCCGGGCGCCGTATACTTGAGGTAGCGGATCAGTTCCTTACGGCCGGCTATATAACCGCCGCAGCTGGCGAATGATTTTGACAGGGTGCCCATCCAGAGGTCGACGTCTCGCGGGTCGGTGCCGGTAAAATGGTGGGCGACGCCGCGTCCCGCATGTCCCAGCACTCCGATGGAGTGAGCTTCGTCTATCATGAGATAGCAGCGGAATCTCTTCTTCAGCTCGATCATACTCGGGAGATCGCATATGTCCCCGTCCATGGAAAAGAGTCCCTCGGAACAGATGAGGACGCGCCGATAGTTCCCGCGTGACCGCTTCAGAATGGCTTCAAGATCTGCGGTGTCGGAATGCCGGAATGAGCGTCTCTTCGCGCCGCTGAGATAGATGCCCTGAAGGATGCTGTCGTGGCACAGTGCGTCATGAATGATCAGATCGTTCTTGTCAAACAGATGTCCTATGGTCGTGACATTTGTGGCATGTCCACTGACAAACACCACCGCATCTTCAACTCCGATATGGCGCGAAATACCGCTTTCCAGATCAAGGTGCAACCGGCGTTCTCCCGACACAAGTCGGCTGGCTGACACGGATGTGCCGTATCGGTCTATGGCTTCTTTCGCCGCTTGATTGACTTCGGGGTGCCCGCAGAATCCGAGATAGTTGTAGCTCGAAAAATTCAGCATCCTGACGCCGCCGATAACGCTGCTGCTTCCTGCGGTTCCGTCATGTACGTGGAAATAAGGGTTTCCAAGTTTTGCGTTCCCCAGATCGGCGATCCTTCTTTCGAGTCCGCGGATTTCCGGGAGTGCGGTTATGTCGCAGCATTCATCCCATGATTGCAGAACCTCCGGCGCCGGATTCGGGGTACTTCCTTCCATGCGATTGCGTATCAGGGTCAGCAGATCCCCGACTGTCTGGAGAGACGCGACCTCAGCATCTTCCACCCGGATTGAAAGGTTCTCCTCCAAAAGGCCTATCAGTTCCATGATCGCGACCGAGTCGAGGCCGAACTCGGAAATCTTCGTCGTGGCGTTTATGTCACCCGGTTCTTTCAGGCTGATCTCGTAGATTGCCTTTTTCAAAAGCTCTATGATTTCGTGATCGAGCCGCTCATTAAGTTCTGCTTCAGGCATCACGCCTCCCTGCTACCCGGCACGGTCGGGGTCTCCGGGTTGAAAATGCAATATCAAACAAGGACGGAATTGTCAGCCGGTATGGCTTCTGAAGGACTATCCGTATTCCTGAGCATGCCACCCTCGAACAGCGCCTTGGCCCTTCTGCGCTGCAGTTTGCCGCTTGATGTCTTTGGGATCGAGCCGCGTCTGACGAGGACGACTTCGCTGACGGACAATCCGAAGGCGGAACGTACCTGTTCCCTGATGTTGGAAGCGAGTTCGCCGTTTTCCGGCATGAGGGTTTCGGCGATGATAATCAGCTTTTCGGTGGAGTCACCGCAGACCGAGAATGCAACCACGCTCCCCTTGCGGATTCCAGGAATCTCTTCGACCACCCACTCGATCGCCTGCGGCGGGTAGTTTCGTCCGTTGATGATGACCAGATCTTTCTGTCTTCCCGATATGTAAAGATCGCCGTCGAGGATAAAGCCGAGGTCGCCTGTGTGCAGCCAGCCTCCCTTCAACAGTTCCTCTGACGCCTCCGGATTCTGAAAATATCCTGGAGTGACGCTTGGTCCCCTGAAGACAATTTCTCCGACTCTGCCCTCGGGAAGTGCTTCGCCGTCTTCATTAACGATACGCACCTCGTGATCTTTGAAAGTGCGTCCGCAGGAGACGAGTTCGAATCTCTTTTTCGGATCATAGCTATCGCCGGGATGCAGCGGTTTGGCAACGTTTTCGCTTTCATAGGCCTGGCGATCGATTACAAGCTTGCGTACGGGTCTGTGGAGGTGGTCGAAGGCAATTGCGAGTGTGGCCTCTGCCATCCCGTAGCATGGCATGATCGAATTCGATTTGAGCCCCCACTGAGCGAAAGTCGCAAGAAACCTCTCCATCGTTCTGGGGTTGATAGGCTCGGCTCCGCATCCGAGAACGCGCAGGCAGGAGAGGTCTATGAAGCGTGAATTCCTCGGGATCCTCTTTGATGCAAGATCAAAGGCGAAATTGGGTCCGAAAGTGATTGTCGCGCGGTACTTGTGTACAGTCTCCATCCATACTCCAGGATGTTTGACAAACGCGATCGTGGGAATGATGACGACCGGAACCTGTCCCACGAGCGTGGCGATGACAAATCCTATGAGTCCCATATCATGATACAGAGGGAGCCAACTGGCGGCCCGATCGCGATCAGGGTCGATTTCGAGTGCCTCGATTATGGCTCTCGAATTGGCTATCAGGTTTCTGTGGGTGACCACTACCCCTCTGGGAGCGGAGGTGGATCCTGAGGTGAACTGAAGAAAGCATGGATCGTCGGGCATGGTGACGCACTCAGGCTCGGGATGATCTGTCACCGCCTGGCGCAGCATCTCGACATCCATAATCCTTTCCACTCCCGGGGTTCGCGAGGAAACGAGATTGAGTACGGGAATCAGGTCCCTGGAGGTAAGTAGGGCGACCGCACCTGAAACCCGAAGTATCCCCAGCGCTCTCTCGATGTAGTTGTCCATCCTTCCGAGGGCCAGTGGAGGGTACATCGGAACGGGCATGATTCCTGCGCTTACGCAGCCGAGAAACGAAAGAACGAAATCCTCCGGAGAGTTGAGCACGAGCGCCAGGCGGTCTCCCCGGGCAAGTCCGAGGGAATGAAGGCACGCACCGACTCTTCTCGCCTCGGCCGTGATTTCTGCAAACGACCAGTGCGTCGGATCCAGATTGTTATCCAGAAAAGTGTATCCCTTGTATGTTACCGATGTAGCCGCGTCGAGTGTATCAATGAGCGTTTCATCCATAGTATCCTCAGTTCATCGAAACGCAGCGCATCATCGTCCGGAATCCAGATGACGCGTCGAACATAGCCTTTTTCAAATTTACTTGCAATCAGTTTCGGCCGGCTTCGACTCACAACCAGCCATGTTCGCGGTACCAGCGAACAGTTTCCCTCACTCCTGTCCGGATATCGATTTCCGGCACGAAGCCGAACGTGTTCATAATCTTTGCAGGGCTGCAGATCCATGAGGGTTGCAGCAACTCCCGAATCTTGTGGCTGTTGATGGTCAAGGTCTTGCCCGTCGCCTTTGACCACAGGTCTCCTCCGAGTCCTGCAGCCAGCGCGATGCATTTCGGAAAAGCCACTCTTCTGTAGGGCCGGCCGAGTTCTCCCGCAATGGCACTACCAACGTCATCCCAGGTATACACCTCCGGGCGCGTAAGAAAGAAGACGTCGCCCGAACCAGTATCCTCCTCCCCGGCTTTGATGATGCCGGCGGTGAGATCTGCCACGTGGATGAGGCTGAAGCGCCTGGTGATGCGTCCCGGTGTAAAGAGGCATCCGCGCCTGATCATGCGGAAGATCACAAGGGTCTCGCGATCCCACTGACCGTATACGGCTGATGGACGTACTATAGTGACAGGGAAGAGATCCGCAAAACGGAGGACTTCCCGTTCGGATGCGAGTTTACTTTCTCCGTACCAGGAAATTGGATCGGGCGCAGCAGCTTCGGTGAGGGCTCGCCCGTCCGGACTCGGTCCGGCCGCGGCAAGGCTGCTCACGTGTACAAACCTTTTCAGCGTCGGATTCGTTTCTTTGATGATGTCGAGCAGCCGTCGGGTTCCCTCCTGGTTGATGCGAAAGTAGCTGTCGCGGTCAGCAGCCTTTATCACTCCCGCGACGTGATAGATGGCATCGATCCCCTGCACCGCATTCCTGATGCTGTCGGGATCGGAAAGGTCTCCCATCGCCAGCCGGACAGGCAGACCTTTAAGTCCGTCGGTGTTACTCCTCCTCCTGACAAGGCACGTTACTGCATAGCGCCTTTCAACCAGCCTCCTGACGATGTTCGTGCCGATGAATCCGGAAGCGCCCGTAACGAGCACATTTCGGACTGAATTTTCCATACCGTTCCTGCTCCAGTTTTCGGCAATTTACAGGTGAATAAGCAATTCTGGCATAGTTTTCTGTTTTTGATATGTGAAATTTATTACGAAAGTTGTTCTTCGGATTCGTGGAATTCATATGTGGCTGCCGCCTTCGTCCGTGGTACAATCACCGGGAAATCGCAAGATCCGGATAGTCTATTATCTACTCTTCATGGTCCCGTAAACCTGAAAAGGGGGTGGAGGACGTGATGGCTGATGAAGACCTGCAGAAGGAGATTGAACGGCTTCGGGCAGAAAACGAGGCCCTGAGGAGATCCTCCTCGAAAGGCCTCTCTTTGAAAGTGAGCGAGAAGGGAGCCGTCTCGGTGTATGGCCTGGGCCGGTTTCCGGTGACGCTTTACAAGGAACAATGGCTTCGGCTTCTGGACATGGCGGATGACATCAAGTCGTTCATCGCCGAGAACGAAGCTCAGCTCAAGTCGAAAGCGACGCAGTTGTAGTTTTGACACCAGGGCAACAGACAATCCACTCAGGCAGACTTCCCGTGTTGCAGGATCAGACACGGGCTTTCCGCTTTTTCCGCCTGCAGCCTACGCGGTGACGCATCGTCCACTTCCGACGATGAATACCCAACTCCGGAGCAAATCTGTGATACTTTTGTGAAGCGGCGGCCACTGACCGCAGCAAATCCAATGGAAGATGTATATCCTGTAAACACGAAAAAGACAGACCGGCGCCGGAACAAGCTTCCGTCGCGGCTGGGCACGGCGTTGCGTGCGCTGAGTTATCGCAATTACCGCTTGTTCTTCACCGGCCAGCTGATATCTCTGATAGGAACTTGGATGCAGATGGTTGCCCAGTCCTGGCTGGTCTACCGGCTCACTGGATCCTCGCTTTTGCTGGGAACAGTCGGCTTCGCATCGCAGTTCCCGATCTTTCTGCTGGCGTTCGTCGGCGGTGCCGTCGCAGACAGGTACAATCGCCACCGGATCGTAATCGCGACGCAGGCTGCTTCAATGATCCTGGCGTTCATACTTGCGTTTCTGACGCTTACGGGCGCGGTGCGTGTCTGGCACATCATAGTCCTGGCGGCCCTGCTTGGAATCGTCAATGCGTTTGACATGCCGGCTCGGCAGGCTTTGATCGCCATGCTGGTGGATAAGAAAGACCTCATAAATGCGATAGCTCTCAACTCGTCGACGT
>Ga0209723_1006962_pt1 | contig 10577 bp, 4 predicted proteins | sample BiotimSIPDNA_2_FD_185750 | JGI IMG/M metagenome (GOLD analysis project Ga0209723, IMG submission 185750) | Anaerobic biogas reactor microbial communites from Washington, USA - Biogas_R2 time_0 SIP DNA (SPAdes) (version 2) | ecosystem: Engineered > Bioreactor > Anaerobic > Unclassified | place... | reverse complement strand
GACAAATGGGAAATCGTAAGCGGTAATCCACAAATAGAAGATCCAAGTAACAAGTCTACACGAGTTAAACTAAAAGGTAATGCAAGAATCAAAGCCTGTTTTAAACCGGATCCGAACGCAAAACCATCACTGGTAATCAACTCCATTATATGTCAGAAACATCCGGAAATTGAATTGACAGCAACATTGCGTGATCATCTTGGAAATACAATATCAGGTGCCGATTCTATTGAATTTCTTTTAATGCAGGATACTACATTTCCGTCATTTACAGCCCGGAACATTTCTGAAGTCAGACATGGCATATCGGTTTCACTGGTGATTGATAGAAGTGAGTCTATGACGGAAAACTCACGAATGGACAGTGCTGTCGTTGCTGCAAAAACATTTATCGATGAAATGGATACACTAGATCGTGCTGCAGTTGTATCATTTTCAACGGGCACGCACGTAGAACAACCAATAACCGGGAATAAGGAGCAAATCAAAAGTGCACTTGATGGAATTGCACCTTTTGGTCAAACAGCTATACTTGATGGTGCTTATGAAGGGATTGAACAGTTAATCAACGAGACAAATACCCGTTCTGTAATACTATTTTCTGACGGTTTTGATGTAGGTAGTACTCGCAGTCTTTCTTCTGTTATTGACCTTGCGAGAAAAAACAACGTAACGATTTACAGTATAGCTGTTGGTCCTGAAGCGTTTGCAAGCGTTGATACTACATTGCGTCCACTTGCAGACAGCACTAACGGTTACTTCTTTTTCGCACGTTCAGCTTCTGAATTGACTGAACTTTATAAAAGAATCAAGGAGGATATTGAATCACGATATCTTATACGTTATGTTTCACCAGATAAAATTATTAATGGCGATACTCATACCGTTTACCTTTCTACTGAGTTGTCTGGTATTGCTGTAAGTGACACGGGAGAGTGGATAGAAACAGGAGATCCACCAGTAATAAAGATTACACCGGAAACAGAAGAATTGATTGCAAATGAGCAGTCGTCAGGAACAGGTCTGCCGATAACTGTCTGGATAATTGATGATGAATCGCCGCTTCCAGTAAGAAAAATATTCTTCCGCACTGCGGGAACAGGTGGATCATATTTAGAAGCAAATATGGTTCATTTACGGGATTCAACATATAGGTTTACAATACCTGGCGCAGTTGTAAAAAAACCAGGTATCGACTTTTACATAACAGCTGTTGACAGCCAGGGAATGAGTGATGAAAAAGGGCCGTATCGGATTAATATAGACAATAGCGGACCATTAATAATTCATACACCGCCGACAATACTGCTTGCCTATAAAGATCTGGAATTAAAAGCCTTTGTAAGTGATTCGGATACAGTTTCGATAGTAAGAATTTATTATAAAAGTGCAACAGCTCTAGAATTTGTCTGTGATACAATGGTTGAATTTGCAAATGATACATTTAAGGTGACAATTGATGGTGAAACCATTTTTGATAATTACCTGGAGTATTATTTAGAAGCTGAAGACAAGTTTTTAACCCTGAGTCGAAATCCGGTTTTTGATAATTACAAGGTTAATGTCGATCAACCGCCACGTATCATTTTTCATGGCAATAAGATATGGAATGAGGGGGACAGCGTTACAGGAGAAATTACTGCCGTAGATCCGGAAGGTGAAACGGTCAATCTGAAACTTGTTTCTCCACTTCCTAAAGGTGCATCTTGCGATTCCATTGAGCCCAATAAGTTGAGTTTAGGATGGCAGACTGGTCCAGGAAGTAGTGGCGAATATCAATTGATATTCAGGACTTCAGACAAGAGTTATACTGTGACCGATACAATAATATTGAAAATCAATGATAAGGATTACGATCCGGTTATATCTGCTCCAAAAATACACAATGCGACTGAAGGAGATACTATCAGGCTTATAATCAGTGGAACTGATCCTGATGGAGAAATAGTGACGTTTACAGCCAACAGCATGCCTGCTGCAGCAGCACGTTTCAGTCCTCTTCCAGGCGATAATGATACTTCCAAAGCACAGCTGTTCTGGGCAACAGGAATGCATGATCAGGGTACATACAAATTCATTTTTACGGCAACAGATGGTACCAGATCAGTAACTGATTCTATTAGTATTATAATAGCTGATTCAAGCTTTTTTGCTCCTGTTTTACATGCAACAACAACTGATACTGTGATTCCAAAAGATAAAGAGATAAGGGTATCAATCTGGGCTACTGATGAAGACCAGACAATACCTTCTTTGCAGCTTCTTGGTATGCCTGAAGGTTCTGTTTTTGAAAAAAATGCTGAAGGTGATTCTGGAGTTTTCATCTGGACTCCTTCGGGGCAGAAAGAAATATTACTGACTGCAATTGCTTTCGATAAAGTTGATGTTGAACAGGTTGATACATTACATATTAAGATGGTAATAGCACAGTATAATGCATCCGCTTCATTATTGGATACAAATGGTAATGGATATCTGGACCGTATCATGTTTCAATGGGATGATGAAGCTTGTTTAAAGGAAAGTTTGCCTCAGCCGGGAGAATGGATCGATTCTCTTGGTATCTTTCTTTCAAATGGTACCTACCTGGCACTGGATCCTGTTAAAATGATCAGGGTTGACAGCGCAAACGCGTATTTCCAGTTAAATGAGATGAAAGATATTCTTCATACCGGCTATGAACAGGCAACGATAAAATGTAAATCTTATTCTGTAACAAAAAAAGAACTTCCGACAGTTGTCACAAATATTACAGACATGGCTGGTCCGGTTATCAGGCGTGCGATTTATTATCCGGGATTAGAAGAAATTAATGAAGAGAGAAAGATTACAGTTTATTTCAGTGAACCCGTATTGTGGCAGCAGGTTCAAACTCAACCCAATGATTTTATTCGCTATTTCCGTAATGGGAAACTGGAGAAATCGGCTTTTTCATCGCAATGTTTTCTGAAAACGATTTCAGAAGACAGTGTTGTTATCGTTTTAGATTATGAAATGCAGGTGTCAATTGTAGGTGATAGTTTGTCATTACAGCCTGCAGCTTCAGACGGACGATCTCATATTACCGATGCAACTGAATCCAGGAATCTTCCAAACGAAAACAATCGTCGTGTCCCGCTGGTTCTGGCAGATAAGCCTGTTAATGTTACTGCTGCTGTTTACGATACCAATGGTGAGGGTCATATCGATTTAATCATGCTGTCAATTGAGCAGGATTATTCGCTTCCTGCAGAAATACCGAATGTGAATTCAGCAATTTCTTCGATTATGATAAAACCCATATTTTCAAATATTGAAAATAAATTACATCCGATAAGTTTGGTCAAAGGAGAAACATCGAACCAATTGGTAATGGTTATTGATGAAAACCTGCATACCGAATTGGAAACAGGGTGGGATGAATTTACAATTTCGTTTGACAGTTCGTTTGTTTCTGGTGAAGGGATGCAGTTTAAGTTAAGGCAGGTGTACGATAACGCTGGGCCAGTCATATCAAAGGCAACTGTTTTTCCTGCTGCCCTTGAATCAAAGGGACAGTATGATACTCTGAGGGTAGAGTTCAGTGAACCGATATTATGGACCGGCAAAACACCGTCACCAGACAAGCTGTTTAACTTCTTTACAGGAAATAGCTCTGGAAGGGATTTAAGGGCGTTTAAGGGATTATTATCCAGATCAATACTATATTTCGACAGTGTCAGCATAAAAATAATGATGGATAATGGTTTCGTTTTCAAACCCAATACTGACAGTTTGAATATTATTTATAACAGGAGTGAAGGAACTGGAGAGATAAGGGATCTTTCAGAAACGTGGCCGCATGCTAATAACAGAAAAGTACCTGTAAATTATCAAAAAAATAATGAATTTACTGTAACGATATGTCCTAACCCATACAATCCTGATATTGTGCAAAATAACGGGCTTGGTAAATCGGGTATGGCAATAATAGTTGAATGCGATACAATTGCAAGTCTTTATTCAGGAAAAGTTACGATTTTTGATGCTTTGGGTAATATCGTTCTAAGAGACAAAAAGATGCTGGAGGGTAGTTTAAATGATCTCTGGTTATCATATGTATGGGATGCCAGGGATGATAACAGGCGGGATGTTGGAAGAGGTGTTTATTTCGCTAAAATAATTGTGATACGAAAAAGTGATGGCAAAGAAAAGAAATATGGCGAAAAACTGGGAGTCATGCGTGCAGCTAAATAAATTACAATGGAAAGATGCATTTATGCATAAAAACAGATATATAATGTCAATATCAGTAACTTTACTGCTTATTGCAAGTACTTATGCCGGACATGGTCTGTCAAATGAGGTCTTTATAAACAAACAATGGCGTGATCTTGAAACGCCAAGGTCAGTATTGGTGAATCCTTCATTTGCTGCTTATTGCAACTGGATAACGATATCATCTGCATTGTCAATGACACAATTAAACCGGTTTTATTTAGCAAGTCTTCAAGGAATTATCCCGCTTACTCCCCTGGCTTACAGAAGCCATACAGTTGGATTTGGGTATATAGGTTATACTTCAGGAAAATTCGATCGTACAGTATGGGAAAGAAACCGTATAAGCAGAGAAGAAGATTGCAATAAATACAGTGAACACTATGGAACAATTTCATATTCGATGCAACCGTTTCCATCTCTTGCTGTCGGTTCGAACATAAATCTATCTTATCAGAATAATTTCGGTAATCCAATTATTGACGGAGCGTTTGATTTAGGTGCCAGCTATGTAATAGATAATGTAAATCTGGGAAAACATGTATTTGGCATTTGTTTTCAGAATCCTGCTGCAATTTCACGTTACGAAAGACCTGTATTCAGTCCTGATATCGGAGTAAGCTGGGGATTTGAGAAAATAATTAAATCAATAATATTCAATGGGGGTTTAGAGCTCAATTATCGTTCTTTTTATGGAGAGCACTTTGGCAGTTCACGTAAGGATGTTACCGGTCGCTTTGGAGCAAAGGTAAATAAACTGCTACAGATATATATTCAGGGAGGAAGAGAATATCTGGGATTCTCGGTAAATTTCAATTTCGACACTACGTCAAAAATGTTACCTGAAAAAGTACAGAGTGCTTCAACAGCAATGCAGGTTCTTTTTACAAAAGCACAGTTTGCTCCTGCCAATACTATTTATCTTGCTGCAGAATTGGGAAAGAACAGAAATGTTATCAGTGGTGATGCAAATGAGATTTACATAAAAGCACGTCAAAAGTTGTCTGATAAATGTTATTTAGAGGCATATGCACTTTTTTCATTACTGGAAAAAGAGTACTCCAGATTTATCAAGATTGATGAAGTCAGGATGTTGTCTGCCTACTGTCTGGAGAAAATGTATTTATATGACAAAAGTATTAAAAAATATAATCAGACAAAGGAATTATATACTTATAAAACGAGTGAAAATGAAAGTAATGTAATCGGTGCTGCAAATCTGGGACTTTTGCGTATCTATCGCCAAACTGCAGATTCACAAACTGTTATCAGTCAGTTCAGGCTCTTGAAGGAATCAAAAGCTTTGGATTCTTTGAAAGCGCACGGATGGTATGAATTAGGGCAGTATCATTTTTATAATGAAAAATGGATTGATGCTGCTACGGCATTTGGAAATATTAAACCAAATCATTATGATTATCCTTTTGCACAACATTCAATTGTCATGTGTGATGAAATGGATAATTTTAAAGACATTGAATCTGATACCCTGAAGTATGCCAGATCAAAAGCCAGAAGGCATCTTAAGGAAGTTATTGAATTTAAAGCAGTATCTGAAAGTCAAAAGAAAATACAGGAAAGAGCAAAATACCTGTTGGGATGCGCATATTATGAAAATAATGAGTTCGAGAATGCACATAAACAACTTGAAAAGATCCCGTATACAAGTGAATACTATCATGATGGGCTGAATATTATAGGATGGGCATTATTTAAAAGCAAAAATTGGGAAAAATCACGTGAAGCTGCTGAAGTTATGCAAAATTCTGATAAACTTGAAGTCAGAGCTGATGGTTACATATTGGAGGCATATTCTCTTTTATTGGATAACAGCGAAAAACAGTCTAATGAAAAAAAACTGGAGAGGGCAAAGGAATGTACAGATAGAGCACTGGGTCTCTTACCAAAAATTGAAGAAAACTTGACTGTTAATATTAAGAAAATAAGATCTGAAATTGATTCTTTAACAATTGAAGAACTGAAACTGATAGAAGATTACAAAAACAAACTTGAAAGTGGAATGGAACGCCAGTTTCTATTTAAAACAATAGAGGAATTTGGCAGAAAAGCATCAAAATTGCGCAATGATATTTTGCATGATATAACTGTAATTGAAAATACCAGGCATTATCAATCAATTATAGATCGAATCACTAATATTATCGAAGATGCAGAATACCTTCGTGCTATTGTTGGTAAGCGTCTCATGTATCATAATCAGAAAGATTCCGAAGAATAATATGACAGAATACACAAAACAGAAAAGATTTTATGAATGATGGCTGGAAGAATTAACCAGAGGTAAAATTTTTTTAATTGAGGGTGTCTTGCATGTTGATCAATCCTGAGATAAAGCGTCTACATGATATGGTTTTAGAAAAACAGTCCGAGAGGGCGCTTTATTTTCGGGATTTCTTCTGATTCTATTATGTTTCACTTTTGACCACTGAGTTATCTGCTGATAAAATATTGAAATCACCAGATTAGTGTACAGGACAATTTAGGTTTACAGATAAACCGTACCGTGTGCTTTAAGTAACCTAATATTTCATACGGATGTGGCGTTATCACTATCGCATAGCTCTTTTTGATCAGATTATTTTCCGGTATCAAACAATCCATTGTATGATGTACTTTCAATCGAAATTGGTATCTTTATCTGCGTAGCTGTTTAGTATTGTTGCGCTGGTTGGTCACAGACCCTTAGTTTCGTGTAAGCAAGTCTGTTCACCAGACGGCTCGACATAATTCAGTACCGAATGACTGGTTTATACAATTCCATACTTGTTTCTTATTTAGGGAAGAGATTGAACACAAGCTCCCGTTATCGGTGTGAAGTAATTTTTACCCTGATGTAAACAGCTTATCCTGTTATGGCGAGAAGGGGAGTCAAAACGGTTTAAATGTAGTATTTCATGAAAACGGATGGTTTGATTAATTGATTCAAACTCGAGTCTACATTTGAACCGCTCTGTTTAAAGATGGGAGTGCATTCTCAATGACAATTCTTTGGTATTAGTGATTTTGCCGAGAGTATATTTATTAGCTTATACGCAAGGTTCAGTCTGTTCTGTTTCAGGCAAGGTAGAAAAGTATATTTGCTGCATGGAATTATTATCCGGAGGTGATCAGGTGTTTACAACTGTTAATCTTGTCATAGCTCTGAACATTTTTTTTGCGCGTGTTTGTGATGTAGGACTTGGGACAATACGCCATGTCATGATTATTCGCGGGAAAAAACATTATGCATTCGGGATTGCCTTTTTTGAAGCTCTTATATGGGTGTACGCGATCTCCCGTCTGATTTCTACTGTTCAGGACCCGCTTAGCTCTGTTGCTTTTGCTCTCGGGTTTGCATCTGGTACTTTTGTTGGAATGACCATTGAAGGAATTTTCAAAATCGGAGAACAGGTAATAAGGATCTTTTCAAGAAAAGGAGATCTTGTCGCAGACAAACTACGCGAAAAAGGTTATCGCGTGACTGTTTTTGAAGGGAACGGTCGTGATGGCATTGTAAAACTGCTTTTTGTACAGGCAAAACGTAGAAATGCTTCAAAAATAACATCTATTGTAAGGGAAACAGATCCTGCCAGCTTTGTGGTTCTGGATGATGTCTGTACTGTACATGTAGCAAAAAGTTCTTCTGAAACCGGAGCGGAATTAATTCCTGCAACACCTGTAGTAAAATCTGAGAAATAAATTAATTTTGAAAAGACATTCCGTTTATCTCGGTGGCCTGGAAATAGTCAAGCGGCAGATCTTGCAGATAAGAAGATTTCGTGAAAACAGTTTTGCCAGAAAAAACAAAGACCACAGCCTGCTGCCGCGGTTTTTTATGAATGTTCATATACATTAAAAAACAATAATGATCAGTATTGCCTGATCATTATTCGTAATACGGTTACGATTTTGGGAATTGTAAACCGAGAGATCCTGTATCTTTCACATTATTCCGATCTTGTTACAAAAATGTCCAAAATCGTAACTCATTTTAATAGTTACTCTCCGTATGAAAACTATTTTGTAAAACAGACCATTTGTTTATGTGAGTAATCACCTGCCTTTAAAACGAGAAAATAGGAACCTGCTGCTGCTGATATCTGTTTTCTGTTAATGGAATAAGTTCCTGCCTTTTGCATTTGAGAAGATATTTCAGATTGCAGACGGCCATTCACATTGTAAAGTTTCAGTGAAACATTTTCTGCTTTCGGCAGAGAATAAGTGATCAGTCCTGCGTTTGAAATACGACAATTTACACCGGTTTTTCTATTACCATTTTCTCCATATCTGACCGGTGCACCTGGATCTTTGTCTGCTGCTTCCCAGAGTTCTGACAGCAGGTCCATTTTTCTTTGATCAATTCCCGACCATGTACCCCACCCTTCCTTATTGGATATCGGATCGTAAGGTGATTTGAAAATACCATAAGTATCTGCTGATTCAGGATTGATTGACCAGTAAAAGGAATCATAAATTCCACGTTTAACCAGATAATTTACAAAAGCTTCCTGCCACTGTTTGTCGGTTGTTTTGTCGGTAAGATAACTGTACCGGTTCTGGTGGCGGGCTTCAGATTTGTTTGGCCAATCCATGTTACCACCGTATTCTCCGATACAGATCGCATAACCAAGTTTTTTCAAATACCCGAAGTGTTCATCCCAACCTGGTTCAAGTTTAGACGGATTGATGACGATCTGACATTTCGCATCTCCAAAAGCATCTTCTACAAGTCCTTCGCACTCCGGTTGGGCATCAAGATCTGCAAACATCGGTTGAGTACAAACTGCCGGACCATAGCAGTGAGGCGAAAACACTAACTTGTTTTTAGGCATACTTGGTGGATTATTACCTGCTTCATAAAGGTTTTCACCCCAGTTGGGGTTTGTCGCCATATCTCCATGAGGAGTATCCTCAAACGAGTCCGGTGTACCGTCCTGGTTACCGTGTGTACCGCCTATTCCCTGAGCAAAAATGAGGATATTTGGATTGACAGAACTGATTGCCTGATAAGCCTGATCAATAAGCGATCTCCATTCGCTCCAACTGTAATCCCAGGGTTCGTTAAAGATATCAATACCCATGATATTATCAACACCGATTTCTGCTCCCAGACCGGCCAGTTTCTTAAGATCGGCTAACCATTTCTGTACATCGTATTCCTGGACACGGGTGACTGTACCCGGGTTTCCATTTGCTGCACAGGAACAGTCTTCACGCGTAAACTCATACTCTTCTCTTGTTGCATCTACATAAGGCGGACGAGCGTCAAGGCGACCAGCTCTCCAGCCAACATAATTGGAACAGGAATGCATGTCGAGTAATACATACAGACCTGCATCAGCACATGCTTTTATAACTGCCTTGAGTGCAGTAAAAGCACCTTGAATACGTACGGACTCGGAATTTTTCAGATTCGGATCCCTTCCTTGCTGGTCGCTATCATCAAGAGTCTGAGGAGCAACCGGCATCCTGATACTGTTAAAACCGAGACTTTTTATCTCGGCTGCATCACTTGCGAGGGTGCGGTTGCTCTCATTCCAGAATACGTTTCCCATGTACATTTCCATCGGTGCTCCATTTGGGTTTTGCTCATCACTTGGCAGTTCACTTCTCCCTTCAAGTCCAAACCAGGATCCACCTTTGATGCGGAAAACAGAGCCGTTAAGTGTAATGTTACCTCTGGAATCGACTTCCCATTTATTTGCTGCCCGGGTACTGTTATGAAATGCAAACGTAAAAAATACTGCTGCGGATAGAAATATTTTATTAACAAAATTAATTTTCATTTTTAACTCCTTCACGCCAATTAATCGGTTAAATTAAAATAAACATTTTTTAACTCAACCTGAATCGTAACGATTACTGACGAGATCTGGGTGGGCTACATTATCATAACAGACTTATAGCTATCTTCTGTATATCCCAAACGACTCAATATCATATCATATAATTGTATAATGACAAATGATTGCCAGTAGGATATGATACCACAGCTATAAGCACATAATGCTCAATGCAGTTTTAGCAGACTTGTGTAATAACAGTCCGGTTCAGGTTCAATTAATGTCAATAAACATCGAAAAGCTGCAACCTTCAATTCTGTTTAGTGACAGGAATTCAGAAATGGTTCGATTTACTAAGACTAATACAAAAAAGAATATTGTTATTGGAACAGGACTCACAAACAATAAAAATTCAAGAACTGAAAAGGGTATATCTGAAGATCGGGATGTTGTAATAGGATAAGCGGGGTATCCACTTAAATACACCTGGTTTTTCCTCGTTTTCATGTTAATTTGCCAGTTCTTTGTAAGTTACGGCTCGTATTTGCACCGCTTGCT
>Ga0209723_1006959_pt1 | contig 10582 bp, 9 predicted proteins | sample BiotimSIPDNA_2_FD_185750 | JGI IMG/M metagenome (GOLD analysis project Ga0209723, IMG submission 185750) | Anaerobic biogas reactor microbial communites from Washington, USA - Biogas_R2 time_0 SIP DNA (SPAdes) (version 2) | ecosystem: Engineered > Bioreactor > Anaerobic > Unclassified | place... | reverse complement strand
CTACTTTTTATGTCATTGGCAAAAGCGCAAAAAGCAATGCTGATACCATCCTGCTTATGGCGCAGGCCGGGCAAAATATTGCTAACCACAGTTACAATCACATTTCCCTGGCTGCGCTTTCTTGGACGGATTTTTACCTTGAAGTCAAAGATACAGAGCTCGCTGTTCGCGAAGCGCTCGTGGATTATCCAGACCTTGAAAATCAAATTGTCAGCTGCGTACGCCCACCTTACGGAGAAACCAGCCCAAATATCTGGACGTTTGCCAGCCGAATGCATTACGATGTTTCAATGTGGAGCCTGGATACAAGGGATTGGTCTGGTGTGAGCGCTGAAACGATCCGTGAAACTGTACTTGCAAATGTCAAGCCTGAATCAATTATCCTGATGCACGACGGCGGGAAAAACCGCACTGAAACGGTGAGGGGATTAGGCTTACTGCTACACGAATTAATTCGACAAGGCTATACGTTTGAGTCATACTGCACAGCTGACGGACAGGTCAGGGTCGGGCAGAATTAAGCAGTTCACTCCACCAGTATTCCAATTAATCCTTCGCGATCATAATAAAACAGGATTGCTTTGATTTGCCTTTCCTAATCCATGGCAAAAGGTGAGATTCCTTGGTTTCGGCGGATTATTAATGAACTGTAAAATAAATAATTAATATACAAATTAATGGCTTAAAAGGCTTGCATTAAGTTTTGATTTATGCTATAGTATTGTTGTTAGACGTTTGGGTGCCCCCCTCACCCAGGCGTCTAGCGTTTTAAATACTACTTAAGCATTTGGGGGTAAAATTTCTTCATCATCAAAATGTACACCTTTCATGAATGCTCAAACCCAGAATGCGGCCTTAGATTTCCTTTAGACCTTGATCTCCATAAAGGCAAATTCTGCCCACGCTGCGGGGAGATAATTAAACCAGTAGCTGAAGGTCAGAATCATCAGCTTAATATGCCCAGGAACCATGAAATTCCACTTTGGGGTTTATTAGATAATATCCGCTCAGGCTATAATGTTGGCTCCGTTTTCAGAATTGCGGACGGGGCTGGTTTAAGCCAGTTGTTTTTATGTGGCATCACACCCAATCCAGACGAAAATGACCAGGTCTGTAAGACAGCTTTGGGGTCTGAAAAGAGCGTGCCCTGGCAATATTACCCAAATGCTTTTAATCTCGTAAAGCAATTAAAAAACCAGGGCTATAGCATTTTAGCCTTGGAACTCACACCCTCCTCGATCTCTTTATTTGATTATGAGGTTGCAAAAATTTTTAATCAGCCGATGATTTTGGTTGTGGGGAGTGAGCGCGCCGGGATCGACCCAGGCGTTTTAGCACTTTGTGATGCCTCTTTAAGCATTCCTATGCAAGGACACAAAGAATCCCTAAATGTGTCCGTGGCTTTTGGCATTGCTGCTTATTGGCTCAGCCATTTAATTGGGAAAAAATAAGCCGGCAGGGTCATCTGCCGGCATTTCATGCTTAACTTTTTAAATTATCCTTTCGGTTCAATAACCGTTCCAGCTGGGATAACCTTGTTTTTTGGAATGACCACGATACCATCACGCACTGCGTATAGGTAATGGTCTAAGTCCACATCGGGTGGGAAGGGACGAATAACCACGTTATTGCCAATGCTGGCGTTTTTATCGATTATGGCGCCGACAATATCACAGTTTTCAGCAATACCAATTGGCGCACTGCCCCGCGTGCCGTAATAGTCTGCACCCATCAGGATGGTATCACGGATGCGCGTACCTGATCCAACCTGGCTTCTTAGGCCAATGACAGAGTGCTCAATATCGGCATTATAAATGCGGCAACCCTCAGCAAGCAGAACATCTTTCAGTTTACCGCCAAAAACCTGTGAGCCGGGTAAGAAGCGGGCGTGTGTAAAAATTGGGTTATTTGGATCAAACAGATCAAAAGCAGACTCTGCCACGGTCATTTCAAGATTGGTGTCATAAAAAGAGCGAATGGTTCCAATATCACGCCAATAGCCCGAAAAATCGTAACCGTAAACTTTTGCGCCTTCTCGAATGAGGTGTGGGATGATATCCCCGCCAAAGTCATCCAGTTGATGGTTGTGATTGTCCAAATTCAAGACATCCACCAAAGTTTTAAGTTTGAAGAGGTATATACCCATGGAGCCTAGATAGGGCATGTCGGGGTCATCCCGGCTGACCATTTTAGCTAAAGCCGCTGGTTCCTTTGGTTTTTCAGCAAAATCCTTAATGCGGTATTCTTCATCACGCTTTAACAGGCCAAAGCGAGAGGCTTCTTCTTTCGGTACCGGCTGCACCGCAACGGTCACATCTGCACCATTTTCCCAGTGGAATTGCGCCATTTTGGCATAATTCATGCGGTAGAGATGATCGCCCGCCAAAATCAGCACGTCATCTGCTCGGGCTGATTGTATTTCCATCAACTGCTTCCGGACCGCATCTGCTGTGCCTTGATACCATTCTGTATGCTCCATGGTTTGTTCGGCCGCCCAAATTTGAACCCAGCCGCGGTGAAAAGCATCAAAATTATAGGTCCTGGCGATGTGCCTATGCAGAGAAACGGAGTTGAATTGGGTCAGGACAGCAATACGGTAAATGCTTGAATTAATACAATTACTGATTGGAATGTCAATTAAACGATACTTACCAGCAATAGGTACAGCTGGTTTGGAGCGCATGACAGTGAGCGGAAAAAGCCGCTTTCCCTGGCCGCCTCCGAGAATTACTGCGAGAATATCATTCGTGCTGGGCATTTCCTATTTCTCCTTTCAACCTTTTTTTGATTAATGAAATCTCTATTATTAATTCGCAACACTGGAAATGATTAATTTAAATAAATCAATATTTATCCTTGTAGCTTAATTTTACCCTTGCTTTGAGAGACTGATTCAAGTAGTTCATTGGCGGCATTGAGTGTGGACTGGTTAGTTGGGCCTAGCATGCTTGCCAACTCATTTTGGCGGGTTTCGCCAGTTAATTCAAAAATCTCGGTTTGGGTACGGTGATCATGAACGAGTTTTGTGACATTAAAATGCTGGTCACCATAGGCAGCTAATTGCGGCAGGTGGGTTACGCACAAGACCTGGTGATTATTAGAAAGCCGCCAAAGTTTCTCTCCAACCATTAGTCCAATCCTGCCGCCAATGCCTTGGTCGATTTCATCAAACACCAAGGTTGGGATGGTATCGGCTAATGCTAAGACGTTTTTAAGTGCCAACATAAAACGAGATACCTCCCCACCAGAGGCTATTTTTACGAGTGGCTTCAATCCCTCGCCCGGGTTTGTTTCTACCAAAAACTCAACTTGGTCTATACCGCTAGCATCGAAATCAACCCTCAGATCATCTGAAATCTTTAGACCTGCTGGGTGTTCATGCATCTTCATATCCACTACAAAACGGGCATGTGTCATTTTGAGTTCATCCAGCTGAGTTTCGATGTTATTGGCAATGATTTGAGAAGCCGCTTTCCTTTGGTTTGAAATAAGTAGTGCTTTTTCTGCAAGCACTTCCATTAACTCTTGTTCTATAACGTTCAGTTTTTGAATCTGCTCTCCTGCAGATTCGATTTTTTCTAAGTCTTGCAAGGCCTGGGCTTGAAAAGCAATGATTGATTCCAAAGACCCGCCATATTTGCGCTTTAACCGGTTAATAAGGTCTATTCTTTCCTCAATTTGGTCAAGGCGCTGTGGGTTAAACTCGATTGACTCAGCGTAATCGCGCAATTCTAAAGCCAGGTCGGACAAATTGCTCAAGCTGACTTCGGCTTGTTCCGAGAGGTGCTTGGTATTTTGGTCAATACGGGTTAATTCAGACAAGGCATTGACAACCTGGCCAAGCAGGTCCGTAACCGAAGCACTTTCTGATGTGTTTTCGTCTAAGAGCAGTAGTGATTGCTGAGCGAGCATGCTCAAATTTTCGGCATTTGATAGCCTTGTGCGTTCCAGGCGCAGGCTTTCTTCTTCGTTGTCCTGCAAGTGCGCCGCCTCAATCTCCCGTATTTGATAATCGAGCACATCCTTCTGTCTTTCTGCATCGGTTTCTGACTGACGCAGGGATTCAAGCTCGCCCTGGACGGTCCGTAATTTTTGATAATCCAGCCGGTAATCTGCCAATAATTCTTGGGTAGCAGCAAAGCGATCTAACAGTTCCAGGTGGTGTCTTACTTTAAGAAGGGATAAATGCTCTGATTGGCCATGAATATCCACAAGCAATGCGCCTAATTCCCTTTGCAAACTTGCGCTGACACTGCGCCCATTGATGCGGGCTGTGTTACGTCCTTCTTTCCTGATTTCTCGGGCTAGGCTGAGGTAGTCGGGGTCTTCTAATAAACCTTCAGCTTCTAAAAATGCGTTTACGCGGTCCTTTACCCCGCCAGAAAGTGCAAAGCTCGCCTCAATTAAAGCCAGGTCTGCACCTGTACGAATAGAAGTGGTATCTGCGCGGCCGCCCAAAACCGCTTCCAGTGCATCCAGAATGATCGATTTTCCGGCGCCAGTCTCACCAGTGAATACGCTCAGACCGCTTTTCAGAGAAAGCGTTAGGGATTGAATGATTGCAAAGTTTTGAATGTGCAACTCGATCAGCATGTAACCCTCACCGTAAGCGAATACCTGACAGGTGATAATAAGCTGAAGAGGCACACAGTGCTATGAAGAGCCCTTGATAAAAAACGGGTATTAAGCCAAACAGAGAAATCCCGTTCGTAAGTAAAGTAATTAAGTTAATCAATAGCAGCGGCAGGCTACCAATAATGGCGCCCCATAGTACCAGGCGGAAAAGCAATTTACTGCGCCTTTTTTTGACCGCACGCCTGACCGCTTCGGCAATCAACATGCCAAAGGCGGGTGCGAGTAAAATCGTAAAAAACCCAATGCGGGCGGTTATCAGGCTGCCAAAAAAGGATAAGATTACTGCTATTACAAACCCGATTGGTAAATCTGCTGTTTTTGCAGTATCGAAGACTTTTTGTTGACTGCGTACACATTCATTGCAGCGATAGCCAGTGGGGGTTAAGACCGCGGTGGCAGGGGTAATCGGTTTGCCACAGCGATTACATCTTAAGGTGATTTCATTGTCATCATTTATGTTCGTTTCAGTTTTGTCCATTGTTGTTTAACTTTGTAATGGGGTTATTTTCCATGTAGGTGGAAATTCTGCGGTAAAAATAGTTTGGCTCAGAAAACCGAACCATTTTGAGTGAGTTCGGGTTGCTGGTAACGCGCAGCAAATCCGCATTATGCAACATCACCGAGTCCTGTCCATCGACACTGATTACTGTTTCGTGGTTGCTGTGCACCTGGATGCAGACACTGGCGCCCTCTGCCAAAACGACTGCCCGATCTAAGGATAGGTGTGGCGCAATAGGTACCAGCAAAATATTACGCAATTCCGGTGGTAAGATGGGTCCGCCAGCAGCTAGAGCATAAGCCGTGGAGCCGGTTGCTGTTGAAACGATCAGCCCATCGGCCATGTAACTAGTCAGGTAGCCTTCGTTGAGGTCTACCCTGACCTCGATCGGCCGGACGTGCTGCCCACGGCAGACAACCAATTCGTTGATTACGTCCCAACAACCTGAAGGCTTTCCCGATTTAAAAAATTCTACTTGCAGCATCATACGCTTTTCCAAGCGGTAAGCACCAGAAGCAAGCAGTTTTAGTTTTTCTCGCCAATCACTTTCATCTAATTCAACCAAAAAACCAAAGCGGCCGGCGTGAATGCCAAGCAGCGGCAGCCCCAAGGGCGCGCATTGATGCCCTGCCCTTAGGATCGTCCCATCCCCCCCGAGCGCAATGACCATGTCACAATTTTCAAGGACAAAGTTCTGGTTAGGTCTTTCAAAATCGATTTTGTCAATATGGGTTGAGATGTCCAAAGCTGCCAAATATTGGCTAACCTCTCGAGCCAGTTTGTCCGTCTTTGCAATGGCAACATTTGCAAGAATTTTAATATTTTTGGGTGGAATCAAACCAGGTGCCATAATCCCTAATTATAGCCCGAAATAATACCCTGTTGGATGAGGATAATTAAGGAATTTTACCTATAAGGTACTCCCATAAAAGGGTTAAAGCCCCTTCAGCTAAGGCTTCTTTATTGCCCAAGCGATCGAATGAGAATAAGAAGTGCCTTGTCCACGCACCATGCTTTGCCGCAAGCCCAATCCAGCCAGTGCCAACAGGTTTAGTTGGCGTTGCCCCGCCGGGTCCGGCAATGCAACAGGCTGAAAGGCCAATGTCTGTATTCAAGGTTTCCCGAACACCCTGTGCCATTTCCAAAACGGTTTGTGCGCTTACGGCACCGAATTGATGAAGGGTTTCCCAACTCACCCCTAAAAGCTTGACTTTGGCTTCGTAGGCATAGGCAAGTTCCCCACCGATAAAGTACACAGAAGAACCAGGCACATTCGTTATACGGTGCCCAATTAGGCCTCCAGTACAGCTTTCAGCCAAAGAGAGGGTCAGGTGTTTTTCTGTCAATAATTCCCCAACTAATACCTCAAGTGCTTTATCTTCATTATTCATAGCAGTTTCCAATCATTTTTTGTTTTTATCAGCAGGTTCAAGTGCTTGCCACAAGCGCACCAAATCCACTTCTTTGATGTATGTGGCAATGGAGTAGCTAATCCAGCCATCACGTGCCAGTTGCAGGGGGTCTTCACCTGCTTTAAGGCGCAGCTTGAGCTGATGAGATGAAATATTTTTCGTTCTTAAGCCTTTCAGGAAGACCAGCTTGGCACCTTTACTTAGTATGTGTTCAAGATAATCCTGATTCATTCCAAACCCGGGACGGGGGCAAATAGCAATGAGCGCCAATTCTAGAATACGATCAACTTTATACCACTTGCTGAAGCCTGGCGGATCACCAGAAAACACATCTTCGCCCAGCATGAAGACAATGCCCGTTTTCTCATCCAGGGTATCTCTCAGGGCGGAAAGGGTTTCGGCTGTGTAATTTGGTCTTTGGTTCTCGCTCACCAAGGTCTGCTCCAAACGACTAACGCTCACTTCCTGCACTAAGCCAGCTAGGTTTCGCGCAATTTCATGGGTAGCTAGTTGGCAGATATGAAAGCGATGTTTGTAAGTTAAAGGAAGCGAACCTTTGATTTCATGAAGGATAGGGTTGCGCCGATAGACCGGCATGAGTATTATCCTGGAGACTGCAATACCCTGGTCGATTAAGGCTTTTGTCCCGTCGGTAATCAGGTCAATGTGGCCTTGATGGATCGGGTCGGCGGAGGTACCAAAGACTAGCGTATAGGAATCAAACATCTTATTGTGCTTTCAATCCAGACTCGATTCTTGTAACTTCGTCCAGCCACAGGTTAGCACTGGCATCACTTGGCATATGCCACTGCCCCCTGGGGGACAGGCTTAGTCTCGTAACTTTAGGCCCGTCCGGCATGGCTGAGCGTTTGTATTGTTGGGCAAAGAAACGGGTGTAAAAGACCTTCAGCCAACGCAGGATCTCCGCAGGTGAGAATTCCTTTTCAAATATTTGAGAAGCTATTTTGAATACCTCTTTGGGGGGTAAACGCTCTTGGAGGGTGTAAAACAAAAAGAAATCATGCAAAATGTATGGCCCAATTATTGCTTCAGTGTCTTGCGTTGAGATTCCGTCGACATTTAAAGGTAAAAGCTCAGGTGTGACTGGGTCGTCACATATTTGGTGTAGCAATTTTGCCAGTTTCCCATCGAATAACTTATCAGCAGCCCAGGTTAAAATGGCCTTCACCAGGGTTTTTGGCACCCCGGCGTTGACATGGTACATGGACATGTGGTCGGCATTGAAAGTGCACCAGCCCAAAGCCAACTCAGACAGGTCGCCCGTACCGACGACCAGCCCGCCCACCTGGTTAGCCTTGTCCATCAGGATTTGGGTGCGCTCCCTGGCTTGGGCATTTTCGTAGGTGACATCAAATAAATCTAGGGCATGTTTCAAATCTCTTAAATGCTGGTTTAAAGCCTCATGGATTGGAATTTCTAAGAAGCTAACACCAACGAGTTTTGCCAATTGGGCTGATTTATTCAGCGACCTGCTGCTTGTGCCCGGACCCGGCATGGAAAGGGCAAAGATGTTTTGTTTGTCGATGCCAAGCAGCTCCATGGCGCGCAGGCTAACTAATAAAGCCAGGGTGGAGTCCATCCCGCCAGACAATCCCAAGACCAGCTTTTGAGTACTTGTGAATTTGATCCGCTTAGCCAGTCCGGCCGCCTGGATTTGCAGCGCTTCCTGGCAGTGCGCAATTCTTACCTGGGGATCTGCGGGGACAAATGGTGTGTGGGAGATGAGGTCTGGGTTTAAACCAGGCTCAGCTTGGGATTGGTTTGGTTTGTCTTCGGATTTTTGTTTGTTACTCCCTGGGCGCAGGTTTATGTCTACACACAGGTATTGCGTTTCAAAAGAATACAAGCTTGTCTCTGCCAGCAGCTGACCGTTTCCGGCTGCCAGGCATTGACCAGAATAGACTTGGTCGGTACTGGATTCGTTTGGCCCGCAAGACGCCAGCCCAATGACGAGCTGATGTTGTTCTGAAAGCCGGCAAACCACATCTTTAATTCTTTGAGCGCTACCTAATTCGGCTGGGATCGCAGAAGGGCAAAGGACTAGGTTCGCGCCGCGCAAAGCCAACTGGTTAATGGTTGGATCAGCTGATAACAGCTCATCACCAAAAGCGATGGCGATAGTGCGACCTGGCATAAGTGCAGGTTGAAATAGTAAACCAGGCCCAACCGGAATCGCCTGACTGTTTATCTCAAGCGTTTTTTGCTGGCAAAGCGCAGCAGGGCTAAATGAACGCTGATCTATTGACTTCTGTGCTAAAGCTTTCAGCATCATTCCTTGGATACCTCCAGGGGTTATAAAGGCAGCGGCATTATATAAATGCTGGTCAATCTTTATGGGTAATCCCACAATGGCGTTGATGTTAAGCTTCTTAACCGCTTGTTCAATCACTCGTAAAGCCTCAAGCGACTTTTGAACCATTAGTTCCTGCCCAAATAAATCACCACAGGTGGCACCCGTCAGGCATAATTCAGGGAAGAAGGCAAGCTGGCAGTTTTGGGCAGCTAATCTCTCAAGCGCTTCACAAATTTTGGTTGTATTATAAAAAACGTCGGCTACGCGCAATTCAGGAGAGGCAAGCCCAAGGCGCAATGAGCCCGCTTTAAGAAGACCTTTCAAGTTTTCAGGCATACTTTGATTGTATGTCAATTTTCCAGATAAGGGTCAAATTTTGCGTAAATTTAGTTTAGAAAGTGCTGCAATCGTTCAATTTGAAGCTTGACCGCCCCTGGCTCTTCCCGAAAGTATTCAAGGGTCAGCCATTTGGGCTGGCAGCGCTGCAGGGTCCAGCCTAATAAGCGGTAATCCGCTTCTTCAAGCGTATCGTGAGCATCAGTCAGCAGGCCATTCACCCGGCGCGTGCCTGCCAGGTGCACCTGGACGACATTCTCAAGGGGCAGTGACGCTAAATAATCTTCTGGGCTCAAATGTCGTGCTTCGGCGGAGATGCGCGCATGCGCTAAATCCAGCAGCATATCACAGCCGGTCTCCTTCAAGACTTCGGAAATCACTTGTGGGTCGCTCTCAAAGAAGTACTTAGAGGGGTGTAAAACTGGCATATTTTCCAATATGATCGGGAGACTAAACATTTTTTGCGCATTTTTAACTTGTTGGATGAATCGCTGGACTGACCTGTCACGATTAGCCTCAGGAAGGTAAACCGACCATTTGAGAGCTGGAAACGTAATATAGGCAGGCAAGGGTGCCAAATGAATGGAAATGAAGGGCGAATCAGGACAGAGCTGGAGGTAGTTTGCCAAATGGTTATAGCCTTTGTTATTAAAAAGCATGCGCCCTTGATGATAGTGGGTTTCTAAAGCTGGCAAGCTCTGCCTTGCAAAGGCAATCTCAGCAGGAGAGACTTTATCTACCATTTCAATGGCATCAATACTTAACGCCTCTTCAATAAGTAATTGCACAAGGGCTGATGAATGATTCACAGATAGCTTCATTATTGTTCCTGTATCCTACCCAATGTTTTTAATAAATCAATTTTAGTGCAGGTTCTCGCATGCAAAACCAATTAGCCAGCCATGCTGGATAATTGATGCCGAATTTGCTGTGCCAGGTCTACAAAAGACTGTGAGTAGCGCATGTCTTCATGCCTTGGGCGCGGAAGCGCAACCGGCAGATCCAGGCAAATCCTGGCTGGGCGGCTGGTCAGAACCAATATCCGGTCGGAAAGGTAAATTGCTTCTGGGATGGAGTGCGTGACCATCAAGACGGTCTTCTGCCTGGTCTGCCAGATGCGCAGCAGTTCCTCGCCCATGCGTTCCCTGGTGAGCGCATCTAACTGGCCGAAGGGCTCATCCAGCAGCAGGATGTCTGGGTCGTGCACTAATGCGCGGGCAATGGCAACGCGCTGTGCCATCCCGCCGGATAGCTCATGCGGGTAGCTTTTTTCAAAGCCCAAAAGGCCAACCATCTCAACCATTTCCATGGCTTTCTGAACGACCTCCGTGTTTTTCATACCTGCAAGTTCTAAGGGTAACGAAATATTCTCGAGTACATTGCGCC
>Ga0209723_1006955_pt1 | contig 10593 bp, 10 predicted proteins | sample BiotimSIPDNA_2_FD_185750 | JGI IMG/M metagenome (GOLD analysis project Ga0209723, IMG submission 185750) | Anaerobic biogas reactor microbial communites from Washington, USA - Biogas_R2 time_0 SIP DNA (SPAdes) (version 2) | ecosystem: Engineered > Bioreactor > Anaerobic > Unclassified | place... | reverse complement strand
CGATAATGAGTTGGTTCAAAGGTACTTGAGTGGTGATGTTACTTCTCTAGAGTTTCTCATTAATCGTTACAAAGACAAGGTTTTTTCTTACATTATGGTTAATGTAAAAAACCATCATTTGGCTGAAGATATCTTCCAGGATACTTTCATCAAAGTAGTTCGGTCGTTAAATTTGGGTAAGTATACCGAAAATGGAAAATTTATTTCCTGGGTAATGCGTATAGCCCATAACCTTATTATCGACCACTACCGCCATTTAAAAAATTTGAACACTGTGTCGAACGACGCTTCTGGTGTTGATTATTTTAATTCCTCAAAACTTTCCGATGAAAACATTGAGGACTTCATGATCAATGAACAGATACTGAGCGAAGTTAAAGAATTGCTTGACGAATTGCCCGACGATCAGCGTCAGGTTGTGGTAATGCGTTTGTATCTCGATTTGAGTTTTAAAGAAATTGCAGACCAAACCGGGGTTAGCATTAATACCGCTCTTGGGCGAATGAGGTATGCCCTCATTAATTTGAGAAAGGTTATTACCGAACGAAACATTATTCTCACAAAAGTTTGAAAATATTTTTGTCTTGAATAATATTTTCCTCGTAGGCTCGTTTTATAATCGATAACAAAAATGAAAGATGCCTATGAGGAAATTTTTTACCCTGCAATTTGATACAAAAATATTTAATCCGGATAAATCGATTCTTTCGTATTCTACTGAAGGTGTGGATGATGAAGTTGCTTACAAAGCTCCGGATCATTGTATTGATACCATTATGAATTTTGCCCGTGCATACCGGGTTGAAGAAACTAAGTCTGCCGGCAAAGTAGAAGTGGTAATGAATTAAATAACATGATGGAAAAGCGACTGGCAACTGAGACTCTTAGTTGCCAGTCGTTTTTTTTGCCTAGTTGTCAATATCTTTTAGTGCTTTCTCAACCTCGTCTTGGGTTGCGTAAAGTTTATCTTTGCAAAACCTGAGTAATTCTGTTACTTTTTTGACTTTTTCGACAAGTTCATCGACATCGAGTTCGTCATTTTCAATTTTATCCAAAATTTCTTCTATTTCGTTTATTGCTTCCCTGTAGGTCTGTTTCTTTTGTGCCATAATTGTGTTTTTTATTCTTTTTTCTGAATTATGCTTGCTATCTTTCCTTCGGCTAATATTGTTTCAATATATTCGCCTTCGGAGACATGGCTATCGTTTTTTATTGCTTTCCCTTCTTTGAGCGTTATGCTGAACCCTCTTTTTAGGATGGTAATGGGATCAACCAGTTCTTTGTTTTTTTCGAGCGATTGTAGTCTGTATTTTTGCTTGTCAACCAGTTGCTTAATACCTGTTGAAATGCTTCGTTCTATTGCTGCGAGATGCTGTTTTTCACTGCTTATTCCGAATTTTGTTTTCAATGTCGCTTTTGATGAAAGGGTTTGCAACTCTTTGTTTTTCAACTTTAAGTACAACTGACTATCGGAACTTAGTGCTGTGAAAAAATGGGTTAGTGCCAATTGTTGTTGATTTATTTCTCCTCTGACCGCTGACTTTACTCGCATATTTTTTTGATCGAGTATTCTTTTTGATTTCTCTATTTTGTTGACAACAAACGGTTTGAGCATGCGAAGTGCATGATTTACCCGGTTTTCTTCTTCCGACAATTTGTTGCTGCTTATTTCTTCAAGCGCGAATTTGAGCGTTTCAAGCTCGTTGTCAACAACGTTTAGTTTTCCAATCAGGAATTCGGCTACTGCAGTAGGGGTTTTCAGTCGGGTGTGGGCAACCAGGTCGGATATGGTGTCATCTTTTTCATGGCCAATGCCTGTAAGCACTGGTAATGGGAATTGGGCAATATGCTGGGCAAGGTTGTAGTCGTCGAAACAAGCCAGGTCAACTTGTGAACCACCTCCTCTGATTATTACCACTACATCAAAAAGATGTTCGTAATCATAAATGGCATCGAGTGCCGTAATGACCGATTTGGCCGCTTCGTTCCCTTGCATGGTTGCGGCAAATAGTTTAGTATAAAAATGATACCCGGCTTGATTGTTATATAGTTGATTTATAAAATCTTCGTAGCCAGCGGCGGTTGGTGATGAAATGATGGCTATACGCGACGGAATATCAGCAAGGGGTATTTCCTTGTTCATGTCGATTATGCCTTCGTCGCTTAACCGATTAATTATTTCAGCCCTGCGGCGGGCAATATCTCCCAGCGTATAGGTCGGATCGATGTCTTTTATGTTCAGGCTATAACCATAGACCTCGTGAAATTCGATACTTACTGATATTAAAACTTTTAGTCCTGCTGAAAGTGTTTGTCCTGTGGTGGTTTCGAAATAGGGCTGGATAAAACGAAATTGCCATGACCAGATGGTAGCCCTTGCTCGGGCTGTAATCTCTTCTGTTTTGTTTTCTTTGTCAATTAATTCCAAATAACAGTGACCAGTGCGGTTTACTTTCATCTCGGCAATTTCGGCAATAATCCAAAGTTGTTCAGAAAATGCATCCTGAAGCGTACTTTTGATTCTTTCATTTAATTGAGTAAGTGTTAGTTGGCCTTCCATGTTATTTTTTAATCAATTTAACAGAGAGAAATGACCTGTCGCTCCAAATCCGGAGAAAATATAAGCCACCGGGCAGTTGTGCTATTTCATCGCTTATTCTGACCCGGTTTTGTTCTTTGGCCGGAGTGAAAGATAATAAACGGGTTCCTTGTGCCGTGCAAAGTTCGATCAGACCAATGTAAGTGCTTGAAGAAATCTCGATATAATCGCTGATAGGATTTGGAAATACGCTAATTTGGGTGCCAAAATCATTAAAAGTGACGCCGGTTGTGTCTTTTGGCAGATAGATGCTGAAATCAGGAATGCCATATCCAAAATCGATGCTATGCTTAGGGAACAAATCGCCAGCTCTTCGTATCATGTTTATTATTGCGTGAGCACTCGAGTCGGGATAAAGAGTAGACAAACAGGCGCTGAGTCCCGAAATTACGGGTGATGAATACGAAGTTCCGCTGCCATAGGTTGCATCTCCGGTTGCTGAAAAAATGGAGGTTTCCGACCCGGTAGCAGCCACATCGGGTTTAACGCTATGGAGAGAGTCACCAAATCCGCGCGATGAGAATGATGCAATATTTTTTTGATTATCGACAGCAGCAACAGACAACACATTTGAAGCTTCCGCAGGGGCAGAAACGTAGTGCCAGGAGTTATTGCCATCGTTACCGGCGCTGCATACTACAATTATGCCTTTGTTTACCGCCATGTTCGCTGCTTTCGAGATACGGAGGCTATCTCCTGTAAATTCACCATAGGAATGATTTAATGAGTTATCGTCGAATACCGTATAGCCAAGCGAGGTGTTAATGACATTACATCCAACACTGTCGGCAAATTCGGCGGCAATAATCCAATAATCTTCTTCAACAGGAAATTCGGTTGGTGCGTCTTCCGACCTCAATAACCAGTATGACGCGTGAGGTGCAGTGCCAACAAAGACTTCAGGAATATTGCCAGCCATGATAGATAATACATTTGTGCCGTGATAATGAGTTTCATACACATTTCCCCCGGGGCTAACAAAGTCGTACGTTCCAAGCATTCTGCCTTGTAAGAAAAGCGAATCGAAAGCACTGCTCATATCAGCGTCCTGGAATCCTGCATCAATTACGGCAATTGTAGCCCCTTCGCCTGTCGAATATTTGTGGAGCTTATGTCCGTTGTGCATTGTAAGCTGGCTGGCCGCAATCCCATAAAGATTCAGTGAGGTAGAATCGTTATTCAGTATTGATTTTTCTTCAATGTTGAATTTATTCCTAAAACTCTTCAAGGGTACTGATTTGCGCAATTCAATATTTGTGACAAACGATGGCAAAATCAGCGAGTCGATCGCAGGGAGGCTGTCTGCATAAATGGCTATTGCCCCGTTCATCCAACGGCTTGTGTGTTTTATGTAGAACCCCATTGACCTTAGTGAGTCGGAAAACTGTGGGTTAACAGGTAAGTCGGTAGAGTCGATATCAATACTTTGTTTTTTTCTTCTTTCCAATGCTTTGTTTGAAAGGAAGTTGTGAGGTTGATTAATTGAATATGGCGTTCCTGCTTTGGTGTTGAATTGAACCCAATAGATGTTTCCTTCGGGTTCGTTTCCCGATGCATAAAGAAAAAAGCAACTTAAAAGAATAATCATCAAATGTTTCATCTGCAGCAATTTTTCGAGCATAATTCTTCGTGAAAGTCAATTGGACTATTTGCCTTATAGCCTGAAATTACCCGCGAATTACTTGATAAAGATAGAAAAAGTGGAAATGAAATGCTATTGGCCGCTACTTATAATTCCTCCGCCTACTACGTGGTTGCCTTCATAAAATACGGCAGACTGGCCAGGGGTTACAGCCCAGGTGTTTTCATAAAATTCAACCTTGATGCGGGTTCCATGTTGCAAAATCCGGCTAAGAGTTCCTTGGTTATTGTAGCGTATTTTTGTTGTAACTTCTAATTCGCCTTCAATCTTTTCGTATTTCATTAAATTGATTTGTTCAACCCATAATTCTTTACGATCGAGGTCTTCACGATCGCCAAGGGTTACTGTATTTGTTTCAGCATCGATTTTTATTACAAAACGTGGTTTTCCTAGGGCTATTTCAAGGCCTTTCCGTTGCCCGATTGTGTAAAATGGGTACCCATAGTGTTGGCCTAAGACTTTCCCATCGAGATCGACAAAATTGCCTTTTCCAACCTTTTCTTCCAGATTGGGAACCCGCTCTTTGATAAAACGCCGGTAGTCATTGTCGGGAATAAAACAAATCTCTTGGCTTTCCCTTTTTTTTGAGATTTTTTCATAGCCTTTCCGGGCAGCAATTTCACGAACTTCAGTTTTGGTAAGATGGCCAAGCGGGAACAAGGTGCGCTTTAAATCTTCCTGAGAAAGTTGCCATAGGAAATATGTCTGGTCTTTGCTCAGGTCTTCGCCCTTTATCAGAAAATAACGTCCGTTTTCGTTTCCAATTCGTGCATAGTGGCCTGTGGCAATGAACTCACAGCCAAGTTCGTCGGCTTTGTTGATTACTTCGCCCCACTTGATTACACTGTTGCACAACACACAAGGGTTTGGAGTCCGTCCGGCAAGGTATTCTTTAACAAAATCGGAAATCACTGTTTTGTCGAATTCTTTTCGTAAGTCGAGTACCGAGTGGTCTATGTTGAGGTCGTTGCACAATGCTTTGGCTTCAAAAATGGCATCGACACTGCAACAGCCAGTTTGCTTTTCCATGCATGCAGGCGAAATTACATCATAAGGCCTGTAGGTTAGCCCGTGCAGCTGGTAGCCTTCATCGCTGAGCAACATTGCTGCCACCGAACTGTCGATGCCACCGCTCATGCATAACAATACTTTTCCTTTACCCATAAAACGTTTTAAAATAACTGTGCAAAGAAACAAAAATAGAATAAGAATGTTTGTTTCTGAATTCTTATTTTTCGGGTGGTGTTGTTTGTAATTTATTGTAATGCAATGCTATGAGTAGAATTAGATGAACCGGATTCTTTTCCTTATTTTTGCGAAAAATTTTACTATGGCATATTTCGAAGATTTAAAACTAACAAAATCGGTTCAAAAGGCAATTGCAGAGATTGGGTTCATCGAGCCAACGCCCATTCAGGAACAAGCAATCCCGGCCATCAAATCGGGGAAAGATGTTCTTGGCATCGCCCAAACCGGAACAGGAAAAACTGCAGCTTACATTTTGCCAATCCTCACTTACCTGGTCAAAGCTGAAGGTGAAGATCCACGGGTTGTTGTTCTTGTTCCTACCCGAGAGCTGTCAATTCAGGTAGGTGAAGATATTGAAGAGCTTGCTCAGTTTACCAATATCCGAAGTGTTGCTGTTTATGGTGGAATTGGCTGGACCAAACATGCCGAGATGATTGTTCCCGGAATTGATATCCTGGTGGCCACACCGGGACGCTTGCTCGATTTGTATCAGCACAATGTGTTAAGCCTCAAAAAAGTGAAAATTCTGGTTATTGATGAGGCTGACCGGATGCTCGATATGGGGTTTTTGCCTCAGCTGAAATCAATTTTCGAAATCCTTCCCATGCGGAAACAAAACTTGTTATTCTCGGCAACATTTAATGAAAAGGTTGAAACCATCGCTGCTGAATTTCTCGATTTCCCGGTCAGGGTTGAGGTTGCCCCATCGGCAACTCCCGTCGAAATGGTTAAGCAAATGGTGTATCATGTTCCAAATTTCCAAACAAAACTCAATCTTGTTTCTTATTTATTGTCCGATGTTGAGGATTTTAAGAAAGTTTTAATCTTTTGCAAAACAAAAGTGTCGGCCGAAGAGGTCTTTAAAGCCATAAAAAGCCGTTCCGACGGAGAGAAGCGTATCTTGCATTCGAATAAGGGGCAGAGTTCGCGTATAAATTCTATTTCGGCTTTCAAAAACGACGAAGTGCGTATTCTTATCTCCACCGATGTTTCGGCCAGGGGGATTGATGCCAGTAAGGTTACGCATGTTATCAATTTCGATGTGCCAACAAATTACGACGATTATATCCACCGTATTGGCCGTACTGCCCGGGCCGGGAACCATGGCGTGGCTATCACAATGCTCGATCCTTCCGAAGAATGGCATTTCCTGAATATTGAGAAGATTATCCGCATGCCGGTTCCTGTTTATGAAGTTCCTGTTGAGGTTGAATTTGGTGATTACGGAACATATGAACAAAAAGATCAGCTTCGCGAAATCGACAGGCAAAAACGCATCGACGATCCAACATTCAAAGGGGCATTTCACGAAAAGAAGCGAAAACTCCATAAAGATACCCGTTCGTATAATGATCGTTTTGTGAAAAAGCAATCGACTCAAGCGAAGAAAAAAAGGCGCTTGAAGCCATAGAAAAATCATATTTTTCATCAGCGTATAATTCCTGGCATAATATCGACCAAGAGTCGTGGCAGCAGGTGTGTATTCTTGCTGTTTCTTTGGATTTTTACTGAATTTTTTCACCCCATTATGCCTTTAATTGCCCCACTGAGATTTCTTTTCGTCCCATTATTCATGTGTTTGCTACAATTTTTCACAACCTGTTTTCAAATGATTTTACTTTGTTGCCAGTACGTGAAATCACGATGGTGCAATTAATGTTTTTATAGTATGATGATCGGTTTTAAACAGCAGTATTTTAGTTATTCTCAAAGTTATAACGACCAGTTGGAAATGATTGGTACCCCTGAGGGGGCCGATATTGTTAATTTCCAATTTGAGTCAGATTATCACTTTGATTTTTCGGGAAGGGGCTTGTTCAGGGGTGATTTATTTTATCACGAACTTGTTCGAAGCAAGGTGCCCGAGAATAACAGTTTTATTTATCCGGTTGTAGTTCCCGACAGCAAACTTTGCTACGACAAAGCCATCCTTCTTTTTCATGGACTCAATGAAAAAAGTTGGGACAAATACTTTGTTTGGGCCGGATATCTGGCCAAGAGAATGAACCGTCCGGTTATATTATTCCCACTGGCTTACCACATGAACCGCGTTCCAAAAACATGGAGCGACCCACGAACGATGGGCGAGATTGCCAACTTGCGGAAAAATGACGATGGCCGTACCAATGTATCGTTTGCCAATGCCGCTTTGAGTACTCGGTTGCAGTTTCATCCCGAGCTTTTCATATACTCAGGCTTACAAAGTTGCTACGATGTATTACATTTGATTGACCAAATCAGGCAGGGGAAAAACCGTTTACTCTCAGCCAATGCCCATGTCGATATTCTTTCCTATTCAATTGGAGCATTCTTTTCTCAAATACTTATGTTGGCCAACCCTTCTAATGTTTTTGATCGTTCAAAACTTTTTATTTTTTGCGGAGGACCAACTTTTGATAAGATGAACGGCGATTCAAAATATATTATGGATTCGCTGGCATTTAAAAGTTTGCTCGAATTGAAACATCGTCAAAAATTAAAACAAATTAAAAAACAAGTGTTTGCTACAAAAGATAAGACCTTGATTGACACATGGCCCGGACTTGAATTAATGATGTATGAAAAACGCGATCGCAGAAAGCGCGAAGCTTTATTCGATACCATGAAAGACCGGCTTTATGTAGTGGCACTCGAAAAGGACTCGGTAATGCCGGTAGACGGGATTGTTAAAACCGTGCGAGGGAAAAAAGGAAACATTGAGGTGCCTGTCGAGGTGATTGATTTCCCGTATACTTACTCACATGAGCAACCTTTTCCCGTGGGCGACGATAAGATACAGAACCTTGTTGACCGGAGTTTTACCGTAGTTTTTGATAAAGCAATCGATTTTTTTCAAAAATCAGCTTCTTTGTGACCCGATAAGCTAGCAGTTAAATCGTTGACTTTCGATTTGGCTTTACGCTCAATGTCGGGGGTTAGCGACCCTTTGATCTTGTTATACACAAGCATGATTGCTGTTAGATCGTCGGTAAGGCCAAGGGCAGGAATGAAATCGGGGAGGGCATCAATTGGAATAATCAGATAGCCAAGGGCTGCAATAATCAACGATTTATTTTTTATACTTACTTCATTGCTGATGAGGCAATAATATAACACTAACGCGTAATAGAGCAACGAAGAACTAGCCTTTCCTGCAAGTTTTTTAATCTTGACCCAAAAACTGTTTTCGTTATAGTATCGTGAATATTTCTCGTATTTTTCCATGCTTTACACGAAGTTTTACGGTATAAAAATACGAAAGAATTGAGTGCTGACGAAAATGGAATATTATTTTGAAAAGATTGTTCCTGTTTGTCGTCAGGGAGTTATTTGTAAAGTGGTTTTTAAAACGTTGATGATATATTGTAATTCAGTTGTAAATATGTAATTTTGCAGCACTACAATTGGGGTTGACTGGTTTTGACAGCAGGCCGGTGTGGTATGTAAGCATGCAGGGATTTGACTGTTTGCCCTTGATTAAATGGTCACAACAATAATTGGCGAAGAAAACTTTGCTCTTGCTGCTTAATCGAATTACAGTAGATTCAAGCTCCTCTTCGGAGGATTTCCGGCATTAGATGCTGGAACAAGACGTTTCCCGGGCGGTCAATACCTCTCACCAACCTGAATCGGAAGCGCTCGTAATCAGAGGTTAGTGTCGCGCAGGCTTCGGTCGCGATGCGAAATTAAGAAGCTAAGGTAAACGTCGGTGGCTCTGATCCAGCGTTTACACGAAAACTAAGTCAGGCTAAGCATGTAGAAAGCGTATGGCTCCCCTGTTTGGACCCGGGTTCGAATCCCGGCAGCTCCACTTTTTAAAATTTTAATGTCTGAAGATCAGTTTATTGTGACTGATCTTTCTTTTTTTATAGGGAGTTAGCGTGTTTTATGAAACTGGGATCAATTCAATCCAAATCAAATTCAACACTTGTCATTATTTTGTAGTAATCTGCGCATGAATTAATATCATCTTAAATAACGACTAGCAATGCAACACATTGTCAGTCATAGTATTTTTTAGATTCATATGTAGGCGGTAACGTTCCTTAGCTATGCCAAGTGTAGAACTTAGTGTTTATATTTTATCAATTTACTTTATACTTTACAGGCAAACCACATACTTTTACGTACAACCCACACCCACATTGGGCATAGGTTACGTTGTAGTTAGCTTTTTAAATTAAACTCGGAAAATTCATGGTCGAACAGTTTAGTTATCTTTTCATTGAGTCTCAAAATGAGTTTCAAAATCTCTTTATATTCTTCTGTACTGGTATTCATAGGAAAAGTTTGTTCATAGTTTTCGAAGTCTCCTGTAATACTTTGAACTATTTGTCTATATGAAAATGAAGGAATTGAATTGTCCGACATAGGACTAAAAACGCGATAAGAAGAATCTATCATTCCATGACCATATGGTACCATAAACCTCAATTGAATATTTCCGAAATAATAATCTTTATAAAACATCCGTTCAACTCCCGCTAATTTGAAATCTAGTTCAAGTTGATTTTTGATCTCTAAAGCTTCGTTTTTTTTCAGTCCCTTACGATTATCAAAGTCCCAAGAATTTTTACATAGCTGTACATATTCTGCCTTGTTTTCTAATTTATTAAGAATGGAATCACAAATTTGTTTAAAATCTAGTCCTGTCATGTTTATTAATTTAGTGAGTTTTTTGCAAAATATTGACTAACTGTAAGAATATATAAACCCACACTCATTAAATCAGTTAATTATGTTTTCACTGAAAATATCCGAAATTATATCGTTAGCAATAGAATTCAATCATATCTTAAAAATAGATCTTGTTTTGGTATCTATTCTTGGTGAGTCGCTTTTTTAAATATCTAGTCCTAAATTATGGCTACAGGTTAAACATTAATGTATGATACTTATGTCACTCTGAGTTATTGATTTAGAATTGATGTCGTCCGCGGTGTGACAACTCCACACTTCGCCAATTTCTTGAGCTTTAACTGGCATTAAGTTAATTGCTAAAATAAGGATTATTAAGTTTAGGTTTTTTATCATTAGTAACCGACAAAAGTTTTTAGGATAAAAGGTTGGCCAACCGAAGCCGACCAACCTGTATCTTTACTGTGTAAACTAGCAATTTATACAG
>Ga0209723_1006951_pt1 | contig 10606 bp, 6 predicted proteins | sample BiotimSIPDNA_2_FD_185750 | JGI IMG/M metagenome (GOLD analysis project Ga0209723, IMG submission 185750) | Anaerobic biogas reactor microbial communites from Washington, USA - Biogas_R2 time_0 SIP DNA (SPAdes) (version 2) | ecosystem: Engineered > Bioreactor > Anaerobic > Unclassified | place... | reverse complement strand
TTAGGCTTAAGTGCTTCCAGCATGGAGAGGGTGGTTGCGGTAGTATATCAGGTATGAAATGAGCACCCTGGGTGGTCTTCTTGGGTGTCTTTGTTCTGTAATGAGTACCCTGGGTGGTCTAGTGAACGCCTCGTTGAAATGACAAACGAACAGCGGGAGGAACTCAGGAGGAACATTGTTTCCGGCAAGTTCGAGAGTTGGCTTGTCGGCAAGTTTGAGAGTTGGCTTGTCGGCAAGTTCGAGAGCCGGCTTGTCGGCAAGTTCGAGAGTTGGCTTGTCGGCAAGTTTGAGAGTTGGCTTGTCGTCAGGGCGAGGATCGTGCTTGACAAGAAGCCCACCGAAGGCTTTGGCCGCTGGAAGGGGAACCTGATCGTCTAGCATCTTGGCATCAAGGTCGGTCAGGTGTGGCGCGTGATTCGCCGGAGCGGCATCGACCTGCAGGGGCGTCGGATGCGTCAGCACGGTTCCCGAGTTCGCGTCGAAGGTGGCCTGCATCGTCGGGTTCTACCTCTTTAAATCAATTAAGCACTAGCGTGCGATGATATGCGAGGGAGAGTATCAGAAACTACTCGGTGTCTGTTGGTGGGTAGGTGCCCTTGTTTTTTGGCTTGATGATTAGTCGCCAACTGATGCCATAGAAGGTATATACCAAGGAGATGCCGAAACACCACCAGACGAAGGCTGGCCGGTAGATCTTGTGGGCAAATGTAACACAGATGAAGATGATCATCAGGATGCAGAGTAGCATTTTGATTGCTCGTGGGGTGTTTGGCCACAAGCTCTGTCCGAAATGAAGATAAGGGATGTTGGAAATCATTAGGACAGAGGTGATGATGACCATCAATGCAGAGAAGATGCCTGCTGCAGGATGTTCGATAAGAGTGGCAAGCAGGACAGAAGATCCCGCCAGGTTGGCGCCTGCGGGTGCGGGAAGTCCCTGGAATACGCCTGGAGGCATGACACGGGTGGGGTGGAGGAATCGGTAGAGTCGGTAGAAAAGGCAGCCTGCGTAGGCAAGGGCGATGATGGCCGCAACAATCGGCGAGATCCATTCTTCGTGAAAGGCCAGACTGAAGAAGATCAACGATGCAATGCCGACACCGAAAGACGTGCCGTCGGCTATGTCGTCGAAGACTGGTCCATGGGGTGTTGAGCCGTATTTGCGTGCCATTCGTCCATCGAAGAGGTCGAAGAATTGTCCGATGAAAACAAGCACGTAGCAGTAGATGTAGTAGTTGATGTTGTCTTTTCGGTAGGCTGCGTAAGCGAAATAAATAGCCGCGATGCCGCAGAGGAAGTTCGCGAGCGTGAAGGAGTTGGCGTACCAGATGTCGGGAATGACCTTGCAGTAGAATGAGAGGAACGCAAGGATTGTTGCTGAGACGATTAGGAAGAAGACGAGGTTTTCGTTTATGAGAACGAAGTCTCCGAACGCGATGGTTTCGATTTGGTCGAGCGAGATGGCTGAGAGTAGAATTGTGACGAGTGCGGTCTTGGCCTTTCCGAATGAATTGGCGGCTTTTTTCTTGACGAAAAGCCTTGAAGTCTGCCCGAGTATGTCAATGACAATGAAAGCGATGACCCATGGCAGCGGGATGATGTCAAGTCCGAAGGGGAGAATAGGCTTGCACGCCAGGTAGAAGAGTGCTGGGAAGTACATGCATTTGTCCGAGAGCGGATCGAGCCACTTTCCCGTTTCTGTTTCGAGATTGCAGTTTCGTGCGATTGTGCCGTCCGAAAGGTCGGTAATCATCCAGAAGGCGAACCAAAGTGTCGCTGTAATCCAATAGTCATTTGCCGCAAATAAGATTGCCGCGACCCCCATTGGGATTCTCATGAGGGAGATTCCATTGGGATGCAGGAATGGAAGTTTCCTGTACCACTTGATGCAAGCTGGATTTTTTGTTGTAGTTGTGACAATCAGTCTTTCTAGTGCGAGTATGCCTAGGACGATGGCGACGACAAGCCAATTGGTCTGCATGTTTTGATCCTGTTGAAATTGATGGAAAGCTAAAAATACCAATCAAGTAAATTAATCGTGTACGGATGAAAGTCAATGAAAATTCGCCTATGAAAAAACAACAAGAAGTTCATGGCGTTGATTTGCATTCGATTGGGCTATGATGATATTGGTTGGAGTTTTTGCTGAGTTCTTGAAAAAATCAAATTTAGGAGTCAAGCCATGTTGCTGTTTAGGTTGAAATCTGGTTTCCACGATCGTAGGCATTGTCCTGTACGTGCAATCGTTCCGTCCGGCTTGGATGCATCGAAACACTATGTTCTTCGCTTGGACGACGGACGTGAATTACCGTGTCAGCTAAGGCAAATGGCTGATGGCGGCGTTGAATTGCTTGCGATCGTGGAAGGTCTCCCGAAGGGCGCCGAGCACGATTGCGAACTCGCGGAGAGGACTGGCGCGGTTGGGTCTCCGGTGTGGATCCGTAAAGGGAGCGAGGAAGGGAGCTACGATGTCGGGATCGGCGACGGATTGTTCACCACATTGCATTGCGGTGTACGGTGGGCTCGTCCGTTCTGCCATCCCGTTGTCGATGCCCGAGGCGCATGGCTGACGCGCTCGTATCCCATCTTGACGGATGTCTTCGGCGAAACAAATGACCATCCCCACCAGAAGAGCTTTTGGAGCGCGTGGGGTGACTTGAATGGCGAGGATGGTTGGAGCGAGGATGCCAAGCGCGGGTTTTCGAGGGCAGTGGTGAAGCAAAGCGAGATTGTGGAGAACGGTCCTTTGGTAGGTACGATTCGCCTGGATGTTGAGCACTTGTCACGCGGTGGCGACCGGATCTTGTCGGAGTCTCGGACCATGTCGGTCATGTCATTGGGGACGACTCGCGCCGTTGACTTGAATGTTGAGTATCATGCGACTGATGGCGACGTTCGCTTTGGGGACACGAAGGAAGGCGGGATATGCTCGGTACGCGTCGCCACGTCGATGGACGGGACGGGAGCCGGCGTGATCACGTTGTCCGACGGTTCGACGGGCGAGGGCGAATGCTGGGGGAAGCGTTCCGCTTGGTGCGACTATTCGGGTCCCGTTGGCAGGGGGATGTCAGGGATTGCGGTCCTTGACCATCCCGGGAATTTCCGTTTCCCGACTTACTGGCATGTACGGAACTATGGTTTGATGACGGCGAATCCCTTTGGCTTGTCGTACTTTTACAATGACAAGTCACGTGACGGGAGCTATGTGTTGCCCCAGGGGAAGCGTTTGCTTTTCAGGTATCGCGTCTTGTTCCACCTGGGGAACCACAAGTCTTCTGACGTATCGGGTTGTTTCCAGGATTTCATCAATCCTGCGGTACTCAAGGCGGTTGAGTCGTAGTTGTCACCTTGCGAGGATTGTCGTTTCGTCGCTTGCGATGGTCTTGTTCGAGGTTGCGTCGATGAGCGTGACCTCGAGCTTGTCCAGCTGGTTGAGTGTTCCCTTTGTCTGTTTCAGGATGAAATTGTCAATGCCGCTTTGGATCGGAATGGTTTGCTGCTGTTCCTTGGTCATGATTTTGAACGCCAGCTTCTGGTTGTCTTCCGGTTTGTAGTTCAGTTTGATCGAGGCAGTGAAGTTGCTGGCGTCCGAGAAGGGAGACGTCTTGGCGATCAGGATTGGGTTGGGGATGGTCCTGGAGATGGCGAGCCTGTCGATCTCCTTGTTTTGGTTGTCTGTTGCGACGATATCGACCTGCAGGGTTCCTGGTTTTGGGATGTTTTTGCTGAAGGTGATCGTTGCTGGTTCGTCAATGGCTGTCTGCGACTTGCCCAGCTGAGAAATTTTTCCATCGGCTTCGAGTGTCCAGGTTGCGATGAAAGTTGTTTTTCCCTTTGGATTGCATTTGAGGCTGAATGCGGTTGTTCCGACCTGGCAGGCGACATCGTTGACTTCCACGATGACCGTGTGTCCGAAAGTTGCGGTTCCGAATTTTTCAGGCGTGGCGAATTTTGGGCCTGTCGGCGCCCAGCAGGAGAGTTCGAAGATTTCCGTAGGTCTTCGTTCTCTGCAGAGATTGAATCCGAATGTATTTCCCTTGATGTTCAGGCTTTCGAGCGGGATTTTGACTTCTGCCGTCCATGCGTCGTCGAGTCTTTCCGTCGCCGATTGGATTGTTGGCTTCCAATTTTTTATTGACGCTGAAGTTGCGTTGAATCCGAGTACGTTGACGATGACTTGCTTGAAATCCTTTCCGTTTCGATCGGTATCGAAGAAGATTTCGATGCAATCGTCCAGCCAGAGCGGTCCATTGTTTCTTGTGATATTTGCTGTGATAAGGTTCATGTATGGTTCGTCGCATTTGCATGCGATGTAGAGGAACGATTTATCTGCAAATATCTTGAACTGGGTTTGCGCCTTTGGGGTTCCGCCTGTGTTGATTGTGAAGTTGGATGCTTGTGCTGCGGAGTTCCAGCATGGGTCGTCAAGTTTGCCGTCGATCTTCGGTGATGTGTCCAAAGTTGGGATTGCGATTGAATAGATTATCTGGTTTGTTTTTTCAAAGTTTCCAAGCGTTGTGGGAACGATGTTGAATTCAGGTTTTTGGGCTATTTGCTCTTGTTGCTTGTCTTCGATCAGGCGATTGATCTGGGTTGCGATGATTTCTCGAGCGTCATCGTAGTTTTGCAGGTTCCATCCGATTGGTTGCGTAAATGCACCGGCGATTCTCTGGACTCCTTTCTGTGTTGGGAGTTTCTGGAAACTGCCCGCGTTTCTGACGTTTTTGGAGTAATTGATTGAGTTGAGCACTTCGTCCAGGATTTTCTGCGCTTCCTTTGTCTTGGGGGATTTTGATTGCTTGATTAGCGCTTTGAGCGTGGCGATGTACTTGAAGTCGTCAATGCCTTCCCTGGTTGCCCTCCATCCGATTGAGGGACCTCCTGGTCTCTTGTTTGTTTTTGGGTAGATATGCATCCAGTCGCCGTGTTTTGAATCGAAGTCCGAGTACGGGTCGTTGGCGAAGCTACAGTATGCCCAATTGAAAGAGCCTCTCGTATTCGACCTTGCCTGGAAGAATCCGGTCGTGTATCGTGCCGTGGCCGGCCTGTAGGATTCGACGTCGCAGTTGTAGATCAGCGGGATTTTGTTTTCGCGGTGGAGCTTTTCGATCACTTCCGGCGTGCCTGTCGCCCCATTGAAGTTCCAGACATCCGACCATGGTCCTGCGACATTGTGGAAGTAGTCGTCGCCCGGTCCGTCCTGTTCCGTTCTCATGCCTGGGATTTCCTTGAGGTACTTGAGCAGGGCTAGGTTTCTGTCTTTTTCGCCTTGGTCTTTCCATCCTGGTTCGTCCACGGGCTGGACGATGATTTCCGGCCAATTCCTCTTTTTCGCCTCTTGCTGGAAAGATTTCCAGAATGCCTGGTATGCTTCCTTGTATTGTTGTGTTCCGAACGGGAGCTTTTGCACTGAGCAGAAGGCCTGCCCCATGTCTGCCAGGATAATGATTGGCTGCGGGAATTTCAGGTCCCTGTACGTGTTGAGCGTCGTTGTCAGGTGTGCGTCTTCTGGAATGTCATACTTCGGGATTCCGTTTTCGTATGTTGATTTTGAGAGATCCAGCCCAAAGCAGATTCCCAGCGATGTCATGCCGTTTTGGCGCATGTCCAGGAGGGCGTCCTTTATGAATTGGTTTTGCTCTTCCAGGGTTTCGCCGAGGAAGAACGAGGTGAAATACTCTCCCCAGAACATGTCGTCGGGTTCCTGGAGCGTGAAGTTTCGGACATTGACGGCAACCGGTATTGTTGCTTCCTTGTTGTCGAGCTTGAGCGCAAGCGAACCATTGTATGTGCCGGGGCGTGCATCTTTCGGGATTGTGGCATCGACCCAGAATGTCAGCGTCGTATCTTTTGGTATCGGTGCCTGCTGTAGTTTTTCGAGCACGACAGGGAGGTTGACGTACCGTCTTGTGTCGGGGTACGTTGGTCTTTTGTCAAGGCATTGGACGATAAGGATTTGGAAAGCGTCCTTCGCGAGCTTGTTTCCCTTGTCGTCTTCGAGGTCTTTGGTAATCGTTGCCTTAGCGGCATTGACGTTATTGAGCGCGTGGACGGAGAGCGTGGCGGGCTCCGCTTCCCCGGGGCAGGCGTTGAAGGTCAGCTTGACTGGATTGCGCTGGGTTGGCTTGACATTGGGGAAGACATGCTCCATCCATGGGCGCTGGAAAATTTGCGCTCCGAATTCGAGTTCTTCCTGGTTGGGCTTGATTCCCGGTTGCGCGACGTATTCGATAGGCGTGAAGAGGGTGTCCGAGGATGCGTATTCGAACGCATCAAACCAGATCGTTGCGTTTTTCCTTGGCTTCGAACGATAGACGAGGATGGTGTTAATTGTCTTCTTGTTGCCGTCCAGATCCTTGACTGGGAGATAGATTTTGTGCTTGGTCTTCTGGCGGGGCGGAAGTGTTGGCGCGCTAAGGAAGATTCGTGTCCCGTCCTTGAAGTCAACTCTCACGGAAAGCAATAGGTCTTCGGGTTCCTCGTGCCATGCGTTGAAGGCGAGTATATTGTTGTCGGCTAGGTTGTCTTGATTGACGACGATGTAGAAGCCCGGCCATGTATCAATTTCGCTTCCCGGGAAGAAAGCCCTTGCGGCGTTTTGTCCATGATTTGGGTTTTCCTGTACGATTTTGAAGTCAAGGCTTCCGCCTTTTCTGATGTGGGCTTGCCAGTTTTCCCCGTCTTCGAAGGAGACAAGCGGTTGTTGTGCGCAGGCTATGCAAGCCAGAAGGATGATCAGGCTTGTAAGTTTATTCATTGTTGCATTTCTCCTTGTATCTAGTTTGATCAGTTTATCTTTTCGAGGATAAAGCGTCCTGCGTTGAGGGCGCCTGTATTGAAGACGAGCCACTTGCCTTCGATCGTCGGCGTGATGGTTTTGATGGTTTCGTGCGTAAAGGGCTTTAGCGCCTTGACGGTCAATTGGTTGGGATTGCCCAGTTTCAAGGCGTCGGTGTCGAGCTTGACGATCGTATCCTTGTATTCGGGGTATGAGAAGATGACTGTTTTGCCGTCAATCTTCTGGATTTTGACTGCGCCGTCAGTTTGGATCTTTCCGAAGTCGATGACCGTGTCGCTTGGGTTGATACGTTTTGTGAAGTCGATTTGTCTTTCGTCTTTAATGTTTGGCGGCAGTGTATTTGGCGTGAAGGTTACTTTGATTGGCTTGTTGTCCTGGTCTCTTTGAACGCTGATTTTACCGAGGAGGAATCGCCCTTTGTCATGGATTCTGTTGTCTAGTTGATGTCTTCCCAAGCTGCTGTAGAGTCCCGCCACGACGAGGTATTCCTTGGGGGTGTCTGTTTGGACCTTGACCGTGAAAGGACCTGCGACTTGCGGTCCTGCGTGTAGCCAGTTGTTTGTTGCTGCAGGCAACCTGTGGTCGTTTTGCATCTTGATTCCTCTGATTTCAAGCGTTTCATTTGGGTCGATGAAATGCACGAAGGCAGCGCATGGCGCTTCCGAGTTATTCAATGGCGTCCACTTGTACGAGATTTGGAAGGATCCGTCCTCCAGGTCCTTGAAGCTTTCGACCTGGGCTGTTGCCAGCGGCTTCTTTTCCTTGAGGTACGGCATGTCAAAAGTCGTGCGTGCGTCTGCGAAGATCGCATCATCGTTTTCAGCATAGTCCGCGAACAGGCCTGGTTTTGGCTCGAAGGCTGTTTTGACGATTGAGTTTCCGTTTTTGACGACCGTTGCCCATTGCGGGAGCTGGAAGCCGTCGATGTCCCATGTTTTTTCATCCCAGTTTGCATAGACGACTGTTCCCTTGTCATAGGTGATCTTCTGCCTTGTCACGGAGTCCAGGGCCAAGGCGACCGAGGTCGGGACGAGAGTGCCGTCCGCGTCATATTGGATATTGACGACGTCTGCGTTTGCATAAAGCGCCTGCGCCGGGCTGACGAGGTTGTGTTCGCGCACGACCCATTCGGTGCTGAAGCAAATCGCTCCGGAGACGAATCCCGCGTGTCCGTATGCGATTTCCTGGGTTCTGTACTTATCTATTCTGTCTTGCGACCCTGCGTCGAAGCCGAATACCAGCGAGTAGCCTCTTTTATGCCAACGTTCGTAGTATCCCATTCCGTGGTTGACCATTTGGCGATGGATTTTTAGCAGGTTGAAATCCAGGAAGGGTCGATGTTCTTCCCGGCCTGCGACTTGAGCTTCGACGCCATCGCAAGCTCCCGCCCAGTAATAATGTGATCCGCCTTCTCCGAAGAGCGGTCCCTTGTGTGTTTCGCGCATGTAGTCGAAGAGCTTTGAATCCTGGATGACCTTGAGCCTTGCGTTTGCCGCCATTGGCTGGTCGGCCTGGTGGTCCAGTTGGTGTGAGGGCGAGACGCAAGAATGGACGTCCAGATAGGCGGCGTTGGTGTTGTACCTGCGATGGATTTCAGGGGAGTTCATCTTGGCGAAATCCAGCGCCCTGTTGCATTTCAGTCCATAGCTTTGGACTTTTGTTCCCCTGTTGAACCATGCCTTTGACATTTCGCCGTTTTGGGTGAGGGCGACGGCTGATTGGTCATAGGACGGCGCGTCGGGGTAGATGTCGATATAGTTTTCATGCAGCGACCAGAGATATCCGCAATCGTTTGCGGCCTTTCCGAATTGTATCATTTGTTCATCTCCTCCCATGGCTGGGTTTGCGGGGATATGGTCCGGGAGCTTGACGTCGTATCCGTATCGTTGCCAATTATGGTAGATGATGGCGACATTATCGACGCCGATGTCTTTGAGTTTTCGCAGGTGTTGGCCGTCATTTGCGTAGCTGGCGGTTTTGCTTCCCCAGAAGTCGAGCATGATTTTCGGAGCGAGCTGCTTTCTGAAATTGGATTGCTTGTGCGGGATGTTTGGCAGGACTTCGCAAGGATCGGGCGAGTATGCGATGTAGGCGTAGTCGTTGAGCAGGTTTCTCGTCCCGTCAGTTTTCTTGTTGTAGGTTGTATAAGTTCCAGTAGCATATGACGCATCGCATCTTGTCCAGTCGGTTACCCTGCATGAGTACAATCCATTGGTGGCTTGGAATTCGAGGCTTCTGAAGTATGGGATGGAGATTTGCTTTCTGATAGGTGTGAGTCCTGTGTTTCCAAGTGCGAGTCCTTGTGCCAGCGGCTTGTCGCAAGTGACGTGGATGGCGAGTGCCTTGCCGATGATTTGGAACGTCCAGTTTGCTCGGACTGTTGCCTTGTCCTGTACGAGTTCGTAGTCGATCACCACATGAAGTTTATTTCCGTCCTGATTGATATTCACGAAGGACGGCTTTAGCGTGTTGCTGGTTGTCTCTCCGAGCTTGAGGGTTCCGTTTTGTGCGATAAGGAATGGTTGGAAGTCATCCCTTTGGAGCGTGAAGTCCTCGAGCGATCCGAGTTTCGGAACGTAGGCATAGGTCAATTTGCAGTCCGGTCCTTCATAGGTGAAGTTCCATCCGTCCTTGGTCTTGATTAGCTTGTTTTCATGTTCGAATCGGCAAGAGGGTACGACTCCGTTTTCCGGATTGTTCCAAAGCTTGTTCATCGGGACTTGCATTTGCGCCTTGATCGCTTGGTCTTCCATCAGTTTCTTCGCGGCTTGGCCCAATGGGATTTCGTCCTTCTTGTCTCCGACCTGGACGATCGGTTCCGAGAAATGCGAGTAGTCGAAGGAAGCATCCTGGTTTGGACCGGGTTCGACTTGGAATCGAATGACGACGACGTTTCCCGTGTAGCTTGAGAGGTCAACAACCACGTCTGTCCATTCCGTTGAGACACAATGTTGCTTGAGGTGCTGTACGGGTTCCTCGCCTGGCTTGAACGTGTAGCATGAGAAGGTGACTCCGTCGCTCTTGTCTTTTCCGACCATCCCGTTTCGCATTGCGTAGCCGAAGGTGAGCGATGCCTTGCTTGCCTTGGGAAGCTTGAGGGTGTAGTCGAGGAAAGTTCGTCCCGGTTCGACCCGCCATGGGCTGTGCAGCAGAATGAATCTCCTTCCCCCGCTATAGCCATGCGAGTTGACGATTCCGCTGACTGGGTGGAAGTCGCCTATCCAACCTTTTGGGTACATCACGATGTCCTTGCCGTAGGACTGGTAGCCGATGTCGAAGATGCCAATGTCCATGAGCTTGGTCGAACCCAATGGCAATTGGATGGTGCCTTGGGAATCGGCGAGAATCGGTAAGGCGGCGGCAAGCATGGCAAAGGCAATGAGGTTGCGCATTGTATGTCTCCAAGTGAGTCAAAGTTGAATTGGAATGGAACATCGAAATTCTTACTTTATCCCATGCCCAGCTAATATGCAAGAGCAAAGATGCAATGCGATCAATGACGATTTCAAGGTTTCTTGCCTTCGAAAAAGCAACATAAAACCAAAGCAAAAAATCGTTGGTTTCGTACTCAAATGGCATGTGACATGCCTCGTTTTGGCGGGGTTGGAAGTGTTGGGGACTGGGATGTGTCGGACGGGTCGGACAATTTGCCCTGGTGCAGAGCGGGATGGTTTCAGGTATGGGCACCCGGGGTGCTCGTACTCAAGGGGATGTCGCCGCTAAAGCGGCTAAACCTGGCAAAGCCCCAGTTGGGCGGGGCGGGTGGTTTTGCGCTGCTGCGGAACAAGACGGCTTAGGTACGGGCAC
>Ga0209723_1006944_pt1 | contig 10613 bp, 15 predicted proteins | sample BiotimSIPDNA_2_FD_185750 | JGI IMG/M metagenome (GOLD analysis project Ga0209723, IMG submission 185750) | Anaerobic biogas reactor microbial communites from Washington, USA - Biogas_R2 time_0 SIP DNA (SPAdes) (version 2) | ecosystem: Engineered > Bioreactor > Anaerobic > Unclassified | place... | reverse complement strand
TAAGCCTAAGACTTCTCCTACAACACCTGGAACAGCTGGCATACCTGAACTCATTCTGCCATTTCCGCCCACGCTGAACGCGGCTGTGAAATGAGGCAATCTTTTCAGATATTTAAGTGCTCTTGGATGAATAAGTAATGAATCTGGCTTGAAGTTGTTATTCTCAACTAAAGATTGTGCGTCAACAATGTCATAGTAACCAATGCCTGGTCCACCTGAGCCTGACAGTACAAATTCTGTTCCGTCAAGAGCCAAAGACTTTCCAGAGGCGGTAACTGAACCAGATGCACCTGCGTCAAGAGTGTCGATACAATCTTTGTCAATCTTGTTAGCAACGATAAGAGCTTTACGCATAAGTTGGTCCGCTTGTACAGGAAGCTGTGCGTCCTCAATAGTTTCACGAGTTATAATAAGACCTTGTCCTACTTTTTTAGGCACTACAACTACTTGACTATAAGAAGTGACATCCAAAGGAATTTCAGCGCCTTCGGAAATTTCGTCTGCAACAGCACCTGGACTACCTGATTGTTTAGCGAAAGTTACAGCATTTCCTGAAGTCATAGAATAAGGCATATAGAAGTTCCTGCCTACCATGTTTGGCATAATAGTCTGGATAATCATATTGTGCAACGCTGGGTACATCATACCTGCAGTAGTTACTGGTGACATAATTTCAGTTTGAAGTGACATTTATTATTTTTCCTCCAATAAGTTTTTTTATTTTAAATTTTTTTGACTTTTTAAAGAAGCCTAACTTTTTTCATAAAAAATTAAAAAAAAGGGTTTATTTATTTCATACAGTCTATAAACGCTAAGAACGCGGCACCTTCACCTGAACCTGAAACAACTTTGCCTGCAACTGCATATGGATTGGTCAAGAAACTACCTGTGTCTAAACTTGTAAATTGGCCTGAACCTGATAGAGCTATTCTGTCTCCTGGTGCTGGCGTATATGCGCTTACTGCTGGAACATTCTTTGCGAATCCCCAAACAAGCACTGAAGTTTTTCCACCATCTGCGGCTGTATTCAAAGCTAATCCTGCTGGCTCTACACCTGCAACTGCGGTTGTTGGTTGATATACATAAGAAGTTCCACCTGCATCAAAAGCTACTCCTCGTCCTGCTGTGATACTTCCACTTGCTTTGAATGAAGCAATCAAAGCTGGATAGACTGCAATATAGTCGTTTTTACCTTCAAAAACATAGTATGACATTTTTCATATCCTCCTTAACTAACGATAGAAAAATCTTTAGAAGCTTTCTTTATGTCAGCTAACATAGCCTCGTATAGATTTCCTGGCTTTTCCTCAGTAGCGGTTTTTGGTTCTCCCTTTACAGAAGCACCTACAGTTTCTGCTTTCTTTGTTTTACTAGCCTTTTCCTCTTCCTCTGTTTCCTTTTCCTCTTCCTCTTCTACTTCTTTCTTTTCTTCGGCAGGTTTTTCTTTCTCTTTCTCAAATTCTTTCTTTACTTTTTCGATTTCTTCTTTAACTATGTTCCTTACGAATTCTTCCATCTTTAAGGCTTCTGCTTTCTTTGCTTCGTCGCTTTCTTTTTTCTTCTGTTCCTCTTCGTCCATCTCTGCTTTCTTTTTAATAGCGTTTGAACATTCTTCTAGTTTCTGTACTGCTGGACCAATGCTGGCTAGTGCTTTCAAAATTTCAGGGTCGATAGTTGCTACATTTGCGTTCTCAGTTTTCATTTCATCAGTCATTATTTTTTCCTCCAATATTTTTTCTTTATTTTCCAAAGATTCTACTTTGGGTTCTTCTAGAACTTTTTCACTTTGTAAGTCTAACGCCTGTTCCAAAGAAGCTACAAAATTTACAGGCTTAAAAGAACTAATCCCACCATACGCTGGGTCTGAGGTTAAACTAATCTCGTCTACTTTAGCTTCTTTAATCAAAAAATGTGTACTTTCACATTTACATTTCTTGACAGGTTTTATAGATTCTCCACAAACAGAACAAACAGCCTTCGCCTTTGCTCCTATGGAAATACCTTTAATCCTGCCTTTAATAACTCTACGGATAATATCAGGCTCGTCTATCTCGGCAGAAAATAGAACAAGGTTGCCTGAAACGCTACCATCGGTTGTTCCTCCAACTACATCTCGAACATTCCTACTATGGTCAAGTCTAAGCTGTACACCTGCCCTTAGTTGAGATGCAATATTTTCCAATTCTTCCTGGGGAACTGACCAACCATTAGCGTTAACAGAAGTATCAAGCAGTGTCCCTTTGATAAGGAGACTCTTACCATCCACTTCCATTTTTTGTGAACTTTCTAAGATACTTGCGTACCAATTAAATTGTAATTCTTCTTTCATTTTCAACACCATAATCCCATAATCCAACTAATCAAACCAGTTGTTCCACCAATCAAAGTCAAAGCCAAACTAAGCCATTTCAGAAATTGAATCCTACCTTTATACATACTCTTTTCGGACAAAATTTCGTTTTCTACGTTAACTAACCTCTTATCATAACCTTCTTGTTTTGTATTAATAGTTGTACATAGTGAAGTTATTTTACTGGTTAATTGTTCATGTCTTTCATCTATCTTATCGCCAAACGCTATAAGTCTTTCTTCTATTCTTGCTAACCTAGAATCAAAACCTTCAGACATCCACATAAACTCCTTTTATTAAAAAAATATTATAAACAATTAGCACTTATCATAATATAACATTTTTTAGGATGTTAAAGTGTTTTTGAGCCTTCAATACCCGAAAAAAGGTCTTCCAAAGATGAAAAATTAGATTCTCCCGAAAGTAAAATAAGTTCCATTGGATTGCCTTTATACAATAAATATTTATATTTCTTAGATAATTCTATATCTGAAACTTCTTTTTCTTCCCATTTCTTGATTTCACAATCTATATGTATATTAGAAATCTTTGCAGTTTCTTCGGTTTTTGCCATCAGATAAATAGTCTTTTCTCTTCCGCCCAACATAGAAACCTTTTCCCAATCGTTGCACAAAAAGGTAGCTATGTCCCACTTTGAAAAAATATCTGTGTAAGGATGAGTGTGAAAACTTCCTAAAATTTCTTCGTCATCTTGAAGTTCTCTAGTTATCTCAAATTTTACTGAAAGTTCTTCCCCAACTTGTATCATATCCAAATATATGCCACGAGAACTTCTAACTATTAATGCGCCAAACTCTTTTTTAGTTTGCCTTGTAAAATTCCAAATCCTTTCTATTTGGTCTGACATTACATTGTTCAGTATCATATCTGACGAAACAAACCAACTTTTACCACACCATCCGCACGAAAATTTATATCCCTCAAGTTTGTTATTACCTTTGTTTAATCCGTTCACGCCTTGTTTGAATGCCCACTTGTTCCAATCATTCAATCCCTTTTCCAGCCCTTTTATTTCCTTTTCTGAAAAAAGGATACTAATAATATTTGTCTTGTTATTACTATGACAATTAGGACATGTCATATCCCTGGAAGTAGGTGTAGCAAAACTAGGATAAATCATTCCTGGCTGAACAACTGGATTCATACTTTGGCTAAACAATTAAACACCCACTTTAATCATAATATAACATTTTTATCTAAGAATACTATAATATTATAGTAAAAAATTATACTTTAAATAAATCCATAACTGTACCTTTCAAATCTGCAACTAGTTCAGGCAACATATCATCAACCGCCCTTCGTACGTAAGATTCTCTAGCCTCATTATAAATTGCATAAGGCGCTCCATAATCATTAATAACGTTACTAACTAACGCAATAGAATTTTCCCCTTCAAGTTCCAAATGTAAGTTATCTCTCAATCTTCCTGTATCCACTGGCGCATAAATTTGAGCATAACCCAAAGCTATCTGCATATCTTTTCCCAAAACCCTTGCCAGATAATCAGGCATAAGTTCTAAGTTTCTTAAAGTTTTTTCTACGTATGAATCTACTTGACTACTATCAACAGTTATAACTATATTCATTTTTCTAACTCCCCTTTTGACACCCAAAAACATTCACAAAATGGATGAAGTGGCAAAATATCCTCAGTTTCATCTATATCAAATTCTACTCCATGATTAGTTTTACATTCTTCACAAACACTTCTTTTTTGCGAAGTAAACCAAACCATAGTACGCTCTTTCCTAACGTCTTTGTAAACCTTCTTCAAAGTAGAATTATAAGAATCAAAGATAGCACATGAAACGAGTGCGCCAATCCTATCTTCAATTTTCATTAGTTTCCAAATACTCCTTGAATTTCTGTAAGCCTCTATACAAGCAAATAGGTCTTATCCCTAAAAATTGCCTCATCCAAGTTACATCTGCAACTGCCCTATCTACATAATTCTTAGGCTTTTTTATATAAATAGGCTCGATATTTTTATTTAAAACATTATTAATCTCGCCTATAATATCATTATAAGTATAAGTTATCCCAGTCCCAACATTACACACTGACGAATATTTAGTTTTCATAGCCTTTACAGCCGCGTCTACAACATCATCTATGTATACACAATCCCTTTCTTGGCTTCCATCTCCCCAAATTACAGGTTTTTTATCATTCATCATATCATTTAAAAAGTGATAAACCACCGAAGCCAATTTGCCTTTCTTTTCTTCTCCAGGACCATAGCCTGTAAAAATCCTAAGACCGCACGATACCACTTTATTCTCATTTTGTGCCATATGTTCACATATGTTCTTACAAGTTCCATACAGATTATTTGGCTTTACAACTGCAATCTCTGAATGTGGTGTTGGCAATTCTCCATAAATATTTCCAGAACTAGGATAAATCAATTTAGCTTTACTTAACCTAGCCAACTTTAAAACATTCTGAAAACCTAAAATAGTGTTCTGAACCATTTTATTAGGATTCTCATTAAACTGTAAAACTGAACACGGAGAGCCAAAGTGAAAAATATAATCTATATTTGCGTCTAAAAACCTGACAATAGACGAGGTGTATTCCACATCATAAAATTCAGGCTTTTCTAAATCTTCACGCATATCCAAATCTAAAACATTGTATTCCAAAGATTCAAGCCTAGTTTTTATAGCGGAGCCAATAAAACCTTTGGAACCTATTACAAGGCAATTATTTCTAGCCACTTTCTTATTCTCCCCAGTCTTCGCCTTCGTAATACAAATATTCTATTTTGTCTTTGACAACTATATATTCTTCACCGCAACAATTACAGGTCATAATATCTCCAGTTTCATACCCTGTAATGTCCAGCACAGTTTCACATTCAAGACATACAACAGTTTTCTTTTCCATTTATTACACCCCTACTTTATCCAATAAATCAACCCATAATCTCATGGAATCTCTTATTCCATACATCAAAACTTCGACATCGGCGTTGTTATAATATTTAAAGAAATCAGGCAACTTGTCAGCCAACTCCAAGAAGCAATCTTTATAATTTTTACTAGTCAAATCGCAGTCGATAACACTATCCCACATATGTGTATTCAATATCATTCCTGCAAATTCCATCTGTAAATCTTTCTGGAAATTATGTGAATTCCTTTTGTGTTCCATAATCGGAAAACCAAAACTATAACTATCACCTAATGTATTAGCTATCTTTTGGCAGAAAATTCCCGCCCAAATATCATCAAATCTGTGCGAAGGCAAACTATATAAAGGTTCTTGATATATTGCGTGAAAAATAGATAACTCTTTACTAAAAATCAAACTTTGCGTATCAATCGGAAAATAATTATCTTTATGTGCTATTATTGATTTATTGAAAGGAAAATTCATTCCTTCTCCAGTTTTAAGTTCTGGATAAACTAAATTAGTAATAGCATCAACATCAGGTTTGTTACTCCATAACATCTGGTGCATAACTGGATTTATTTTTTTCTTTATTGGTATATCTTCATAAACATTACTTTTATACCACAATCTCAATGGATAGCCCCTAGAATATATATACGGATTTCGGATATTATTATCTAAAAACTCAGTTGGATTTATTATTCCAAGAGTACTATCAGTTGTGCATTTATCGTGGTTAGTGACAAAATCTAATAAATATTGTTCCCAGCCTGCAGTTGGATAGTTATCATCGTCCAAACTTACTATGTAATCAGCACCTTCTTCCAGTGCTATCAAAAATCCAAAGTTTCTCCTTCTTATATCTTTTTCGGGAATAACTTTTCTTATCTTATCAATATCGCCTAAATAATTTCTGATATAAACATCCTGAAGTTCAGGCGACCAATAATCTACTTTGTAAAAAGTTTTGCTATCTTTATTCAATTCTTCACAAAAACATTCTATAGTTTCAGGTGTTCCATTATCACCTACGATTATCACATTTACATTACAATCACTAGGAAACTCAGGTTTAAACGACTTCAAAAAAATTGGAAGGTTTATCGTAGTTGTAACTAAACTAATGTTCATTTGTTTATGCCTCTAAATTTTCCCAAAATTTTCTATAAGGAATTACTAATATCAGCCAGGCTATAAAAAGCCCAATGAAACCATAATATCCATGATGTAAAAATGGAAAGCCAAAAACAGAACTCCATATCGGATTTCCACTATCTAAACACTGCTCAAAAAATGCTAACAGTGCCAACGTATAACTTGCCCAAAAAAGGGAGGAAAAAAATACTAATTTAACCAATCGCAACAATAACAACTCCTAAAATCGCTAAGATTGCACTGAACACCCACCACCACCAATAGACTCCATGCCATAGTGGCAGTCCTAAATAGTTGTCCCAGTCTGTTCTTAAATGCCACGGATTAGGTTCCCCATACATTTTTACTGCTTTTACATAATCTCTGCAAAAATCATAGTATCGTATAAGCCACCAAACTACATCTAAAATCAGAATTGACCAAATCATAAGCCAAATCCAAGTCAAGATGCTAGGCGTATACATAGCAATAGCAAAAATCGTAAACATCCAAACGTGATAAAGTTTGAAGTGCTGTTGTACTAAAGCGTCTCCTTTTTCTCGGTAAACTCTGTTTTCACCTGCACCCCAAACTACTCCAAAGAGTAGTTGTAAAATAAAATGAATCATTTATTTATTACTTCCTCCAATATTTTTTCGTATTTTTCTCCGAACTTTTTCCAAGTGAGGTTTTCCTTAATCCAACCTCTGTTGGCTAAAGTATCGTCCTTTACTTTGTTTTGGTTCTCATATATATACATTATTTTGTTGATATACTCCCCCGTAGTTTGAGAACTAACAAAGCCCAATTTATTATCAGAAATCAAGGAACTGGCAACGAAATCATTACTGACAATAGTTGGCACGCCTGCACAAATAGCCTCAAAACTAGTAGCGTAAGCACCTTGGCTTAAACAAGGATTCAAAAAGATAGATGTCTGCTTGTAAATATTTCTAAGATTTTCATCGCCACTCAAATAGTCATTAACAAAAACATCATCTTCCAGCCCTAACTCTTCAATCTTTTTATGAACTTTAGCCACATAAGGATATTGTTTAGCCCAAGCATTATACCCTACTAAAACTAGTTTAGCGTTTTTAATCTCCTTTTTGACTTCCGCAAAGATTTCAACTGTCTTATCCTGTTGTTTAGTCCAGGTGAAATACCCTGCTTGAGTTATCACAAAGTTGTCCTTCATATTCAGAGTATTCCGAACTTTGACATCCTCGGCAAAATAATCATAACGAATGCCTGGATAATTAACCACTGGGTCAAATCCATATAAACTTCTAAACCGCGCTTTATCAAAATCTGTTATTACCATAACTTTGGAACATGTTCTTTCCACGTAAGCCCGTTCGTTAGGATTTACTGGGTTGCCTTCAAGAACATATCCTGGAGGTTCATTACATTGCCACACAGTTGGAACCTTGTAAGGATAATATAAATACAACTCACAAGGGTGATTATGTGGATTGTAAACTTGAAACTTTGGCGAATATGTGTTCAAAAATTTGTACAGTGCCTGTTCGTTTCCTGCTTCCCAAAGCCTAGCTTCTTTAAGATTTTCTTTGAACTCAGGACAAGCGGTTGTTGTAGCTATCAATACTATATGATTTTTGCTTGTCAAATAGTTTGCCAATTCGGCAATCTGTCTTTCCGCGCCCCCATACAAGTTGAAGTGGGGATTTGCGATTAAAATTTTCATTCTTTATCACACTTTAATATTACTCTTTGATTTCTTAAAGGCCGAGTGGGGGTTGCTCGGGATACGAATTAAACCATTTTGGCGTGACCAATAAAACTTTTGACATTTTAACCTATCTCATAATTTTCTTTAATTTTTATTAAATGTTTAAATTTGTTATAGTTATCCAAAACATATTTAGGCAATAAATAATTAGAAACTATTTTATTATTTGGATTAAAAAAACCAGTTCCTATCCATTTATGGCCTGGTAACAATCTACTTTCTTGTAAAATATCACCACCAGTGTCTAAAACATTTTGTATATAGTCATAATTAAACATTTCTGGTTTATTATAATTTTGGTCTACATTGACATATAATTTATCCAATACATACTCTTTAGGACCTAGCCAACTATAATGCCAACCAGCCATTTCCATAATTCCTTCAGGAGAACCTTTATATATATGTTTTATTCTCCAAACACCAACTTCTTTAACAACTCTGTAAGTAGTAATGAAAGGTCCTCCATCTGAAAAATTTTTTTGTTGTAACAGAAAACAGTTTAACCAATATCTTTGTTGCATAAGTCTTAATCTTACAATCATCTCCGTATACGGATTTTTTTTAAGTTCCATATTTAAATGAAATATACCTTCTATTACACTACTCCGTCTAGGAATTTCGTCTCCATGTGTAAACAATATAATATCATTATTATTACAATCTTTAAGAGAGTTTAAAAGATAATTGTTTAAATATTTTTCTATTCTATCAAATTCTTCGTTGCTGTATTCTGGTATGTCAGTTACGGGAACATAAGTTATATCAAAATCTTTAAACATATCGGGATTAAAAATTAAGTCTCTTTTACCACCTGTATGAGTTTTATTTCCTTCCAATATTATAAATTTATCAACACTGTTTTTTAATTCGTTTAACCAAATTTCAAGCAAATCTAATCTGTTATATAAAATAGTACATCCATAAATAGTCATATTTAAAAACACTCCTAATAAATATTAAGATAATTCCTTATACCAATCAATCTTAAATTTTAAATCGTTTACTACTATTCCAGTTCTTTGTCCATCAGAAACTACAATATAAGCTGTTGGATATGTTTCACATGTTCCTATGCCATATAAAGTTCCCATATATTGGTTTTGAACAAATACTTTAATCTCAAAACCTTTGTAGATTTCGTGATGCACTTGTAGTGGCTTATCTGGTTCAGAAGATTCAGGAAGTCCACCAGGTATTTGACTTTCAGGTATCCCGCCAGCCATATTTTGGTTTTCTGCCTTTTTAATAGATTCATCTACTCTCCACCGAGCATAGTTCAAAACTTCGTGTTTATTTTCTTTAGGCGAAACGCCTGGGACATTCAAAGTTGTATTGCCAAAAGGTTGCTCTACTACATCTATTTGAGCATAAAATTTATTTGTTTCTTTATTGAAACCTATGTATATCAAAGTATATCTATATTTTTCTATATAAAGTACATCGGGCCTTTTCAAACTAACTTGTTTTCCACCTATATTTACAGTTCTAGGCTCAAAAGTTATAGGTTTTTCCATCCAGCCTGTACTACAAGTTGGTTTGCTTAATGACTCTGGAATTTTAGTTTCTTCTTTTTCTACTATTTTAGATTTTATAAACTCTTCGTCCACCTTAGGTGGATGTATTGCTTTTTTATTTTTTGTTGACATATCTATCACCATAAATTTCTTCTATTTTTTCACAAATCGTTTTCATTACCTTTTTAAGATTGTGATTTATTTCGTGCTCCCAAAATCTTAGGACCACATAGCCTCTACTTTCCAATTCTTTAGTTATCCACTTATCTCTATACCTTCCACGTTTACCAGGAAAGCACAACGAGCAGTGGTGGAAGTAGCACCCATCGGCAAAAATGAGAATTTTCTCACCCACCATTATATCAGGCTTACCTCTTATCGGTATTTGAGTCCTGAATGGTATATTCAATTTTTTCAAATATCCTTGTATAGCTCTTTCTATTGAAGTATTCTCATATGGAACTCTATAACCAAAATAGGTATTTTCTTTTTTTCGTCTTCCGAATTTTGACACTACCTATTCATTTTCCATAATAGATTCAAAGAAAGAAAGATGCTCTTCCTCATCTTGTAAAATCTGCTTTACTATGTGACCTGTAGTTACATCGCCCTCTTCCATAGAAATCTTAAAGATTTCTTTATATAAATCAATAGCGCCTTTTTCCGCAGTTATATCCAACAAAAACATTTCGTCTAATTTTTCTCCAACAGATACCTTCGCAGGAATAGGTGTAGGAACTCCGCCTAAATAATCTATCCTTTCGGCTAAAAGTTCAGCGTGTTTCATTTCTTCAATAGAGATTTTCCTTAATTCTTCTTGAACTATAAAGCCACGGATTCCAGTTTGTTGTATATGTTGGTACATATATTGTATAGAAACTTGTAGCTCCTCGGAAAGAGCTTGGTTTAATTTTTTTATTAAATCTTGTGACATTTA
>Ga0209723_1006942_pt1 | contig 10614 bp, 10 predicted proteins | sample BiotimSIPDNA_2_FD_185750 | JGI IMG/M metagenome (GOLD analysis project Ga0209723, IMG submission 185750) | Anaerobic biogas reactor microbial communites from Washington, USA - Biogas_R2 time_0 SIP DNA (SPAdes) (version 2) | ecosystem: Engineered > Bioreactor > Anaerobic > Unclassified | place... | reverse complement strand
AGCAGTTAATACAGGATTACCAATTATTCCTCTTTTCATCATTGACCCAGCCCTAAAGAAGTCACCGGGTCACACCAGGCAAAACTTTCTTTATGAAGGATTGCATTGCTTACAAAAAGACTTATCAAGTCGTGGTAATGCCTTAATTATCAAGGAAGGACCTCCCCTACACATTCTAGCCGAATTGGTAGCTAATTATGAAGTTCAAATGATTTTCGCGGAAGAGGACTTCACCCCTTATGCTATCAAAAGAGATGATCTTATTTCCCAATCATTACCGCTAACACTCACTTCAGGATTGACCTTTATTCACCCTGGTCAGGTAAGAAAAAGCGATGGTAATCCATACACTATCTTTACACCCTTTTCTAAAGCCTGGAAATCACTTCCTATCACAGCTTCAGAACCATGGAAAGCACCCACTAATATTCTTGCAAATCCATCAATAAAATCAAACCCATTTCCCACCTATACGAAATCGTCATTATTTACTGCTGGCGAGTACGAGGCGGCACAAAGATTATTCCAATTCGCCCAGGATAAAATTTACAATTACAAGGAAGAGCGTGATCGAATGGATTTGGACGGTACCTCTACCCTCTCGCCATATCTTCGTTTTGGTATGTTATCAATTAACCAAGCCCTTTTTGCTATCCAAAAAATACAGAACAGGAACCTTTCAAATTCTCAAGAACAAGGTGTTGCCACTTGGTTTAATGAATTGATTTGGAGAGAGTTTTACCAGAATATCTTGTACCATTTCCCAAATGTAAAACAGGAAGCATTTAATCCGAAATATCGAAACATCGAGTGGTTGAATTCCGCTGAGCATCTCAATGCTTGGAAGAATGGGCAGACTGGATTCCCAATTGTTGATGCAGCCATGCGCCAACTGAGTAGTACTGGTTGGATGCACAACCGCGCCAGGATGATTGTTGCATCTTTTCTCAGTAAGGACTTGCTTATTAATTGGCAAGAGGGCGAAAGTTGGTTTATGGATAACCTCATTGATGGCGATTTGGCAGCTAATAATGGCGGATGGCAATGGACAGCAGGGGTTGGAACTGACGCTGCACCATACTTTAGGATTTTTAATCCATATCTGCAAAGTGAGAAATTTGATCCCCAAGGCGAATACATTAGGAAATGGATTCCGGAACTCAGCCTCCTCCCAAATAAATATATTCATCATCCAGATTTGATGCCGAGTGCAGAGCAACTAAACTATGGTTGTAAAATTGGGAAGGATTATCCTGCACCGATAATTAATAGAAAAGAAACCAGACAAAGAACTCTAGATGCATACAAGAAAGCATCGTCACTTTTATAACTAACAACTATTTTGTAATGTGAAAATAATTTAGGAGATTACCATGAACTTTTTATCTTTATTAAAAATATTTGCCGCCATTGCCACTATCCTAACCGGGTTATTTTCCCTGGTTAAACCTACCGCTGTCTTTGATTTTACTGGGCTTAGGGTTGAAGGTGGACGCGGAATCACAGAAATCAGGTCAATTTTGGGTGCTTTTTTTATAGGCTTAGGCATATTTGCTTTATATAAACGAACACCGGATACCTACACCATGCTTGGTTTTACTTACCTAGTAGTCGGTGTTGTCAGAACCATATCAATGTTTGTAGATCACTCCATTATCAAATCAAATGTAATAAGTGCAATCGTGGAATTTTTTTTAGGCATCATTCTTGTGATTCCTTAATGAAACATCTATACGCAATAATATATAATATTTAAAGTAATCATAACGGATACAAATTGGAGAAATCTTAATTTCAGATGCAAGAAATTTTAGATGAATTAAAATCTGTTTTATCAGGCAAAACGCTTGATGCCATATTTCCACCATTGATTTTTGTGATTGTCAATGCATTTGGTAATTTAAACCTAGCGGCTATTCTTGCCCTTCTCATAGCTGCAGCCCTCACTACTTTTCGTGTCATAAAAAAACAGCCTTGGAAATATGCTCTTGGCGGATTTGTAGGTGTGGTAATTGCTTCAGCCTTAGCTTATTTTACAAAAAGTGCAACAAGTTACTTCTTACCTGCCCTGATTAGTAGCGCATTCCTTGTTCTTGCCGCTACTCTTTCAATTATTTTAGGGAAACCACTTGCGGCTTGGACAAGCCACCTAATCAGGGCTTGGCCAATCGCCTGGTATTGGCTGCCGCAGGTAAAACCAGCTTATACCGAAGTAACGTTGCTGTGGACTTTTTTGATTGTTGTCAGGTTAGCTGTCCAGGTTCAACTTTATTTGGCAGGCGATGCAACCTCTCTTGGCTGGACAAATTTAATTTTAGGTTGGCCGATAACAATTATTGTGCTGATAATCAGCTACATTTACGGCATCTGGAGATTGCATAAGCTTGGAGGACCAGGTATTGACGAATACAATGCGGGTAAACTTCCTCCCTGGGTTGGTCAAACTCGCGGATTTTAACTAAAACACTAAAGGAGATAAAATGGCGGTTATTGAAGTAAGCTCACCAGCCCCTGATTTTTCACTATTAGATCAGAATGGCAATCGATTTTCATTATCTGATTTGAAAGCCCAGAAACACGTAATATTGGTTCTAAACAGAGGATTTGTTTGACCATTTTGCCATAAGCATATGGCGCAGTTGCGTCAAGACTACGAAAAATTTACGGAATTAGGTGCTGAAGTTGTTGTAATTGGCCCTGAGACACCTTCAGAATTTCAGGCATATTTTAAGAAAGAGAAACTACCCTTCATCGGTCTGGCAGACCCAACCCATTCGGTGCTTAAATCCTATGGACAAAAGGTAAACCTATTCAAATTAGGTCGTATGCCTGCACAAATGATAATCGATAAACAAGGACTCCTTCGTTATATCCACTATGGTCATGACATGCAAGATATCCCAAAAAACGAAGAGATTATCGAGATACTACAGAATCTAAAGTAACATCTTATTTTTATTCTGAGTTAGAATTGACTCGACATTGAGCTTTTAGATGTCAATAGTTTATTATTGGCAAATGCAAAATTAAATACAAATATTCAAAAGGAAATCAAATGACAGTTATACATTGGCCAAAACCCCCATCTTTAATTATTGACCCTAAAAAAACATACACAGCCAGACTTGAGACAGATAAAGGCACAATCGTTTTAGGTTTATTTGCTGACAAAGCCACCAATACAGTTAATAATTTTATATTTCTCTCTAAAGAGGGGTATTACAATGACACAATATTTCATCGGGTAATAACTGATTTTATGGCACAGGGTGGCGATCCAACCGGTACTGGCAGAGGTGGACCCGGATATCAATTTAACGATGAATTTCATCCAAAGCTCAGACATGATAAACCGGGTGTGCTCTCAATGGCTAATGCCGGTCCCAATACGAATGGATCACAATTTTTCATCACACATGTTCCAACACCCTGGTTAGATGGAAAGCATAGTGTTTTCGGACAGGTTATCAAAGGCTTAGATGTGTTGTTTTCAATTCCGGCACGTGATCCAATGCACGTTAATGCCCCGGCTGTAAAAATTATTTCTATAACAATTGAAGAAGAATAATCTAAAAACAAATATTTATTGCAGTTCGCAAAATAAAGATTTATTAGGAGGATATTGATGCAGGAATTGAATTTGGATGGTCATTCTCTCAGATTTTCTGATGTGCTTGCCGTAGCTTACGATTCAGACATCAAAGTCCATCTCTCAGAGTCTGCAAAACCTCAAATCCTAAAAGCAGCTAATGCAGTAAAAGCCTTTGTTGATGACAAAAAAGTTGTCTATGGTATTACCACCGGGTTTGGTGCTTTTAAAGACCATATTATCTCACCTGAGAACGTGAACCAGTTGCAACACAATATTCTCGTGAGTCATGCCGTAGGTGTTGGCGATAAGTTAGATGTGCCAACTACGAGGGCAATAATGGTCATCCGCGCCAATACTTTAGCACAAGGCCACTCAGGAATAAGGCTTGAAACCTTAGAAAGGCTGATAAATTTTCTCAATTTAGGGATCATACCCATAATTCCTGAAAAGGGATCTTTAGGCGCCAGCGGCGATTTGGCACCTTTGGCTCACATGGCTCTTCCGTTAATAGGACATGGCGATGTAATCTTCAACGGGATTCAAATGCCAGCTGAGCAAGCACTTAGGCAAGCGAATTTACCGCCTATTTCTCTTTGTGCAAAAGAAGGCCTTGCCCTAACAAATGGAACAACATTCATGACTGCACAAGGATTGCTTACATGCGATGCAGCTGAAAAAATAATTAGTACAGCCAACATTGCCGCTGCGCTGAGCCTGGAAGCATTAAATGGCACTCTAACTGCCTTTGACCCAAGAATTCATCAACTTAGGCCCCATCAAGGTCAAGCCGAAATTGCCAAGGCAATGCGCGCGTTATTAGAGGATAGCCAGCTTATACGCGGTAAAGAGTCCTTAAACGTTCAAGATGCTTACACGCTGCGCTGCATTCCACAAGTGCATGGGGCAATTCTAGATGCCCTGCGCTACGCAAAAAGAATAATAGAAACCGAACTTAATGCGGTAACTGACAATCCCCTCATATTTTTTGATGATAATGACCAACCTTTGATCTTATCTGGTGGCAATTTCCATGGGGAGCCACTAGCGCTCGCTTTAGATTTCTTAAAAATAGCCATGACAGACCTCGGTAATATTAGTGAAAGACGTATTGCCAAACTCGTTGACGAAACAAATAATCAATACTTATTGCCGGCATTCCTGACTCTCGAAGGCGGACTCAATTCAGGATTTATGCTTCTGCAATATACCGCTGCAGCTTTAGCATCAGAAAACAAAGTTCTTTCCCATCCATCTAGTGCAGATAGTCTACCTTCCTCAGGCAGTGTGGAAGACCACGTCAGCATGGGCGCGAATGCTGCCTTACATGCTCGCCAGGTGATTAGTAATTTACAAAAAATTGTAGCAATTGAATTAATGTGTGCTGCGCAAGCAGTAGATTTCCGTTTGATGAAATCTCCAGGTTTCAAGCTGGGAAGAGGTACGGGCTTAGCCTACAATCTTGTGAGGCAACATATCCCATTTATCAAGAAAGATTGCCTCCTATATCCACATTTAAACGAAATTATTGACCTGGTATCTTCAGCGAAGGTGTTTCAAGCGGTCAGTGAAGTAATTTTAAAAACATAATTAGCCAGAGTAAACGTAAGCTGTTATCTTTACTCCAGATAAATCTTCAAGTTGGCTAGCATAATTTTGAAGATCACTCAAAGTTATGGGGGTAATTAATTTTGGATCATACGATCTCTCAATTGTATATAATTGAACTGCTATTGGATTGATCAATGCAATTGTTCTGGCTAAGCTCTTAATCTCATCTTCCCTTATGTTGCCAAATTCACCTGAAAATAAGGCTGTTTGTAAAATTATTGACTTAATCCTCTGATAATTGGAAATTAATGTGAAAAAATCCACATTTCTTGCTCCCCTATTAACCCTTAAAAAGGTTTTGGAATTACCTGCATCTAACTTGAATATTGGTTTATCAATTAACTGAACTGCCTCAAATACATCCGACCTGCTTAGATTGCTTCCATTGGATAATATAGCAATAGGAATACCTGGTTTGTATTTATCCCGCAACTTGATTACTTCCTTTACAATAAATAGAATCTCAGGATGTAGGGTGGGTTCGCCATTTCCAGAAAAAGTAATGTGATCAAGCGAATAAGGTTTTTTCAAAATTGCTAAAATATCTTCAAGTATTGCTTGGCTATCAGGGATCAAGGAGTTTAATAATTGAAAAGTATGAGTGTTTGACGGTCCATACTGACAGTAAACACAGTCAAAATTACATACTTTAACCCGGCTTGAAAGTAAATTTATCCCCAAATCTCTTCCCAGTCTTCTAGAAAAAATTGGTCCATAAACAATACCCTTTTGAAGACCTAAGAATTTTGTTTTATCGTTCATCATCGAATTCAAGTCTTGAAATCAAAGGCCGATACCACTTATTTTTTGGTGGCAAAATGGGCACTCTCCATTTACCACTATATTATCGACCATCTGGTTGCCCCACCTTTTAATTACTGTGGCATTGCATGTTGGACAAATTGTATCTGCCCCAGAGCCTACATTTCCTAAATAGACATATGCGAGACCAGCATTTTTCCCTATTTCATAAATCCGCTTCAGGGTGCCTATTGGTGTTGGCTCAATTTTATCAATTTGATAATTTGGGTAGTATCTGGATAAATGCCAAGGGGTATCTGGCCCTAACTCATTATGGATATAATCTGCTAAAGACTTCAATTCCTCCATGTTATCATTTAGCCCGGGAATAACCAATGTGGTAATTTCTAACCAGATTCCCAATTCTTTCAGTTTCTTACAGGTTTCCAAGACAGGACGAAGATGCCCACCAATGTACTTTTGATAAACTTCTTCCGAAAACCCCTTGATATCAACATTTGCTGCATCCAAGTATGAAGCATAAAAATCAAGCATTTCTGATGTCATATAACCATTCGTGACATATACGTTTTTAATATCTTTCTGCTTTGCTATGATTGATACATCATAAGTGTATTCAAAAAAAACAGTGGGTTCTGTGTACGTATAGCTGATGCTGTTACAGGAGTACTTCACAGCATCATTGACGATAAGTTGAGGATCAATAAGTTGTCGGTTTATAACACTGTGAAATTTCATGTACTGTGATATTTCCCAATTTTGACACCATGCGCAAGTAAAATTACATCCAGGTGATGCTATGGAATAAGAATCAGATCCTGGGTAAAAGTGAAATAAAGGTTTTTTTTCAATAGGATCCACATGCCTTGCGATCAATTTACCATAATTTAATGAAACTAACTCACCCCCCTGGTTGCCCCTAACTTTACATTTACCCAATTGCCCTTCGTTTATAAAGCAACGGTGTGCACAAAGAAAACATTGGACATTTGCATCATCTAATTTCTTATATAACAAGGCTTCTTTCAACATGCTCTAAGTCACTCCTACATATGATAGACTATTTATAATGTAACATAAATTATCGTTAAGGAGATAAAAATGAATGTTGGTTTCCTCCAGTTCAATCCAATCAGAAACGACGTATCCCTAAATATTGAAATTATCAGAGCTGCCCTTTGTGATATTGATTTTGATTTGTTAGTCCTGCCTGAGCTGGCTAATTCTGGTTACTTATATAACTCTCCTGATGATTTAGAACCTTTTAGCGAATTGTCAGACGGATCAGGTCCCTTTATAAATAACCTATGCGAAATCGCTAAAGTCAAAAGCGCTTGCATTATCAGTGGTTTTTCAGAAATTACTGCAAATGGAACACTTTACAACGCTGCAATTGCGGTTGACGACTCAGGGGTGATTGGACTTTACAGGAAAATCCATTTATTCAATACTGAAAAAGACTTGTTTACACCGGGTAACCTTGGTTTCCCTGTTTTTAATTTCAAAGATATCACCTTTGGGATGATGATCTGCTTTGATTGGTTCTTTCCAGAAGCATCAAGAACGCTTACTTTGAATGGCGCACAATTAATTGCACATCCTGCAAACCTTGTTCTACCCTACTGCCAGAAAGCCATGAAAACCCGCAGTATTGAAAATCGCATCTTCACCATAACCGCAAATAGAGTTGGCACAGAGAGACTTGATAATACATCACTGACATTTACAGGGATTTCTCAAGTGACTGCACCAAACGGAGAAGTCTTGACATACGCTGGTAGTGATGAGACTTCATTGAGAATTATTAACATCAATACTAAAGAAGCAGATAACAAAAATATTGCTGAAAGAAACAATTTATTCGAAGATCGCCGACCAGAGTGTTATAAATAAATACACACTGCAGGTTACTTGCAGTGTGTATTTAGGTTGATTATTTTTAGAACTAAGCGCCGAATTTTTCAATTCGACTTGCATGGGCAAGAGCTAATGGAATGAGTTCGTATGAGGGGAACATTGGACCAAGGCTTCCTTTCAAGCAAGCCCGTTCACCGTATTCGCTAATGCCATCCGGCCGGCAAAGCTCTGAATACAACATCGTAGGTACTGGATGCCACGAGTGCGAGCGCATTTTCGCCGGGGTAGAGTGGTCACCGGTAACCAATAAAACATCTGGTTTTAGAGCCAAGATCCGTGGTAACAAATCATCAACTTGTTCGATGATTCCTACTTTTGCGTCAAAATTACCATCTTCACCATAACTATCTGTTTTCTTGATATGCACAAAGAAGAAATCATGCTCATCCCATTTTTGTTCTAACATGTCAATCTCTTCTTCCATCGATTGGGCTGCTGGCATAACTGTCATGCCAACCAATTTTGCTACTCCCCTATACATTGGGTACATTGCAATGGCGAGCGAATTTAAACCAAACACATCATTAAATTTGGGCCATTTTGGCAATTGCGAGAATCCACGTAAAACAAGACTGTTTGCTGGGGTCTGATCCTTTAGAACCTCGTTTGCCTGAAGCACAAATTCCTGAATGTATTCTGCTGTTGTCTTTGCTTCAGAAGACAAAGCTTGGGCTTGAAGCGCTTTCTTACCCGTTGCTTGAGGATCCGTATCACTAACATCGCCGTTCAAACCCGGACCACGCAGAACAAAGACAAAGCGATATTCTTTTTCAGGCGTTAAGATAACCTCAACCCCTGGAATTTTTATGTTTTCTGAAAGCAAATTACAAAGTTCAGCACCTTTTTCAGTGGGAATTCTTCCCGCTCGGCGATCAGTGATTATGTCATTTTCATTGACTGTGCAGAAGTTTCCGCGCGCAGAAACGTCATCAGGCTGGAGGTCAAAATCAACACCCAAAGCAGACAATACCCCACGTCCAATCGCATAATTAATCGGATCGTAACCAAATAAGCCAATATGCGCTGGACCGCTGCCAGGTGTCATTCCTGGAAGCAAAGGTTGTTGTAAACCTAAAATTGATCTTTCAGCCAATGCGTTTAGATTCGGTCTGATTGCGGTTTCAAGTTCAGTCTTTCCTCCAGGAACAATAGGCAACCCACCCAAGCCATCCATGACAAGAAGGACTATTTTAGTATTCATTCCTTTTTTTAATAATGATTGTAACACTTTAAAATCCATAATTTACCTCTTTGTATTTTAATTTCACTTTTGACATAATATATTATAAATTATTTTCCTCCTTAGGTAAGAATATTTCTATCTAGTTAATTAGCATTTGAACTCTTTTCAACGAAAACCCTTCGTGATCTCATGTAATTCATGTATAATTGAGGCAAACAGGTTGCGGGTGTAGCCAAGTGGTAAGGCAGTAGCTTCCCAAGCTACCATTCGTGGGTTCGAATCCCATCACCCGCTTTTTATAAGTGATAAGATCCGCTCAAACCTCTAAATAACGAAAGTTAATATTGAGAGGTTTTTTCATGGCTATATGGAAAACACAATACCAAATAAGTGATTTCATTCCAAATTACTTACATACAACGGGCGTTCTTGTTAGAATTAAGGGCAGGTGAATGATGGATGCGCCGACCTTAACACCAAGAACACTTACCTTTAACACCACCCTGCTGCAAAATCCGAGGGCGAGTTTATCCTGAACAGGGAGGGTATTAACTTTACACTTGATTCAACCAATAATTTACGAAAGACCTTTTGTGAGAAAATTCTCATGGTTGCCAGGTTGGTTGCTGAGCATCTTTATCATAGATAATTTTAGTCACTTCATCTGTTCGAAGATCGATATAGGCTAAACCTCCATATATTGCACCAGGGTGATCATCACCAAATTCCATGAAACGAAAAACTATAAAATTCTCATCGTAAGACCAGCTTGGCTCTCCACCGAATACATCAAGATAGCGAATAGATGGTTTAGGAACATAAATATGCTTTGCACCAGGTGCCCAGCCCATACAGGTTGAGTCAATCATGTAAGTCAATTCTCCATTAACACGCGATTGATCTAGCGAAAACATACATTGTTCAGGCAAAGTGCCTTGATACTTTGGCCCAAGATAAGTTTCATAATAATGCTCCCAACCTTTTCCTAACATTCGGAAGTATCCCCCTCTATTTGCGACCTTTCGAAGGCTGACAATTACGGAATTATACGGAGTTAGAGAAAAATCATCCCACACTTCATTATTGGGGTCAGGAAATGGGATAGTTTCGTATAAACGGTTAGGATTAGACCCATCCATTTTTGATCTGTAGAATGCATTGTGTGCCTGGTTTAACCAAATAATTTCATTAGAATTTGATACCCACTGACCTGCACGTGCAGGAAAAGATGCCACCTCGTTCCAGTCACTATCCATGACAATTAATTCAGCTGAATGTGTTGGCCCATGGATATATAAAAGATGTGCGCCATCATATGACCAGGCTGGTAATCGATTATTTCCAGAGCGAGTGATTTGTTTGTCAGTTTTTGTATCAAGATTGTAAATGTGAATTTCACCATTTGACACATACGCAATTTGCCCTGTAGCTTTTGAGCTTGTTCCTGGTATTTCACCAAGCCATCCACCCAAATATTGGCCATTTGAGGGCTCAACTGAGGCTAATTCTTCATTTTTTAATTGACGCGGCCAACCACCCACCCATAAACTAT
>Ga0209723_1006940_pt1 | contig 10616 bp, 10 predicted proteins | sample BiotimSIPDNA_2_FD_185750 | JGI IMG/M metagenome (GOLD analysis project Ga0209723, IMG submission 185750) | Anaerobic biogas reactor microbial communites from Washington, USA - Biogas_R2 time_0 SIP DNA (SPAdes) (version 2) | ecosystem: Engineered > Bioreactor > Anaerobic > Unclassified | place... | reverse complement strand
CTGTCAACGTTTTTTTAAAATGTCACCATGTTAAATTAAGTAGAAATGTCCCCTTTGTTGGCAGACCATTTAGATAAGGGGGTAGCAAAACCTTTCCGCCACGGATGATCCAGCGGTGGTTTGTATGATTGATTTTTATTATCCAAAACAGCGTTTATATCCTTGGAGGAAACCACTAGAGCTTGTTTAGCTTGCCTATGATAAATGCTATAAGCCAGCGGCTTGTCTTTGTAGAGAATGGTAACGTGGCCGGTTGCATCTTCACAAACTTTGACCGATGCTTTTTGTAAGGCATAAGATGGTCGATCTGTTTTGATCTGATAAAGGACAAAGTGATATTGCAGGGTCAGGTTCTTGCTCAATGTGCGCTCTTCCTGCCAGGTGAGGATCCTGTCCAGATTATCTGTAGCAGTCAAAGGACGATGAGCATTGATAGTAGATCTGGGTTTTACAGCAAAACGCTGATTAAAGTGTTGCATAAAGGTGGGTAAATATGGATTAGCACTTTCTGGATCATTTATCCCTAACAGGCGTAGTTCCTTAGGCAACCGATCTTGCAGAGTTTTAAACAACCTCTCAACACGCCCTTTTGCTTCAGGACTTTCTGCGCAAATAATCTCAATGTCCAGTTCCAGCATAGCACGGCTAAATTGGGTCAGTGCCTCTGTTTTGCTATTAGAAACCCGGTTGACCTTGAAAATACTATTTTTATCGCTGTAGAAGGCAACTGGTTTGCCGTATTGTAATAAATATTCCTCAGCTGCCTGTGCATAACTGAAAAAACTCTCGCTCTTGACAAATTTAAGCTGCAACAAAGCACCAGTTGCGTCGTCAATAAATGCCAATAGGGTGCACTTCGGTGAGCGACCCTCAAACCAATCATGCGGGGATCCATCAATCTGTACCAGTTCCCCAAAACAACCCCGCCGTTCACGCAGCTGGTGTATTCTTGGCTGCTTGACCTTTTTGGGCTTCCAAAGTCCTTCTTCAATCATGATCTTGCGCACACTGCTCACTGAGATTTCCACTCCGTCCCGCTCTGCTAATTTCTCCTGTGCTAAAGTTGGCCCAAAATCAGTATAGGTGCTGTATAGACGATCTACCACCTTCTGTTTTACTTCCTTTGCTATTTGATTATTGCTCGGCTGTCCCCGTCGCTTTGACACCAATCCAGCTGCACCTTGCTCACGATTTGCTTTTGCTAATCGCTTCACCTGCCGTATACTAAGCTTTAGTATCTCAGCTGCAACCCTGTGTGTCATCTGTTTCGTCTTGACTTTTTCCAGTACCTCAAGTCGCTTGATCTCTTTTTTGCTCATTTGTATTATGTCCATTTCTCTGCCCTTTCTCCAAGGGGACATTTTAACTTATCGCAAAGGGGACATTACTACAAAACGCTAACATTAAAAATAAACGCCCCCTCGTTATTGGCATTGCTGGTGGATCAGGTTCGGGCAAAACGACGCTTGCCCAAGCGATTTTGGATGAAATTGGGCCTGGAAAGATTGCTTTTCTCCCCCATGATGCTTACTACCGCAATCAAGATCATTTAACTTTTGAGGAAAGGGTGAAGGTTAATTATGATCATCCAGATTCTTTGGAAACCGAGTTATTGATCAAGCATCTGAAAGCATTGATTACTGGTCAGCCAATAGAAATGCCTGTTTACGATTTTAGGCTGCACTCCAGGTCACAAGAGACAAGAAACATTCAACCGCGCTCAATTATTTTGGTGGAAGGTATCTTGATTTTGTACGAAAAAGTGCTTAGGCAGTATTTTGATGTAAAGCTATTTGTGGATGCAGACCCAGACATTCGCTTCATTCGTCGCCTTGAGCGGGACATTACCGAAAGAGGTCGCTCTGTAGAATCGGTGATAAACCAATATTTAGGAACGGTGCGGCCGATGCACTTAGAATTTGTGGAAGCTTCCAAGCGCTATGCCGATATCATCATCCCTGAGGGGGGCATGAACGTGGTCGCGTTGGATATGGTGATTGCACGATTAACCAGCTTGCTTATGACTGAAGGTCTGAGTGGAGAAACTCAAACATAATAAAAAATTACTAAATATTGTCCGGGTTTTCGTCCTAATACTCGTAATCGTCATGACGATTGTATTAATGATGAACCGGGAAGCAATCCAAAAATTGCAGGGCTATGGCTATCCAGGCATCTTCCTGTTTTCCATCCTCGCTAATGCAACCATCTTGATCCCCTTACCTGGGGTCATTTTTACATCTGCGATGGGCACCATCTTTAACCCCTTCTGGGTTGCCGTGGCAGCAGGCTCAGGTGCTGCATTAGGAGAGCTTTCTGGCTACTTGGCTGGTTTCAGCGGGCAGGCCGTGGTGGAGAATTCCGCGCGCTATGATAAGATGCTCAACTGGATGCGCAAATATGGGGCGATTACCATCTTGGTTTTAGCGATTATCCCAAACCCAGCCTTTGATATGGCTGGAATCATTGCAGGCGTCTTAAAAATGCCGATTTGGAAATTCCTAATTTTTTGTGCCGTGGGTAAGATCATAAAGATGTTAGCCTTTGCTTACGCTGGGGCTGGCATCTTATCTATCTTTGAATAATCTACAAGTTCCTCCCTTTGTAATCAAACCTGTTCAGATTTAGCTGGGTTATAATTTCCAGCATATGGAAAAATTTAGATCTATAGTCCAGGAGTTAATTGGCCTCCAGTTGACTCGCGAACAAGTGCATTTGTTTTCCTTGTACGAGGCAGAGTTACTGGATTGGAATGCCAGGTTTAACTTGACAGCCATCCGTGACCAAGAGGGCATCAGGATAAAACACTTCCTTGACTCGCTGACCTGCTTATTAGCCATGGACTCGCGAAAACCGCCGGAAAGCCTGGTTGACATAGGCACCGGCGCAGGATTCCCGGGTATTCCCATAAAAATAGTCCATCCTCGTTTGCGCCTCACACTGGTGGAATCTGTCCATAAAAAGGCTAATTTTTGTCAGCATATTGCCGATCAATTAAAACTCGATAATGTCACTATTCTCTCTGAAAGGGCAGAGGAGGTTGGGCAAGATACGGTACACAAGCAGGCTTATGATATTGCGGTTGCCCGGGCAGTTGCTTCCATGCCCACACTAGTGGAGTACCTCTTGCCCTTGGTTCGCTTGGGCGGTACTGTGATCATGCAAAAAGGTGAATCAGCCCACGCAGAAGTACACTCAGCCCAAAAGGCGATCGAAATTCTGGGCGGGCGCTTACGAAAGGTGATCCCAGTTTTGCTACCGGGGGTAGTGGAAGAACGCTTCCTGGTGGTAATTGATAAAGTTGCCATTACATCAGATCATTACCCTCGCAAGACAGGTCTTCCAGCCAAGCAGCCGCTTAATTAATGATTTATTATTTTTATGACACAAATAGTGGTTGCTGTCGGTCAGGCTAGGTATACAATGAATTTTTTTAGCTATTTACTAATTGCCAGTTTATTACATTTTCTACATCGAACTACGAAATAATAATCAGCAAGAAATAATGGAGAACCTCGGCAGGTATTAATTTTTCCCAGTGCAACCAAAGCATAATTAACGTGTTCTAAGTAATAGTAGGACAATCTAACCTGATTAAAATAAACAATGATGCATAAGCCTGAACTAACATTTTACTGTGAGCTTGACTCACAAGCACTTAAGACATTATTTGAAGATCGCTTTGTCATTGATGATCTCAGAGCCCTCAACGCCCGGCTCAGCCTGGGTATTCTTGATTTCTCAGCTGAACGGGCGCAGGTTGTGCAGCGGTTAAATAAGGTCGGGGTGCCTGTGGTGGCGTGGTTGTTACTCCCCAAAGAAGAGGGCTACTGGTTCAACCTGGATAATTACGAACAAGCCACTGCCAGGTACGAAGCCTTCAAGGTTTGGACGGCAGAAAAAAGCTTGGCTTGGGCTGGGATCGGCCTAGATATTGAACCAGATATCAACCAGGTGCAGGATTTGAAGGCAAAACCACTGCAACTGATGCCCGAGGTCTTTAAACGCCTGGTGAATGGACAGCGTGTAAAAAAAGCACAGGCAGCCTACAAAGCCCTGGTGGAACAAATCCGCGCAGATGGTTACCTGGTTGAAGCCTATCACCTGCCGTTGATTATCGATGAACGCAGGGCAAAGTCTACCATCCTGCAAAGGGTGGGCGGATTAGTGGACTTAGAAACAGACCGCGAGGTATTGATGCTTTATTCAAGCTTCCTAAGGCCACACGGGGACACTGTGTTGTGGGACTACGGAAAAGAAGCAGGTTCCATCGCGGTCGGCAATACCGGTGGCGGGGTAGACTTAGAAGGCCTAACCGATAAGGCGCCCATGACCTGGGAGGAATTTGCGCGTGATCTGCGCCTGGCTTACCTAAGGGAGAAGCCTATCCACATTTTCTGCCTCGAGGGTTGTGTGGCACAAGGTTTCCTTGAGCGGTTAAACACCTTTGACTGGCAGCAGCCAGTAGTACCACCAAAGTCAAAAGGCATCAGTTCGCTACGGCGCAGCCTGCAATACCTGTTGTGGTTGCTGCAAAGACCCCTGGTTATCCTGTTTGGGATGATGAGTTTTGTTGGTGCCATATTTATGATCCGCAAAAGAAAATCAAAGGGTTCGAAACAAAATCTCATCGGGAAACTTAAGAAAAAAGGCTGAAACTCCTTTAGCTATTAAATATAAAAACACATTGGGTTAGAAATTTTTCCCAATGTGTTTTTATTAATCAAATTAAATCTACTGCTGGCTTGCTAATTTAGCTTCTTTTTCCCTGTGCAAATTGAAGACTTTATCTTGAACCTCTTTAAGGTACTTACCGCGTAAGGGGTAGAACTGCAGGATCAGGGCACCAAAAAGGCACGCCAAGCCAGGAATCAGGCCGGTAAAGGTCTTAATCCCAAAGATTGCCTCCGGCGGTTGATTGACAAAAGCCTCTCCTTCATTCGATGCCCTTGTAACAAAATTACTTGCCTCAAGGATCAGGGGCACAATCCACAGCGCAATAGATTGGGCAGGTTTGGTAAGCAGTGCATTGACCCCAAAGAAAGCGCCTTCACGCCTGACGCCTGAACGCAATTCATCTTCGTCCGCTACCTGGGCAAATAAAACGTTTGAGAGCGTTTGCGGTCCAGAAAGCCCAAAACCTGCCAGTGCCAGGCAGACTGGGATGATGGCTTTGGGTACGAATAATACCGCCACCAAGCCCACACCAGCAATAACCAGTAAGAGCTGTTGCGCTTGCACCACCCCAACCTTTTTTCGGATCAAGGTTGTTATTGGGATGCCGATAATCAGCGGGATAAACACAAAGATGAGCAGGTTGATTACTGGCATCTGCATGACGTAATCAGCTAGGTAAAACATTGACCCTAAAATGAGTGAACTCATCAAAATCGCCAAAAAGTTTTCAGACACCAAAATAAGGAACGATTTGCTGGTGAAGGTGTATTTTATAGCTTCCATAAGCGGGATGGGTTTATCCACCTGGGTAAACTCTTTGCGTTCTTTGACCTTGAGCGTTGTGGCGATAATTAGCAGCATGGCCACAACCGCTACAACAATCATGGCAATCCTTAAAGGCCAAAAGGAAAGCTCTGCGCCAGTTTTAGGGCGGAAGAAATCAGGGATCAGGAAGCCCAGGATGGTACCCAGCATGGCAAACAGCGAGCTTGAAATCTGCAAGCCGTTGCGCTCAGCATCTGATTCGCTGACTTCAGGTAGCAGCGCAGAATAAACCAGGCCAATAATGGTGTAGGCGGTGTCATATAGAAGCATTGATACCAACATCCACCAAAATAAGGCTTGCTGGCCGGCTTGCACTGGCGCAAACCAGACCAGGATAAATGTCAGCGCTAAAAACGGGGCCGTGTAGCGCATGTATGGAATGCGCCGACCGTGTTTTGAGCGGGTGTTGTCGGTGATGTACCCAAACAGCGGGTCATTGATCGCATTCCAGATAGCATAGATCAGGGAGGCAATCCCGATCCACTTGGCGGTTAGCCCTAAATAATCCTGGTAAAAAATGGGTAGTAAGGCACCGTAAATGCCTGATATAAGCGAAGTGCCTAATGCTGCTACACCCCATATCAGCTTAAATTTAAAACTCAACTTTTTTGGTTGACCTGCAATGCTGTTTTCTGCCATGTTTCTCTCCTCGTGTGTCTCCTAGTTAATTATGGTTGCGGCATCAGCTCTTTCAAAGCCCGATAACCGATGATATGAATACCCTGGTCCTTAATAAATTGCCTGGTTTTTTCGTCCATAAAGGTCTGGTAATCCGCCACCCGGCAAGCCCAAGAATCGGTGATGTTCCTTAGTTCAGGGGTGTCTTTAGAGGGGTGAATGATGAAATGGGTGATGCCCGGTTTCAGGGCAAGCAAAGCTGTCTTGGCCTGGTCAAAGCGGTTATTTGGGTCTACCAATTCCAAACCAGAAAGTCCATCGAGCAACGGGATACCCATGCCTTCCAAGCCCGCAATCAACTTTTCAGCCATGGATGCGGTTTCCGCGTCTATGCCGCCATATGCCTGCCATTCAGCCTCGCTATACCTAGGCAGCATCAGCGGCAAGCCGAATTGAATTGCTAGCTGGATATAAATTTGGATGAACTTTGGGTGCGCAACTGAACCCATGTGGGTGTCAATATGGGTCGGGACGATCCCTGCAGCAATCGCTTTGGAAATTTGCATGTTGAGCTCTACCTCAACCGCCTCAGGTTCCGCGCTGGCTTGTACCTGGTGTGAAAGATGGGGGAAGAAGCCTTCGGAATCCAATAACCCAGTTGCTTGGCTGCGCGTTGAGAGCGGTCCCCAGCGGTAAAGCTCCCACTCGCTGGTCAGCGTTAAGTGAACTCCCAGGTCAGCTTGCGGGTTTAACCGGGCATACTTTGCGGCGGCCATAGCCCACGGGCAGGGCATCATGACTGCGCCAGAGCTGATCAGGCCGAAGTCGACCATGTCTGCGAATGCCTCTACGCTTGCCTGGCACATGCCGATATCATCAGTGTGGATGATAACCACGCGATCATCTTCAGAAAATCCTAATTTTTTTAATATGGGATTGGGTTGCATGAAAACTCCCTTCATGATGAGATGGTTTATTTTAACAGGTAATTAATTAATTGGGTCAACTTGATTGCATCTGGATGCTTGCATGATAAAATTTGAACAAGTTGGAGAAAAAACCGAAAACATCGTAAGGAAAAATTCAATTTACGACACTATCATATGAAGATAATCCTTGTCATTCCCACCTATAACGAATCTGAAAATTTGCCAATCTTGTTTGAGGCGCTGAAGGGTTTGAACCTGCCAGGCTTACAACTGCTGATCGTCGATGATAACAGCCCGGATGGCTGCGGTGAATTAGCTGATCAGCTGCACACGCAGCACAATGATTTCATCCAAGTCCTGCACCGTAAGGAGAAAAATGGCTTGGGCAGGGCATACATTGAAGGTTTCAAGTGGGCTTTGGCGCAAGGTGCGGACGTGATTGGCATGATGGATGCTGATCTCTCACACCCTCCTGAAAAACTACCTGAAATGCTTGCTGCGCTGGAAGATGCGGATATTGTGATAGGTTCCCGTTACGTCACTGGTGGCAGCCTGGATAAAGATTGGCCGCTCATGCGCAAATTGCTGTCTGGTTTTGGCAACCTGTATGCCCGCACGATTCTCAACCTGCCCATCATGGATACCACCGGCGCCTACAAGCTCTGGCGGCGCAGCGCGCTGCAATCCATCCCCTTTGAGAACATGCTCTCAAACGGCTATGTGTTTAATGTCGAGTTAGCCTACATGGCAACACGTAAAGGCTGTCGCTTTAAAGAAGTGCCTATTCATTTCAAAGAGAGGGAATACGGCGCTTCGAAAATGTCTTTTAAAATCCAGGTTGAAGCCGCCTATAAAGTGTGGCTGTTGCGAAAGCAATACAAGCACCTCGCATAAGCCTTCCTTGGCTTTTTTCCCTAATAGCTGTTAAATACAAGCGTGAGCTCTTTCCACTCTTGCAGTGAAAGTGTCTCAGCACGCCGTTGCGGGTCAATACCAGCTGCTACCAGCGTTGCAGATACCTGTTCCGTGCTCAAACCTAACCGGTTTGAAAGGGCGTTGCGCAGAGTCTTGCGCTTCATGCCAAACCCGGCATGGGCAAGGGTAAAAAATGACTCGATCAGCTGGTGGGGTATAACCGGCTCTGGGTAAATGTCAACCGCTAAGACGCTTGAGTCGACCTTGGGGGCCGGGTAAAAACAGCCAGCTGGGATGGACGCCGCAATTTTTGGCTCGCCATAGAGCTGCACCGATAGTGAAAGCAGGCTCATTTTGCCATCCCGAGCGCAAATCCTTTCTGCCACTTCCTTTTGGATAGTCAGCACCAACCGCCTTGGTTTAAGACTGCTTTCAAGCAGATGCCTGATTAAGTATGAAGTGATGTAGTAAGGGATATTGGCAATCACGAGGTAGTCCTGTTGATTGATCAACTCGGCAGGGTCCAGGCTGAGCATATCAGCTTGAATGAGTTTTACGTTTTGATAACCCCTTAATACTTCCTCGAGCACTGGGAGCAGTTGCCTGTCAATCTCAACAGCGACCACCTGCCTGGCATGCGTTGCCAAAAGGCGCGTCAGGCTGCCCAGGCCAGCCCCGATTTCCAGAACGGTATCTACCTGGGTTACATTACCGGCTTTGATCACCTTTTCAAGCGCATAGGGGTCAACTAAAAAATTTTGCCCCAGGGCTTTATTCGGTGTCAGCTCGTGTTCTTTCAGCAGGCGGGGAACATTCAAAGGGGATTCTGTCATGGCAGCAATGCCGGCACGTAACCAGGCACAGGGGTCAGAAAGTACATTGTTGTCCAGGAGTGCCAGGATTCATAATTATCATCATCAAAGCCGAGGTCAATCCAGGGCGTGCCAGGAATGCCGCCGCCCATGTCTGCAATGATGCCGTAGCCATAGCCGGGAACGAACACCCTCTGGTTGAGCATCGCGTTATACCAAGCCCGTGTGACGGCAATGACGCCTTTGGTTAGCTTCATGCCTGAGGCGGTGGAGGTGGACCCTGTATAAGCGCCGCCCTGGTATTTAGGAGCATAAGAGGTGGCGTAAACGCTGACCTTGCGCCAGTATTCGATCGTTTCACCATACACGGTTTCGGTTCTGACCACAACGTTGGTGCCATAACCAAGCACGCCGTCTTCAGGGTCGCTGGCTTTCCAACGCTCGTCGACGAACCGAGCAACTTCTTCATCATCATGGTAACGGATGCGCTCTCGGCTGACGTTCATGCCAACCTGCCCAGGCACAAACACAGACACGGCGTCTAATTCGGTGTTTGGATCAGGTTCGTAAGTGTTTTCGAAAGGGAATTCTTCTTTTTCCAAAATGATGGCTTCATTCACCCTGACAACAGTGATTTTGCCGTCCGATGGGAGGGCTTCATTTTCAGCTGGGATGCTGAAGTCCAAGTCTTGCAAGCCAATGCCAAGCTCAGCCAACACTTCCCCTACAGTTCGCCTGGCTGAGATGCCTTCAATCTGCTGGTTATCCACCTCGACCCTTATGGATTTCGCACGTTGAATGGTCAGCGTTAAACCCTCATGCAATGACGTATCAAGATCTTTAGACAGGATATCAGCGGAGCTGACTGCAATACCTGCTTCATCGAGCGCCATGCCCAGGGTAGGTTGGCTGGAATAGAGCGCAATTTCCTGCTCATCAATGTTTACGAGAATCTTTTTCGCAGAGATAAATTGAAGCAGGATTTCTCCCTCGCTTTTGAGCGGCTCGCTAGGGTCGATGGGCAGGCCGTTGTGAATGAGCAGGTCTTTTGGTTGCACGCTTACCCCAAGGGCTTGCAGGATGTTTGCTGGCAGGCGCTCGGTCGTGCGCAGCTGTTCAAGCTGGCCATCTATCTCTACTGTGTAAATAATCGCTCTCTGGTAATAGATAGGTTTTTTACTTAGCAGGAGGCTGTTAGGCTTGGGGCAGATTTCATCTTCAGGTTGGATGTTGTACCCAGCTGCCCTAATCACGCCGGCAGGCGTTAAGGCCAAAGACCGGACAGTGAGCACCTGGTCATTAACCCTCAGGGTCACAGGTTGATAGAGGCTGAGCAATATTAATACAACACCCAAAAGCAGTGCTGCTGCAACGAAAATGCTGAACCAAACCCAGTTTTTCTTAATAATTTTCATTCGATTGATTATGCTCTAAAATTAAGCCTTCAAATTGCAGTATATCATAAGCTTTTTACTGCAACGAGTCAGCTAAAGGTGGCTTGATCAATTTTTGTGAGCACAGTTAACAGGGTTTGTTTCCAGGCGCCGGCTTCTAATCCGCTCAAACTCACCCAATAGGCGTTCCTACCTGGCCGTGCACGGTCATCAACCTCGGGTAAATTTCTCTGTTTGATGCCGTTTGGTAAGGGTGGGTAGCGTAATACCATTTGCTCATTTTCAATTGAAATGGAGGCCAGACCAATCTTATTTGCCCTGATCTTCACGCGCATTTGGTATAGCAAATTTTCTACCTGTTCGGGCAGCTCACCAAATCGGTCTGTAAACTCGATGGCTGTGGCAGTTAGCTCTGCCTCATCCCGAATATTAGCAATCCTGCGGTA
>Ga0209723_1006936_pt1 | contig 10618 bp, 12 predicted proteins | sample BiotimSIPDNA_2_FD_185750 | JGI IMG/M metagenome (GOLD analysis project Ga0209723, IMG submission 185750) | Anaerobic biogas reactor microbial communites from Washington, USA - Biogas_R2 time_0 SIP DNA (SPAdes) (version 2) | ecosystem: Engineered > Bioreactor > Anaerobic > Unclassified | place... | reverse complement strand
GTTTTTGAGTTATGGCCTAATTGTTCTAGGTGCAAAAACTATTAAGGTAAAAAAAAGAAGATTTTTAATAGTAGTAATCATTCAAAATCTATTATGGCTGTGGTTGCTAAGAATGTCAGCTAATCTGACGCTACTGGTTCAGTTGGTTGTTAGCTATGTATTTGTGATAATTTGGCTTAGAATTTTTTCAAAATCAAGAAAATGAAAAAGAAAACTTCTTTTCCTTGGGTGACTCTGTTAAAAAAAAACGAATTTAAAAGATACCTGTTTATTGTTTTTATCTTATTAACAACATTTTCTTTTTTAATTATTCGATTAATTGATGTCCAAATAATTAGAGGAGAACATTACTTTCAATTAGCTGATGCTAATCGCCATTTTAATCAGCAAATTCCGGCAGAAAGAGGTGTTTTTCTTGATAGATATCATCGGCCATTAGTGAATAATATTAAACAATATTTTGAAAGTGAGGAAGATTTGCTGTTTCCTCAAAAAAAACAGATTGATCATCAATCAGCACTTGAGTTGATGATTGAAAGCGACTGGAAAGTTTCATATGAATATAAAAGACTTTATAAATATCCCTGGCAATTTGCTCATGTCACAGGATATTTAAGTCCAGTTACCTCTCAAGAATTAATTGAAAACAAACAGTTGAAGGTGAGTGATCAAACTGGGAAAATGGGTTTAGAGAAAGAGTATGATCAAGTTTTAAAAGGTAGGGATGGTTATCAGGTTTTTGAGATTAATACTTGGGGGGAAAAACAACAACTTGTTTCAAAAACTGATCCAATTGCAGGGAATGATATTTTAACAAGTCTTGATCCTTATCTTTCAACAATAGCTTACGAAGCTCTGGCTGAAATGATGGGGTCGGTTATTGTTCTTGACGCAGAAACGGGACAGGTCTTAGTTTTAGTTAACAAACCATCATTCAATCCCAACGACTTTAGTAATAACTCTTTAGAGCAAGCGCTCGAAAAAGAGAGAAAAAAAAATTTACAGCAATATTTTCAAGATGAAAAAAGAGTTTTTTTTAATAGAGCTATTAGTGGTACATATCCTCCAGGATCAGTTTTCAAGTTGGTAACCTCGGTGGCTGGTTTAGAAACAAATGCATTTGATGAAAATCAGGTAGTTTTGGATGAAGGAATCTTGAAGGTTGGTGATTATGAGTATAGGAATTGGCTCTATACTCAACGAGGAGCTACTGATGGAGAGATTTCCTTAGTTAGAGCAATAGCTAGAAGTAATGACATCTTTTTTTATAAAGCTGCTGAATGGACTGGTCCAATAGCAATTGCTAATCAAGCGACCGCCTTTGGTTTTGGGAAAACAACTGGAATTGAGCTGCCTAGCGAAGCTAGGGGATTGGTTCCTAATCCTAAGTGGAAAGAAGAAGTGATGGGAGAGCGTTGGTTTTTGGGGAATACTTATCATTTTGGGATTGGTCAAGGTGATATGACGGCAACACCCATACAGATAGCCCAGTTTATTCAGGCTGTTTCTAATCGAGGAGGGCTCTGTCATCCAAGCTTAGTAATAAATGATGGAAAAAATCAGTGGAGTGCTGCTAAATGTGAAAATCTTGGTCTTCAGGATCGTTCTTTGGAGTTAACATTACAAGGAATGATTGCTGCTTGTCAACCAGGGGGTACAGGTTCTCGTCTATTTCCATACAATCAGGAGTTTTTGTCTGTTGATGAGACGAATAGTGCTTATGAGTTACTTGAGTCGGGAGCTGTCGGTTGTAAAACTGGCACAAGTGAGTTTGGTGCTCAAAATGAAGTAGGTAGGAGAAAAACACATGGCTGGTTTGTTGCTACTACGGCACTAGACATAGAAAAGATAAAAAAGAATTTAGAAGAAAGAATTAAGCTCGGTGAGTTAGATGGGAGTAATCAACTTGAAGTTCTTTCGGTTGAAGAGTTGAGATTGTGGCTGGAGGGAATAGAAGAATATGGTTTCCCCAAAAAAGTAGTTTTGGTTGCTCTAGTTGAGAGTGATGAAGCCATTCCTTTTAAAGAAGGCTCTAGGGAGGCTGCGCCCATTGTTGATGCTTTGTTATCCTATCTAAAGTAGTAAGTTACTCCGAGAAAACCACTTTGCCTTTTAGTTCTTCATCGGCATTAATTGATTCATTGAACAAAGGGTTATTTCTTAGAAGATCGCCAGAAGAATGGCTAATGTCAATCAGAATTTTCCCACCTGGTTTTAATAACGGTAAAAGCGCTTTTAAAAACATAATCTTGCTTTCTACAGGATTACTTCCAGGATAAATAATATGTTGAAGCACATTAATTAATAAAATTGTATTAGCTGTGGAATGATATTGAGAATCAAATTGTGGTAGTTGAGTCCTTTCTAGTTGGAGAAACCTAATCTTTGTATCTTTCAGCAAAGCATCTCGATCATCAAATAAATCTGCTTGAACAAGGTGAGAGTCTTAATCTTGGGCTATTTTTGCCCCAATTCGACCTGATCCACAACCGATGTCGAAGATGATACTTCCACTCGAGCAATTTGACTCGATAAATGGTCTTAAGCTAGCATATTGATATCTTTCTGGTCCCATTAGTTCTGGAGGATTGGAAATCTTTGACAGAGATAGTATTGTTGAGATTGGTAAGCCATTTTCTTCCATAATGTTTTTGGTGAATTGATTTTGATTATATACGGTATTTTTCAGTTTTCAGAATGATGATGGGGTAATGAGTATAAAGCTTCACCAAACAATAGAAAAAATTAGCCCAATCGTACAAAATGAACAATTGGTAGAGCTAATTACATATCAGCTCACACTATCGCCAAATGATAAAAAAAACTGGGCTGCACTAATTTCTGTTGAAGGTATAGGTCCACAAATTTTCTATCTTATCGTTAATTATACGAATAAACACCAAATTTCATGGAGTGATTTTTGGCAAGGAAAAAATGGTTTATGGAAGAAAATGATGATTACCGAAAAAATTGTTAAATCAATAAATTCATTTAGAAATGAATATAATATTGATTCATATTGGGACTGGTTAATGAGCAAAAACATTCAAACTCTTTTTGTGACTGATAAACAGTATCCGTTTTTATTAAAACAGATTGATGATCCTCCTCCAGTACTTTTCTTTAAAGGAAAAATTGAAGGTGATAAAAAAACACCAATTGCGGTAATTGGTTCTAGAAAAATGACTGCATATGGAGAAATGGTTACAGAAAAAATTGTTACTGAACTTGTGGTTAATGAAGTCACAATAATTTCTGGGTTCATGTATGGAGTAGATGTTAGGGCACAAGAAACAGCAATAGAGGCTGGTGGATCGACTATTGGAGTTCTGGGTTATGGATTTGACCATGTTTTTCCAAAACAACAACAGTCCCTAATGAATAAGATGCTTGAATCCAAAAGAGCTACTTTTATTACAGAATATCCGCCATTTGTTCATCCCGCAAAATGGACGTTTCCTAGGAGAAATAGAATTATTGCAGGTTTAAGTTCTGGAGTGGTAGTTACTGAGGCAGCACTTAACAGTGGTACTCAGATTACGGTTGATTATGCCTTGAATTATGGCAGGGATGTATTTGCTGTCTCTGGTCCTGTCACTAGTATTTATCATCAGGGAGTAAAATTCATGCTAAACCAGGGAGCGATGTTGGTAGGATCTGGAGTAGAAGTGCTAAATAATTTATCTATGAAACAATGGACGGCTATTAAAAACTGTAATAAAGATGAGAATAAATCTATTAGACAAGCACTCAAAGTGAACTCATTGTATCGAAACATTCTTGAATCTTTGCATATTATGCCCCAAACAACTCAGGAGTTATCAAGACAGATTGGGGTAAATTTTGCAGAAATAAACAAAACTCTAACGTCTTTAGAAATAAATGGGGCAGTTATTTATAAGGAGGGGTATTGGTGGAGTGTCTAGAGTAGGCAAGTCTAACCAATTACCTCTCACTTGCATGGTAATATGTATAGTGGTTTATAATGACGCATTGATTAAAAGACTGAAGGAATATCAAATATAAAGAATTATAAGAAAGAAATTCATGAATTTAGTGATTGTTGAGTCTCCTACAAAAGCAAAAAAACTTAGCACATATTTGGGAAAAAGTTACAAAGTAAAAGCGTCTGTTGGCCATGTTCGAGATCTACCAAAAAGCAAGTTGGGAGTAGATCTTGACAACAGTTTTGAGCCAACTTATGAAATTCCTAGAGGTAAAGGGGTAGTGGTCAAAGAACTGCAAAAATTGGCAAAAGCTGCTGACAGGGTCTATCTAGCTATGGACCCTGATCGCGAAGGAGAGGCAATAGCCTGGCATGTGAAAGAGCTGCTTCTGAAAAAAGATAAAAAATCAGTTGAAAATTATTTTCGCTGTACTTTTAATGAGATTACTAAGCAAGCAGTGCTTCGAGCAATTGAGAATCCAGGTGAGCTTAATCTTGATTTAGTTGATGCACAGCAAACAAGGCGAGTGGTAGATCGATTAGTGGGATATAAAATCTCTCCAGTTTTATGGAGAAAAATTCGCCGAGGGTTGTCGGCGGGAAGAGTTCAATCAGTTGCAGTGAGATTAATAGTTGAGCGCGAAAGAGAAAGAGACGCTTTTAGTCCTGAAGAGTATTGGGAGATTGAAGTGGCTGTTGACAGTTCAAAAGACGGTTTAACAAACAAACCAAAAAAAATCTTTGCTGACGGCAAAATAATTGAGGGTTTACCACAAGAAATTATCAACCTTGGACTATATCAAATAAATAATAAAAAACTTGATATTGACAGTGAAGAAAAAGCAAAACCTGTTATTAATGATTTAGCAGTAGCAAATTATACAGTGGCTGAAGTTGAGCGTAAAGAACGCAAACAACAAAGCAAGCCACCCTTTACCACTTCAACCCTTCAACAAACTGCATCCTACGCGTTGGGTTTTTCTGCAAAACAGACGATGACTTTGGCACAGCAGCTTTATGAAGAGGGATTAATTACCTATCATCGTACTGATGCTATGACTTTGAGTTCAAGTGCTCTTGAGATGGCTCGAGATTTTATTAATAAAGAATACGGGCAGCAGTATCTTCCCTCAAAAGCTAGGGTTTTTAAAAATAATTCAAAAAATGCTCAAGAAGCTCACGAAGCTATTCGTGTCACTGATATCAATTTAATTGAAGAGAAGGTAGCAGAGCAAGGTGCAAAATTGGGTCCACGACACGCCAAACTATATGATTTAATTTGGCGAAGATTTGTTGCTAGTCAGATGGAATCGGCAGTTTATGATCAAACAACTATAATCGTTAAGGGTGTTAACCCCAATAATAAAAGTAAAGTTTACAATTTGAGAACCACGGGTTCAATTATGAAGTTTCCTGGCTGGAGAAAGCTTTTTCCTGCTGGTCAAGATATTCAGCTACCTGAAATCCAAAAGGATCAAGAGTTAAAGTTTTTAGATATTAATCCTCAACAAAAGTTTACTCAACCTCCACCAAGATATAATGACGCTTCTTTGGTAAAGGAGTTAGAAAAACGAGGGATTGGCAGACCAAGTACTTACGCCAGCATTATCTCTGTTATTCAAGATAGGGGCTATGTTGATCGTGAAAATAAGACTTTTGCTCCAACTGCTATTGGTTACACTGTTTGTGATTTTTTAATGCAAAACTTTGAGGGAATTATGGATTATGATTTTACAGCGGAGATGGAAGAAGATCTGGATAGAATTGCCCGAGGAGAAAAAGAGTGGCGAAAAGTGATGACAAATTTTTGGTTACCGCTTGAGGGTAAGATTGACAATGTGCTGGAGAATGCACAGAGGGCTCAAATACCCGTAGAAAAAACAGGGGAAGTCTGTCCTGAGTGCGGTAAAGCTGATGGGGGAGAGATCGTGATTAGAACGGGTAGATATGGAAAGTTTCGTAGTTGTAGTCGCTATCCTGAGTGTAAGTTTACCGAGCCCATTGTTAATTTCCTTGAAGGATATAGTTGTCCTTTATGTAATAAAGGTCAGATTATTATTAAACCTACTAGATATGGCAAGAGTTTTTATGGTTGCAGTCGTTATCCTGATTGTGACTGGGCAAGCTGGAAAAAGCCAGAAAAAGATTTAAAGATATCCGCAGCCAAGTGGCAGGAGATGCAAAAAGCCAGAGAAGAAAGAAAAGCAAAGAGAAACTTATCTAGAAAAGCGAAAAAAAAGAAAAAATAATTTATGAAAATAGCTCTCTTTGGTGGTGCTTTCGATCCTCCTCATTTTGGCCATCTTCAGGTGATAATTAATCTTTTCGAGAAAAAGTTGGCTGATGAGGTGTGGTTGGTTCCAACAGGAACTCACGACTTTCAGAAGCAGATGCAACCAGCTCCAATCAGATTGAAGATGTTAAAGATGCTTATAGACCAAATTCCTCCGAAGTATCGAGATAGAGTTAGGATAGAACAATGCGAATTGGAGAGAGAGGGAGTTAGTCATACAATTGACACTCTCAATCAATTATCAAAACAGAACCCATATGATGATTTGTATTTTGTGATTGGTTCAGACAATTTACAAAAATTTCATTTGTGGAATAGATATCTGGAAATCTTAGAAAGGTATCCTGTTATTGTTTATCCGAGAGCAAATTATTCTATGGACTCTATTTACAATAAAATGATCCCATTGGTTGGAGTAAAGCAAATTATAGCTTCATCTACAGAGATTAAAAAAAGATTAATTGAACAGAAATCGGTTGATAAGATGCTGCCTCAGTCAATACTAGACTTCATTCTAGAAAACCGAATATACTTGAGTAGATAATCATATTTTTTATAAAGATAATGACTATGGCAGAAGCAAAATACAAAAAATTTTATAAATTAATGAGAGAAAAAGAGGAAGCGTTGTTTCTAGAGTTTGAGAAAATTCACTATGCTTATAAAGAGAACTCCAACGTGAATCAAAAAGAATTTAATCGAGTTGGTGAAAGGGTGGTTGAGGTGATTCGTGATTGGGATAGAAAACTATGTTCAAGTATGGGGAAAACGATGTATGGACAGTACTCTCAGCAGGTTTCTGAGAAGTTTTGGGATTTAGTGCGTCAAGATTTTGATCAAATTGATATGGTGGGAGTAAAAATTGGATAACTATGTCAACAAAAGAAGAAATAATTTTATTTTTAAAATATGTATTTGAGAATACAGGTATAACTCAAGCTGTCATTGGAGTGTCTGGGGGCATTGATAGTGCTGTAGTGTTGAGCTTATTAACAGAAGCTTTGCCAATCAATAATATTCATCCAGTCTTAATGCCTTACAAAGGTCAGGATATGCAAGATGCTCGTTTGGTTTGCAATGAACTTGGTTTTTCCAGTGAGATGATCTCTGTGATCAATATTGAATCGATTGTTCAAGCAACCGAAACAACGTTGGACGAAAAGATACTACCTTTACGAAAAGGGAACATTATGGCTCGTTCAAGAATGATGGTTCTATTTGATCAAGCTAAAAAACATCAAGCTTTGGTAGTTGGTACCGAAAATAAAACCGAAAACTACCTGGGTTATTTTACTCGCTTTGGAGATGCGGCAAGTGATCTTGAGCCAATTGCCAATTTGTACAAAACTGAAGTTAGGCAACTGGCTGGAGAGCTAAATCTTTCTGAGAAAATTATTAAGAAGCCCCCGAGTGCTGGGTTGTGGGCAGGTCAGATTGATGAAAGTGAGTTTGGTTTTAGTTATGATCAAGCCGATGAAATACTAATGGAGTTAGAAAAGACAACAAAGGCTCAAAAGCTAAAAATGATTGCAGTGATTGAAAAAGAACTTGATGAAGATAAATCAATCAGTGAAACCAGAAAAAAAATCTTAGAGCGTGTAAAAAACAACTGGTTTAAACAAGAAGTTCCTTATAAAGTTTTATAGATTATTAATTAAAAGTAAACACTCTATGCCAGAACACGCAACAAAACCAGTAACTACAGCAGATGGCTACTATTCCGATGATGATTTAACTCTTGAAGATGAACTCGATTTAAGTTTTTTAGATGAAGTAGAGGAGTAGCTGCTTATTTCTCGATTTTATAGCTCATTAATCATTAATTTAGTTAGGCCATGAGAATTGCTTTGGTTGTTCCTCATATCTTTTTCAATCAAGAAATTTTACCTGATGTAATCTTTTCTCCTGGTGAGTTAGCCATTAGTTTAGCTAAAAATTTGGCTAAACTAGGTCATGAAATAACAGTTTTTAGTCCTGGCTCAGTCGAGAAATATTTAGTGAAGGATAGCGATTCAACCGAAATAAAAAACCATGTAATAGATCTCTCTTTATTTGAAAAAGAACTAACCTCGCGAGGCGATTCATATCTAGATTTATTAAAAAAACATCCGCTCACATTTATTACATTGTCTAGGCAAGTTCAGCTGGAGCTTATTTCTGCGGCTTTTTCTATGGCGAATCAAGATAGGTTTGACGTAGTACATGTTTGGTGCAATGAGGAGGAGCAAGCCTTAGTGATATCTGACTTCTGCAAAAAGCCAGTTGTCTTTAATCATCATGAACCATTTAACTTTTTAACTCGCTACCAAGCAATTTTTCCCAAATATCCTCATCTAAACTGGATCTCTTTTTCAATGGCACAAAGGAAAACTTTTAGTTCAGATAAAAAAATTAATTGGATAGGGAATGTTTATCATGGTTTAGAGCCAGATTTATATCAAATCAGCAATGAAAAGAGAGAGCACCTTTTATATTTTGGAAGAATTATTCAGCCAAAAGGGGTTCATTACGCAATCTCGGTTGCTAAAAAAATGGGACTGAAATTGAAAATAGCTGGCAAACATTACGCTGGATACAGTAAAGATAGATATTGGCAGGAGTATGTTCAACCTGAAATTGATGGTCAGCAGATAGAGTATGTAGGCTTTATTAAAGATCAGCAAGAAAAACAAAGGTTAATAGGCAAAGCCAAAGCCTTGTTAATGCCATCAACTTGGCAAGAACCATTTGGGTTGGTGATGATTGAGGCGCTTGCTTGCGGCACGCCGGTAATTGGTTTTAATCAAGGTGCTATTCCAGAAGTAATTGAAGATGGATTGAGTGGTTACGTGGTTCAATATCAAGTGGAAATGGATGAGGAGAAAAAGCAAAACTGGGTACAACTTAAGAATAATAAAAACTTTTTACAAAATGTTGACCTTATAATTAAAGCCGTTAACAAGATTTCTTTGATTCAGCCCAAAAACTGTAGAGCTGAGTTTGAAAAAAAATTTACCGTTCAAAAGATGGCTAAATCTTACGAGTCAATCTACCAAGAGCAACTTAGATGATTACTAAATCTGCTTTGATGTGTGGATGTGAGTTGTAGTTCTCAAGCTTAAAGTCCTCAATGGTGAATTTATCAATGTCTTGAATATCAGGATTAATCTCAATTTTAGGTAGAGAGTAAGGCTTACGTCTTAATTGCTCCTTGGCTGGTTCAAGATGATTGGTGTAGATGTGAAGATCTCCAATAGTATGCACAAACTCTCGAGCCTCAAGTCCTGTAACTTGAGCAACCATCATTAACAACAGAGAGTATTGGGTAATATTAAATGGTAGCCCTAAGAAGGCATCGGCACTTCGTTGATAAAGCTGCATTCTTAGTTTTCCTTTAGTGACGTTAAACTGATAAAAGGTGTGACAAGGAGGTAAGCGCATCTCTTTGAGCTGAGCTGGATTCCAGGCAGAGACAAGCATTGCTTTCGAATCAGGTTGCGTCTTAATTTCCTCGATTACATTTTTAAGTTGATCAATATGTCCGCCTTTATAATCTGGCCATCTTCTCCATTGATAACCGTAAACCGGTCCAAGATCTCCTTTCTCATCAGCAAATCCATCCCAGTAGTGAATCTTTTTTTCTTGAAGTGATTTAATGTTAGTTTCTCCAGAGATAAACCATAAAAGTTCATTAGTCATTAGCTTAAAAGGCATCTTTTTGGTGGTGAGAATGGGAAATCCTTTACGTAGATCAAAACGCATCTGATAACCAAAAGTACTTTTAATAGGGTGAATTCCACGAGTGCCTTTGGATTTACCATTTTTCATGACGTGCGCGAGAGCTTTTAGATATTGGATCATATGTTTAATCTATCATCTTCTTTAATAATTGACAATTATTTATTTTGGGTATATATTCATAACTATCAGAGATAATAAAATTTACTCTCTGAAAATAATAAATTAAAAAAAGGAGGTTTTATGCCAAATTTTGATCACACTGGACCTGCAGGAGCTGGTCCAAGAACTGGTAGAGGAAGAGGAGGTTGCCTTTCTGGTTATGGAGTCGGATATGGCTGTGGGTGTGGCTATGGAAGAGGAATGGGATTGGGCATGGGTCGCTTTGTTTCACCCAAGAATCAGTTAATGGTTCTCAAGGAACAGGAAGAAATGTTAACAGAAGAACTTGAGATGTTGAGGGAAGAAATTTCAGCTCTTGAAAAATCTGCCTAAAGGAACTTGTGTTATGTAAAAATAATTTGCCAGCAACACTTGTATAGGTCACAACACATTCCGGAATAAAGGAAATGCTTGTGAAAGTAGGACAGTCAACAAGGATACGACGAAATATTGAGATGTTTTCTGCAAATAGCCAGTATGATTGGCTGATGAAAACACTA
>Ga0209723_1006935_pt1 | contig 10619 bp, 20 predicted proteins | sample BiotimSIPDNA_2_FD_185750 | JGI IMG/M metagenome (GOLD analysis project Ga0209723, IMG submission 185750) | Anaerobic biogas reactor microbial communites from Washington, USA - Biogas_R2 time_0 SIP DNA (SPAdes) (version 2) | ecosystem: Engineered > Bioreactor > Anaerobic > Unclassified | place... | reverse complement strand
AAGGAGGGCTGGTAGTGAACAGACAAGGCTGGAAGCGAAAAGCATCATGGTTCTTTGTCGGTGTTCTCATTGGATTTGCCCTCTTATTACTAAAAAGGTGGTTGACGATATGAACAGGCAGGAAGCGGCACTTGTGATTAAGGACAGGTTGAATGACGAGATTTGGAAGCAGGAGAATGGGTTAGAGGTTTTTCCTGTAAATATGGACGCTTTTCGGGTGGCAATAAAAGCCCTGCGCGGCTCCCAGCCCGACCCCAAGACCGGGCTTGTGCCGTGCGGGTGCGGGGGGGAGGCAATTCTATTTCACCAGCCAGATATTGAAGGGCCAGGAAGCGACGGAGATAGGTGGGCGGTGTTTTGTGAAAAGATGTGTGGAATGGGAACGTCAGATACGACAAGCCCGGAACGTGCCGTAGAAATATGGAATACAGGAATGGGGTACAAGGAGCAATAAAAGAACTATTTTATAACGGCATGGAGGGATAATGACGGAATTAATTCTAATTGGTGACGCACTTGAGAAACTAAAAGAGATTGAAGACAAATCGGTAGATTGCTGTGTAACAAGCCCTCCTTACTTTAATCTTAGAGACTATGGCGTAGACGGGCAGATTGGGATTGAGGACACACCGGAAGCATATGTGTCTAATTTAGTATCTGTGTTCCGGGAGGTAAAAAGGACGCTGAAGGACGATGGAACGCTGTGGGTAAACATCGGGGACTCATACAACGGTTCTGGCAAGGCTGGCAAGCGCCCAGAATATCAAAGCAGACACACCGAATTTGGCAAGCCATCAGCACACAAGGAGAGGTTCGGGCCCCCAACAAACATAAAAGGATTAAAGCCCAAAGACCTTATCGGAATCCCTTGGATGTTAGCCTTCGCCCTTCGTGAAGACGGATGGTTTCTGAGGTCTGACATTGTGTGGCAAAAGCCGAACCCAATGCCATCGAGCGTTTCTGACCGTTGTACCAGTTCGCACGAATATATTTTCATGTTATCGAAGCGTCAAAAATACTACTTTGACGCAGACGCTATTAAGGAGCCGTGTGTCACTCAAACAAAAAACACCTCTAAGAAACGTAACGACAATAAGGGACGCACAGACAAACAAGGGGAGTTAGGGAAGCAAACTTATACTGGATTTAACAGCAGGTATTTTTCAAAAACTCCACCAAAATATAGGAACAAGCGCGATGTATGGACGGTTTCAACAAAGCCATACAGCGGTGCGCACTTCGCTACTTTCCCACCGGATTTAATTCTTCCTTGCATCCTTGCAGGGTGTAAAGCAGGCGGAGTTGTACTTGACCCATTTATGGGTAGCGGAACGACTTGTATGGTTGCCAAGAAGCATGGGCGGGGATACATCGGCATCGAACTTAATCCTGCGTATGTGGAATTGGCCGAGAAACGAATCTACGAGGGGACAAAAGATGGCACTCAGCTGTCGATGGATACATTGGCAGTGTAACGATGCTAACCAAATAGTTATTTGGAAACGGCAGATAGGATAGAAAATGATTTTCTATCCAACTTTTTAACACAGGAGGAATATGAAGGTATTAGATCTATTCGCCGGAACGAGGTCTGTTGCCGATGCTTTTGCGTCTCGCGGACACGATGTTTATACAATAGAGTGGGATAAGCGACACAGCAGGATTGATTGGTACGCAGACATTATGAAGATTGAAGCCAAGGATATTTTAGAACGATTTGGGCAACCCGATGTGATTTGGGCATCGCCCCCATGCGAAAAGTTCAGCGTAGCTGCAATTGGCAAACATTGGATTAAAGGTACGGATTTGCCAAAGACAGAGGATACAAAAAAGGCTTTGGAACTTTTGGAACACACTGTGCATCTCATCAAAGAACTGAACCCAAGGTTCTTTTTTATTGAGAACCCAAGGGGGAAAATGCGCAAGATGGAATGTATGCAAGACTTGCCAAGATACACGGTCACATATTGCCAGTATGGTGATGCCAGGATGAAGCCAACAGACATATGGACGAATCATCCAAGCCCGCAATTCAAGCCACATTGTTCAAACGGTGATTCTTGTCATGTCGCTGCCCCAAGGGGGGCGAGGACTGGAACGCAAGGATTGGCTAATGCAGTTGAGAGGGGTAAAATTCCAGCATTGCTTTGTAGTCATATCGTTGATATTTCAGAATGTTAATAAAAGGGGTATTTGGATAACCAAATCTTAATTTGACACAGGCAGAAAGGATGGTGGCATGAAAACCTATACGGCAAAAGAAATGTCTGACAGAACAGCAACTTATACGATTCCACCAATGGCTGCGACCAATATCGTTATAGACATTACCAATGGGTGTAAATATTGCAAAGGCACAAAGACACTTTTGTCATCGCCATTTGGCAATACTTTTAAGGTTCTCATAGGCGATGGGACGCTATGCGCGATATGGGAAAACGTGCAAGAAGAAGGGTATTCTTCATCATCTAAACACATAAACTACTGCCCCATGTGTGGGGTGAAATTACGAACAGAATAACAGTTTGGTAATGAAAGTATAATTTGGTCGCTAAAAGGAGGATTTTTTGGGATATTCGATTAGTTTGGTCGATCCTGTAAGCGGTGAAATGCTTCAGACGGGCGAGAAGCACCGGATTCAAGGTGCGAACTACGCAATCGGCGGTACAAGAGATATGTGGGTGAGTGTTACATACAACTACTCACCTTTTTTCTACAAGCACATTGATCAGGAAAAGGGAATCAGGTTTCTGTACGGCAAAACCGGGGCAGAAACCATCCCGGTTTTAGAAGATGCAATTTCAAGCCTCAAAGATGATGCGACTAACAGATATTGGGACGCAACAGAGGGGAATGCAAAGCGGGCATTGTGTGGCTTGCTTGCGTTTGCCAGGATGCGCCCTGATGGGGTGTGGGAAGGTGATTAATTGTACATCTGCGAATTTTGCGGGAGCATATACGCTCATTCAACGGCGGTCAGGCTGAGATTCTGTTGCTGTGGCGAACAGTTGACGCCAGAAGAGCATTACGAAGGCGACCTATTTGGAGGCAAAGAAGATGAGCCTTAATACTTTTAGCGTGTTTGAGTACCGGGATTTTAAGACTGGCGAATGGAAGTTGGCAAACCTCTACTCGAAACACGAAGAGCACGGCTACGAACCAGCACAGTTAATTGTGGGCAACAGTGAGAACTGGTCTGCTATTTCTGGTCGAGAATTGTTTGATTCGCTCTACGATGATGAGGAGAAAGAAATTCTGTATCCCTTCAACGCCATCGAGTGCATCGACAGGCTGATTGAAGGGGCGACAACGGCAACTATCCCGGATGACGCATCAGAGGGCGCCAAGGATTACTACGGCAAGTTCTGCCAATCTCCGGAAGAATCGTTCTCAAAGAGTTGGTACAAGCCAGGTTGTATCACATACACGCTGCAAGATCTGTCCCAAATAGAGGTACTGGCACATGTGGCCTCGCCTGGGGCAAAACGCTTTTATCAAAGGCATTTTTTAGAGATTAAGTGGCTGTTGCATTCGATAGCCCGGTCTGAGTATGTGTTCAAGAACTCGAATGTCCGGGTGATTATCTGGGCAACGTGATAAATCAAAGATTTTATTAGGGGGCGATGAACATAAGGGTATTTGACGAGGAACTAAAGTTAGCGATTGAATACTGGCAGCGTGAATATGATGACGCTTGGCGTATCATAGACCGCTTTGAAGTCCCGGAGGACAGGGAGAAACGTGGCGTGTTTTTCACTGCGCTCTATGCTATGCGGGAGGTGTTAGCAAGGCGTGAAGGGTGTGAGCACTGCGTTGTGAACGACTGGGAGCGCAAACCGCTTGCGACATGGGAAACATCCTTTGACAACTGCACTACTGAAAAGCATGAGATGCACATAGAGGGCTATACAGTGTCGCCAGCGATGAAAGACCTTTCGAATATGCAGGTTCTTGGCTTCGAGTCTGGCGAATCGAAGAGTGATGCTATTCAGAAATTTCTTAAATCAAATGAGTGGGTTCAAGCCCACGGGTTCAGCGTTGATGAAATGTGCGCAATAAAGGTGTTTAACCCGGAAAGCCATATTGGGTTTCTAATCTCGTGTCTTGAATCAGCAACGAAGTCAGAGACCCAGGACAAAATGATAGATGACGTGTTTTGGGCACTGATGACCTATCTTGCAGACAGGGATGCGGGTGGCTTTGAGCCGACCATAAACGGACTGATGACGCAAATACGGGAGGCGCTAAACAACGGGCTTCTGTAACCCAAAAAGACCTGTTCAAATTACTATTTGGTACACACGGAGGATGGGAAATAATTTCCTATCCTCCCATTGATTTGAGGTGATTTTTATTACGGTTGACATTTTTAATACGAGCAATAAGTACAAAACAATCTATGCTGATCCGCCGTGGATGGAGGTTGGGGGTGGAAAGATAAGGCGTGGCGCAGATAAACACTACCCCCTAATGAAAACAAATGAAATAGCAAGTTTGCCAATTGGGAACTTGGCGCACGAAGATGGTTGCCACTTATACTTGTGGACAACCAATAATTTTTTACCAGACGCTCTGAGCGTGATTAGGGCGTGGGGGTTCGAGTACATCACAACGATAACCTGGATGAAAGAAAAGATGGGGCTTGGTCAATACTATCGTGGACTAACCGAACACTGCCTATTTGCCACAACTAAGCAAAGGCTTCCGTACAAGTTGCTTGACGGGAAGCGACAGCAGGGTGTGACAGGGTTTGTTGAGCCAAAGGGGGCGCACAGCGAGAAGCCTCAAAAGATGCGTAACATGATAGAGGTCGTTAGTTATGCCCCGATGATAGAGTTGTTCGCAAGGCAAGAGTTCAATGGGTGGGACTCTTGGGGCAATGAATTGTGATTGAGTGTTTTGTTATTTAGCCCTTTACAAGTAACGGGCAAGCAGATATAATAGGGGCAGAGGCAACCCCTCCTGTTGGGGTTGCTTTCCTTTGTTATGAAAGGAGAATCCATGGAAGAGGAGGTTTACATGTTGCCCGAAGTCGAGGACTTGTTGTTGGGCAACATCCAAGATATGCGCTTTATGGACAGAAGTGATTTGATAGACTTCGCCATAAACGCCAAGACGCTCAGGGATGGGCTTTCCGATTACTATGACACAACACTCGCACACATCTTAAAAAACCCGCTCATTACGAAATACCTTGAGATTATTGATGCGCTTGACTTCCTGATTGACGACATCCGGGATGAGGTCGCAGAGCAGGCCGAGCAATTTGGGGAGCAGGAGCGCAAGGACAACGGCTGGGTTGATGTAAGCCTCAATGCGGTGCAAAAGAGGAAGAATGCGAAAAAAACAAGGCTAAAGAAACAAAAGAGAAAATACACAAGAAAACAAGGGGGATAAGACAGGATGCCATACGGCGCAAAAGAACTGTTGGAGAACATTTTTACGGAAATAGGCGGCAAAAAGTTTGAGATTGGGACAATCGCAAGTCCGAAATATCTTGGTGTAACGGAAATCGGCATTGATCGCATCATCTATAACGAGCCTGCCACGGTGGTATTTTGGCGAGACGGCACCAAGACGGTGGTCAAGTGCATGGAAGGCGAGCCGTTTGATAAATACGCTGGGTTCTGCGCTGCACTTGCTAAAAAGATTTACGGAAGCACTTCAAGGGCTAAGAAAACCGTAAGGGCAAGGGCTAATGTATGATTTCTTGGACACTGTTTGCCCTGACTGTGGCGTAGAATTCAAAAAGATCAGAATACGCTTAGAGGATGGGTCAGAGAAATACCAGCAAGCAGAGTGTCCGGTATGCTTTAAGTGGAAGGACACGAATAAAAGCAATGCTTCATCAGATGAGGTCGCAAAATGCGACCCAATCTTTTTAAGGGGGTGACAGGATGGGGCACAACACGTGCATCAGTTGTGGCAATTATGTGGCAGAGGATGAATGGGCTTGCAAGGCTTGTTTGTCTGGGGCGAATGACCGGATTGTGAGCAGTGCAAAAGCTGACCTTGAGGACGCTCTGCGGGGCATTAAGAAGGCGATGTCAAAACTCGGGCTGGTTGTTTCCTACAAGGTTGAGAGGATTGACAATGCGCCGGGCTTCGACAGTATCCGTGAGGATGTGCTTGCAGAGTGAGCGGAAAGCCAAAGACAGAACTGCTGAAAGAGTGGGCGTACAACAATCCCCCAGACGATTATAAGGTTTGGTCTGCACTGTTGTCTGCGATTGACGCCCTTGGGCGATACGAGAGGGATGGGTGCGAGTGGTGTGATGCTACCCGAAGAGATAGGCAAGTTGTGGTAGGCGTCAGGGCTAAAAACTACTTTGGAGCACCGACATTCGAGCGAGACGATGTTGAGTACAACTACTGCCCATTTTGCAACAAGCAAATGGAATGGTGATCAAAAATAGCCGCCGCGCAAACCCCTACCTTTAGGCATGGGGATAGCGGCGTAAAGGAGGTGAGAAAGTGGAAAAAGCATATAAGTTTAGAATCTACCCCACAACTGCACAGGCGGAACTCATAGCCCAAACCTTCGGTTGCAAGCGATGGGTCTATAACCACTTTCTTGCCGAGCGCATAGCAATATACGAGAGTGAAAATCGCACAGTTGGGCGGTTTGAACAGTCGTCAAAACTTACCCGACTCAAAAAGGAATCAGATTGGCTTAGACTACCTGACAAATGTGCTTTGCAAAATGCGCTTGCAGATTTAGACGCTGCATACCAAAACTTCTTTAGGCGTGTGAAGTCAAGCGATAAACCTGGGTTCCCAAAATTCAAAAGCAAGCGCGACAGGCATCAGAGTTACAGAACATCGAGTAATATCAAGGTGCACGAAAAGCATATACAACTTCCGAAATTAGGGTTGGTTCAATGCAGAGTATCTAAACAGATAGAAGGACGTATCATATCTGCAACTGTCTCCCAGAATCCAAGCGGGAAGTATTTTGTATCCGTCCTATGTACAGACGTTGATATTCAACCGATGGACAGAACTGGTGCAATGGTCGGCGTTGACTTGGGTCTTAAAGAACTTGCCATCACCTCAGACAGCCAGCACTTCGCAAACCCAAAGCACTTCGCCAAGTCACAGAAGAAACTTGCCAAACTCCAACGCAGGCTATCCCGAAAATCAAAGGGTAGCAACAACAGAGAAAAGGCAAGGGTTAAGGTGGCGAGGTTGCACGAACACATTGCAAACCAAAGGCTTGATAACGCACACAAGATGACAACATCACTTGTGCGTGACTACGACTTGATTGCGATAGAAACGCTCATGCCTAAAAACATGGTGAAGAATCACAGGCTTGCGAAAGCGATCAGTGATGTAGCATGGGGCGAGATTGTCAGACAGTTAGAGTACAAGTGCAATTGGTATGGCAAAGAACTTGTCAAAGTAGATAGGTTTTACCCGTCAAGCCAGACGTGTAACTCTTGCGGATTCAAGAACTCTGACACAAAGAACCTTGCTGTCAGGGAATGGGATTGCCCGAAATGCGGTGCACATCACGATAGAGACGTAAACGCTGCAAAGAATATTTTAGATGAAGGGTTAAGAATATTAAGTGTCGCTTAACGAAAACGAGTACCGTGGGACGCACGGGAATTTACGCTTGGGAAGAGTATGTAAGACCAACGGTGGCAACGCTCGTCGAACCAAGAATCCCCCGGCTTTAGCCGTGGGGAGTGTCAAAGGGGGTGTAAATCTGTTTACATACAAAGATAGAACTTGGTGTTCAGCAAACTGCGCAGCTGATGGTTCTTGCGGAAGGATGTTGATGCCAGAGGATAGAAAAGAAATCAGCGAGCAAGGATGGCTCGTTTCTTTTTCAGATTTTTCTGGTTCTTGCGAACTATACATTCCTGGCGAGGAGGCTGGCAATGCTACCTAAAGTGGTGTTTTTCGACCACATTGAAGCCCTGCAAGAGTTCAGCAAAATGATAGGTGCCGTCCACAAGGCTTCTGATGGTGGGATTGACCTGTGTAATCTCAACACTTTGGAAGGCAACGTGGTTGACCTGCTTGAATTCGCCATGGACGATCAGGGCGATTGGATTTCCTATTGGCTGTGGGAACTTGACTTTGGGGAGAAATACAAGCCGGGGTGCGTGACAGATAACGGCGTTGATGTTGACCTGTCAACGGCAGAGAAACTGTATGACTTCCTGGTATCTGAAAGCGAAAGGAGGCGAACCGAAAATAAACAAGATTGATTTACTATGGAACGATATGCAACGCATCAGGCACAAACACGAAAGCGAAGCCGCTTTCCAACGAATAGCGCAGTGTAATGAAGAAATGCGTGAACTATGGTCAGAATATGTTTTGCTGACAGCGCCAGGGTCAACTATCAAATGCGAAGTGTGCAGTGGACTAATGTATAAACAAGCGGACATTGTGTACACCTCATTCCCGCCGAAGTTTCTGTACATCTGCGAAGAATGTGAGCACTCGGTTGTCCGATAACTCCGAACAGGCAGTTATTGAGCGCAAGTATAAGCCATTCAAGGGCAAGCCGGATTACAGACATACTCAAAAGGATAAGGAGTTCTTCATTACAAGGTACGCTTTTGATGTGTTTGGACACGATTTGCGTATCAGGTGTTACTTGTGGAGTGGTAAAAAAGTTGATGATGTGGTAGTTAGAAACTTTAGAGCGGTATCAGCAAACAAACTATATGAGCATATATGTGACTCTGCAACAAACAATGGTATAAACCGCCCTCTTTACGATGGGTTATTGCGGGTCTACCACGACAATGACTTGGAGCTTGGTTTTGTTGTGCCAATTCTTGGAAAAGGATAAGGGGGAAAGCATAGCAGGAAAGGTGGAAGATAATCACATCCTATTCCCTTGTAGTGATGGGTGTTGCTACTTACTTATCGAAACAGCCGTAAAACCCCTGCCTTTAGGCATGGGGTACATCACCTTGTATGGGTTCATTGGAAGGAAGGGGTGGGTTTTGGATAAGACTATGCTTAAAAATGCTTTGGTTTTGTTGAGCGCATATACTTCGTATTCTTTTGTCCCTCCGGGACATGCCGGCGACATTCATGCAAAAATCGAAGAAGCATTGGGTCGGCCAGTGTGGACACATGAGATGGGGAACGAAAAACTGTGGAAAGAGGTGAGAACTGCTCTTCTCCCGGAGGTCAGGAAGTTGATTGATGTTGCTTTTGGCGAAGAAGGGAATAGAGATGTGGATTAGCTTCAACGACAGATTACCAGACAAGAAAACGCCCGTACTGGCTTGGTGCCCAGAACACGGTAGCATGTTCATTGTTGAGTTGTATCAGGCGGGCGATGGATACGCCCTAAGAAGTGGTGCAGAACTGCTGAAGCAGGTCGCTACACATTGGCGTCCGTTGCCCCTGCCACCCGGCAACAAAGAAACGCAAACCGTAATCTGTAACAAGTGCGATTGCGCATTTGTGGGCACAGATGATGATGATCTATGTGTTTCTTGCAGGTTGTTCGGGGGTTGGGTAGGTTGCTGATTTGGTCGGGAAAAGTGTACTACTTTTGCGACCAGAATTAGTGCGAAAGTTCATGATAATAAAACCACTATTTGGTCAATAGGAGGTGACACTATCAGTTTGGATTGGACTGGAGATAGGAACAGTATCTTCAAAACATTGGGTGCTTCAAACCATACAGACAAAGGTAGAGAACTAAATGATTATTACGCCACAGAGCCATTCGCTATAGATGTGCTATGTGGCGTTGAAAAATTCGCAGGGACGATATGGGAACCCGCCTGTGGGGGGGGTCACTTGTCTGAGCGGCTTAAAGAATTTGGCTACGATGTCATTAGCACTGACTTGGTAGACAGGGGATATGGGCGGGGAGGCGTTGATTTCTTGGCGTCAACTACATCGCTTGGCGACAATATAATCACCAACCCTCCTTACAAGTATGCGCTTGAGTTTTGCGAAAAGGCGCTGAGCCTTGTTGATGCCGGGCAAAAGGTTGCCATGTTTTTGAAGGTGCAATTCTTAGAGGGCAAGAAAAGGAAAAAGTTCTTTAAGGATACACCGCCAAAGACGGTCTATGTTTCATCATCAAGGCTGCTGTGCGCAAAGAATGGTGAATTTGACCTCATGAGAGCTGGCGGCGGTAGCGCCGTTGCCTACGCATGGTATGTGTGGGAGAAGGGCTATAAGGGTCAGACGGTTATTGACTGGGTGAACTAACAAAATGCCGATTTTATAATCATAGGAGGCGAAAACAATAGATAAAACTGGTGATAGTGTGATACTGTATCATGGCGACTGCCTTGAAGAGATGAATAAAATACCAGATGGTTCAGTTGACATGATACTTTGCGACTTGCCATATGGCACAACTGCTTGCAAGTGGGATAGTGTGATACCATTTAAGCCATTATGGGGGCAGTACAAGCGAGTGATAAAAGATAATGGGGCAATCGTCTTATTTGGAGGGGAACCGTTCTCAAGCGCATTGAGAATGAGTAATATTAAGCAATACAAATATGATTGGATTTGGCACAAAACAAGACCGACAGGGTTTGCTCAAGCGAAAAACCAACCAATGCGAGACTATGAAAATATCATTGTCTTTTCAGAAGGGACTGCTATTCATGCCTGTC
>Ga0209723_1006934_pt1 | contig 10619 bp, 10 predicted proteins | sample BiotimSIPDNA_2_FD_185750 | JGI IMG/M metagenome (GOLD analysis project Ga0209723, IMG submission 185750) | Anaerobic biogas reactor microbial communites from Washington, USA - Biogas_R2 time_0 SIP DNA (SPAdes) (version 2) | ecosystem: Engineered > Bioreactor > Anaerobic > Unclassified | place... | reverse complement strand
TAACAGCAGAAGGTTTAATTGATGTAGATCATTTGAAAAACTTGTTGAGAACAGATACTATTTTAGTAACTTTTACAGCGGTAGATAGTGAGTTAGGAATTAGACAGCCTATTGAAGAAATAGGTAAGCTTTTAAAAGATAATTATCATTGTTTTTTCCATGTAGATATGACACAATGTATAGGTAAATCTGAAATAGATTTAATAAATGTTGATTTAGCATCTTTTTCTAGCCATAAAATTTATGGCGTTAAAGGTATTGGAGGCTTAATAAAAAAAGAAGAAATATCTATTGAACCAATTATCTTAGGTGGAAAAAGCACTTCGATTTATAGAAGTGGTACTCCTTCTCAAGAATTAATTTGTTCTTTTGCAAAAGCTTTAGAATTAGTTAACACAAATTTTTCAGATAAGGTTTCTTTAGTTGATAAGCATAACGAAAGATTGAGAATATTTTTATCTAAATTTTCACAAATTGTTATCAATAGTACATCTAAATCAGTTTCTCATGTGTTAAATTTTAGCACTTTAGGTATTGATTCAGAAAAAATATTACAAGCTTTAAGTGAAAAAAACATATTTATTTCAACTAAAAGTGCTTGTTCTAGCGATAATCCACAATCTTTATCAGTTTTAAACTTAACCAAAGATGAAGAAAGAGCTTCAACTAGTATAAGAGTTAGTTTGTCTCATTTAACTACAGAGCAAGAATTAGATATTTTTGAAAAAGAATTTACATCAATTTATCAAGAATTAGGAGGCAAATAAGATGAAGTTTATTAGTATTAGTGCCTTATGGTGTTCTTCTTGTTTGATTATGAAAAAAACTATTAAAGAATTAGAAGAGATGTATCCTCAAATTGAATTTATTACTTATGATTTAGACTTTGATGAAGAGTCAAAAAAATATCAGATAACTTCTAAATTGCCCGTTTATATCTTAATCAAAGATAATATTGAAACAAAAAGAATTATTGGAGAACAAAAAAAAGATGTTCTTATTCAAAACATAGAAGATTATTTAATTAAGGAGTAATTATGAAATATTTAAACAAAATTATATTTTTAACATTAGCTTTATTTTTTTTGTTTCCTTTAGTTGGTAAAACAATAGAAAACAAAGTGAATATATATGTATTTTATGGAAGAGATTGTCCTCATTGTAAAGTTTTATTAGCAGATTTAGAAACAATCAAACAAGAAAAACCTTATGTTCAAATTTATAAATATGAGGTTACTTATAATTATAATAATGCAAATTTATTTGATAAAGTTGCATCTCAACTAGGAGCATCTTCTGGAGGAGTCCCTTTTACTGTGATTGGAACTAAATATTTTGTAGGTTATTCAACTGCTCAAACTAAGCCTTTAATCGAATATGCAATTAAAATTTATAGTCTAGCTGATTCATATAGTGATCCAGTTGGTAAACTTGTAGGTAAAGATTTAACTGGCGGAACAGCTACATACGAAGAATTAAGAGGTGAATTTTTCCCTGAAGATGTTGAAAAAGAAGAAAAAGAAGAAGTAAAAATTGAACTACCTGTTTTTGGAAGTATTTCTACTAAAGATGTTTCTTTACCAGTTATTTCGATCTTAATTGGTTTTATAGATGGTTTTAATCCTTGTGCGATGTGGGTTTTATTGTTTTTGATTAGTGTTTTAATTGGAATAAAAGATCGTAAAAAAATGTGGATATTAGGAACTGTCTTTTTAGGAACATCAGCTTTGATTTATTTATTATTTATGATAGCTTGGTTAAATGTTATAGTTTTTTTAGGAGCATTATTTTGGATTAAACTTTTAATAGCTTCGATAGCTTTAATAGGTGGAGTATGGAATTTAAAAGCATTCTTTACTAACAAAGAAGATGGCTGTGAGGTTGTTAGTGAAAAAAAGAGAAGCAAAGTTTTAAATAAAATTAAATATATAACATCTAGTCAAAAATATTCTTTAGCAATTATAGGCATAATTGGATTAGCAGTTTCTGTTAATTTTATAGAACTTACTTGTTCAGCAGGATTACCGGTAGTATTTACTAATCTTTTAGCATTAAACAATCTATCAGTTTTAGAATATGGATTTTATTTGTTTTTATACATATTATTTTTCTTAATTGATGATTTACTTATTTTCTTCATTGCTATGAAAACATTAAAGATAACTGGTTTATCAAATAAATATGCTAAATATTCTCATTTAATTGGTGGAATTTTAATGGTACTTGTAGGAATTTTAATGATATTTAAACCAGAATGGTTAATGTTTAACTTTTAAATTGACCCTCTATTTTTTATAGAGTATAATAGAACTACTAAATATAACAAAAAAGGTGGTTCTTTTTTATGGAAAAAATATCAATTAATATGCTTTCAAAAGCTGATTCAGTAGAAGGTCAAGGAGTAGGAAGCGCTTATTTAGAACAAGTGAAATTAATTACTGAAGGTGCTAGTGATATTTTTGAAGTTCGTATTAATGATTGGAAAGATGCTGATATCGTTCATCATCATACAATTGAGCCGATTAATTATTTAAAAATGAAAACTAGTAAAGGAGTTAATATTTGCTATGTTCATTTTTTACCCGAAACGTTAGATGGTTCAATTAATTTGCCAAAACCTGCATTTGAGGTTTTTAAAAAATATTTAATAGATTTTTATAAAAGTGCTGATTATTTAGTAGTAGTAAACCCGATTTTTATTCCTGCTTTAGAAGCTTATAAAATACCAAGAGAAAAAATTATGTATATACCTAATTATGTATCTAAGGTAGATTTTTTTAAAAAATCAAAAAAAGAAATTGAAAACTTAAAAAAAGAAATAGGTGTTACTAAAAATGATTTTGTTGTTTTAGGAGTAGGTCAAGTTCAAACAAGAAAAGGTGTATTAGACTTTGTTGAAGTTGCTAAAGAAATGCCAGAAACAACTTTTATTTGGTGTGGTGGTTTTTCTTTTGGAGCAATTACAGATGGTTATAAAGATTTGAAAAAAGTTTTTGAAAATCCACCAGCAAATGTAAAATTTTTAGGAATTATTCCAAGAGATAAAATGAATGATATGTATAATATAGCTGATGTTCTATTTATGCCTTCTTATAACGAATTATTTCCAATGTCTATTCTTGAAGCTTCTAATACAGAAGTGCCAATCTTGTTGAGAGATCTAGATTTATATGAAAATATACTTTTCGGTAATTACTTAAAAGGTACTAATAATGATGATTTTATTAATAGAATAAATCTATTAAAAGCAAAAGATAAAAAGTATGAAGAATATAGTAAAAAGTCCAAGAATATTAGTGACTTCTATTCTAAAGAAAACGTGTTAAAAATATGGAAAGATTTTTATTTAAAGATTTATCAAGAAGATTTATGTAACCATTTAGTTTTTTTAGAAAAGACCAACAAGGAAATGGATAAGATTATAGCTGGCAAAAAGAGAGCTTTAATTAAAGGATCAAATAGTAAGAAATCTATTTATTCTAGTACTAAAAAAGGGGATTTATTATATTTTGTTACTAAAGGTAATCGCTATATTGAATGTAAAGCTTTAACAAAAGAAGTATATAAAACAGAAAAGTTAGATCCAGAACAGGCTTTAGAGTTTTTATTGAAACATCAATCAGATTTAAATTTATCAGCTACTAAAATTAAAAAATATGCACATAAAAAATATTTAACTTTAATTAAATTCGATGAAGTTGAAGTTATTGAACCATTAAAAAGAATTGAATGTGAATATTTAAATGTTGATGATTGGTTAAACATTAATAAAGATATTGAGAAGGAGTAAATATGAAGAAAAAAGTATTGTTTGTTTTATTATGCTTAATTACTTTGTTAAGTTGTCTTTATGGATTGAAATGGCATAAAGTTTATTTGGAAAACGAAAAAAATAAAACGATTATTGTTGATTACATTAATGAAATAACTGCTTCAGAAATGTCACATTATCTTCAAGAAAATCCTATTTCTTTAATATATTTATGTATTACTAATGATAATGATTGTCAAAATTTTGAAAAAATATTTTCTTCATATATCAAAAAAGAAGCTTTAAACGATAAAATTGTTTATTTAAATGTTAATGGGTTAATTGATTATGATTTAAGTGTTAGTTTAGATAAATTATATAATACAAGTAATTTTCGTAATAAAGGACAATATTTAAAACAAGTTCCAGCTTTATTGTTATATGACCATGATAAGTTAAAAGCTTTTTTAAGCAGTAATGATTTAACTATTGAAATAGTTGATGAATTTTTAAAAGCTAACAAAATCATAGAGGATTAAAGATGATTAATATTGTTTTATTTGAACCAGAAATACCTCAAAACACAGGAAACATTATGAGAACTTGTGTTGCGGTAGGAGCCAGACTTCATTTAATTAAACCATTAGGTTTTGAATTGTCTGATAAACAATTAAAAAGAAGTGGAATGGATTATATTGAAGAATTAGATTATTTTGTTTACGAAGATTATAAAGATTTTGTTTCTAAAAATCTAGGGTATTACTTTTATATAACGAGATATGGAGAAAAAACTTATAGCGATGTTGACTATAATGAAATAAAAGATAATATATATTTAATTTTTGGTAAAGAAAGTACAGGTATTGATAAAAATATTTTAAAAAACAATTTAGATCATTGTTTTCGTATACCAATGAAAAAAGATATTCGTTCATTAAACCTTTCTAATTGTGTAGCGATAGTTCTTTATGAAGTTCTTCGCCAAAAAGATTTTTTTGGATTATCAAAATATGAAACAATTAAAGAAAAAAACTATTTAAAAAAATAGTTTTTTTTATTTATTTATGATATAATTTAACATGTATAGTATAATGGGGTGTATAGAATGAAAAAAATAAGTTTATTATTATTTGCTTTTTTTATATTTTCAATTAAAGTAAATGCTCAATGTACTTCTGAAGAATTAAATAGTTTAATGAAAGAAGTAGGACAAGTAACTGTTAATTATACATATAATGAAAAAGCAAATACATTTAAAATTGATGTTGAAGGTTTAAGTTCAAATATATATATAAATATTGCAAACAAAGGAACACTTATATGGAATATGGATAATAAGATAACTATGGATGGTTTTAATCCGGGGGAGACTTATGTTTTAGAATTTGTTTCTGGAATAACGAGCTCTTGTTATTTTAAAACTTTAACATCAAAAAGTATTACCTTACCTTTTTTTAATCAATACTATAAAGATGAATTATGTTTAAATCATGAAAACTATGATTTATGTAAAAAATTTGTTTATTATAAAGTAGGCTCTTATGAAGAATTTAAATTAAGATTAAACAGTTATATTAAAGGATTAGAAAACAAAGAAAGTGAAGTTGAAAAACCCAAGATAGAAACCACAAAAGAACTGTTTAAAGAGATTTTAAACTTTTTAGAAAAATATTATCTTTTTATAACAATTCCAATTATAGTTTTAGGTGTAACATCAATAATTGTAATTAAAATCAAAAAAAGAAAAGAGAGTGTTTTATGAAAAAATTAATTGGATTTATATTTCTTTTATGTATATCTTTTTTTGGTTTTATAATTTCTACTTCAGCATGGGTTGGTGAATATGTTTATGGAATAAATCGTATAGGATTTGATTCTAAAAAACAATTTATTGTTGAAGGCTGGGCAGTAATATCTGATCAAAACGGTAAAGAAATTCCAAATGTTAACCCTAATTTTTCTTTAGAAATAAAATTTTATAAAGATTCAACAAAATATAAGGCTTTTTTAATTAAACAAGAAGAACTTCTAGCAACAGCAGAGAACGGAAGAGAAAGATTTTATGAAGTTTATCCTTCTTTAAAAGACGATAAATCAATTGAAACTGCTTATCGTGAAACGGTTAGTTGGTTAGAATACACAAACAATTATTTTTTATTTGAAGTAGATATTCTTGATAAAATAAATCAAATTATGAATGAAAATAAAATTGAAGTAGAGCTTGCTTATATAAAAGGATTTGAAACTTGGTATATCGTTTCTTATCCTAAAATTTATTTTGAAATAGATTTAATAGTTAGTACTAAATATAATGGCAATGAATATGTAAAAAGAATAAGAAATTTGAATTTTTTAGAAAAAGAAGTAATTGGTAAAGAAATTATTACAGAATTTTCAAAAAAAATAAATTTTACTTTTGCTAACAACAATAAAGTTTTATCAATAGTTCAAGGCGGGCATTTCAGAAAAATAGATAATTTCGAATCGAAAGACAGGTCTGCTCGATTTGAAATTAACTCAACAACTCCATATGGTATTAGTATTATAACTGGTCAAAAATATGATGTTGCGGAAGTTAAAGCGTATAATATACCTTATACTTCAATACCTAAATATAATATGTATAGATTAAATTTTGATCCTAATTATATTCCTGTGTCTACTAGAAAAATTAACAACAATCAAAACTATACATGTAATGGAGAATACACTTGGTCAAATAATAAAGGGTGTTGGGGAGTTTCGACAGAAAACAAACCAGTCTGGGCAAAACCGGGATATGGAAAATCGGCTTGGGTACCACAATTTTGGATTACGCTCCCTGATACTAGTTCACCGCATACGTTTAGTTTTATATGTAAAAGTACTTGTCCTATACTAGAAACAATAAATAAACTTGTTACAGAAGTAAAAGAAAACCCAGATGGTTCTGTTGTATCTAAAAATAATCCCGATAAAAAGGAAACATATAATTATACTTGTGACATTTCAGAAAAATCCGAAACAAAAACGAGTGATTTGCCTCATTTACAAAAAGAAACAATTTTTGACAACGGTTATTGTAATGTGCAATGTGAAGAGGATGTTTCAATCAAATATGATGGTAAAAAATATGTTACAGCAGGTATGTGGTTTAAATACCCAATCAAAATGGATGGGAATAGAGTTTGCACTTTTGATTTTTATAATTATAATGAATTACTTAATCAGTTTTCTGAATTTAAAAACATTTTAAAAGACAATCCTTGTCAAGATGAATGTTTTTATGGCCGGATTGAAAGAATCAAAACTTTAACAACAGCTTTTAATCAATGTTTAATAGTAAAAGACAATTTTTCTACTGGGCCTAATAAATATAATTTTGATGCAAATGTTCGAGGTGTATTTGAAATGTCAGGTGGTATTGAAAAGAATGTTAGTTATAAAAAAGTAAAAGATGGAAATTTAAACAATTCCTTTTCTAACGAATCATACATATGCGTAGATAAAGATTTTTCTAAATCTTCTCCTTGCAATCCTGGTGAAGAAGGGAATAGAGTTTTAGTACCTCTCAAATGGAATTTAAATTCAACTTTGAAAGATGTTGTGTACGATATGGCTAGTGTTTATTATTCGGAACAATCAACAGGAAGAATCGTTACCGAAAATCAAATGAGTCCAACTGAAAAATATTATTTAGCTGGAGAAGATGGTAGAGTGTTTTTCACTGATATGAGGGATGCTTTATGTACTTATCCATTTACTATTTATGTTGATGGAATTGCTCGTAATATTGGAACTTATTGGGAAAGAAGAAAATATGTAGAAATCACTTGCGAATATACAGTTGAAAAAGGCTTAATTAGTTATCCACAAGAGAATGGTTTTTGTCCTGATGGAACACCAGAAGGTGGGCCAGATGGACCAGGTGGACCAGGTGGACCAGGAATAAATGTTAAATATCGTCAAATATCTTTAAACAAAGTTTTCCCTACTCCATCTAAATTAAAAAATAATTATTATGGAAATAATTGGCTTAGTGAAGAAGGATTAAAGGTAGCTGCTGATATAGAGAAAAAAGGATATAGTTTATATAATCAAAGACCAATTTATTCCTTTAGTGCTGGAGTTTTTCAAAATGTTGCTGTTAAATTATATAATTTAACACACAAATATGGAGAATTTAATTTAAATGAATATGAACAAAGCAAATTTATCAACACTAATTTAGATAAATATAAGAGGGGGAACTAAAATGAAAGAATCGTATTTTGCTCTAGCAGTATTCATTATGGGTTTGATTGGTTTGGCAATTTTAGTCTTCTTTCAAACAATTACAACCACTAACGAAGATGTCTATTATGTTTTAAAAGAATCTACAGAAGCCGCTATGTTCGATTCGATTGATATAGGTTATTATCGAACTAAAGGTGAATTAAGAATTATAAAAGAAGAGTTTGTAGAAAATTTAACAAGAAGATTTGCTAACTCTTATACAAAAACTACTGACTATAGAATAAATGTTTATGATATAATAGAAATACCACCTAAAGTAAGTGTGGAAGTTATCATTGGAAATGAAGTTAAAGTTTACAATTATGAAATTGATGATTTCAATATTGTAAATAAGATTGATTCTATATTGGAAAGGAATTATAATATTTATGAAAACAATAAAATTAAGGAGGAAAAATGAAAAATTTAGCTTTTAACATTAAAAAGTTCTTAAGTAATAAGAACACAGTAACAATTTTAGGGGTTGTTTTGGGAATAGTAGTAATTTATTTTGCTTACAATTTCAGATTGAATCAAGCGATAAAACCACAAAGGATGCCATATGCATTGGTAACTATTCAACCGAGGACAAAAATCACAGATAAGATGATCGGTTATGCAGATGTTCCGCCAGCAATGATCAAAGGTAAAGTTATTAGAAATGCTAATTTGATTATTGATAAATATTCAAATTATAATACGATGATTCCTGAAGGAAGTTTATTTTATGATGGAACTATCGTTACAGCGGATGATTTACCTGATTCATATTTGGTAAATGTTCCAGTAGGATTTGTACCTTTCAGCTTAAATGTAGATGTTAATACTTCTTATGGAAATTCAATTTTCCCTGGTAATTATATTGATGTTTATTTTAAAGCTGTAGATGATACAGGAAAAGTAATGGTTGGAAAATTAGTGGAAAATATTCAAGTTTTAGATGTAAAAGATCGTAATGGAAAACATGTTTTTGAAAATACCGATGAAGAAAGAATTTCAAACAGTATTATTTTTGCAGTACCAGAAGAAATGCATTTGCTATTGAGAAAAGGTTATTTCTTAGGTGAAGATAATGAAATTAATGCTGAATTAATTCCAGTTCCAAATACTTCGTCATATTATACCGAAGTTGGAGCAATAAATGTTTCAAATCAATATTTAAAAACATTTATCGAACTAAAAACAGCAGTTGTACCAGAAGATCAATTACCTGAAATTGGTGAAGAAATAACTGTTGAAGTACAAGAAACAGAAGAATAAAAAGTAATAAAAAGGGGTGCATATATGTACGAAGATAATTTATTTAATAATATAGATTTTGGCCCTTTAAAAGACTATCTTTATGATGATGATATTACTGATGTTGATTATGGTAATAATGGTCAATTATGGATTAAAAGTTTATCTAGAGGTGTTTATCGAGCTGAAAAACAAGATGTAACAAATGCAATTATTGAAAAAATCGCTTTTCAATGTTCGAATATTATGGGTAAAACGTTTAATATGGCTCATCCATTTTTAGATGCAGAGAGTGCAGAGTTACGTTTAAATTTTATTCATGATTCGATTGCTAAAAATGGTATATCGATGGTTATGAGAAAAACTCCTGCTAAGATAAGACTTAAAAAAGAAAAGATTTTAGCAGAAAAATATATTACTGAAGATATTCATGACTTTTTAATCAAATGTGTTACAGGTCATTGCAATATAATTGTTAGTGGAGAAACAGGAAGTGGAAAAACAGAGTTTGTTAAATATTTAGCAGCTCATACTAAAGAAAATGAAAAAATAATTACAATTGAAGATACGTTAGAGTTACACTTAGATCGTATTTTTCCACATCGTAGTATTGTTGCAATGAAAACAAATAACATAGCTTCTTATTCAGATGTTTTAGTAGCTTGTATGAGACAAAATCCAAAATGGATTTTATTATCAGAAGTTCGTAGTGCTGAAGCAGTTTCAGCTGTTAGAAACTCAATTTCTTCAGGGCATAAAATTTTATCAACAATTCATGCTGAAAAAGCACAATCTATACCTCATCGTATGTATAGCTTATTAGAAACAAATTTGGATTTAGATCAATTTTTAAAATCAATTTATCGTTATATTCAACTTGGAGTTCATGTTAGAGGTTATATGGATAAAGAATCAAATTCATTTCGAAGAGAAATCGTTGAAGTTTGTGAATTTTACGTTGATAGAGATAACAATACGCAATTTAATCTAATTTATAAAAAAACCACTGATGGTAAAGTAATTAGAAATAATCCTAGTGAATATTTGATAGATTATTTAGCTGCAAACGGATATATTATGAGACCTGATATATTTATTCCTATGCAAGAACAAATTGAAATAATTTAAAGAAAGATAGGTGAGTATATGGAATTAGCTATACTTATATTTATTGGCATTTATGTTGTCGTTTATCGAAAAAATAAAGGCCAAAATGTTTACAAATTTATTGCTGATCAAGCAGCGATGGTTTATAACAAATATGCTCCATATTCCTATAAAATAGTTAAAGAAAAAGCTAAAGAATTAAAACAAGAATATACTATAAGACAATATGGTATGCAAGTTCTTTTAATTTCTGGTGGTGCTTTAGCTA